>Ga0210040_10009082_pt1 | contig 11629 bp, 10 predicted proteins | sample CryGeyCG12114_NA_FD_185462 | JGI IMG/M metagenome (GOLD analysis project Ga0210040, IMG submission 185462) | Groundwater microbial communities from aquifer - Crystal Geyser CG19_WC_8/21/14_NA (SPAdes) (version 2) | ecosystem: Environmental > Aquatic > Deep subsurface > Groundwater | place: USA... | reverse complement strand
ATGCGTTGGACCTCATGGTCAGGAAAGGCTTCCGCCACTTGCCGGTCATGGACGAGAACCATGACATATCTGGTATTCTGGATATCACAAAGTGCTTTTACGATGCCATGGAGAAGCTGGAGCGCGCATACAGTTCGTCTCGCAAGCTGTACGATGCATTGGAGGGTGTGCAGGCAGAACTTGGCTCGAGCCAACCTCAGCAAATCATCCAATATGTCGAAGCCATCCGGCAGAAAATGTCAGGCCCTACCCTGGAGTCTGTTTTGACGGGCCTGCCACCCACGACTGTTTCCGTTCGCACGTCAGTCAAGGAAGCTGCTTCGCTCATGAAGGAGAACCACACAACTGCCGTCCTCGTCCAGGACAATGGCTCCATCACTGGTATCTTCACTAGCAAGGATGTCGTCCTCCGTGTCATTGCTGCTGGCTTAGATCCCGCCACCTGCAGTGTCGTCCGCGTTATGACCCCTCATCCCGACTTTGCGCCCATGGATATGAGCATCCAGTCTGCCCTTCGCAAGATGCACGGTATGCTCTATGGCGCATGTGGATGAAAAGACTGAGCTGACTTCTCATAGATGGTCACTATCTCAACTTGCCTGTTATGAGCGAAGCAGGCGAGATTGTCGGCATGGTTGACGTGCTCAAGCTGACTTATGCCACACTCGACCAAGTAAATATGTCTTATCCTTCGAGAATCAATGCGCTAACATGTATAGATCAACAATATCAGCACAACCGACAGCGAAGGCCCAGCATGGAACAAATTCTGGCTGTCTCTCGACGCCGAGACCGAATCGATGATGTCTGGTGAGGGTGGTAGCCGCATACCTGGCACACCTGACCACCGATCAATCATGTCCCACGACAACCGCCCAGGTCTCATGGACCGTGGAGACAGCGTTCTTCCAAACGAGTCTGCGTCACACCATGGAGACTCGCCAGACGCATCAGCTTTGGCACAGCACGTTCCGCTAGAAGAAGTGCCCTTCCCATTCAAGTTCAAGGCACCTAGTGGACGCGTGCACCGCCTGCAAGTCGTTGCTTCACATGGTATTGAGGAGCTCATCTCTAGCGTTGAAAGCAAACTTGGTTCCGAGGTCGAGTCAATAGGAGGCGCTCCGACTTTTGAGGATGGCAAGATCTCAAAGGCTGGATTTGCACTGAGCTATCTCGACAACGAAGGCGACACTGTTTCGATTACGACAAACGACGACCTGGTCGAGGCAATCAGCTTGTCGCGTCTTACCCATCGTGAGAAGGTCGACCTCTTTGTCCACGACCCTGAGAAGCCGCCCATGGTCGCTGAGGTCAACCCTCAGCCTGGTCTCGCTAAGCCCGTCACACCACCCGAGTCGGTCCTGCGCGAGCGCAAGAAGTATTTCGAGGATAGTGAGGAGGAAGAGCACGTGCGTCCAAAGTCAAAGAGGAACAACCAGCCTGTCCCTCTTTCACAGCAACCTGAGATCATCCCTGGTGTGCCAAACGATCTGCTGCTCCCTGGAGCTATTGGTGTCCTGGCCGTCGTAATTGTGGGTGTGTTCGTCCTTGGCCGTGCTTCGAGCAGATGATTGGTTACTTGGTTGCAGAATTTGGTACTTGATGCTATCCTAGTATGTCGAATTAGCAGTTCTGGGGAGTCAGTATTATATCCATAGATTTACGGCAACTGCAACAGTAGCCACGTAATCAACTTGAATCCAGCTATGCACATATCTGACATTCTTCCTGGTTATGCGGACATTGCGTCCTTGTTGGCAATGTTGATATTGTTTCTACATCACTACCAGACTAAATTTCGTAAGGCATACCCAGGGAAGCTACATGACCTCTACCAATCACACTTTCCCAAACCACATAAGTCTTTCATAAACCCAGTTGCGCCATGGTTTTGAACGTGACAACCGCTGTAGCAACAAGATGTGGCGCTTAGCGGCTCGGGCGTCCAATGGTGGCGCGGGGTGAATGTTGTCAAGACGATGCCCCTGCACTGCACTCCAGGAACATTTTAGGTAGCCCCGCCAAAACACTGCAAGCTCGATTTTACTCAACACACACCGGCGCCGTACACGATCCTGCAGCCCGCCGAGCCTGACAACAGCGCCCCGGTAATACAAAAGCCTCTTCCTGCGCGTCATCCGCACCGTCGCACACGCGCAGAGACCCCCGCCAATAGTCCACTCAGCCCTTTGAGTCCCTTGCCTGCGAACAACTTCCTCTCTCAACGGGGCCGCTCCCCACAATCACCACACACGTACAGCCAATATGTCTGTTCTGCCTGCGGATGTTCACACCGCACTTGCGAGCCTTCTGCAAGGCCTACAGTCGCCAGACAATGTCCAGCGAACAAATGCCGAGCAGCAGTTAAACGAGCAATGGGTCGCCCAGAGGCCCGAAGTGCTATTGATGGGCCTGTCGGAGCAGATTGAGCTGGCACAGGACACTTCTGTAAGCAACAGCAGTATTCTACGTCTATCTGCAAGACCTTATACCTTCAATAGACGCGAACATTTGCCGCCGTCATCTTCAGGCGCCAATCCTCGAAACCACGCAAGACCGCCTCGGGCCAGACCTCCGACCTCTTCCTGACCCTGAACCATCCCGAGCGGGAGGCGATCCGCGCGAAGCTGCTCTCGTGCCTCGCCAAAGAGACCGACAACTCGGTCCGAGGCAAGGTCGGAGATGCTGTCGCAGAGCTGGCGCGACAACACACGGACGAAGGTGATTGGCGACTTCGCAGGCCGGCTGATTCATGCGCTGACGACTGTAGGTGTGGCATGGCCAGAGCTGCTGGGAGCCCTCTTCCAAGCTAGCCAGTCGCAAGACCCAGCACAGCGCGAGACCGCCTTCAGGATATTCTCGACGACACCGCAAATCATCGAGAAGCAGCACGAGGATGTGGTCGTCACTGCCTTCAAGGGCGGTTTTGGGGACAGCGAGACTTCGGTATGTATCTTGAGTGCAACTACGGTATTCAGGCTTACAAGCTGGCCAGGTACGAATCGCAGCCGTAGAAGCCTTCGCATCCTTCTTCCGCTCCATCACGAAGAAGACACAGTCGAATTACTTCATGCTCATCCCAGAGATCCTGAACATCCTCCCTCCGATCAAGGAATCGGGCGATGCCGAACTCCTCACAAAGGCCCTCATCTCCCTTATTGACCTTGCCGAAGTTGCGCCAAAGATGTTTAAGCCGCCATTCAACAACCTTGTGCAATTCAGCATCTCTGTAATTCAAGACAAGGAGCTTGGGGAGACTGCCCGACAGAATGCGCTCGAGCTCATGGCCACGTTCGCAGACAACGCACCGCAAATGTGCCGGAAGGATCCCAATTTTACCAACGACATGGTCACTCAATGTTTGTCGCTCATGACGGACGTTGGAGCCGACGACGATGATGCGGAAGAGTGGAACGTCTCAGAGGATCTCGACGAAGAGAGTGACTCAAACCACGTTGCTGGAGAGCAGTGCATGGATCGTCTGGCCAACAAATTGGGTGGACAGGCCATCCTACCCCCTACATTCAACTGGCTTCCCCGCATGATGACCTCTTCAGCGTGGCGAGATAGGCATGCAGCACTCATGGCCATCTCGGCCATTTCCGAGGGTTGCCGCGAATTGATGATTGGCGAGCTCGACAAAGTCCTCGATCTCGTTTTACCCGCCCTTCGGGATCCACATCCTCGTGTGCGGTGGGCTGGCTGCAACGCCGTCGGCCAGATGAGCACCGATTTCGCTGGTACCATGCAAGAGAAATACCACCAGGTCGTCTTGCCCAGCATAATCCCAGTCCTAGAGTCCGCAGAGCCTCGTGTGCAGGCTCACGCTGCCGCTGCCCTCGTCAACTTCTGCGAAGAGGCAGAAAAGAACATCCTGGAGCCATATCTCGATCAGCTGCTGAACCACCTTCTCATGCTTCTGCAGAGCCCCAAGCGCTTCGTTCAAGAACAAGCTCTGTCAACCATTGCAACGGTAGCCGACTCCGCAGAGGCCGCGTTCTCGAAGTACTACGACACTCTCATGCCGCTTCTTTTCAACGTTCTGCAAGAGGAGCAATCGAAGGAATACCGACTACTGCGTGCGAAGGCCATGGAGTGTGCCACCCTTATCGCTCTGGCCGTTGGAAAGGACCGCATGGGACAAGACGCCCTGAACCTCGTACAGCTTCTTGGACGAATCCAGAACAGCGTTTCCGAAGCCGACGATCCACAAGCCTCCTACTTGCTCCACTGTTGGGGCCGCATGTGCCGTGTGCTCGGCCGTGAATTCGTTCCTTTCCTCGCTGGTGTGATTCCACCTTTGACCGAGCTTGCTGGAGCCAAGGCCGACATTCAGCTGCTCGATGATGAGGATCAGGTGGCACAGATCCAGGATGAGGAAGGCTGGGAGCTTGTGCCATTGAAGGGTAAGGTCATTGGTATCAAGACCAGCATTCTCGATGACAAGCACATGGCCATTGAGCTCATCGTCATCTACGCTCAAGTGCTAGAAGATGCTTTCGAGCCTTATGTCAACGACATCATGGACAAGATCGCACTGCCCGGCCTTGCATTCTTCTTCCACGATCCCGTCCGTGTGGCATCGGCGAAGTGTGTACCTGCGCTGCTGAATGCGTACAAGAAGGCTCATGGACCAGAATCAACACAACTTGGCCAGCTTTGGGAGCGCACAGTCGAGCGTGTTCTCGAGGTACTGAGCACGGAACCCGCGATCGATACCCTTGCCGAGATGTACCAGTGCTTCTACGAGTGCTTAGAATGCATCGGGCGAAATTGCCTGACAAGTACACATATGGCTACATTCATCGAGTCCGCACGAAGTGTGCTACAAGACTACCAAGAGCGCGTCAAGGAGCGTCTGGAAGAGCAGGCTGAGAATGACGATGGCGAAGAGGCGTCCGAGGAGGTGCTATTTGCCATTGAGGATGACCAGAATCTGCTGTCCGACATGAACAAGGCCTTCCACACCATCTTCAAGAACATGGGTACAGCTTTCCTACCACATTGGGAGCTGCTCATGGACTTCTACACAATGGCTGTCGTCAACAAGGACCCAACACAGCGCCAGTGGGCCATCTGCATCTTTGACGATGTACTAGAGTTCTGCGGACCCGAGTCATGGAAGTACAACGAGCGGATCATACAACCGCTCATTGACGGTATGCAAGACGACGTACCTGCCAATCGACAAGCCGCGGTCTACGGTGTAGGTGTAGCAGCGCACAAGGGCGGCGAGGCGTGGTCAGATTTCGCTGCTGCTTCGTTACCAATGCTTTTCCAAGTCACGCAACGGCCAACCGCCCGCGCTGACGACGACATCTTCGCGACGGAGAACGCATCGGCAGCAATCGCCAAGATCCTACACTATAACGCTGCGAAGGTCCAGAATTGGCAAGAAATTGCGGCCGCTTGGATCGACACATTACCCATCACCAACGACGAGGAGGCGACACCATATGCTTATGCATTCCTAGCACAGATGATCGAACAGTAAGTTTCTTCATACCCTAAACCAGCACAGCAGTCGCTAATTATGTCATAGACAAAACCAAGCCGTCTTCTCACAACCCGCCAAGGTCTTCAACTTTGTCGTCCAAGCCCTCGAAGCCGAAACCCTCCAAGGCCAGACCGCAACACGCGTTGTAGCATCCGTCAAGGCCCTCATCCAAGCCACAAACACCAACCTCGGCCAAGCGGCTGCCACATTGACACCTGAGCAACAGCGCACAGCACAGGCCTACTTCAGCTAGGCGCTGGGTGGCTTCAGACTCACGCGAAAACTTGACTGGACGGGAGTCTGCACTACGGTTACGTCCGACGGCCTTGCGGGGCATGGTGTAGATGAGAACACAGGGTGGCGGGATAGTGCTATAAGAGCAGGTCGCTGACGGAGCGAGAGACCACGATGCGATGAAAGGAGCTACGGAGAAGACCACGGCGTGCGCGATTGGAGTACGGTTATTTATCACAGATTCCCCCGAATGTTCCCCTTCTGCTCTCCCCACTCGCATCACTTTGTTATGGATAGAACTGGATCGAGGCGATCCGTGCGCTTAGATAGTAAATGCATTTCTACGAACATGCTTCGTCTGTCTATATTTGTTTAGATGCGTCAAGCGAATGAGCGATCATGCACCAGAACATAAGAAATGGTGGTGGTGCAGCCTGATGTTCGCGTGTTAACAGATCGAATGCATCTTGCTTGAATATTGTTCTCCATATATGCTGCGACTAAAGAATATTCGTGTGACGCGCATAATCGCGCATCCGCAACGCCAAACCACCCGCTCAATATGAACACAAAATCCACTGTGTCTCGCGACTATATCACCGCTTCTGATTGTGTGCCGACTACGCGCCCTCACTACCAAACTCCTTCGTCCAATCCGCGCTTCTTGTCAGATCCTCTTTGCTGACAGTAGGTCTCGACGCCTTGATGGCCTTGATGAAATCCCGAACCTTGAGCGGCGGTTCAAGTAGCTGGTCGCCTTCCAGTTCTGTCCACGTTTTCTCTTGCGCTTGCGGGTCACCGGGTGAGCACGGCGTCCATTTTGTCTCGCCGTCAACCTCAACAGGTTTGTAATGTGTCGCGGTCTGGATGAGTCGCACAGGCTGCATGAGCGCGTCTTGTACGGCGATCGCGATATCGGAACCAGAGTATCCTTCGCTGAGGTCTGCCAGTGTTCGGTAGTCTTGTTGGCTCAGTTCGCACGGTGTGTTTCCGACGGCGAGTTCGAACATCTTCATGCGTGCTGGCAGGTCGGGTAAGCTGATGTGTACTCTTCGCTGAAACCGTCGTCGGATAGCCGAGTCGAGTTGCCATGGGATGTTTGTTGCGCCAAGAATGAGCACGCCTTTTGAGTCCTTGCCTACACCGTCCATTTGTACAAGCAATTCGGTTTTGATACGTCGTGAGGCTTCGGATTCGCCTTCGCCTCGCGGTCCGCAGAGGGCGTCGATTTCGTCGATGAAGATGATGGAGGGCTTGTTTTCGCGCGCCATGCCGAAGAGCTGCTTAACCAATCTGTCCTTCATCAGCTTCGACCTCTGCACATTGTTATGATGCTTACCGCTCTGACTCTCCCATCCACTTGCTGACCAGGTCCGAACTTGAGACGCTGAAGAATGTGCTGTTCGCTTCTGTCGCCACCGCCTTCGCCAGGTAACTCTTACCCGTACCTGGAGGCCCGTAGAGCAATATACCCTTCCAAGGTTGTCGCTTGCCTGTGAAGAGGTGTGGGAACTTGATGGGTAATATAACGGCCTCCTTTAGCGCTTCCTTCGCTTGCTCGAGACCTGCTACGTCTTCCCATCGGATGTTTGGCTTCTCGGTCAGAATCGCGCCGGATAGCGCACCGCGGAGCTTCTTCGAGTCGGCATCGACTTCGTCGTCGTCGTCCCTGCATTTCGTCAGTACTTGGTATATTGTACCCTGATTCTGGTACATACTTTCCACCCTTTCCACTGCCTCCTGATGACTTGCCGTTTGCGCCCATGGCTGATGGCTTCTTGCGATTTGACTCATCGTTCTGGTTCAGATGTTGCTTGAGCTTCTCGGCTCGCTCCATGTATTCTGCGACCTTTCCTCGGATCATGTCCTTGGACTTTTGGTTCTTCTCCCCTACGCACTGTTAGCTTGCTGCTTTCGTCCTGGATGGCGTGGATGCGGCGCGGTGAACGTACACTTGAGGGCAAGCATGAACAGCTCCACTATGTCACGTTAGTGTGTGCCAAGTAAGTGATGCTGTGTGACACTGACGAGCGCTGTAGTACATCTGGTATGCCTTCTCATATTCGCCTGCAGTATCCGTCTCGATGGCCTTCTTGACCGTCTCAATGGCCCGCCCCAAGAAGTCGGCGTTGCTCATCCTGGCGCGTGAGTTGGGGCTCTCGCCAAGCTTGCTGTTGGGTAGAGGTGTGGTATGTGGGTCTGTCGTGTATGCGCTCGAGATAGGTCTGGGTGGTGACGATGGGGAAGCGGTCGGCGTGGGGCAATGGCAAGCGGCGTGCGGTTGTTGGTGGGCTCTATCGTGACTTTCGAGAGTGGAGTGGTTGAGTTAAGGCTACAAGATATGGGCCAGAGCAGCAAACAGGTGAAGCAGGACTTTGTACCGGGGCATGTGCGAGTGTTTCTCTCTACCGGTGGTGGTTGCCATGGGCCGCTAAAGCCCCGCATTCACCCTAGGCTGCATCGAGATAGCTGGATATGTCACTTCGCGTCTTCTCGACGCGACGAAACTTTTTGACAGGCCGTTATTCAGCATCACACAAGCCATGGGAGACGTGCAAAAGAAGCTGCAGGATCTTTCCGACAGCTACCAGATGCTGCAAGGAGGTCAGGAATGCTACTATACCAGAAGAAGTCCACTAATGTGGGACAGAGCTTTCGACAGCCGTAGAAGCTCGCCAAAAGCTGGAGTCGCAGCAGCAGGAGAACTCTACCGTTAAGAAGGTATGAACCAAAGGGCTAAAATTCAGGGAAGATAGTAACATCAGTAACCATAGGAGTTCGACATTCTCGACGACGATGCGAACATCTACAAGCAGATTGGCCCAGTGCTGCTGAAGCAAGACAAGACAGAGGCCGTCATGGCGGTAAATGGGCGCCTGGAATTCATCGACAAGGAGATGTGAGTATAGCCAGACTTGCTCGGAAACGAGGCAAGTTTGCTGACTCAGGGCAGCAAGCGCATTGAGAAGCAGATCAAGGACATCCAGGAGAAGGCGGAGAATGTGAAGACAGAGGTATGTCACTTCCTTCACTAACTAAGCGTCCGGTCTCCAACTTAATTCGTAAACAGATCATCCAGATACAGTCAGCGGCACAACAGCAACAGCAACAGCAACAATCAGCAGTAGCAGCATAAGAGCGATGCGGCCATCAAGACAGAAATGAGATACCCCTACTTCCATTGGTTGTCAGTTCTTCACGTATCGTGTCGACGTTAGCTTGGGCCAACGTTCTCACCTTCACCTAGCCGCACTTGCCTTTCTCGAATCTTGGCGGTCTTTCGCGTGCGTGACGCGGCTGTCCCTCGTACCTTCCTCACTGCCAGAGTCGAACGCTCGCTCGCTCACCTCAAGACAGAAGGCTTATCGTTTAAATCGGAACACTTTACACGCGCTCGGGAGGTAACCAAGGCACCATGGAGTAAGTAGAAAAAATTATGCGACAATCTGGAAACTAACATCTTAAGTCCTCGCGACACGATCATCAAGCTCACCGTCGGCGCCACACTCGAGACCTTCAATGTTCATCGGCAATTGCTCAGCAAGTCTTCAGAATTTTTCGCGCGCGCGATGAAGCCCGAGTGGGCCAGTCTGAGGGAGGATCCCAATACCATCGACCTTTCCGGCGATTCCACCGATGTGGTTTTGCTCTACGTTCGGTGGCTATATAGCGAGGAGGTGCAAGTGGAGATCTCCAAGCTAGACCTCGATCATGAGGCGAGGTGTTCAGCAGCCGAGAAGGCATATATTGCCCTCTCTTCGGCTTATGTCTTCGGCGAGAAGATCCTTGACACCAAGTTCAAAAACGCTGTCCTGTTGAAGATCCATAAGACCAACGAAGTGTTCGAATGGAGTCCAGGTCCGATCCCTGCTGCCATCGTGTACGAAGGCACGACCGAAGGTTCTCCGTTGCGGCGCCTGTTCGCTGATATGATTGTTTGCGATGCCTCGGATGACCCTAGCTGGGCAGCGTACTTCAAAGACTACCCTCGAGAGTTGTTAGTGGACGCACTAACGGCGATGTCTGCGGTGCGTTACAGGGTAGACTACCGCGGTCACCTGAAACGGAACTACCTCGAAAAGGAAGAGAGCCAGGTAAATTCCCCGTAGTTTCTAAACAGTCAGCCGACTAAGAGTGTCAAGGTTGTCCAGTAGCCATTTTTTGCAGCAGCTACATAGAGGGTACGCGTGGTATCATGAACAAAAGGACACATGGGAAAAGGCTCGCTGGGAACTACAAGTGTCTAGGGACTGCGTGGATGCCAACTCTCTATGAGCTATCCAACTACAGACTATTACTCCATTAGTCTGAATCAATACGGTTGTCGGGTACACTCCAGCCTTCGACATGTCGAATCGACAACGTCAAGTGTCATGCACACGAACAAGCTAATTGCGGGTTTGCAGTCTGACACACGAGCAAAGAGGTAGCAATGCGAATTGTCGATCGAAAACAACCAGCTTTATGACATTGCTTACCTGGTACTCATCTCCTCTTTCCTCACATCACTTCTTTTACCTCTTCTCTCATACCTCCATTCCCAAAAGCGATCGAAATGTCTAACCAAGCCTACAACAACACAGTCGAGCTCATCCGAGGTGAGTTATCTGTCTTTCTCCCGTGGTCCCACTAAAATCCGCAGCGAATGCACGCCTCCTGTACGGCCACACCCAAACATACGATGTCGTCATCAAATCTACTTCCCACACGTCGTGCACCGCGTATCTTGTGGACTACAAAGAGCCAAATCCAATGCTGGGTCAGCCCGCATCGAGTGCAGTCATGGAGGTTGAGGAAGCCAATCTGACACATGATCTGTTCGATCTCTCGACCAATGTGGTCGACAGAGCAGTATTAGGACTCAGCACCAAGTTGACCAATGCTTTGGGGAGGATGATGGGTGAGTCTCGTCTCATACGAAGATGCGGATAAGCGAGAACTAACAAGTTTGGTAGATGGCTTCAAGGTTGGGACGGTGCTCTTGGGAATTGAGGGCCTGGCGGATGAGAATGCGAAGATTATACTTTGAGTCGCTGATGTTGGTAAGGGACGAAAGAGTGAGGTGAAATGGAAATGAGGCCTCGTCATTTTGTTCAATAACAACTCACGGTGAAATAACCCTGGTTCTAAGTGATGGAGAGTTTGTTGCCTGATGAAGGCTCGCATGTACGAGAACGCAAAAGTTGCGTGGTCTGCTGTCACTTCTCGTTGCGTCTCCTTCTCAAATCAAAACCGCTTCCACGAAATATCAACCAGTACCTTCTTATCACCGCACTCTCAACTTCTTCTTCAATAGTATAAGCATCCTCTCAACCGGAAGCCTTCAAACGCCACTTCCTACTCTCCTAAAAGCAACCAGACTCGATTACAACTGTCCAACAGAGAAGATGGAGGACTCCGCCTGGACTGGTTTCGCCACCAGTAAGAAGAAGAATAAGAATGCAAACAAGAAACAGAATGGACCACCGCTATCTGGGACTAAGAGTGCAAACGTCGCTCAAAGCACGCAAGCTCCCGAGAAGCAAGACGACTTCTACGGTGCGAAAGAAACGGACGTAGACACTCAAGGCGCGGTCAATGGGTCACAGGAAACGCAAGAGGAGCATGAAGAGAACGTGTGGAGCAAGGCGGAGGACCTGGAGGAGCTTCAGGACATGAAGATCACGGAAGAGATGACACCGCCTGGCAAGCAAGAGCCTATGGAAGTCGCTCGTCAGACTCCTGTAGTCACTTTGTCGACGCCTACAGTCACTTTGTCGCCGCCTGTAGTCACGAAGCAGCAGTACGACGACACGAAACTGAAGCCTGAAGACACCAGGCCCAAGCTCAAAGACATCGACACTTCCAAACCTCTCACCAAGCCCAAGGACATCGACACTTCCAAACCACCCACCATAC
>Ga0210040_10009081_pt1 | contig 11631 bp, 8 predicted proteins | sample CryGeyCG12114_NA_FD_185462 | JGI IMG/M metagenome (GOLD analysis project Ga0210040, IMG submission 185462) | Groundwater microbial communities from aquifer - Crystal Geyser CG19_WC_8/21/14_NA (SPAdes) (version 2) | ecosystem: Environmental > Aquatic > Deep subsurface > Groundwater | place: USA... | reverse complement strand
CACTTTTTGGCCTTTTTACCTAATAAACTCATTCTTGTTTGTTAATTGTTATAATTAAAACCCTGCGTGTTTTATTCATCTTACTTACGAAACTCACTCAACATCGTCCGGCTCTCGGACGTTTCAATACAGAATTCCAATCTAATCAACTGGTCTTGAAAGTATACTCCATTGTGAGAAAACTGAGCTTTTCCTCCTCCATTTAGGCGGACTAGATTAAACATGGTATCCGAGAAGAGTCACTCTAATTAAAATGGAAAAGAATCAACAGCCTCCTGATTCCCTCAGTTCAGCTAGGATATTCCCCCAAAAAAGCTATTATTGACTACTGGGGCTACAAGCTTACGATGTGAAAAAAATCTGCATTGCGTCCCAATTTGGCATGGTTCATGCAGCCCAAAAAATGTCGGGAGCGAAAAAATCCGACATATTTTATTATACTCATTTAATCTCTTCATTTGGCCACATAGTAGCTTTTTATCGTTCCCAATTACAAAATCTTTCCCATACCATCGGTAGTTAACGTATGCAAAGTAGGACAATTGCCATTATTTTTATCATCATTATTATTACTATTACCACCATTTGAGAACCAAAGATAGCCTCTGGTGATATTGTATGCAATGAAACATTGTACAGTATGTAATACAACTACAGGGATCGATACACATAAAAATCCTTTCCCGTATCATTATATTAGCCACTAGATATTTTTTCTGCTCGCCATTTTTCTAATCATGGATCTCTTTTTCTATACCTCACGTAGTTGATGCAAAAAAAAACTAACTACTCTGACTCTAACTAACTAACTAACTAACAACACTTGTGTACATGATGTTCTATCCAATCTCAGGAATACTGCTACTACTACATTGTAACAAACTGAAACTACTAACTACTGTCCTGAACCTATTGTATCTCAGTCGTTTACCTATGCGTCTTCCCTTTAGCCCATAATAATCCTGCCTGCTGTACCAACTCCTACTATGTACAATGCATGGATGCAATTGCACACACAAAAAAGGAGAATCTCTGTCAGACTACATACAGAGACGCACACACACGTACACACTATAACTAAACTACGTATGTGAAAACATGCTTAGGAGCAAACAGTAGCAATTTAGTTTCCTCCCAGTCAGATTATTGCACTTTTCCATGTGCAAATAGCAGTATACGAACAAAAATTCCATGATGCAAAAAATAAAGTAAACACGTAGCATGACAACATGTAGCATGTGTATATTACCATTCACATTTTACTCCCTATGCACTAACTAACATGGAATTTTCTTCTGATATGAATTTTAGAAAACTAATACCAAGCTACCTGCCTAGTTACTAAGTTGCTATAGTTAGTAATAGCCTCACTTCCTTAAAAGTACATCATTGGCTTCCCAAATGGTGGCGATGAAAGGATGATTTTTTCCTTTAACCCGCTTTGAGTCAATGAATTCTACTACGAGAGACTAGAGCACTCCACTAAAGTAATAATGGTATTGGAATTGGAAGTGCATGCCAAGTCATTTTCGCATAGAGCTGTGTGAGCTGAGAAAAAAAGTAGTAGTGTGCTGTAGTTTGTTGGAGACTGGAGAGGATACTCCAGTTAGTTTTCTGTTCGCACACTGGAGCTAGCTTATATATTGATCCAGTTCTTTCTCTACCTCTTTCTAACTGGAAGCAATGGAACCATTCACCATGGTAGTTAGTTGGCTAGTAGTAGGCTACGAGAGGAGAAGAGGAAACGAGCAAACTTTTGGCTCCTGCATCTTAGCTCGCTGGCATACACATTTGGTTCATGCGCCGATCATAGTAAATATGGGTTTCTCTTCACATTCGGCTGCAGTTTTTAGGAAAGAATACCGCGAAAAAAACAAGTTTTGGGTATGTATAACTAGTATTTGGCTGGAGGGGGAGAATTGCTTCCAAACAAAAGTAATTTTTTGTGTTCTCGAGCTTGGGCTAAAAAGTTTAAAAAGGTTTCAACTTTCTTGCTTACGATAGATCGTATGTGGGTGCGTAACAGATGAGAAGAAAAATAATTTTGTTTTAAATTAGTTTTCGCTGCAGTTTTTTCTGAAGATGGCTATCTAACTAACTATTCGTGTTAGGTTTTAAGCGATATTTTGTTTCATTCTAATTTTGCACTAAAGTAATCCTTTTAAATTTCTTTACAGTAATGGTTAACAGTATACACTTTTGGAAGCTTTGGGCGTTTTGCCCAGCCGATTCGCTTTCAACAGTGTAACATTGTAGGGTTGCAACTTTGGATTTAAATTCACGGATTGATTTCAAAGATGAGAAATAGCTCTTACCACTTACTTACTTAACTTGCTAGTCACTTTATATTTCCTAAACTTTTGGAACTATGATTCCCATATTTCCTTCCTCTGACCTCTCACAGTGCAGCTGATGTGGAAAACAGTTGTTGGAGAAAAACGTGTTTGGTATGCCTCAAGGTGTCCAGAGCATAATAATATTTCCAGCTGCCTACCAATCTGGCACGAGGGGAAACGTTCTGTTATCAAAAAGTAGTCCAAAAGCTGCACACTCATACAAACAAACTAACTAATGCGTTAGTTACTTATAAACGCTCTACGCTCCCTTTTCTTGTTATGATACAAATGTGAGTAACAAAGGGTGAGCAGCGAAAACCTATAAACTAAGCGCCCATTTTTTCCATTCCATTTCCAAGCAAACATTTTCACCGGCTCGCGATTCAATTAATGTGATTACTTGAGTTTAGTTAGTTATTGTTATGTCATGTGCCAGTGGAGGTACATAATGATTGTTTTATTGTGCCCAACTTCCTTCCTTCCTGTGTAATAATCCATTATTGTGATTGCTGTATGTATGCGTTGTTGGCACGCAACACATGGGAGGGAACGCATAAGGAATTGTAGTTTGTGACTTATGATTATGCATGAGACAAAATAACTTTTAATTTCATTTCTGTACCTTATTTTTCACCACTATAAGGTTTGATGCACAAGTTTGGTTTGACAGGTCAGATTTCTAAGCTCTATCCATTCATCATTATGTACGACTGGTCTGGTAATGATGATGATATCTTGTCTAATGCAATCCTACAGCAAACATAAAATGGCAGTTAGTTTGTCAGTTCGTTAGTATCTCTAGCTCATTTAAACACTCATACAGAGCTTGCATTGCATGCCATATGAGTTCGTAAATTGTGAACAGAATTACCTGAACAAGATGCTGTTATATCATTACTAGATAAGATCCATTTGCAGTAAGCGTAATAACAATGATTTAGAATTGTTGAAAAGTTAACATTCGAGCACGATGTTACATTTTAGTCACCTTATTATTTTTTCTCTTGGATGGACTATGCGAGTAGATTTTTTTGCGTATACAGGTGCTTTTGGACTAGTGTGTACCACTTGTTATATTCAAAGGCGTACTCTCACAGATTAAATGATGGATAGGACAAGTAACGTTTGCAATCGTAATTATTATGTTGGTAAACTATTGTATTTTATATGTGAGTGTGTGGTGATGGGCCTAACTAAAAGTTGGAGTGGTTTAGTGCCTGACCTACATAGTTAGTTACCATATGTGAATGTGGCTGCAGTTTTTTTATTGCATTCTACATGTAGTACACACTTATATTTTCATTTTCATTCATGTGGAGCGACAAATTACGAGAAGTTGAAGATCTTCCACTCCATTACACGGATGAACGAGTGGCTCAAAAGAAGTAGTTAGTAGTGTAGGACAAGCCATCCATGGCTGGCTAATCATGGTTAGTTAGAAGGGAAATCTGTAAACATAAATAATAATAGTAACTAAACTATCGGTACAGTTAAGAACAATGAAAGAGGATGGGAACAGTGTAATCCTTTTTTGTACACTTAAACTAGCATTAATATTGACAACAGACCTAGTTTAAGGAGCGTATAGCTTAGTTAGTTGGTTGGTTAATGAAAAGACTTTCTATTTAGTGGATGAAGTAATGGGCGCAAAAAATAGCACGTAGTTTGTAGTTAGTTAGTAAAATACGAACTAACTATCTAACTACATTGGACTTACTAAATGCTGATAATATAATGAGAAAATCATTTGCAATTGACCATAAAACCAGATGTGGTACACTTGATTCTTTCAGGCTACTTCAGTGATGGCCATGTTTTAGCTGAAAAGAGTGTATGTTGTGAATGACAGTATCCAAAGTTTGGTAACCTGAGTTGCTCACACATGTAAAAAATGGAGTTCTCATGTCCAATTTGTGGTCCACAAATCAGTCACACTTGTATTACAATGTAGCTAACTATTACATTCATCCTAATTACTTTTATTAGTTATTTGATAAACCTACCTAGTATATTAAGTGTTGACTTTAATCACTAATTGAACATGATGATTCCATCTTTAAGCTAATATGCGTTTTTCATGACGGTTGGCTTAAGGACATGTTATATAGGGGCCAAATAAAGAACAGTTTATGATTGAAAGACATGAATTTCCCGTTATGTGCATTTGATCATTTCCCCCATTCCATGTCAACTTTTGTGCACGCACGCACATGTCTGATTCTAGGAAAAAGCCGAAGTGGGAACCTAGTGACATCATTTTGGTCAATACTTGAAGTGTTAGTAGCCAGTTGTTTTTTACTCGGTCCTTTTTGAGCATGCTAACAAGCTGGCTAAACCTTGTTGATACTTGTTCTTTCTGGGCATTATTATGTACACATATGTGTTTGGAACTAACTAACTAACTAACTAACTAGTAAGTAACTGGCTATTATCACGATTGAATAAAGTCTCACACTTGATTTTTCTCTGGGTGTCTACATGTGTTCCGCACAGTGTGAGTAGAATGAAATGAAATACAATGTATTTTTACAGTGGAGAGGTACACAACAATGGATTAAGGTCTGTGTTTGGTTGGTTAGTAACTCACTTACTAAACCAACTATCTGTACACTCTACTGTGTATAGAGAAATAGAAGTTAATAATATAAACTCGGATTTTCAAGCACAGTTTGAAACCAATGTGATAATATTATGGGATGCGACTTTTTCCTATGCATTATGGTGAGAGGTAGAGTTGATATTCCTAGAATTTTCACCTGCACAAGAACACACAATTGAATTGTCATATATTGTGCGTACAAGCTAACAACAAGGTATTAAGGAGTTTGGTATTATATCTGAAGTTAGTTGGTTTGTTGCCAGTACTAATTTATCAATGATGATAAAAAGGAGCCCTGTGTGTGTATATCACTCACTTACTGACTGAATCTTGTCTTGTTCATATAGAATGACAAAAAAATAGTGTGCCTTCTTAGGTGGTCTCCACTTGCTTTTTCAGCAGAAGGATGAGATAAAAAAAATGAGGGTATTTCTTGGCTGACACAGACCAAGGCCATTTATATTTCAACTCAAGTGCTGTACTATATAGCTAACAATGGGGCATGAGTTGACTATAGAACTAAAGAAAACAAATAGAGCCAATGCAGTCAGTATAGAATGTCCCATTAGGATTGAAGTTTGGTAAATTTTGTAATATTTGCTCAAACTTATTTGCAATGGCTGTAGAAGTCATGTATCATTGTCAAACTATTATTGGGATTGAGAAACTAAATGAGGCGTGCCAAGTAAGAAACGAAACGAAGTAGTAGCTATTAGCAAAGTTTGAAGTAATAACTTGTTTTTTTGTACTTTATGTACGTTGCAGTGGTCAAAGATCAGCTTTGACTAATGTGGAGACCAGAACTTGCCCGTTTGGTGGGACCGACCCAGATAGAAGAAAGCCTTAGTTCAGAAGATCCTCATTGTTGGGAAGCCACAGGCACCGCGTGGGCCAAAGTTATGCAAGATGATGACAACGACGTCGTTAGTACAGCACAAGCCTCCGCCACCGCTGAAGAGGCCATCTTCCCAGGACTCATCTCCTATCATCATCCTGCGCTCCAATTACTACTATGGCTCAGTGGGACGACCAACTAATGGTAAACATTTGCTCCTTTTCACAACCATATTAGTTAGTTAGTTGTTATAGTCGTTGTAGTAGTGACATGACATACTAATCGCCTTCCCATTGTACTCGTATTTTTTGGGCTAAACATAGTTATTGTGCGGTTTTGGTGGATAAAAGGGTTGACACAATTCTGTCCATGCCATGTATAGCTTGTTATCGTGTGTTGAGTTGATTTTTTTCGACGGGATTTTCACACACTATATGATGATGGTGATGATATGTTTTAGGAGAGAAAACAGATTGTTAGTTGTAACGACTAGTAGGGAGAAAATAGTTGAGGAGTTTGGTAATAATAAAAATGTCTGCAGAGTAGATTTTCTGGGCTGTGTATGTCTTCTGTAGACGATAAATATTTCATTTCTAGGGTTTTGGGATTGATTTATAGATTTGTGTGAACGAGTGGAGTGTTCTTTTTACATTTTATGGCCTTATTGATTTAATCCTGATGGTATTGGAACTTTTAGTGTTGTAGAAGAAGCCAGTTTAAAATATTCTTGGATGGATGGATTTAAAAATTGGATTTTTTGTATTGTTTCGTTGCTCCTATCGTATTTTAAGTAGATAGAGATGTGAGACTCCAACTATTTTATGTTTATATCCAGATTGTAACAGAAACAGTAAGATTTTCGTGTACAGGCAGACTCTGCTATTGCTTTCTTGCTACAGCTTAACATTATATGGAAGACAGGGAACGATATTGGATTTTTTATCTGGTATAGTAAGTTTGTGAAGTGAGTGGTTGTACAAAAACTTGATACGGAGCACACAAGCTACCGATTTTACAAGAGCTCCTTATCTTTCAATAAATGAAACCTTCTAAACTCAATTTCATTGGCTACAATTTGTCAGTGACAGGAAGTTAGTATAGTGGCTACCAAATCACGTATAAGGATATTCGTTTCCCCTCCTTATCCTGTTATAGAGTTAGTTGGAACGCATATGTATGCATGTAATTATGTTGCCGACTTCTGGAATGAATGAAATTCTTCATGCACGCATCCAGTTCGTATTGTCAGTACATGTATGTTATAAGGATTGGTTGGTTGATTGAAAAAAAAGTATTAAATTGACGAAGCAGGGTGGATGGTTGGTAACACAGCCAAGTATTTATTCAAAGAAAATGTTGTATTTGAATTACTGCTACAGAAACTGGAGTCCTTTGAGTTTTAGATTTTCTTTTGCATAGTTGAAGCATTAGAAACTAGGCTTCATTGATAGGTAGTTAAGGTGAATAAACGGGGCCACTTGAACTTTTTATTATTTCTAATTTTTTTTCTGTTAGATGATAATACGAATTTATAATGGTACAAAGTACATGCTGAAATTTGGAAATGCCACTACTGTTTCCTTATACAGGATACTTAAAAAGTTGTATGCGTAACATGCATACTGTGTGGATTTGAATAGAACAAAAAAGTGCTTTCATTTCCTCTGATGATGAGTTGAGGGAATGGAATTTTCTTTTTATCCTGCTGTATGTCTGCAAATTATGTGGATCTTTTATAATCTTTGCATGTGGGACGAATAGAGTTACATAATCATCTCACCTCACCTTAAAATTAAATACATGGAGAGATGGAATTACAAAAGTTTTGAAAACTAACTTTGTTACACTGGAAAAGTCTCCAGCTGAACAACGAGCAAAAATAATAGTTGAAAGTTTTTAATTGCTCAGATGTGACGAGCTCTGATTCACTCTTATGTGTTCATGTTATTTTTTCTTTTAAAAACTGAACGAGTCACTCTTCTTGTGTTGTTTCTTTGTCTACAAAAGCCGTACTTCATCTCAAGTACCTAAACCTTATAGTTTTTATACTGACTTTAACTGACTCATTTTATTTCTCAACAGATTTACTCCTCACAACAGAACTTAACTAACGAAAGCAGAGAAATTGCAGGGCTGTAGTAGAACTCATATTTTAAATGAAAACTGGTTTGAATGAAATCAATTAGGCACAGGAAAATTCCAGACCCACCAATAATACGGACAAGATTTTTTCTGGTACAAGAACCTACTTGAAAATTCACACTTTCCTTTATAATCGCAGTTTCTCAGCCATAACAATATTATATACAATAACTTAACATGTAACGTACTTACTATCTGTCTGACTGACTGAGACTTGTTCATTATATTTCTATGTGATGGCAATGGCTTCATGGAATGCTATGTGCGCAATGCAGCAATGAGTATATTATCTCGTAAGTATGAGATAGACACCCTTATTCCTAGGGATGCATTCCTCTTGATTCTTGCTCCTTTGTACGAGGAATATTATGTGTGCAATTGCTACTATCTGACTGGAGTCAGCCATACTTGGTTATTAAGAGTTTTAGATGTTTGACAAAAATATGGTTACAGGCTAACTAAATAAACTGTTTCCTGTGTGAAAAAATCTTATATCTAGCTCATTATTTTGGTCCGACCCATGGACGACTCATCATTGTTTGAGGATTATAGTCGTAAAAATTTTATTGCGTCACCAGTTAGTTCGTGAAAGATGGAGAAAAGGCGAGCACACAATAGACCGGTCTGTATAAATTTGCAACCTTAAGAGCTTGACTGGAGCACAAATAAGATTGGATGTACGGGTGTACCCAAAAAAAGTGCTCATATCATCTAGGGTGTGGGAAACCGGGTGGGAAATATTATAGCTAGCTCTTTTCATAAGCGACCATACGGTGCCCATTCAGAACTGACTGAGAGACACTCTCAGTGAGAGTTAGCAAACAAACAGAAAGAGTTTTATGAAAAAATTCCGTTTTTCTTCACACCAATATTTGGCAGTCACATGTGTGCTTGTTGGTTAGGCCAAATCCTAACTGCGTCTTATATACTGGCCTAATTTTGTTGTCTGCAAGCAAATAATTCCCCACGATGCATTGTTTTGATAGCCAAGGGGCGTAGAGTCCTTTTCATTGTGGGAGCTTCACAGTAGTATCATCATCATAAGTTTAGCATTGTCTTCTAGTCCTTGTGTGTAAAGTTATATCATTACGTGGATGATTATTTATATGAAGGGCTCACACAGTCATGGCCAGTCCGTCAATTTTAGTAAGTAAGTAAGTACTGAGTGACTGACTGGGAATCTTTGGTCCAAGTATTTTGTTTGCCTGGAGCGTAGTCGTGTCCTCTCTTCTCATCGTCTTCTCACCATTTTTTAAAAGGCCGTCCCTCGAGCTCTGCTCTATATGAAATATGCGTATAAGTTAGTACATCTCCCTTGGCTTGGTTAGCTAGTTAGTTAGAAGCTATTATTGTTGACGATTGTTTGGAAGCAGTTTTGGCTTGGCCCTGGTGTCTACACAGATTTCAGTACTTCTCATGCACAGAGTTCAGGATCCGGCCTTACGTTTCAAAAATTAAGATTTGTAAGCCAATTAGTTGGTATTGAGATTTATTATTGGAGTGACAAACATTTCTTATTTATCGTTTTAATTTCTAGCTTATTCTGAATAAAATTGTGCCCAATTAAGAAATGAAAATGTTCTGGAAAAAAGTCTCGACCAAGCATTGTCTTTAGACTTGTGGCTTCTTACTTGTGTAACTTATGTTGAAGCATTAAAACTCCCCTCAATACCAAAATTGACCATAGGAATGAGTTGACTGTGTGCATGCATGCGTGAGCCAGATGATTATGGAATGCGTAGGAATGCCTATCAAGCATTTTACTGCACGAAATGTCTGGAATAACTTTATTTTGCAATTAGTGGACTACATCGGATACATAAACCATCAATTCTGGAGTAATCCCTGTTTTCAAAGCAGCCACTCAACTCACAAAAAGCAATCCGTGCTTGTTAATGCTAACAAACGATTATAGGGGGAGAAACAGCTGAAGTCTTATAAAAGAAGAACGTGCACAACAAGCCAGCTGCCTTGTTTAACTAAATAGTGAAGTGAAGACACAACTTTCAACACCTTAATGAACTATAAGATTAAAGGCCATATAGCTTTCTCGTCAATGCATAAGCTATGGTAGAAAAAAATGAACATGAAGATACACATTACTTTTTTGGCATTGAAATGCATAACTAACTTTCAGCTAAAAATTATTATGTGTGTTTACTTTTGCTAGGAAGAAAAATTATTATTGTTTCAAATGGAAAACTCCAAAATGCATTATAAGCCACGAGATGCTAATCTTTAGTGGTAGATCGTGATACTATTTTATAGTATCTAACAGGGACTGTGGATTGTTACGGCTCTTAATTATTGTCACATAGAACAATGTGATGGTAATTATCCTCAGTGATAAGAGGTTGCCTTTGTTTGGATACACACAAAAAAATTGTAGCGAGAAAGTTAATAAGTATATGTATAGTCAAGTGAAATATGCAGTCCATTTAGGTAGTTAGCGAAGTACTGATGGAGGTAACTTATCAAATCAAAACTAAAGACTATGTAATGACCAGTACTTGATTTTAACCCTAATGAGGAATAATGGGCATGCATCTTTTAGTGTTTTAGTTATATACTTGGCTAAGCATAGCCGCTATTCATTTTTTGTGTCGCATAATTGTAGTCTTTTAGCTAGCATTGAAAATGAAGGTTGATAAATATTTTCAGTCTTGTTCAACTTTCTTATCCGCATCTCACGCTTTGTTGTAGTGACATTTATTTATCAATTCATAAATAATGGTAAGCTAGTGATTTTGCTATAAATAGGATGAACTGTGTTGTTAATGCAATAAGCTGTTGGAAAAGAGAAACGTTACCGCAGGCGGGCGGCGGCATTAGTAAGCTAGTAAGCCTGAGCTTTTTTGACGGAGCACAACAAATTAAAAGGGAATACAAAGAGAGAAATGCATGACTCTCATTAGACATCCTTTATTTCTTTCTTGCGCTTGGGCTCATCTTTTTGTTCAAAGGTTTTTGCTCGTGATCCCACTTTATTGATTGGGTTTATTATGAGGAGGAGAACCGATGATTGCGTTTCAACGACTCAAATCAACCTGATTAGGCAGGCTGGTTTTCTACGTACAGCTATTCAATCAGCAAATAATAATTGCGATATGTTGTGTATATATACTCTGACCAGTTGATAATAAAAATAGCCGGACCCACTGGCTTTTAGCCAGACTCACTCTTACGAGTCAATTTCAAAACCTGTCAAATTTTCAATGATTCACTAATTGTCTGAGGTACATCAAGTTTCTAGAATGTGATAAAGCATTAATAAATTGATGCAGAGAGAGGCCTTTATCACATTCTAGAAACTTGATGTACCTCAGACAATTAGTGAATCATTGAAAATTTGACAGGTTTTGAAATTGACTCGTAAGAGTGAGTCTGGCTAAAAGCCAGTGGGTCCGGCTAGTCAAGATAATTTTTCGGTCATCATCTCTGAAACAGACTTGTTTAGACAGATTGCAGTATTTGGGTAGTAGCTCAAATCATCGCCACTGCCTCAAAATCTAAAAAAATTCCGTCCACAATAGAGACAAAGTCACTGAAACAGTCAGATTTCAGGGTTCGGTTTTAGAACTTGGGACACCTGAAAAATTTCTAAGTTTTTTCAAACACTATGTTTAGTTTAGGTTAGGTTAGGTTGCAATGTCGGTCAACATGGTGTTTGAAAAAACTTAGAAATTTTTCAGGTGTCCCAAGTTCTAAAACCGGACCTA
>Ga0210040_10009080_pt1 | contig 11633 bp, 11 predicted proteins | sample CryGeyCG12114_NA_FD_185462 | JGI IMG/M metagenome (GOLD analysis project Ga0210040, IMG submission 185462) | Groundwater microbial communities from aquifer - Crystal Geyser CG19_WC_8/21/14_NA (SPAdes) (version 2) | ecosystem: Environmental > Aquatic > Deep subsurface > Groundwater | place: USA... | reverse complement strand
CGGGCATCAGCTCGTACGGCGTCGGCGACCTGGAGATCCTGGCCCGCGACACCCACAAGTTCGAGTCGCGCTACCTCGACGGCCTGGTCGGGCCCTACCCGGCCGACCGCGCCGTCTACGTCGAGCGGTCCCCCATCCACCACGTCGACCAGCTGTCCGCGCCGATCCTCCTGCTGCAGGGCCTCGAGGACCTGGTCGTGCCGCCGAACCAGGCGGAGGAGATGGCCGAGGCCGCCCGCGCCAAGGGGCTGCCGGTGGCACTGCTGATGTTCGCGGGCGAGGGCCACGGCTTCCGCCGCGCGGAGACGATCGTCGCCTCGTACGAGGCCCAGGTCAGCTTCCTCGCCCAGGTCTTCGGCTTCACCCCGGCCGACGACGTCCCGTTGCTACCGGTCGAGAACCTGACCTGACCCGCTGCCCTTCCCGCTGCCCCCTCACCTCTGCCGGACCAGCGGATCAGCGGGCCTCCCGCGCGCCGAAGATCGCCTGGCCGACCCGGACGGTCGTCGCGCCGTGCGCGATCGCCAGGGCGAAGTCGCCCGACATCCCCATCGACAGCTCGCGGCCGAGCAGCTCGGGCGGCAGGGCGTCCCGCAGCCCGGCCGTCCGGGCGAAGCACGCGGCCACCGCGTCCTCGTCCTCGCTGAGCAGCGCCAGGGTCATCAGGCCGCGCACCTTCAGCGTCGGCAGCTCCGTCAGCGCGGTCAGCAGCTCCTCGACGTCGTCGGGGGCGAGCCCGGACTTCTGCGGCTCCGCGGAGGAGTTGACCTGCACGAAGACGTCCAGCGTGCGGTCGAGCTCGTGCAGGGCGCGGTGCAGCCCCCGGGCGACCTTGAGGGAGTCGAGCGCGTGCAGCTCGTCGGCGAACCCGGCCACCTGCCGCACCTTGTTGCTCTGCAGGTGCCCGATCATCGCCCAGCGCACGTCCGGCAGGTCCGAGAAGTGGTCGGCCTTCTCGGCCGCCTCCTGGACCTTGTTCTCCCCGAACGTCCGCACCCCGGCGGCGTACGCGGCCTCCAGGACGGCCGGCGGGTGCGTCTTGCTGACCGGCAGCAGCCGCACCTCGGCCGGGTCGCGGCCGGCGGCCACGCACGCGGCGTCGACCTCCGCCCGCACCCGCGCCAGGTTGCCCGCGACGTCGACCTCGAGCCCTGCTCCGACCGCCGTCTCGCTCACGACGCCCAGGCTAGGTCGGGCTCAGTCGGCGACGGCGGGGATGAGCCCGTCCGCGCGGTAGCGGTCGAAGAGGTCGGTGAACGACCGCTCCGTCCGGCGGTAGCCCAGGAACCCGGCCTCGCGGCTCTTGCTCATGTCGGTCACGACCTCCATGGGCCGGCCCAGGTCGGCGTCGGTGTGCCACCACGACGCCAGCCGGGTGATGTCGCCCTCGGCGAGCCCTAGCCGCGCGGCGATGGCGGGCCAGGCCGCCTCGTGCTCGGCCATCTGCTGCTCCAGCGGCTGCGGGTCGCCGTCGGGCCCGACGACCCGCGTCGGGTCGACACCCAGGTACGCGGCGAGGCGCGGCCACATCCAGCGCCAGCGGAACACGTCCCCGTTGACGATGTTGAACGCCTCGCCCGCCCCCGCCGGGTCGGTCGACGCCCAGACCATCTGCTCGGCCAGCAGGCCGGCGTCGGTCATGTCGGTGAGGCTGTTCCACTGCGCCTCGCTGCCGGGGAAGACGAAGTCCAGGTCGAGCTCGTTGGCCAGCGTCGCCGCCACCGCGAGGGTCAGGCCCATGTTCATCGCGTTGCCGACCGCGTGGCCGATCACCGTGTGCGAGCGGTGCACCGACCAGGTGAAGCCCTGCCGCTCGGCGGCGGCGAAGAGCTCGTCCTCCTGGGCGTAGTAGAAGTTCGGCGTCTCCAGGCGCGGCTCGTCCTCGTGGAACGGGGTCTCGGGGACCTTGCCCAGCGCGTACGCCTCGAACGGGCCCAGGTAGTGCTTGAGCCCGGTCACGAGCGCCACGTGCGCGAGCGGCGCGTGCGCCAGCGCGGCGAGCAGGTCGCGGACCATCCCCGCGTTGACCGCGATGTTCTCGGCCTCGGTCTCCTGGCGCTGCCAGGCCGTGAAGAAGACGTGGGTGGGACGGACGTCGGCCAGCGCGGTCCGCAGGCTGTCCGCGTCGCGCAGGTCGGCCGCGATGCTGACCACCCCGGGACGCGACGAGCCACCGCGCGACAGCGCCTGCACCGTCCAGCCCTGCTCGAGGAGCAGGTCCACCAGCGCGGAGCCGGTGATGCCGCTGGCCCCCACGACGAGAGCGGTGCGGGAGCTCGGGTGGGCGGCGTTCGACTCGGGTGCGGTCACGTCAGGACCCAACCGGCGGACCCCGACGGGCATTCCTCGTCGGCCCTGGTCCGTCCGACCTGCGGTGGGCCGGGGCAGTATCGAGCCGTACGTCCCGCGCACACCTCACAAGGAGAACGCCATGAAGGCAGTCGTCGACGGAACCGTCATCGCCGAGGCGCCGCAGGAGGACCTGATCCGCATCGAGGGGAACTGGTACTTCCCGCCGTCGAGCGTGGTGAGCGAGCTGCTCGAGCCGAGCCCCACCCCGTACACCTGCCCCTGGAAGGGCCCGTGCCAGTACTTCACGGTCGCGGTGGACGGCAAGAAGCTGAAGGACCGGGCGTGGACCTACCCGAACCTGTACGCCGGGGCCGTCCAGCGGGTGGGCCAGGACTTCGCGAACTACGTGGCGTTCTGGAAGGAGGTCCAGGTCACCGAGTGAGGTACGCCCGGCAGACCGGGCCGACCTACGGCCAGCGGGCGCCGAGCGAGATCATCCCCAGCGCGGCGAGCATGGCGAAGGCCAGGCCGAAGCCGGCGTAGCGGGAGGTGACCTCCTTGTCGACCTTCTCCGTGCCGACGGAGCTGCCGATGTCGCGGTAGACGTCCTTCAGCTGACCGGCGGAGGTGGCCGTGTACGCGGTGCCGCCGCTGATCCGCGACACCCGGGCCAGCTCGGCCCGGTCGACGGGGACCGGCTCACGACGACCGCCGATGTCGATGTAGCCCTCGGGCGTGCCGTACGCGATCGTGTAGACCGGTACGTTCTGGGCCTTGGCGGTCTGCGCCGCCTCGTCCGAGGGGCGCCCGATCTGGGTCTTGCCGTCGCTCAGCAGCACGACGCGGGCCGGCGCCACCGAGTTCGGGTCTCCCGGGTCCGGCGGGACCTGGGCCAGCGCGGCGAGCGAGGTGTAGATCCCCTCACCGATCGCCGTGGACGCCTTGGGCTGCAGGCTCTGGATCGCAGCGGTCGCCGCGCCCCGGTCCTGGGTCGGCGGGACCAGGGTCGTCGCCGTTCCCGCGAAGGACACGATCGAGACGTTGAACTTGGGCGGCAGCGAGTTCACGAAGCCCTCGGCCGCCGACTTGGCCGCGTCGAGCCGGTTCGGCTGGACGTCGGTGGCCTCCATCGACAGCGAGACGTCGATCGTCACGACGATCGTCGCCCGCTCGCGCGGCACCGACACCTCGCCCTTCGGCTTGGCGTACGCGACCGTCAGCGTGAGCAGGCTCAGGATCGACAGCCCCACCGCGACGTGCCGCAGCCACGTCCGGTCGCGCGGGATGACGAGGTCGAACATCGAGCGGGCGATCCGGTCGTTCCGCTTGCGCTTGCGGTTGACCAGGTAGAGGTAGAACCCGACCAGGGCGGGGATGAGCAGCAGCCACCACAGCCGGACCGGCTCCATGAAGGAGAGCAGCGGAGTCACGGTGACACGCTCCCTGAGCCTGTCGAAGGGCCTCGAAGAGGTTGGCCAGAACAGCTCCCGATCACGGCCACTTCGCCCCCAGCGAGATCGCGCCGAGCGCGGCGAGCACGGCGAACGCGAGACCGAAGCCGGCGAACTGCGACGTCACCTCACGGTCGGCCTTCTCGTAGCCGACCTCGGAGGAGATGTTCTCGTAGACGGTCCGCAGCTGCTCGGGCGTCGCGGCGGCGAAGTACTGACCACCGCTGATCTGCGCGATCTGGGCCATCTGCTCCTTGTCGACGGGCACCGGGTTGCGCTTGCCGTCGAGGTCGACGTAGCCGTTCTCGGTGCCGTACGCGATCGTGTAGACCGGCACGCCCGCCCGCTTCGCGTCCGCGGCCGCCTGCTGCGGTGCCCGTCCGGTCGTGTTGGACCCGTCGCTGAGCAGGACGATCGCGCCGGGCGCGGGCTCGTCGGGGTGCGCGGGGTCCTTGGGCGCCTGCTGCAGGGCCGACATCGCCGTGTCGATCCCCGCGCCGATCGCCGTCGAGTCCTGCAGCTTGATGCTGTTGATCGCGTTGGCGACCGTGCCGTGCTGCAGGGTCGGCGGGACGAGGATCGACGTCGCGCCGGCCATCGAGACGACCGAGACGTTGTACTTCTCGGGCAGCGCGTTGACGAACGCGATGGCCGCGGCCTTGGCGGCGTCGAGGCGGTTCGGCGGGACGTCGACGGCCTGCATCGACAGCGAGGCGTCGATGACCAGCACGATGGTCGCCCGCTCCCGCGGCACGTTCACCTGCGTCGTCGGCTGGGCGAACGCGGTCGTCAGCGTGACCAGGCTGAGCAGCGACAGCGCGACGGCCAGGTGGCGGCGCCACTGCGACTGCCGGGGGATCACCACGTCGAGCATCGAGGTGTTGGTGAAGCGCATGCCGCGCCGGTTCTTGCGCCGGCTCGCCAGGACGTACGCCGCCACCAGCAGCGGGATCGCCACCAGGAGCAGCATGCGGCCCGGCGAGGCGAAGCTGATCTGGCTGAAGAAGGACCAGAGGTCGCCGAACACGTTCAGCGGCGCCAACCCCACGCCGCCCACGACGCCCGGGCTGCCCGCGGCGCTCATCGGGTCACCCCCTGCGGCGGCGCGTGCAGCATGCTCGCGACCCGGCGGTAGGCCAGCACGAAGCGCGCGATGTCACCGACCCAGTCCCGGTCGGTGCGCAGCTGGATGTGGCCCACACCTGCTCGACGCAGGGAGATGCGGATCCGTTCCCGCTGGGCCGAGCTCGCGGCGTCCATCCGGGCCCGCGCGTCGGGGTCGCCGGTGTTCACGTAGCGCTCGAAGTCGGTCTCCGGGTCCCGGATCAGCATGTCGCCGACGTTGGGGAACTCGATCTCGCGGCGGTCGACGACCTCGATCGCGAGCACCTGGTTACGGACGGCCAGACGGCGCATCGAGCGCTCCCACTCGGGCGGCACGTTCGGGTCGAGCTCGTGGTCGCCGGGGGTGAGGAAGTCCGACACCACGACCCGCAGGCCGCGGCGCCGCTGGGCGCGCGACATCTGCTCGACCGCGTTCGCCAGGGTCATCGGGCCGGTCGCGTGGTCGGGCACGAAGGGTTCGGTCAGCATGGTGCGCAGCAGGCCGTACAGCGCGGAACGTCCCGAACGCGCCTGGAGCCGGCGCAGCTTGTCGGGCTTCATCACGTAGCCGCCGAACCGGTCGCCCATCTTCTGGCTGAGGAAGCCGATCGTCGCGATGGCGGCGATGCCGAGGTCGCGCTTGGTGACGCCCTCGGTCCCCCAGTTCATCGACGGGGTGACGTCGAGCAGCCCCCAGACCTCGAGCTCGCGGTCGGAGACGGTGTCGCGCACGTACGGGACGGTGGTGCGGGCGGTGACGGCCCAGTCGATCTTGCGGACGTCGTCCTCGCCGGCGACGTAGAGGCGCGCGTCGTTCGTCTCGGAGCCCGGACCGGGCAGCAGGCCGAGGTGGTCGCCGTGGAGGTAGCCCTCGAGGCGGCGGACGATCGTCAGCTCGAGACGGCGCAGCGCGGCCTCGGGCGCGAGCTTGTTGAGCGGGATCGTCGCCCGGGTCGGTGCGCTGAGCACCGAGGCGACAGCGCCCGCGTCGCGCGGCGGGGCCGCGAACTGCACGGGCGGGCCGGACGGGGGCCCGTAGGCCGGAGGCCCGGAGAAAGGTGCCGCCATGGACGACCTAGAAGTCCCGCGTCGGCGGGTACGGGGCGACCGGTCGACCGGTCGGCGGCGGGAAGCCGCCCGGGCCCTGACCGTTGCGCCCGGGTGGCGGACCCTGCTGGACGTTCGGCGGGCCCTGCGGACCAGGCTGCTGCTGGCCGTGCTGCGGCTGCCCCTGCTGGGGCTGGCCCTGCTGGGGAGCCGGCTGCTGGGCACCGTTCCCGCCCTGCCAGACCGGCGTGGGCGGCGGCACCATGGCGATGATCCGCTCCACGACCTGGCCGGGGGAGATGTTGTCGGCGATGGCGTCGAAGCCGAGCGTCAGGCGGTGCGCCATGACGTCCTTGGCCACGGCCTGGACGTCGGTGGGCAGCACGTAGTCGCGGCCGTGGATGAGCGCGAGCGCCCGGGAGGCCGCGACCAGGCCGAGGGTGGCACGCGGGCTGCAGCCGATCTGGATGACCGACGTCAGGTCGGGCAGGTTGAAGTCGGCCGGCGTACGCGTGGCCAGCACCAGCCGCACGATGTACTCCGCGACCAGGTTGTGGACGAACACCTCGCTCGCCTGCTGCTGGAGCGCCCGGACGATCTCGGGGTCGAAGACCGGCCGCGACTCCGGCGGGTCGACGCTCATCCGGCGCAGGATCTCGAACTCCTCGTTCCCGCGCGGGTAGGGCACGTCGACCTTGAGCAGGAAGCGGTCGCGCTGGGCCTCGGGGAGCGGGTAGACGCCCTCGGACTCCACGGGGTTCTGCGTCGCGATGACGATGAACGGGCGGGGCGTCTGGTACGTGGTGCCGGCGATCGAGACCTGCTTCTCCGCCATCAGCTCCAGCATCGCCGCCTGCACCTTGGCCGGTGCGCGGTTGATCTCGTCGGCGAGGACGAAGTTGACGAAGATCGGGCCGAGCTCGACGTCGAAGGTCTCCTGGCTCGCCTTGTAGATCCGGGTGCCGACGATGTCCGAGGGCACCAGGTCGGGCGTGAACTGGATCCGCGAGAAGGTGCCGCCCACCACGGTCGCGAAGCTGCGCACGGCGAGCGTCTTCGCCACCCCGGGCACACCCTCGAGCAGGATGTGGCCCTTGGCCAGCAGCCCGACCATGAGCTGCTCGACCATGTGCTCCTGGCCGACGATGACGCGCTGCACCTGGCTGATGGCCTCGCCCAGCAGCCGGGACGCCTCGGCGGGGTCCATCGCCGGGCGGGGGGCCGCGGGCACCGACGTCGAGGGCGAGGACGAGGCCGCCGGCGAGCCGGACGTGCTCGGCGCACCGTAGCTGGGGCTGCTCACTCACTCACTCCTGTTGCACGGGGGTCGGGCACGGGTTGCTGCTGTCTGCTCACGCGTCGGGCTGCACGCGTCGTCGACGCGCGGGTGCTGTCTGCTGGTCAGGCCCGGGGGCCCCGCGATCGCGCCCGTCCGGGAGGCCCGCACAGTCTCGCAGACCAGTGGGTCCAGCGTAGGCGGCGGAAGCGGCAGGACCAGGAGTTCACAGGCAGCGCATAGGACGAAGCGCCACGCTCGGATGGCCGGCGCCGTCCCGTACGCCGAATAGACTCGCGGCCGTCCGTCCCCGACCCGCCGAGGAGGTGCCCGTGTCGTCGCCCTACTACGGCCCGTGGAACCCGGGCGACCCCTCGGACGCGGCCCAGCCCCCGACCGGGACCCCGGTCAACGTCGAGGCGATGCGCGAGTTCGACGCGGTCGACCCCGCCACCCTCGACGACTTCGTCCCGGTGAGCCCGCTGCTGCCCGAGGACCCGCCCAAGGTCGGCGGCTACTGGCTCGACGCCCGGCTGCACGCGAGCGCGGCAGGGGCCGCGTTCACCGCGCACGCGGCCGACTCCCCGGACGGCGCGCCGGCGATGGTGCTGCTGCTGTCCGAGGGTGCGGCGGCCGACGCCGCGGCCCGCGACCGGTTCGCCGGCGAGGTCAACGAGATGCACATCGACACCGTCCTGTCGCGTGGCGGGCAGGGGCAGGACGCCGGTCGCCTCGGGCGACGGTTCGTGGCGCCGGACGCGCCGGTCGCTCCCGACGCCCGGCCGGACGCGCCCTGGGTGGCGCTGGCGTACGACGGTTCGCCGGCCGCGGCGGCCGAGGCCCAGCGCGTGCTCGACTCCGTCGAGCTGGCCGCCCTCGCCCCGCTGGGCCGTCCGTCCGGCCCCGACTACGCCCTGCCGTGGATCGAGCGCGTCCGTCCCGGGGTCGCCCGGCTGTGGCCGCTGCCCTGGCCCGGGCGCTACGACCGCGCCGGCTGGCGCACGATCCTCGTCTCCTGGGTGCTGATGCTGCTGCTCGCGGCGCTGGCCGTGCTGATCGCGATCCTGATCTTCCAGAACCAGCCGCCGCAGAGCCCGCCGCCGCCCACCGACGGGACGGGCAGCCCGCCGCCCGCGTCCTCGTCGCCCAGCCCCCAGTCGGGCTCGCCCTCGCCGCAGTCCGGCTCACCCTCGGGCTCGCCCTCCGGGTCCGGGTCGCCCTCCCCCTCGCCGTCGGGCTCGGGCTCGGGCTCCGGGTCACCCTCGCCCGGCGGCCCGTCGCCGGCCGACAGCGGCGCCCCGGGCAGCCCGACGCCGCCGTCACGGCTCTAGGCACCCGTGACCCCATCCCCCGGAGCAGGCGCACCCGCACTGGTCGCCTGCGACCTCGACGGCACCTTCCTGTCCCCCGACGGCACGGTGAGCGAGCTCAACGCCCGTGCGGTGCTGATGGCCCAGCAGGCGGGGATCCCCGTCGTCTTCGCCACCGGGCGGCCGGTGCGCTGGCTCGACGTGATCGCCGACCTGCCCGGTGCGCACCCCGTCGTCATCGCCAGCAACGGCGCCGTCCTCTACGACCTGGGCACCCGGCAGGCCCTCGACCGGCTGTGCCTCGAGCCGGACGTGGCGCTCGGCGCGATCGCCTGCATCCGGGAGCACGTGCCGGACGCCGCGTTCGCGTTCGAGTCGGGCACCCGCTTCGGCTACGAGCCGGCGTACCAGACCTGGGTCCCCGACACCGGCCGGGACCCGACGCTCCGGTGCGCCCCGGTCGAGGACCTGGCCGGTGAGATCTCCGCGGTCAAGATGCTCGTGCAGAGCCGGTCGCTCGGCGACGACGCGCTGCTGAGTCGGGTCGAGGGGTGCGTGGGCGTCACGCTCACCGCGACCACGTCGACCGGGCGGGGTCACGGCCTCGTCGAGCTGAGCGCCGCCGGGGTCGACAAGGCGAGCATGCTGGCCCGCACCTGCGCGCGGCTCGGCGTACCGGCCAGTCGCGTTGCCGCCTTCGGCGACATGCCGAATGATGTGAGCATGCTCAGCTGGGTGGGGATGCCGCGCGTCGTCGCGAACGGACACCCCGCCCTGCTGGCGCTCGGCTTCCCCGTCGTCCCGGCGAACCACGAGTCCGGCGTGGGGGTGACGATCCTCGACTGGGTCGCGGCCCGCGCCGCGGACCCTGGCCACGTCGGGGCCGCGACGCCCGCATGAGCCGTACGGTCCGGGGCGTCCTGATCTGCCTGCTGCCGGTCGTCACCGGGCTGTGGGTCGGCGCGACCGAGTTCGGCGGCCGCCTCGTCCCCTGGCGGCCCGACATGGTCGACCTCGAGGTCTACCGGCAGGCCGGTCGCACGCTGCTGGCGGGCGGCGACTTCTACGACCTGCCGGGTCGGCTGCAGTTCCTCTACCCCCCGCTGGCCGCGGTGCTGTCCGTGCCGCTGGCCCTGCTGCCCACCGTGCTCGTCCAGGTCGGCTGGACCGTCGCCGGGGTGCTGGCCCTGCTCGCCGTGCTGCACCGCCTCGGCCTGCACGGCTGGGTGCTGAGCCTCGTCGGCTCGGCGGCGCTGTTCCTCGAGCCGGTCCAGCAGACGCTCGGCTTCGGCCAGCTGGGGATCTTCCTGGTCGCGCTGGTGGTGCTCGACCTCGTGCCCGGGCCTCGCGTCTTCTCGCGACGCCTGCTGCCGGAGGGCTTCTGGACAGCCCTCGCCGCCTGCATCAAGCTGACGCCGGCGCTGTTCGTGGTCTACCTGCTGCTCGTCCGCCGCACCCGTGCGTTCGTGGTCGCCGCCTTCTCCGGGGTCGCGCTCACCCTCGCAGCCGCCCTGTTCTCGCCGCGGCAGTCGTACGAGTTCTGGACCCGGCTCGCGCACGGGAACACCGGCCTGGGCGGCAGCATCATCTACTACACCAACCAGTCCGTGCTGGCCGACGTCGTGCGGGTGTTCGGCCTCGGTGCCGCGGTCGCGCTCCTGGGGCTCGCCATCAGCGCCCTGATCGCCGCGCTCGGGACGTGGGCGGCCGTGCTCTGGCACCGGCGCGGCCACGTCGACCTCGCGGTGATGTTCGGTGGGACCGCCACGCTGCTGGCCTCGCCCGTCTCCTGGCTGCACCACTTCGTGTGGGTCGTGCCGCTCGCCGTCGTCCTCGTCCGCGACCTGCTGCCGATCGGCGACCCGCCGCGCCTGCCGCAGTGGTTCGGTGTGCTCGGCCTGCTGTTCGCCGGCTGGGTCGCGGTCGAGCCGTTCCAGAACCTGCCCAACAGCGGGGACGTCGAGCTCACCTGGACCGCGAGCCAGAACCTGCTCGCCTCCGTGACCCTGCTGCTCGGCGTCGCGTTCCTCGTGGCCGCCGTCGTCGTCGCGCTGCGCCAGGTGCCCCAGACGTCGCAGCCAGCTGCGGCATCAGCTCCGCCGGTCCCTGACCGTCGGGACGAGCTCGCCGCCGCACACCCCGTACGAGAGGTTCGTCCGTGAGCGCTCTTCCCGCCGTCCCCGAGCCGGGCCGCAGCCGCCTCCACCGTCTCACCTGGATCGCCGTGCTCGTGCTCGGCGTCGCCGCGTACCTGCTGGTCCTGCGCACGGCCGTCGCGACGCAGAACGTCAACTTCATCCCGTCCCTGCTGCTGCTCGGCTCGGCGGTCGTGCCCGGGACCGTACTGACCTTCGCCGCCACCGGCGGGCGCCGGATCGTCGTCTCCTCCGGCCTGCTCGCCCTCGTGGCCGTGCTCGGCGGGATCATCGGCACCGTCGCGGCCGGCACCCTCGAGTACGACGCGCTGCACCGCCTCGGTGCCCTGCCGATGCTCTTCGTCGGGCTCATCGAGGAGGCGGCCAAGCTCGTCGTGCCGCTCCTCGTGCTCCTGCTGAGCCGCTACCGCGGTGCCGCGGCGGGCGTGGTCATCGGCGTCGCCAGCGGCATGGGCTTCGCGACGCTGGAGACCATGGGCTACGGCTTCACCGCGCTGCTCAAGAGCGGCACGCTCTCGGCCCTCGACAGCACCCTGCTGCTGCGCGCGCTGCTCTCCCCCGCCGGCCACGTCGCCTGGACCGGGATGACGGCGGCCGCCCTGTTCTCGATCGGGACCTCGACTCGGCGCGGGCGAGCGTTCCTGCGGTTCGTCCTGACCTTCGTCGGGGCCGTCCTGCTGCACGCCGCCTGGGACGGTTCCGACAACCTCATCGTCCACGTGCTCGTCGCCGTCATCAGCGTCGCGGGCCTGCTCGTCGTCGTCCACCGCACCCGCCGAGCCCCTGGCACCGAGGCTCAGCCGGTCGACGCCGCCGTCTCGGTAGCATCGTCCAGCCAGGGGCGGTAGCTCAGCCGGTCAGAGCAAGGGACTCATAATCCTTCGGTCGTGGGTTCAAGCCCCACTCGCCCCACCGGTCTTCCTCTGACATGCACTCATCCAGCGGATGGAGCCTCCCGCGCTCGCTTCAGCCCCGGCCGACAAAGCACTCGTCATTC
>Ga0210040_10009079_pt1 | contig 11634 bp, 15 predicted proteins | sample CryGeyCG12114_NA_FD_185462 | JGI IMG/M metagenome (GOLD analysis project Ga0210040, IMG submission 185462) | Groundwater microbial communities from aquifer - Crystal Geyser CG19_WC_8/21/14_NA (SPAdes) (version 2) | ecosystem: Environmental > Aquatic > Deep subsurface > Groundwater | place: USA... | reverse complement strand
GTCTTACGACCCTCACATTGTCGCACAAGTATATGAAATTGTCGCACACCTATTTAACATTGTCTTACGAACCTCACATTGTCGCACAAGTATATGAAATTATTTTAACAATTTAACATTGTAGCACACCTATTTAACATTGTCGCACACCTATTTAACACTGTAGCACACCTATTTAACATGGTCTTACAACCCCAAACATTGTCTTACAACCCTGAACATTGTCGCACACCTATTTAACATTGTCGCACACCTTTTCAACATTGTCGCACGTCTATTTAACATTGTCGCACACCTATTTAACATTGTAGCACACCTAATAAACATGGTCTTACAACCCCAAACATTGTCTTACGACCCCAACATTGTCACACACCTATTTAACATTGTCGCACACTTATTTAACATTGTTGTATGACCTTCACACTGTCGCACAACTTTATGACATTGTCGCACACCTATCTAACATTGCTGCAAACCTATTTCACAACGTAATCCTACTCCCAGTTATTAAGGTAAGGTCACTCAAATGAACCGGAGTAACGGGCTATCACGGTGTTTAGGTAACTTTTAATATCTTAATTGATTGCAAAAAATCACCGAGTTACTGGGTTATTCGGGTCTCTATTTCATAAAACTTTCAACAGTTGACAAAGAACATTTTATGGCAATTTCACGAATTTTTGAAAAATTCCGTTCCGTTTCCCATGACAGTGAAAAACATGACATTTACAGAACATTTTTGGAATAGTTATGGGTTTGGTTTCATAAAAAAATATGAATATACCAAAAAAATTAAAACATCTCATTTTTGTTACCTGAAAAAAAGTTCCCCGTGAAGTAGCTAAATTTTTAATTTCTAATCAAAGTTTTTCAGCATCGTGCAACTATTTAACGTGTTAACTGTAACAAGCTGAGTCCCCGCTGACTTACACCATAGTTTTGGTTGCCAATTGCTAAGGTTAATTTGTAAAAACTATACAAGGATTTTTCGAAACACCGGTCATGATAATGGCCTATGTCAGCTGTCACCCTGTCAACTTGAAAAAGTTTTATAAATATTGCCCAGGCGTTCGTAAATGCCTCTTTTGTGTCGCACACTGATATTACGTTACCCTACTGCCGGTTATTTTGTCGCATCCTTAATTAGCGCTATCCTATCTCAAGTTAGTAAGTCGTACAGATGCAAAAAATTAAGCCTAAAATGCATGTAAGCGAATAAAAAATTTAGCGTTTATTTTATGGGCTCAACTGATGTGATATTATTTTGTTAGTCGCCCGTGCGTAGAACGGGCCTTTTCACTGGTTATACCATCAGGGACAGTATTATTTTCAACGTAGATTCTCCCAATCGGAGTTACAAAACATATTGTTTCAATATTACAGGGACAGGACAATTGCCAAGGTGTGTGTATAGCGTATGATTTAAGGAACACGTGCATACTTCTAAAACCTTTTTTTTCGTTTTTTGCATGGGAGTTTTTTGTTCAGGTTCGGGAACTTCTTCTTCATCGCTACTCGAATATTCTCTTCGAGTCACTTCCACAGTGGGTGCAGTTCTGGATCGTCCCGTGAAAGGCCGTGGTTTCAGCTCTGTAGCAGGAGGCTTTATAGCAGTTGTTCGACGTTGTTCAAATGACTCCTTAAAATAGTATTTATTGTTGTTAAAGTAACAATGAAAAGATACTAAGGTAAAAGGTGAGTAGTGTGTGATATTGACTTCAAATGCTATTGATCATTTCAATGAAAAAGAGACTTGCCCCGCCCCATGTTATTCGGCTATCTCCGATAAATGGTGGATTTATACAAATTGTCTGTGAAATGTTGTGGCAACAATAACAAAAAACGCCAAATAACCTACCGAAAAAAAAATTCTCTTTTTCATTGAAATGAACAGTAAATAGAAAAAGAATGAAACCAAGAGAATTTCTAGAGTACATCATCGGTATTGTCATCAGGAAAGACAGTTTTTCTATTCGGATTTGCTGCTACGCTTTTCTTTGACGCAGCTAAGCTTTTCTTAGTAGTTCTATTCGCTGCTTCTGTTTTGCGTGCAGAGGCGAGTTCTTTCACCTTTTCTGGATTTAGAGTGACTTTTCGACCACCTTCTTCAGCCATGTTTGCAAAGTAGTTACAAAAATATAAGTAATTTTGGACGGGGTGATAAGATAAACCACGGGGTTACTTACTTTAGAAGTACATTAGAGAAATTTTTGTTTCATCACAGCTCTTCACGGAATGGGAATATAACATTTTAGAATCCCATGTTTCCGAGGAAACTTGAAGAACGAAGAGCCATCTACAGTCTACAATACAAGTTGATGCCCCGAGCAAGGCAATGGACTGTTACTTATATATATACCATAATATCGCTATCGCTAAGATTTCAATCAACCATATCAATTCAGTGATAAATCTATTTACAGTATCATAATCATTCACAATCACCGCATGTTTTAATGATAAATATTATAAGAGACAGTTTGTTGCCATACATTCGCTATATGAGATAAATCGCGTCATATTGATAAAACTTTGATCAAAATAAAAAATAATAACCCAGTCCTTTATTATCATGAAAATTTTATCGAACAATGGGACATTTGACGCATTTGATTCAATTTTAAAGTTTTGTTGAGTTCAGTAATAGTTACTTGACTTTTGTCCCATGTGACAGATAAGATAACACTTAAAACTTATACAATTTTAAAGATTAGCAGGTTTGAATACGTTAAAACCAGTAGCCGATGTTGAAATTATAGTGCCAGGAATTTGAGGATGCCAATGCAGTTCTTTGATATCTTGTTGGCCTTGGTGAATAAACATGAGCTGAGGAGGAACATTCTATAACAAAAAAAAGACAAACTATAAAAGCTGGTTCCCAGCTTTCAAAAATGATTCTACATACTTGAATGCATACCACATCATCTTCAGCAGCCGCTTGCTCTGGGTCCGGTTCCATGGCCAAATCCCAAATGGCAATTTGGTCATCTTCTCCAGCACTAGCTAACATAGTTGATTCATGAGGACTCCATTGAACAGAACAAACAGGTGATTTATGATGATGTTTGAACTCTGCAACGCTTTCTCCATTGTTGAAACTTCGCAAATCCCATACTTTGAGAGCACAATCGTCCCCACCAGACGCAATAAAGGGTTCAGTTCGATTCCAATGAATTACATTTACATCTTTATCATGTGCTCCTTCTTTAGTCAGCATGGATCCTTTGGTAGATTTTGTTCGTGCGTCCCAAATTCTGATACTGCAGAGCACAAGTACAATAAATTGAGGATTTTTTATTAAAAATATAACCAATCAGCTGACAATACGGGGAGAATGATAAAGCTGATAAAAATATTTTACCTTTTGTCCACCGAACAAGAAGCAAACACATGAGGTTCATTAGGGGACCACTGAATATCTTCTACAGATCCTGTATGCGCAGAGAAAGGTCGTTGATCCACTATCCACGTTGATTCATGAGGAGTCCATACATGGATGAATTTAGTGGTATCTCCAGTGGCCAAAACACCGGGCATAGTAGGGCTCCAATCCACAGAGAAACCCTCCCCCCTATGTCCTTTGAATGTGAAAACTGGCTTAGGTTTATCCTTCATAGCTATGTATTCTTGTAATTTCTGAAATCAAATCAGGATTTTAAGGTACGTCATAACGAAAATTTAAAGCAACGAACAACTGCAAACTGCAACATCAAACACGTAAAGTCTTAAGTCATAAATATCAACCAACCTCTGCACTATCAAGAGCCCTAAGGGGAAGAGATAGGTCCCATAAAGAAACCTTTCCTAATTCTGACCAAGTAGCAGCTAAAGGTTTTTCTCCCACAAAGTGGAAACGAACTCGATTTACACATCCATGGTGGGGCACCAAAGCTGCATTCAGTTCTGGTTTTTTGGACAATTTTTCTTCATCATCTTCCATGTCCTCATCTTCTTCAGATTCGTCGGAACTTAACTCGTCATCACTAGATTTTGGTTGAGTTTTGTATACATTGTTTAGCTATAACACAAAAATTAGGTTACACATTCTGTTAATTCGAGTATGAATACGCTTTTTTTGAGGAGGGAGATTATTTTTGCAAGGTATAAGATACAATACCTTCATAACAATGAGATTATTCGCATGGGATCTCTGTGCTTGAGTTCCTCCTACAGCATACGCAGTCAAAGGGAATTTCGTCCTATTGGATCCTAAACTGTCTGGTATAATGTCAAAACTCAAGCAAGGAGCAATTGTAGTAAAAGTATGAAGTGTGACATATGCGGATTCTTCACAAACAAGGGTTTCCCCTTCTTTCATTTGCATGCCTGGTAAGTATGTCTTGCGGGGCTTTTTTACTTTCTTAGCGGTTGAACTGTCGGTCCCGTTGGTGGTTTTCGTAGCCTTTTTCTTCTTTTCTTTAGTTGTTTTCTTTTTGGAGCTGGACGTAGGTATAGGTCCATTCTCTTCTTCTGATGATTCTTCTTCAGAAGAAGAAGACTCGGAGTCGTCGAAGGCAGCGTCATTTCCATTGACACTTGCTTCCATATCTTCGTCCATCGGTTCTGTCGCCGGGCCCATTACTTCTTCGCTCACGCTGTCATTCGGGTCCATTCTGAATAGGCAAGTTATGAAGTTATGATGATTAACTAAAATTTAATGCTAGTAGATAAAATTGACATACTTTGCATTTAGTGTCTGTGCAGTGATACTGTACTGACTGTCTGTCGATGTGTCTTTCTGTGGAAGATTAAATCAGCTTTGTTCACCTTTCGGTTAAAGTCCGTAACCAGACAGTTAGAAAAATCTAGCCCAAAAGTGCGAAACGATGTAGTATAAGTCGTACGGATGTGACCTAAAATAAACAAGATGACACGATTCAATCTCGGATGAAATTCAGCATCAGCTCGCTTTCTTGAAAAATTTGGATCAAATAATCCGACAATCGGATTAAATAAAATTTACCAACACGTGCTTTACTTCGGAGCTGTGAAACAAATACAAATCAGATGACATAAGAGGCATTGGTTTAATTGGATGATTTCACTGAATTTTAAAAGGCGGGAATGCGGCTTCAAAAATATTTAATTTTTCGGTTGTCATATTTCTTGTAAATAAATGTCATATTTCATTCAATCAGATAGTCAGTCAGTCCAATTAATATTAATTTAGGTAATTGTCAATTGTTGATATTATCCAAAATTAAAGATGTCAAGTTTTTCTGTAGCGATCATATTGCCAAACGCACATCGAGTCACAGTCAAAGGTACACCGAATTCAACGATTCTAGAGGTAAGGATAGTGTACGCTGTACAGCGTGTAGTCTATATTGTGCGTGTACTATAGAAGTATTTAAGTAGTGATTGATTAGTGATAAAGAAGCGATGTGTTTGTAACTCCGATTGTGAGATTTTCGGATTCTCATGCTTTTATTTTTTATGCTTTCAGATTTTGGAGGATGCATGCAAAAGAAAAGGATTTAATCCAGAAGAATGGGATTTGAAGTAATACACTTTATTTTGTGATCTTCATTTATGTCATGACTGTTTTTTACGTGTACTTATTTGCTGTGGGTTTCGGTTTACTCAGGCATCACAATCGAATTTTGGATCTGGGAAACACTGTACGATTTTCTGGGCTGCCTAACAATGCAACTGTGGAAATGGTTGCAACCACCAAAAGTAGAACAGAATCCCGAGTAGAATTAGCCTTGACGTTAGAAAATGGACCCCGCCTTATGAAAGATTTTTCTCCCCAGCGTAAGTACCCATTCTAAATTAAGGTTGTTAATATTCTAAATAATTATTGTATGTAGGCCAAGTTTAAAGTTTATTTATCAACGATGTATTGTTAGATACTCTTTGGGATGTGCTGAAACATTGGGAAGGTGAAGGGAAACAAGTTTTGCCAGCTCAAAATTCTGGAAACGCTCAAGAAGTTTGCCCTGTCTGTATTTACATGCGGCAAGAAATCGTTGGGGAGAATGAATTAAATTCTAAAACTCTCAGGTCTTTAGGACTTACTAATGGACGAGCTATGATAAGGTGGGGGATCTTCAAATACTATTCTAACCTTCTTGACCTTCACTATAGTTCATTTCAAAGTAAAAAAAAGTTGCCCCATGTTATTCGGCTATCCCCGACAAATGGTCGATTTATACAAAGTAAACCACTAAATCTGTAAAATGTTGTGGCAACAATATTCATTGCTCATTTTCTCAGTTTAAAAAAAATTATTTGAAAAAATTATTTGTTTACATTTTGTTGACAACGAAACAACCAATGCCAAATAACCTACCGAAAAAAACATTCCATTTTATTCTGAAATGAACTATAAGCCAATTATTTTAGTTGGTTTCTGTTGGCAATAATTTTTTTTATTTATTCCTATGTAATTCCAACCTTACATCTAGATTGCTTTTTCGATCTCGAGATCAATTGAAACACCAAGCGAATGTTAGTGCTCCGCTGTCCAGAGTTTTATCCGTTGCGGATTCGGAAGCCGAAGAGCTTAAGCGAATTAATAAAAAGAACGAAATTAAAGCAGCATCTGAGGAAAAGCCAAGTCCTAAAAATGAAGCACCAATTCAACATCCTATGGTAACCTCTTCTCCAAAATCTAAAGATAAGCGTTCCAAATCGAAATCCCCGATTCGCTCCGAAGTTCGTAAAGATAGTAAAGGTTACTTACTTACAGTTCAATACACATTCAACTGTTATGAGGATGCGAATATCTTACTAATTTTATTTGCATTTAATTTTAGAAGAACCAATGGATTTGAGTGGATCTCCTAGAAAAGATAAAAAACCTAGCACAACTGCGTCTGTTCCAGAATCCACTAGCGAAGATTTGTCTATTCGTAATGCGCATAAATATTCCAAAGAAGGGCAACTTATCAAGGTATGTTTTCATTATTTCCCTCTATGAAACAGAAAAAAGTCTTATTGCCTGTCTTCATGATCCTAATGGGTTTTTACTACTTTTAGCTAGGAGATAACGATGCTTTGTTGTATCATGGAGACGATGTAATTGTGCAACGAAAATTGGATCATTTACCAGATGAATTTTTTGATGTCACTTTAGCAGATGTGGATTCAATTTACAGAAGCCTTCAATCCAAGCGGTACGGCCTCTATCCAGATATTTTCTTTTAGATTTCCAGATGCATTGAGTGAGTAAGATGGAAGTCATATGAGAATCGAATATCGAAATTAAAAATATGTTGTGTTCAGGCGAGAGTTGGAAGAGAAATCACTGCAAACAGCAGAATTTCGGGAACGTGAAAAAGAAGAACTTAAAACTCGCGTGCTGGCTGCTCATCCCATTACTATTGTTCGAATACGATTCACAAATCGATACATTCTTCAAGGGTCATTTCCTACCGAGGGAACTTCTGTTGGCAAAATTTCTGACTGGCTAAAGAGTTTTATGGCTACCCCTACTACTGATTTTTATCTTTGTATGTTATTGATTGCCAATTGCCACGTCAGTAATAGTAATAATACCTGTTATTATTATCTTGTAAAAAACATTCTACTTTTTGAATAGTCACTGCCCCGCCGAAGAAAATCCTGTCCAATGACAGTACCCTTATCACAGAAGGATTAATTGGAATGGCAGTTTTATATTTCGGTACGACAAAAGAACTCTCACCGGACGCTAAAGTCTTGAAAAAGGACATATATGGGAAATGCTCCGCTCCAGACGCAGTATTTGATTTTTTACGGAACCAGTTGAAAAAGGATCCTGTTGCTCACCACTCGCATGAAGGGCAAGCTGCCACGAGCTCTAAAAAATCTTCCACATCTTCCCAAGAGCCGGGACCATCATCGGGTTCAGGGAAAACTCCTCATTTAGTCCAAAGAACCCCTCCACATGTGGACGGAAAAGTACCAAAGTGGTTTAAAGCTGGAAAATAGGCTAGGCTATTCATCTGATTCTAGTCTAGCTGGGCCGCAAACAAGACTGTGTTGTTCACGGTGTGATGAAAAGATGTTATTGTTTTAGGCGGGCACAATTCTTGTTCTTTGAATAGACCAAATTGTACTTGCCTTGTCTTATACAACTTTGTACATCCTTTCCGGAAGTAATACTCATGTACTCATGCATGAAATAAAGACAGTCCGTTTGAAAAAAAAATTATGTAAAGGAAGGAAGCCTTTATTCTGTTCCGCAGTAAACATTTAATAAAATAACAAAATCCCAGACTTCAATCATTTCTTAGCAGGGGCTTTCTTAGCTTTTCTAGATGTCGTAGCCAAGGCAGTGCGAGCCTTCTTCTGCTCATTCTTCTTCTTCTTACGGGCATCCAATTTCGCTATCCTCTTAGGGTTCGATTTTCGGGCTTTCAGACTCTTAGCTTTCATTTCCTTTCGCAGAGTGGCTAGTTTCTTGATTTGTGTCAATTTCTGAAACCAAAAATTCATAATTTTTTTTACCTGGCCTTTGACTTAAAAAAATTGACTCTAGTGGCAGTGGTTAGTAACTACTCTATAGTTTACAATACAGAAGAACACTACTTACAGCTTTGTCCACAATTTTCTTAGCAGCGATTTTCTCCTGCTCTAACAGTCGAGCACGCTTCTCTACGATGGCATATGGATTCAATCTAGCCAAAACCTTCATATTTTTAAGAGGATTCTTCTTGATGACGGAACGTTTCACTTGTTTACTGTAAATACAAAAAAAAAAACAATAAGAATAACATTCACTCAATTTATTGATGTTGATTGTATTGACGACTTTACTATCTATCTAATTCACTACTGACAACTTTTAGAATTTTTTTGACAGTGATTATTGATTCAAGCTCAGATATCTGTTCAGTTTATTTACATCTCCACTTTTTGTGGATTCCAAAGGTGTCCTAAGAGTGGCATCATTGCTTTGAAACCATTTTCACTTTTTACTTTTACTATTTTAACGGTCATACCATTTTCAAACTTATAACATTAGACAAGCAGAACAATAAAACCAAACAAGCAAACAAAGCAGACAATAAACTTACTTAGGAGCCTTGATGACCTTCTGGATTTCCTCAGATTTTAAAAGAGCCCCCAAATCAGTGTTGGCCATCTTGCAGAAGGGGAGATTGTAATCCTTCTTCAATTCGGAGTTTTTTCTCCATGTTCCGTACAGAGCGTCCAATTTTTTGATGGCAGAAGCCGTCCAGATGCAAAAACGTCCGACATGACCACCAGGAGCCAACTTCAATAAATTTAGACGATCCACACACAAAGTTTCAACTCCTGGGATGTTCCTGAAGGCCTTGGTTAAGCCCTGTTGGAAAAGATTTTAAAAACCCGGATGAAATACATGTCAACAATTCAGAGGACTGAGTAAAATTAAAAACAAAATTATCAATGGAAAAGTAAAGTATGTAAAATGTAAACCTAATTAAATTCAATTCTCAGAACTTCGTAAAACATCAAATAATTCAGAAACACGGACCGAAGTTTTAGCTCATCATAGCTTTGAATACTTAGCATGAAAATTTAGCTAGATATGAATACATACATAAAATTTTTTATTTACCTCATCTTTGTCATAAATGACAAGTGGTCCCTTGCGTTGGACGCGTCTACGATCACGCATTTTACCGACACCAGCCCTGTTACGTTGGCTCTTGTAAACCTGAATGCAATAAAATGACATTGTTAAAACTTATTTCAACTCCCACACCGAAAACATTGTATTATAAGGAACGAGGACGTGGACTGTAAGGAAGTTAAAAATAAGTTGCTTGGATGGTTAATTAGGGTGCAAGAAAAGATCTAAAACTTAAGTCATTGATCAAAACCAATCGCAGCTTTAGAGATGTTTGGCTTACCTTCTTGATGTCAGCCCAAATCTTCAATTTCCTGAGGAAATATACAGCCTCTTTTGTCTTCTGGTAGTTTTGAATCTTGTCGGACACCACAAGAGGTACTTGAGCGGTATTTCCGATCATATGACCTAAACAACACCAATATTACAAGCGTTAGTACTTCATCACCCGTAACACAACATTGGACTATCGTAGCTTTCTTACTAGAAAACAAACTGCTCATAACTTCGAGAAACATCACATTATTCAGAAACACGGACCGAAGTTTTAGCTAATCATGGCCACATTATTTTCTTAACTCTAAATTTAGGCATGCTCATAAAAGTATTAGAAAGACAGAAAGACTCCTCACCCTTGGCCATCACTAAAGACGAAACTCCTGAAGCAGCGATAGCAGAGCAGATGGCATAACGCTTCTGATTTACATTCACCCTTCGGTGCCAACGACGATAAGTTTTGGTTGGAGCAAACATACGTCCTCCGCGGCACATGTTTCCGAAAGCTCCCTGACCTGAACGGTGGGTACCACCACCCCTAACACGGGGAATACGGGCTACAGCCCTACCAGTTCCCCATGACTCAGCAGAAGTCTGATGACCTGCGTTATGTCAAACCAATTATTAATAACAATAAGAGATAAAGTATACATAAGTTGAAGAAAGATTGAACAAAATGAGCAATAAGCAAGCCAAACCTGCATCGATGTTGACAGCGTAGGCTTGTCTCTTGTTCTTAGAAATGTTTTGATGAACAAAGTTGACAATGTCAGGTCGGATAGGGGCTTTGAAGACGGCCGGCAAAGGAACCTCTTCAATTACCTTCTCCTTGTCATCATACACACTGATTAAAGGACGTGCTAAACTATTAACCGCCTGTAAATAGAAAACAAGTTTTAGAATAATAATTTATAATATTTATTTTTCAAGACTAACGTTACCAACAATTAAAATCCTCACCATTTTAATCAAAAATAAAATTACTTGTCGACTGATCCTACAATACTTTACCGCAATGTTCTTCACGGCATGCTGTGGGTTCGATTGAAATTCTTGGTTGGTGCCACCAAAACGTTTCTAGTTGTTATATTTTCTATTCATAGATGTCGCAATAGGGTTAAATGTAAATCTGACTCCAACTCCAACCTCAATCCAACTCAACATTTTCCCTTGCGGGTGTGAGTACGGGCTTTTTGCATGTTGAGTTGTACTATACCCTTTTGCTTGTACGTGTGCTTTCTCTGTTGCGTTTTTGAAAAAATAATGATAAAATCATAGATTCTATAATCAAAAATATTTATTAGTTAGACTTTTAAAATCATTATCGTTTAAAAAGCAAACTACTTCAAACATTTCTGTACATAACCCAATTTTCAAACGCATAATGTAAGCCTGCCACACGGAATGGGAATGGGATATGGCAATGGGATGGGACGACAGATGAATGCTTAAGGCTGAAGTGAAGTATTTGGTTGCTATTGGTGGAAGAATGACGCGTCCTTTTCAAACCAATCAATAGTGTAGTTTTTGGTGAGCTGCGCACAGCGTTTGGTCAGAATTTCACGTCACTCAATTGCTCGCTAAAAAATTTCGAGTATAGAAACTTGATTGAAAGAGTATTGCTGTTTCAAAAATTCAATAAGCAATTCAGTTTTCATTTTCATTTTGAATATTGTATCGGGGAAAGTGTTCTCATTCATTGACAGGTAAGATTTGTGTGTATTTTATTTGCTGTATAGCTGTATTGACCATCTGACTGTTTGCTTTCTTAAAAAAGGTCACTCGAAATTCTCGGGACATAGAATGAGTTC
>Ga0210040_10009078_pt1 | contig 11634 bp, 6 predicted proteins | sample CryGeyCG12114_NA_FD_185462 | JGI IMG/M metagenome (GOLD analysis project Ga0210040, IMG submission 185462) | Groundwater microbial communities from aquifer - Crystal Geyser CG19_WC_8/21/14_NA (SPAdes) (version 2) | ecosystem: Environmental > Aquatic > Deep subsurface > Groundwater | place: USA... | reverse complement strand
ACGTCGCGCTGGTCAGCGTGATGTGGGCCAACAACGAGATCGGCGCGGTCAGTGACGTCGCCGAGCTGGCCGCGGTCGCCCACGAGGTGGGCGTGCCGCTGCACACCGACGCGGTGCAGGCCATCGGTCAGCTGCCCGTCGACTTCGCCACCAGCGGTGCGGACGCGCTGACCATGACCGGGCACAAGCTGGGCGGTCCGATGGGCGCCGGCGCACTGCTGCTGCGCCGGGACGCCGAGTGCACCCCGCTGTTGCACGGCGGCGGGCAGGAGCGCGACGTCCGCTCCGGCACGCTGGACGTGGCCGCCATCGTCGGTCTCGCCGCGGCGGCCCAGGCTGCCGTCGACGACCGGGTCGAGCGGACCGCCCGGCTGTCCGCGCTGCGCGACCGGCTGGTGGCTGGCGTGGTGGCCCAGGTGCCCGACGCCCAGCTCAACGGCCCCGACCTGGACGACGTCGTGGCCGGCGGCCCGGGTCGGCTGCCGGGCAACGCCCACCTGTCCTTCCCCGGCGCCGAGGGCGACGCGCTGCTGATGCTGCTGGACGCCCGGGGCATCGAGTGCTCGACCGGCTCGGCCTGCAGCGCGGGTGTCGCCCGGCCCAGCCACGTGCTGCTGGCCGCGGGCGCCGACCCGGCCCGGGCCCGCAGCTCGCTGCGCTTCAGCCTCGGCCACACCTCGACCGACGCCGACGTCGACGCGCTGCTCGAGGTCATCGGGCCGGTCGTCGAGCGGGCCCGCCGGGCCGGCATGGGCGGGCGCTGACCGTGCGCCTGATCGCCGCGATGAGCGGAGGCGTGGACTCCGCGGTCGCCGCCGCGCTCGCCGTCGAGGCCGGGCACGACGTCACCGGGGTGCACCTGGCGCTCTCGCCGGACCGGCAGCAGCTGCGCAGCGGCTCCCGTGGCTGCTGCAGCGTGGAGGACGCCCACGACGCTCGTCGGGTGGCCGACGCCCTCGGCATCCCGTTCTACGTGTGGGACCTCGCCGACCGGTTCCGTGAGGACGTCGTCGAGGACTTCGTCGCCGAGTACGCCGCCGGCCGGACGCCGAACCCGTGCCTGCGCTGCAACGAGAAGATCAAGTTCTCTGCGGTGCTGGACCGGGCCCGAGCGCTGGGCTTCGACGCGGTCGTCACCGGGCACCACGCGCGGCTGGCCGACGGGGAGCTGCGCCGGTCGGTGGACGCCGCCAAGGACCAGTCCTACGTGCTGGGCGTGCTCACCGCCGACCAGTTGGCCGGCGCGGTGTTCCCGCTGGGCTCGATGACGAAGGAGCGGGTGCGCGAGCTCGCCGCCGAGCGGGGCTACGCGGTGGCGACCAAGGCGGACTCCCACGACATCTGCTTCATCTCCGACGGGGACACCCGCGGCTTCCTGGCCCGGCGGCTGGGCGAGCAGCCCGGCCCGGTGGTCGACGCCCTGACCGGCGCCACGGTCGGCACGCACGCCGGCGCCTACGGGTTCACCATCGGCCAGCGCCGGGGTCTCGGGGTGAGCACCGGCGACCAGCGGCCCAGGTACGTCCTCGGCATCGAGCCGGTGAGCCGGACGGTGACCATCGGCACCGCCGAGCAGGGCGAGGTCGGCGAGGTGCGCACCGGCGTGCCCAGCTGGACCGGGCCCGTGCCCGAGCTGCCCCTCACCGCGTCCGTCCAGCTCCGCGCGCACGGGACACCGGTGCCGTGTCAGGTGGTGGCGACCGAGGACGGTGGCCTGCGGGTCGAGCTCGGCACGCGCCAGCGCGGCGTGGCCCCGGGCCAGTCGGCGGTGCTCTACGCGCCCGACGCCGAGCGTGGCGACCGGGTCATCGGGCAGGCCGCGGTGGTCCGCGCCGCCTGAGCTGTGTTGCCGGCGGGTGAACGATCTCCGTCGATTCACACCAGGCACTTGGCTCACTCGCAGCTGACAGCTAGCGTCCTGTGACGGAACGGTCCCGATCGGGGCCCGCCGTGCCCGGCTCCCCCCGGGGCTCGTCAGCCGTACCCACAGGCCACCTCGGTGGCCCGATGACGCCTGTCCTGGAGGACCGTCTTGCGCCGAACGCGCCTGTCCCTGGCCGCCCTGGTGGTCGCCTCGTCCGCCGTCCTGGGGCTGCCCACCGCAGCTCTGGCGGACACCGACCCTGCCACGACCACCCAGTCCGCCACGCCCGCCGAGGACTCGCCGCCGGCTGCTCTCGCAGCGGACCCCGCCGGGACCACGACCGATCCGGAGTCGACGGACGGCGACGTCAGCAGCACGGTCGAGGCGCAGGCGCCGGCGGAGGAGCAGTCGACCACGGAGAGCTCGGCGGTCGCCGCCGAGCCTTCGGACCCGGCGACGGCCGCCGTCGTGGCCGCCGCGGCCCCGGGTGACATCCCGGTCCAGCTCATCGCCATGAACGACTTCCACGGCCGCATCTCGCTGACCACGGGCGGTGACAGCGTCCTGACCACTGGGACGGGTCCCGGTCCGGACGGCGTCACGGGCACCGCGGATGACGGCACGATCGTCGTCGGCGGGGCCGCCAACGTCGCCTCGACGGTGGGCGCAGTACGTTCCTCGTTCGTCGACGACGGTGGCCTGGCGGCCAACTCGCTCTTCGTCGGCGCCGGTGACCTGATCAGCGCCTCGCCGTTCAACTCCAGCGTCTTCAAGGACGAGCCCACCATCGAGGTCCTCAACGCGATGGGCTTGGACGTCTCCTCGGTCGGCAACCACGAGTTCGACCGGGGCACCGAGGAACTGCGGCGCATCTCCGCCGCCACCGACGGCTTCTTCTCAGACGACGTCGCCGCCTGCGACGGCGTCACCCCCGGCGTGGACGGCTGCTTCACCGACAGCACCCTGCAGCCCTTCCACGGTGCCGAGTTCCCCTACCTGGCCGCCAACGTGGTCATGAAGGACTCCGGTCAGCCGATGCTCCCGCCGTTCCAGGTCTTCGACGTCGGCGGTGGCAAGCAGATGGCCCTCATCGGTGTCGTCACCGACACCACCCCCACGATCGTCTCCCCGGCCGGCATCGCCGACGTCGAGTTCATCGACGAGGCCACCGCGGTCAACCGGTGGGTGCCGGTGCTGCAGTCGCTGGGCATCCAGTCGATCGGCGTGCTCATCCACGAGGGCGGTGAGGCCGGTGCCGGCGCGCCGCCCGCGCCCTACGACGCCTGCACCGACCTCGAGGGGCCGATCACCGACATCAACGCGGCCATCTCCCCGGCCGTCGACGTGATCATCAGCGCGCACACCCACCAGGCCTACAACTGTCTCCTCCCGGTCCCCGGGGGCGAGCCGCGGCTGGTGACCCAGGCCGGGTACTACGGACGGCTGATCACCGACATCCGGCTGTCGATGGACCCGCTGACTGGTGACGTCGACCGGACGGCGGGCGTGTACAGCGCGCACAACGTGCCGGTGACCCGGACCGCGGCCGACGCCGGCGTGCAGGCCATCGTCGACTACTGGAACGCGCAGTCGACGATCGAGGGCAGCAAGGTGGTCGGGGAGGCGACGGCCGACATCCTGCGGGCGGGCGCGCCGCCGGCAGCGGCGACCCGCGACGCTGAGTCCAGCCTCGGCAACCTCGTCGCCCAGGCCCAGCTGGAGTCGCTGCAGTCCGCGACGTACGGCGACCCCGTCATCGCGTTCATGAACCCGGGCGGCCTTCGGACCGACATCCTCGCCGGTCCGGTCACCTACAGCGAGCTGTTCGACGTGCAGCCCTTCGGCAACACGGTGAACGCCATCACGCTCACCGGTGCCGACATCAAGCAGGTGCTGGAGGAGCAGTTCCAGAAGGACCAGGCGCGGGCCTCCCAGCTGGTCCTGGGAACGTCGGAGGGCTTCGCCTACAGCTTCGACGTCACCCGCCCCTTCGGTGACCGGGTGGACCCCTGCTCCATCACGTTGGACGGCCAGCCGGTCGACCCGGCCGCGAGCTACCGGGTCGTCGCCAACAGCTTCCTCATCGCCGGCGGTGACAGCTTCGCTGGCTTCACCAACGGCACCGACCCGGTCACCGGTCCGGTCGACGTGGACACCGCGGTCGACTACTTCGGGGCGCGCTCGCCGGTGAGCCCTCCGGCAGCCGACCATGGCACCGCGACGACGAACCGGCTGACCTGCTCCGTGCCGGGAGGCACCGGTAACACGGGTGGTACCGGTAACACGGGCGGCACCGGCGTGGTGTCCCCGGGCGGTACGGGCGGAGTGCGACCGGTCGTCGGCGGCCTGCGAGGCGCCAACGGCACCGGTACGGGCTCCGGTTCCCTGGCCTACACCGGCTCGCCGCTGACGGACATGCTCGCCGTCGGCGGGCTGCTCACGGTGGCCGGCGTCGTCCTGACGGCGGCGGGCTACCGTCGTCGCCGTGGCCTCGCCGACTGACGAAGGACCCCGTCCAGCGGACGGCACCGAGAGGCCGGCTCCCACGTCGTGGGGGCCGGCCTCCGGCGTCGGGTCGCTGCCCGGCACCGACCCGGTCGAGGCGCTCCGGCTCGTCACCGGCGAGCTGCCCGACTTCCCGCACATCCCCGAGCTGCCGGCGCGCGGTGCCGGGGCGGACCTGATCGGTCGCTCGGCCGCGCTCCTGGTCGACCTCTTCGTCGACCTCACGCCGGCCGGCTGGCGGTTGGTCGACCGGCCCGGCGCCGACCTGCGTCGGGCCCAGGAGTTCATGACGCGGGACCTCGACGCGCTGTTCGAGGTGGCCGAGCGCTACACCGGGCCGTTCAAGGTGCCGGTCGCCGGCCCGTGGACCCTGGCGGCCGGGCTCGAGCGCAGCCGCGGAGACCGGGCGGTCGTCGACGCCGGCGCCCGTCGCGACCTGGCCCAGTCCCTCGCCGAGGGCGTCGCGGCCCACGTCGCCGCGGTCTCCGCCCGCGTGCCGGGTGCGCAGGTCGTCGTCCAGCTCGACGAGCCGTCGGTGCCTGCCGTGCTGCAGGGCGGCCTGCCCACCGTGAGCGGCTTCGGCAAGCTGTCGGCGGTGGAGTCGCCTGTGGTCGAGGAGCTGCTCAGCGGGGTCATCGCCCGGCTGTCCGCACCGACCGTCGTGCACTGCTGCGCCCAGCGCCCGCCGCTGGACCTGTTCCGGGCCGCCGGCGTCGAGGGGCTCTCGTTCGATCTGGGCCTCGTGCAGGACCTGGACGCCGTCGGGACGGCGGTCGAGGCCGGCACGCACCTGCTGATCGGCGTGGTGCCCGGCACCGACAGCACCCTCCCACCGGCCAAGTCGACCGCCAGCCGGGTCGGTGCCTGGTGGCGCGAGCTCGGGTTCCCGGAGGAGCAGCTGTCCGCGGCGGTCACCCTGACGCCGGCCTGCGGCCTGGCCGGGGCGAGCCCCGCCTACGCCCGGACGGCGATGACCCACCTCCGCGAGGCCGCGAAGTACCTGCTCCCCGAGTGACCCTCGATCGGTGATCCCAGGTCGGTTGTAAAGACCCGGTCTGAAGCTGTGGACAGGCCGCTGACCTGGGGATCCGGCTGATCCTGACGGCGCTGGTGCGATATTGTTCGCACAGACGTTCGAACTGGTCGAGGGGGTGTCATGGGCGAGTTGCGGTCGCTGCTGCAGGCGCTGGCCGCCCAGGACCTCCACGGCCTGTCCCAGCGGGAGACGCTGGAGCGGGCCGCTCTGCTGATGGTCGTGGTGAACCAGGCGAGCGCCGAGCTGACCCGCACCGTCCGGCACGCCGACACGACCGGCGCCGCCGAGTCCGACGGGCTGAAGACGATGCAGTCCTGGCTGCGTGGGCACGGGCAGCTGTCCCCGGCCGAGGCCGGGCGGCTGGTCCGGTCGGGCCGGGCGTTGGAGCACCTGCCCGCCACCGCCGCGGCGTTCGCTGCGGGTGCGGTCACCGCGGGGCAGGTCGCCGCGATCGCACCGATCGCCGCCGAGGACGCGCTGGCCGCGGCGGCGGAGCAGGGTGTGGACCTCGGTGTGGTCGATGAGGTGCTGGCGCAGGTGGCGCAGAGCCCGGCGCACGACACCCTGCCCCAGGTGGTGCACCACTACCGGGAAGCACTGGACCCCGACGGCCCTGAGCCTGATCCGACCGAGGGCCGCCGGTTCACGATGAGCAAGCGCGCCGACGGTGGCCTCTCCGGCCGGTTCGAACTCGACGCGGTCGGCGGGGAGAAGGTGCAGGCGGCGATCGAGTCGATCGTGCAGGCCAACCGGCCGCAAGGCGATGACCGCACGAGGACGCAGCAGAACGCCGACGCCCTCGTCCAGCTGTGCGACAACCAGCTCGCCTCAGGCAACTTGCCGTTCCTGCGGAGGCAGAAGCCGCAGGTCGTGGTCACCATCGACGCCGGCGACCTCACCGACACCACCACCGAGGGCCGCGGGACGGCCCAGACCGGGTTCGGGGCGCGGATCTCGGCCGCCCGGGCCCGGTGGCTGGCGTGTGACGGCGCCATCTCCCGGATCGTGATGGGCCCCGACGGGCTGCCGCTGGACGTCGGGCGCACCAAACGGGTCGTCCCACCCCACATCCGCCGCGCCGTGGAGCTACGGGACGGGCACTGCGTGTTCGCCGGCTGCCGGGCACCCACCCACTGGTGCGACGTCCACCACGTACTGGAGTGGATCAACGGCGGGGACACCAGCGTGGACAAGGCCGCACGTCCTTAACACCACCCGACCGCTATGATGGACGTCACACAAACGGGGAGGTAGGCAGGTGGCTGAAGACGCGAAACTCGGCGCGGGTCTGACGTGCTTTGTGATTGGTCCGATTGGTAGCAAGCTTGCCCCATTCGGGACGCCTGGTCGCACGCAATGGGAAAGTTCTCAGCATCTTTGGGAGAACCTCTTTGAGCCCGCGTGCGATCGGCTGGGTTTGACACCACTGCGAGCGGATAAGATCGCGGAGCAGGGCGAGATTACGGAGCAAATCTTCGTCTTGCTGCGCGATGCGGATATCGTCATCGCTGACCTGTCGGGCGGTAATCCAAACGTGATGTACGAACTCGGGTTGCGGCACACCCGCGACAAGATCACTCTGCAAGTCGGTGAGTATGAACGGCTTCCGTTCGACATCAACACCATTAGAACGATCCAGTTCCGGCGCACTGAAGCGGGGCTCGTAGACGCCCGCGAGGCCCTTGTGGAAGCCTTGACGATCGCGATCGAGGGCAGGGGCTCACAAGTCGCGGCCACGCGCCTCTGGAATGAGGTCGGCGCCTCCTCGGCCGAGGCACTGGCTGACGCTGTCTCACGTTCGGCGCAACAGGACGACACTGACCCGCAGGAAGACGATGCGGCCGGGTTTATCGATGTTCTGGCCGAAGGGGAAGAGTCGATCCAGCAATTCGGCCCTGTCTTAGAAAGTGCCACTGCAGCGATCAATGAAATCGGCGGTATGCTCCGCGAGGTCGCGGGTCGCATACAGGAGTCGGATGCCAATCGTGGGGGATTCGCTGGCCGCCTGAAGATTGCCAACGAACTCGCGAATAACCTCGGCGGTCCAGCCGGAGAGCTTGAAGACGCCATCGCCAGCCTCGCTGCCCATGTCGAAAAGACCGACCTTGCGCTGACATACATCTTCGATCAACTCGCGCAGGATCCGAGCGAGCTCGGACAGAGTCGCGAGGTCATGCAGTCCATCATCGATCTGGCCACGGCGGCGGAAGGAAGCATGGAGGGGACGGCCGCCATGACGCAGTTCGCTAGGCAGCTCAAGGGCATGGCGCGTGGGCTTATTGGTCCGGCTAACACGCTTCTGCGAGCGCTCGGGCGGTACTCGCAGACGGTGGATGTGATGTCTGGCTGGAAGGCGCGCGCCGAAGCGTTGAGTGCCACCCCATAGCGCACGCAGGCAATTCGCGGCGGTTGGGCGACCGCTTGGCCGTGGGTGGTCGGGGACGTTCTTCCCCCGGCCCCCAACTGCCTGTTGCGGTCGCTCAGATGCCTAGCCGCCGCGCTGGTCGGCGGTCAAGGGGGCCGTAGGCATCGCGTAGCGACGCGTAGCGCCCTTGACGGCCGCGTGCCTGCGTCGGGGACGGGCAGGGCGCCGGAGGCGCCCCTTGGTAACCCTGGGAACAGGTTTCCCGCCTGCGCCACTTTGGTTGCGCTATCGTGGCGTATGCCCAAGTCAGCGAGCCGTGCGCGTAGGCAACCGAAGCGGCGTCCGGTGCCACCGACGGCGCGTGATGCGCGCTCATCGTTACCTGCGATTTCGTGCGCCGCCGAAGACAGCGAGGACCCGGCTGACTATGCGCCTGACCTGCTGGAACAGCCCGACGATGCTGACGCTCAGGAAGTCTCGGACGGCGGTGGCCGGGGCTTCGTGCGAACCGCCACTTGGAGGCAGGGGCGGGTGCCGTATCTGTTGCAGGACGTGATTAGGGCTCGCCACGACGTTGAGCGGGCCGAGCACCAGCTGGACAAGCTGGTGCGGTCTGCGCGTTCTCACGGAGCGACGTGGGAGGACATTGGAGTCGCGCTGGGCCTCTCGCGGCAGGGTGCAGCGAAGCGCTTCGGTTGAGCACCGCTAGGGTGTTGGGCGCACGGAGCAGTCGTCGGGTCACCCACTCGGTCTGGCGGCGGGTAGGACCCCAATCCCCGTGTGCACGGACTCTTCATGTCGAGTGGGCGGCACCCTGCTGAGGCCGAAGCAGGAAACAGAGCCGAGGGCGTAGGCGCCGGGGTCGATCCCTTACTGGATCGATGCCTCGGAGTGCGTCGTGCGCCGCAGTTCCTCTGTTCCCTCGCCCGGTTGCTCGCCGTGCCCAAGCTGACCCCCGAACAGGTCCGGGAGTGGCTGACCGCATCCTGTGCCGCGCAGGGTGTGCCGGTGCGGGTTGTCGATCCGCAGGTGCTGGCGAAGGTGGCGGCGCTGTTGCCGCTGCCGGATGTCACGACCGCGAACGCGCGGAGCGCGAGCGGGCGGGGCGCCGGTCGGCGTCAGTCCCGCCAGACCGCTGCCACCCGTAAGGGGTCCAGGGATCGGGCGCCTGACTGACCGGGTGCGATCACGGCGTGATCGAGCACGGCGGCGACGATCGCCGCCTGCCGGGAGATGCTCAGGTCCTCCCATTGGTCGCGTAGCTGGCTGCCGTTGCCGGGCAGGCCGATGAGGGCGTCGGTGCGGGTGAGAGCGGCGAGCTGGCGCTGGCGGTCCTGGATGCGCCGCTCGATCGGCTCGCGGGCGGCGCGCCACTCGCGGGCGCTGATCTCCTGCTTGCCGAACATGACGGCGAGCTCGTCGAGCTGGGCCTGATCGCCGGCCAGGCCGTCACTGAAGTCGCCCGCGCCGGCGCCGGCGGTGTCGCGGCGGCCGGCCTGCGCGTCGGCCAGTTCGGGGCCGTCCAGGCGCTGGAGCACTGCCTCGACCAGCATGGCCTCGAGCGGTTCGGCGACCACGGTCAGCCGCCCGCAGCCTCGTTGGTCTGGTCCGGTCAGGCAGACGTAGCGGCGGCTGTTCTCGCGCGGTGAGGCGTAGAGCTTCCCTCCGCACTTGCCGCAGCGCAGCAGCCCGGACAGCACATAGCGGCGCGGGGAACGTCGGCCGCTGGCGGTCTGCTCGGCCATCCGGGCCAGCACTCGGTCCCGGTCGGCGGGGGAGATGATCGCCTCCCATTGCGCGGGGCCGACGACCTCGCCGCGGTGCTCGCGTAGCCCGGCGATCCGCCCGGACCGCAGCAGTCCGCGCAGCGTCGGGGACCGCCACTCCCCGCCGGTCACCGTCGGCACTCCCGCTTCGACCAGCCACGTGCACAGCGACCGCAGGCTCTCTCCGGCCAGGTAGCGGGTGACCAGCTGTCGGATCACCTGCGCCTCGTCCGGGCGCACGGTCACCCGGTCGGCGTCGTAACCGAACGGTCGGGTGCTGCCGCCGTGCGGCATGCCCTGGGCGGCGTTCTGCTCCCACTTGCGGAGCATCCGGCGGCTCTTGGCCGCTGACTCGTTCGCTGCCACCGCCGCCATGATCCTTCCGATCAGCAGACCGTCTCCGGTGCCCAGGTCCATGTCGCCGGACACGAAGCGGACCTGCCGCACTCCAGCAGCGTCCACGGTGGCGACGAACTGCTCCAACTCCACCGGACGGCGGGTCAGCCGGTCAACGTGATAGCAGATCACCGCGTCCCGCAGCCCGTCCGCCAGATCAGCGAGCATCTGCTGGTAGCCCGGACGGAGCTTGCCCGAGTAGGCCGACAGGTCGTTGTCGACGTACTCCTGCGCGATCGTCCAGCCCACCTGAACGGCCAGGCGGCGGCAGTCCTCCAACTGGCGGGTAACGCCCAGGGCCTTGCCCTCGGTGTCGCTGCTGATTCGCGCGTAGACCGCCGCTGCCCTAACCTCTGCCACGGGGGCAGACTAGCGAAGTGTGGCTAACTCCGGCCTGGTCTGCGAACTGCACCACACCAAGGTCCACCACGGCTTCCGGATCGAACGAGGACCCGACGGGCGATGGCACACCTACCGCCCCGACGGCACCGAGATCCTCCTCGGTTCCCCTCCCTCGGCTGGGTCGCACGACGCCGGGCTCCCCGGTCGGGTGATGTCCCGTCGCGACGCCGTTTCCCGTCGGACCGGCCGGATACGGTCAGCACCGTGAGCAGCGCGGACCAAGTGGAGCAGGAAGCGGTCGACGGCCCCGGGCAGCCGTCGGTGGAGGTCGCGGTCGACCGGGAGGACCTCACCGAGGTCCCGGACGACGCACGCACCCGGCACCGTGACCTGTCCGAGCAGCTCGACGGCTACGCCTTCGCGTACTACGTGCAGGACGCGCCGCTGGTCAGCGACGGGCAGTACGACGAGCTGATGGGCGAGCTCAAGGCCATCGAGGCCGCCCACCCGGCCTTGGTCACGCCCGAGTCGCCCAGTCAGAAGGTCAACGGTGGCTTCGGCGCCACCTTCGCCCCGGTCACCCACCCGGAGCGGATGCAGAGCCTGGACAACGTCTTCAGCTCCGACGAGCTCTCCGCCTGGGCCGCCCGCGCCGAGCGCGACGGCGCGACGGGTGCCGGCTGGCTCTGCGAGCTCAAGGTCGACGGCCTGGCCATCGACCTGGTCTACGAGCGCGGCCGGCTCACCGGTGCCGCCACCCGCGGCGACGGGGTGACGGGGGAGGACGTGACCGCCAACGTCCGCACCCTCTCCGTCATCCCACAGCAGCTCACCGGCGACGACGTGCCGGAGTTCCTCGAGGTCCGCGGCGAGGTCTACTTCCCGGTCGCCGCCTTCGCCGAGGTCAACGCCGGGCTGGTCGAGGCCGGCAAGGCGCCCTTCGCCAACCCGCGCAACGCCGCCGCCGGCTCGCTGCGGCAGAAGGACGCCCGGGAGACCGCGAAGCGCCCGCTCAGCATGGTCGTGCACGGCATCGGCGCCCGGCGGGGCTTCGAGCCCGACCGTCAGTCCGCCGCCTACGAGCAGCTGCGCGCCTGGGGCCTGCCCACCAGCGAGCGCTACGCCGTCGTCGACGACCTCGAGGGCGTGTGGGCCTTCATCGAGCGGTACCGCGAGCAGCGGCACTCCGTCGAGCACGAGATCGACGGTGTCGTCGTCAAGGTCGACCAGGTCGCCCTGCAGCGCCGCCTCGGGTCCACCAGCCGGGCTCCGCGCTGGGCCATCGCCTTCAAGTACCCGCCGGAGGAGGCCACCACCAAGCTGCTCGACATCCGGGTCAACGTCGGGCGTACCGGCCGGG
>Ga0210040_10009077_pt1 | contig 11635 bp, 15 predicted proteins | sample CryGeyCG12114_NA_FD_185462 | JGI IMG/M metagenome (GOLD analysis project Ga0210040, IMG submission 185462) | Groundwater microbial communities from aquifer - Crystal Geyser CG19_WC_8/21/14_NA (SPAdes) (version 2) | ecosystem: Environmental > Aquatic > Deep subsurface > Groundwater | place: USA... | reverse complement strand
CATAGCTTGCTCCCGTATCGTCGCTTTTCGCGGTGGATGCGTCTGAAGCATTATCGGAGAGGTATTCGTTCGAGGCCGCTGTGGAGTGGTGGGAATCAGTATGTCTGAGCTCAGGTCGTATTGCTGAAAATCGTCAGTATTCTGTCGACCACGACGAGGCTGCGCACGTACTCTTTACGGATTGGATGGCGGAAGGTTCCGAGTTCATTACTCCCGTAGGCTTCTGTCAGTGCGAGAATTTAGTATGAATGCTAAGCAATGCATGTCAAGGGAAGTGGAGGATGAATATGGACAGTGCAGAAGAAGCGTAGACGGAGGAAATGTGGTGAGGTTGGGCAGAGGCTGGGAAAATGGGCCCAGCCACACGATTACGACGTGGAACACATCGCCATGAACATCTGGGTCGTGTTGCAGTTGAGGGCGTACGGAGTCTTGCTAGCATAAGGTGTACAGCAGATCAATGTCTACAAGACCACTGTGGGCGCATGGTTTGGAGACGCAGAGCGACAAAGGTGATATCAGGGATGCTCCTAAAGATGCTTTCGCTGGCAGTCGTGGCAGGTGCTTTCCAACGGAGCGGCAGAGTCCGAGCCTGAGCCTGTTCAATGCCAAGAATGCCAAGCTTCGATGATGCGCTCCACACCGGCCGATACAGTAAAGGTCGGAGTCCGAGGCCGTGGTCCGAAGCCGAGTCGGATAGGGGACAAGTCTTGCCAGTGGTTCGGCACTAGTTGACTACCAGGTAATTCCTTAGGCAAATACTGTACTCAGTACAGTTCGGGTTGCAGTTGCATAGCTCGCTCCATGACTTTGTGCTTTTCTAATCATCAATCTCATTCACAAGGTATTTGTTTTCGTTGTTTGTGTTATCGATTACGGTCTGACAACAAAATCAGCCACAGACCATGGCATCCTCCTGATCACGGTTTTCGATCTCTTCAACAGGTCGTATCACAATGTCCCTTATACCCTCTCAGACTGACACCAACCTAAGCACTCCACGACTGCAGCGCATCCTCACCAAGCTTCTCCTGGATGAGATGTGTGCTGAAGCTCCAGAGCGCCTCCGCAAGGTTTTTGTCATTGGCCTGCGAGGATTCCTTACCTTCTTGACCCTGTTGACGGTTAGTCTTTACAGCAAAGAGCAAAAAGCACTACAGTAACTTACAGGGTCGATAAAGTACATGCCCTGCAACTTCTTCTCCTCGACATCAGGGCTGGTGGCTGCCCAGACAGCACTGTAGGCGCCTTGTTCGATGTCGCGACCCATGGACTGCATGCCCCATGATAGAAGTTTGCCGAATAGGCCTGGATAGGCGTCCTTCCATTGTTGCTGCATTCCTGTGTTGACCTGTACTCATCAGCGATAGTCTTGTCGGACGTTGCTTGGGTAACACACCATGCCGGGGTGTAAGGTGACAGCGAAGATGTTGTCGCCGTTTGGTTGAATGACTTTGCCTACTAAGCCGAATTTGTTGCCGAGGATGATGGCAAGTTTGCTGCGCGCGTAGTAGTTGGTGGGTCCAAACTCAGGGTCATTGATCTCCTCGAGCGAACCAAAGTGGATGTCCTGCCGGGCCATGCGGTGATTCTCGCTAGCTTCCCAGATGATGCGGGGAGCGGGTGTGTCTGGCATCTTGCTTGTCTTTCTGATCAGTGGGTAGAGCTGGTTGAGCGCGTAGAAGTGACCGAGCCAATTGACGCCGAATATGCGCTCGATGCCATCGGCGTCGGTGTCGTAAAAGTTGACGTTGATGCCGGCAGACATGATGAGCTTCGGAATTAGCAAGGTGAAGAGAGGCTAGTCCGATAACCCACAAGATCCAGTCTGTCCTCCTTCTCCCGGAGGCCTCCGAATACTTCTTTGATTTGCTTCAAATTGCCTAGGTCACAACTGACGAACTCGACTTGAGCATTTGGAGTTTCTTGTTTGATTTGGTCGATGGATTCGCTGCCGTGCTCGTCCTTTCGGCTGACCATGATGACGCGAGCATTCGCCTGGCATAGCAGTCGTGAGATTTGAAACCCGATGCCGTTGCCACCTCCAGTGACCAAAGCGACGCGGCCGGAGAGGTCATGGAGTTCTTTCTTTGGCCCGATAACGGAGTGGAGGACGGACTGCATGTTTGCAGTGTAGTTCGAGACGAGGTTGATGGTAATAAGGACGATGAGATACTGAGTTGATACGAGAAGTGATGTGGACGAGTGTGACTCTGTCTGTGTTTGGTGTGACAAAGTAATCGAATGTCGAATCTGACGTCGACTCTTATCATGGACCTCGAACCTCAGGTGAATCTAATACGACACTGAAGAGCAGGGATCGGAAACACAAGCCGTGGAACCTGTTCGCGAGCAATGTGCATCTACCACGTCACCTCTTCCTCGCGCTGCGGCGCAAGTCAATTCCTCCGGTGTTACTCTACCTACCTACCTACCTAGGTAGGTAAGAACCCGGATGCTTACGCCGTTACAATGCACTGGCCCCTGGGCATACGAAACGGCGATGCGCAACAGTCGAGTGTAGGTATCAGGTACCTAAACATTATGGTAGGAACATTATTCCGCAAGGTTGAACCTGGAGCCGGAGTTGCAGCCCTTGCCAAGCACGATGCCTACCTAGGTACTTCCGTCAATGTGGCGAAGTCACTCGCAGCGAGACGGAAATTTGGATATGATGGTTATCTGGAAGCGTCAGTGCATCAAGAGGTGATGGTAAATCATGTAGTCTTCGCTGCCATCAATTTGGTAGGCTGCCTATCGCGCTGGCTCTAAGTTAGCTACAAAACCGCAGCTGCCCGTGACATCGGAATCATAAGCCTCGCTGTATACTCGCCATTATAATACAGACTCGGAGGCATACAACAGACACTGCGATATCTGGGTACCGTCCCCATGCTTGTCTGCTAGGTCGGTAGGTACCTACTTGAACGCGCAGTCACGTCAAAGGATACTCGTCTGCTCGTAAAGTAATAAATCATGCAAGGGCACCTTGGCTGCAAAAACATCGACTGAGTGGTGTGAATTAGCAAAGTTTCAGCAAAGTCAAAGTGCCAAGGTGCCCCTGCATGATTTATTACTTTACCAGCAGACGAGTAGAAGGAAGTCACGTTGTGCCGACGCGTTGATGCTATGGATCTGAGTAACTGCCAGTGGGAACGTGGTCAATGAGCAAACATGCCAAGAGACGGTGAGTGTGCATAAGCATGAGTCACGTGGAAAGTTGGCCTGTCCTTCAAGTTTGTAACAGCCAATCAAGCAAACCTCAGTTAGTCCAAGGCTAAGGTTGGAACAGAGCTAAGTTCTTCGAATGTGAGAAAAAATGTCTAACACCTTGAGAACAACCAGCATCTGCTTCTCGCAGGGATCCGGTTCACGCGCAGACCGATGTCGACCCCCCGAGCCAGTGTAGCAATGTGGTCATCGGTTGTAATCCGAGATGCACCTCGAAAGCCGAGGTTCAGCACCGCCAGGAGTGGAGAAAGACCGGTCAAGAATACCCGGAGAGCTTTCTATTCTCCTCCCAACAGCTACATACCTTCTGTCTTTGGCTGCTCGCATAGAGCGTAAACTTGTCTCCCAATAAACTGTCAAGTGACAGTTAGCATTTGACTTGGTATCACATAAGAACGCTCATCAGAGGCGTGCTTAGACTTGTTCCACGCTGGTTATTGCGGTCTCAGCCTTGGAACCTCCTATACAATGGCGGAGTTGCCAGAAATCCTTTGGCAGCCTCAGGACCCTGAGCAGACTCCAATGAGTGCGTATCGGCGGCACGTCAACTCCAAGTTTGGTCTGTCTTTGCATAACACACAAGAGCTGCAAACATGGTCAGTGCAGCAGGACCAAGATTTCTGGGTCGATTTATACGGCTATCTCGAACTCGTACCATCCCTTCCCAAGGGTATCACGAAGGCATATGATGGCTCATTGCCGATGAGCGCCGTTCCAAAATGGTTCGAAGGTCTTGAATTGAATTATGCTGAGAACGTGCTCACGAACGCGGACTTTGTTCCCAACCAACTCGCCTTGATCGGTATTCGAGAGGGAATGAGTGTAGAGGGCGACGAGAGGGCCACATGGGCCGAGCTTCGGGAGAGGGTCAGAATGGTGAGCAACGCTTTGCGGAACAGAGGGGTCAAGCAAGGTGATGTCGTTGCTGCACTGGTCAGTACGAGTGTGGAATCCATCGTGCTATTTTTGAGCACGGCCTGTGTTGGCGCGGCTTTCTCAAGCATCAGTCCTGATTTGGGTGCCGAGGTACGTGTTGGAAAACCCTCTCATGTATGTCAATTGACGAGGGTATAGGGCTGCATCTCAAGGCTACAACAAGTCAAGCCGAAAATCATTTTTGCCGATGCCGACGCGACACACAGAGGCCAAAGAGCGTCCTGCATGCCAAAGTGGAAGGCGATGCTTGTTCAGCTGCCCCACAAGCCCGAGTTCTACATTATCCCCATTGCCGGTCGTCCACTGACCGAACAACTTGACCAACCTTTTCGAACATACGACGACTTCCTCACAGCGACGAGCTCCGAACCACTGACATACACGCGGGTTTCGTTTTCACACCCGTTGATCATCTGCTACAGTTCAGGCACTACTGGGGCCCCCAAATGTATCGTGCATCAGCATGGGCTTATACTGAATCTCAAGAAAATCTCGATGCTTCATAACTCACTTTCGCCGAAAGATACTGTGCTGCAGTATTCCAGCACATCTTGGGTACTTTTCTACATTATGAACGGCCACCTTTCAACAGGTGCGACTACAATATTATATGATGGATCTCCGATGTGGCCTGATGTAAAGCAATTCCTCCGGATTTTGGAAAGGCACAAAGCTACGTATCTTGGTACCTCGCCTCGCTATATCTTCGAGCTCGAAAAGGCAGGAGTTAGCCCAAAGCATGAGTTCGACCTCTCCAGTTTGAAAATGGTCAACACGACCGGCGCAACAATGTCAGAAAGCCAATACCGCTGGTTCTATGCAAACATGCCGCCCAAGGCGCAGATATCCAATTCTGCCGGAGGCACCGATACTGCTACGAGTCTGGCGGCGGTCGACCCAGCTGGTCCGCTGCATGTTGGTGAGATGCAGATACCAGCACTTGGTATCGACCTTGACGTGGCAGATCCAACCACAGGCCAAAGCATCCGACAGACAGGCCAGCCAGGAGAGATGGTCGTGAGGAAGCCTTTCCCAAGTATGCCGCCATTCTTTTGGGGTGATAAAGATAACAAGATATACAAAGCAGCTTACTTCGAGAGATTTGACAATGTTGATGTTTGGGCTCAGCATGATTGGTTGTCTTATAACCCAAAGACGAGAGGGTTCATGATGCACGGCCGCAGCGATGGCGTCCTTAATCCAAGCGGCATTCGCTTCGGCAGTGGCGAAATATACGCTGTCACGGAAGGACCTAAATTCCAGTCCGAGATTGCTGATACGCTATGCGTTGGCCGTCGAAGGCCGACAGACAACGATGAAACGGTCTTCTTATTTGTTGTCATGGCCAGAGGAAAAGCCTTTACAAAAGATTTGGAGAAGAGAGTGCGGCAAGCCATTGCGGAAGCGCTCTCTCCCAGACACGTACCTAAGTTTATAGTGACCATTGACGAGATTCCGATGACGGTCAATGGGAAGAAGGTTGAAACCGCTGTCAAGTCTCTCATGAGCGGAAGAGACATCAAAGTCAGCAGCACAGTTATGAACCCTGATTGCTTGTTGAGCTTTAGGAAATTCCGGGACTACGAGGGCCCCAGGGAAAGCAAATTGTGATCAAGTCTTAGCAGTACCAATGCCTATCTTGACACAACTCTTTGAAAGAATCATATCTTGCAGAGATGGCAACCACGACGAAACCTCGCTACAGCAATGACTGCGAGTACCAATACCTTACTCGCACCTGGCTTCGATGCGCCCCAACATGCCACCTGCACCTGCTTCGAGCACACACCAGGCAGCATGGAGATTTTGATACGGGAATACCTTGTCTCTTGTCCACAAATCACCTTTCCCTACTTCTAGATCAGATATGCTCCGCTTGGTTGCTATGACCAACCATGTGTCTTGATCTATCTGGTATCACGCCATGCTGAGCAAAACCATTTTAGGTGCTCGCTTCGACATTCCATCATTGTTTTTGACTTGCCCAGTAATCCACCACGTTATTTATCGTTCTAGGCTCCTCACAGAGGACATCGGAAGTATTGTGCGGTGTGCTTGATTGTCACTGCAATTCTACGCAGCACCAATTCAAAGGAGTGGCTGCAGGTAGAAGCATCAACATACTACTCTGCCGCAACGAACGCATGTCCCTCCGATCTTCCAGAAGTTGCCGGCCCGTGCAACATAGCAACTGTTGCAAATATAAGGATGCACGCCTCTCGAACCTGAAACGATTGATTGCCCAACATGGCATGCGATCTTTTTCACAACCTTCTCGGTCTGTCAGATGATTGGAAACAGATTCTGCCGAAAATCTTCACGACTACACGTCCAGTGACCCGAAGAGAGCGAAGCGCTGCCTTTCATGACCGCTACGAGATTGCAGGTTTGTCATGCCCTGACAGACTAAGTCTGCCTCTAGAGACTAACTCGACGTTATCCTAGTCATGGTTGCCGAGCAGCTCTTTGAAGCTGATATTGCCACCCGACGAACACCGGCTCGGGACCCTGCGTGGCATCTTGACCTACACGACACGACAAGTCCGGACACTTGTCTACAACAAGCTTTCAAAATCGTCATTGCCTTGAAGCGCCTTCCCAAACTACCAGTTCCGACTGCAATCATGAAACGACAGGAGGCCGAAGACTTCATGCACTCAATGCAGGTCATACCTGGGCCTCGTGGCGGGAAGTCTATTCGCAGATACTACCTACCAGATGGGAGCGTCTTGGCCAATGCGTTGTTCACACATGACGTTGTTGGTAGCGAGATCACCTTCACCAGAACAGGTGAAAAGGACTTCATACGGGCTGATGTGCCATCGACATCTGTTCGTGGAGTGGCTGCCATAACTATTGTGGCAGAGGCAAGAGATGTCCTTCATGTTATTCATAGGAACGGAGCAGTTCCACCTGAAAAAGCTGAGTCTATGAAGCAATATCCACTATCATTACCAGATGGCTTCGGTCTTCTTCATCCAGAGTGGCTAAAATATCAAGACAGGTGGTTCTGGCTGAGTATGCATCATGTAGCACGCTTAATAACGGGTGAGATCACGGAGGCATAGGCAGTGATTAAGGTGGTCATGAAACAAAGAGAAAATCAGAAAAAAACAAGCATCAAACCCTCCACAACAGTAATGGACAATCGTGAAGACAAACCTTCTGCAGTACATTAATGAGCCACCTAGGCCAGCAAGCCTTGATATGAAGTGTGGATTACTCCTCCTTCAGGCTCAGCATAAGCCACGTCTATGCGAAATGTCACGCCAAGCATTATTGTTTTTCAACATTTGATTACTACCTGTGCATAACTTACAGACATGCTTCCTTCACGATTTCTGATTGCTTCTGCGTTGGAGTGACAAAAGTCGAGACAGCTGGCTCTGAACCATCTGTTCAAGGCTCAAGTCACCATGGGCTATTTTATGCCCCCTTTCCCATATTGGTTGGACGGGTCATGGAGGCCGTTACTTGAAAACATGTACTTGCGAGAGAATGTACCAGAGAAAGCAAGCCGTCGGGCTAAGGCAGTCGTTGAGCGCTACAAGCTTGGAGGTATGTAACCATGGTTGAAATTGCCATACGTTCAGCTGGCTGATATAATGTCTACAGCCTTGATTGCCGAGACACTCATGCTCGAAGTAGGGTACGAGCCAGAAGAACGTACATTGTTTTTCCTGCCACCCTTGCCTGGTCCGTCCTTGGAACAAACAGTACGCCTTAAGCCACTGTTCAAGAACATCATGCGTGGTAATTGCTACCAGTGGTGCTTTCCACCAGCAGCGATCATGGACCTTGAAGAGGCCGCGCAATTCATGGATAGCATGCTTGAATACCTCGATCGAGACAGAAACACAGTGACACGCAAATACTTCCTTCCAGATGGCGAATTGTTTGCCGAAAGCATCACAAACATTAGGTCGGACTTCAGCGAAGTCACATTTCTCAAATGCGGTGAAAAACACAAAGTCTCTGGTGACGAGTACAGCGAGTCTGCCCTGACTGGTTGTGCCACTATTGCTTGTCACAGAGGCAGAAAAGCGGTGCACCGCCTTGCAACTGACATCAACTACCTGTGCCGTCCAGCTCGTGCACCAGGAGTTAGCTCCAGCCAGCACCGTATGGTGGGTGGAGGCGAAGCGATGAAGATCTGGAAGACAATGAATTCAACAGAGAAGGAAGCATGTCGGCGAAGCTCACTGCTAGAAGCATCTAGAGAACAAGCGGAGAAGAGGGACAAGAAGGCAGCCGAGCAGACAGTGGATGCGGAAACCACAGTTGGCAGACCCGAGAAAGACGTGGAAGTCACACAGCAATTATCGAACCAGGCAAAGAAAAATATGAAGCAGAGAGTGCGTCGGAGGCGGCAGAAGATGCAGCTCAAGGCAACCACGGTTGACAGCGTCGAGGGCGAAGAGTAGGTAGGGGTCGCGCTGACGGTTGTCATGGACATCTGGACAGTGTGGATTTATATGTGCCAGCTGTTTCTGGTGCATAATAAACTGCTTCCAGGACCTCCCCATACCCCTGATGCCGCGCAACATTGACTTGTTCTTCGGCGCCACATATTTCATTATCCGGCCATTGTCTTCAACCGAAATCCTGGAATCCATCCTATCTGGGGCAGAATATTCCACGTCAACGCGGTTATAACAAAGTTCTTGCAGAATCGTTTCACTCTCAGCTTTGATTGCGCTCAATAACACCTTACTAAGACGACACCGGAGATCCCCAATATAGTTTCACTGGAGAGAACAGATTTGATAACGCCTGATTGTCAGGGCATAGTTTTCGGGTTGGGAAATGCATTTCGGAACATTCTGGTCTGGTCTCAACACAGCTCTGCTCATCTAGTGAGATTATTTAGTTCTCATCCTTTCTGCTTGTCGCACAGAACTAGATCAGCTTGCCCTCTCCTTGTTACCACGGACCATCATTCTCTCCGTACTTCGTCCTACCGTTGGTCCACTTATTCAAACACAGCAAGCTATCTTGACTTGGCTACAACTCAGGCTATTATGGCATCATCGTTGATTGATGAGCTTCTCAGCAATGTGGAGCGACCAGATAACTGGGAGCAACTTCTCGCAAATATCTTTCCACCTGCATCACCAGCCCTGCCAGAACAACGAGCTACAGCCTTCGACCAGCGTTATGAGATTGCAGGTCAGTCAATATGTGAAGGCCCGCTGAGTTGGGACTTAGCTAATGTCTTCTCGCCACAGTCATGCTCGCCGAACAACTGTTCGCCAACGGAGAACGCATCTTGTACCTCACAAAAGATCCACAACTCCTCTTCGCACACTTCCGATCTGTTTTCGTAGACTACATGGAGCGTAAGCGAGAGCCGGAGGAAGAACTACCTATCGCTATACTCGACGAGAAAGAGACTACACAGTTCATAGAAGACATGACCATCACCAATGGCGCCTACGATCACGAGTCAGTCCGCAGATACTACACTCCAGACGGAAAGCTATTTGCCTTCAGTTTTCTCTATCCACGTCTCGGAGTTAGACAAGCTACCTTCGTCAAGACCAGCCGCAGGGACTCTGTCGACGCCGATCCGACCTCGTTCACAAGTTGGTGCGCAGCAATTATCATGATGGAAGGCAGTGCGAAGAAGACCGCAGCCGAAGGTGGTGCACCTGGTCTGAATCCGGATCCGAATCCGGACGGTCATGATCTCTGTGTCGTGGACAAAGTCTTACTCATTTGGCAACGAGCACAAGGGATGATGCGTAACAAGCTTGCAAGGCTTTCGACTCAGGACGACCCGGTTGAGCAAGTCCAGGAGCTAGGACGCAACGCCGAAGTCGAAGAAGGTCGGAGGATGGAAGACGAGACAGTCCGCCAGCAAGAAAACTACGTGCTCAACCAATTCCTTACGAAACAAGCCAAGAAGAACAGATAGGAGCGCGAGCGTCAGAAGCGGAAGAAGCTGCAAGCGGTGGCAGACCAGGACCAAGTTGTGGAGGGCACGGATTAACGATGGACCGGTAGTGGCAGAGGAGGGTTCACTCAAGCTCAAGTTGGAGGAGTAAACATCCACCACGTCGCTCATCTATTGGGAGCAGTTTTTGGGATGGGATATGCGCGGACGAACGGATATAATCTGGATGTCGGAGCTGTCAATAAAGATGTACTCAAGCATTCTACAGCAACGATGAAGCTCTGAAGAGGATTGTTGAGGACGCTAAGCCCGAAATCGAATATTTGAGCGATCATGATGAGCAGCGGAAACAGCGCAGGAAACAGCTCGACTGTGAATGTTGGTCAGTGTTGGATGATGATCACTCAATGATATCGTCTATAGGCTTCCAAAGCCTCAACCCGAGGGGATGCATCATGACCGACGAACAAAAAATACGGCTTAGGTTTTGTGGATAGAATCGATGGATGGTGCGTGCTTTTATGTCAAGGTCCGGTATGGCCGGGCTTCGTATAGAAAAAGCTCCTTGGAGTAAAGGCCCTCAAAGTGGAACGTGAATGTGCGAGGCACTGGATGATGGGTATGGCCCTGCCTGTGTACTGAAATAGCCTCTGTCACACAGCCACCAGCAACATAACACTCCTGTACAGCTGTTTCTGGGGGGAGGCAGAAGAATCAAAGTCTCGTGTTGTGCCCGTCTCTTTGTTTGGTCCTTCTGCCTGTGTGTAGGTGCACACCCATGGATTTCTTGTACAGCTCCTGACACCAAAAGGTCAACCTCCCGTGCACCCAGATAACGAACCATGCTCACCCAGCCCGTTGGCCAATATGATAAGCCCGTCGTCACATGTCGACTCCAGCTCCCTGGGACAAATGTTCATATTGCTAGGCTTGATGTGATCGAGTGAACGATAATTACGATGGAGCATGAAGTGTATAATGCAAGTAGCAGGGGGGATGGTAATGCTTTGATCGAGAGGCTAGAACAGCTGTCTAAATATACGCATAAATGCTACTACGGCAGAGCCATACAGGCTACTGCAACCTTCCCATGTGGATGACAGCCTTACCGAAGTGGTTCTGATCCCACACGTACTGGTACGCGTCTTTGGTCTGCTCGAAATCGAACGTCTTGCTCACAACGGGGTGGATGTTGTTCGCGTCGATTGCCCTGTTCATGGCCTGGAACTGTTGTCTGGATCCTACCAGGATGCCTCTGATGGTGCAGCAGTAGGTCAGTGCGTCCAACGTGCTGGGCTGCTTCTCCGCTCCGCCGCCGCCGCCGCCGAGGAAGCCGATCACGTTGATCACGCCTTCCTGTCGGACGGCCTTCATGGACTGCTCCATCGTGCCCGGGCCGCCGACTTCGATGACGTGGTGCACGCCCAACTTGTCCGGGGAGAGCCGCTTGGCCGTCTCGCCCCAGTTGGGGTCTTTCTTGTAGTTGATGACGACCTGCGCGCCGAGCTCCTCGAGCTTCTTGGCTTTCTCGTCCGAGGATGTGGTGGCGATGACGGTGCAGCCGGCTGCGCG
>Ga0210040_10009076_pt1 | contig 11636 bp, 9 predicted proteins | sample CryGeyCG12114_NA_FD_185462 | JGI IMG/M metagenome (GOLD analysis project Ga0210040, IMG submission 185462) | Groundwater microbial communities from aquifer - Crystal Geyser CG19_WC_8/21/14_NA (SPAdes) (version 2) | ecosystem: Environmental > Aquatic > Deep subsurface > Groundwater | place: USA... | reverse complement strand
TAGGTGAGTGTATTCTGTATACTGTCTGATAATATGTGTGAGTAATAAGATGGTAGTTTGTTTGATTTGAAACTGTATGCATGGGTGCTTTTTTTATATTTTACGAAAATTTTGTAAAGCCTTATTATTATTATATACTCACACGCTGTTTTTGTTCACTTGCTTCACCGTTAATGTGTTCACAAAAAATGACCATTAACAAACAAATTTGAGCAATCGTGCAATGCTTATGTCACGAGCACACACTGAAGCCATGCAAATTTACTCCATCAATAATTCAAGATTCAATGATGTCACAAACCTTTCAATAAGCTAATGGGATGCGCATATTTATTTTGCAAAGCGCATGAGCTCTATTGTTAGGTCGATATAATAGGCTCATCTAATGTTAGTGTACTATGAATTGATTACATTTTCGTAAGCATAGGAATCCTCAAATATTTTTATACTTTTGAACCCTTTTCCGAGTCAAGTAGCTCTTTGTACAATTTTTACAAATAATTTTTGATTGATTGTGCACTTCCTGATGACATTAACTGCGCACTGATGCGAATCTAGCCTTTCGTTGAAAAAAATTCATTAATACCTTCACTTTTATACATCACCGCCTCAACTATCAATCTTATAAATGGTGTTATAGAAAGGTGGCCCTGATTCCCAATGACTGTTTCAATTCTTTACCCATTAGTAGTTTCCAACCAGAAATGTATTTAGTTATAGTTCTCCCTCCTTTTAGTACAATCTCTTCAAGAATAGCAAAATGATGTGGCGTCTATTAGACATATAACATGCATATTCTCTCGCATTTCATGTTTCAATTTAGCGTATCGTGAACCTACTACCTACCTATACCACAACCAGAAACCAGTATTAATCTCTCGTTACTTTGGCAGTCAAGTTCTCATTTATATGTAGAAAGTAAAGTAGCATGAAGCCATCAATAGAACACAATCAAAAGTATATTTACCATCCAAAAGAAATTCCTATATATACATATTCTCACTGACTAACTATGAGTGAAGTAAAAATTCCTGTTTGAGACAAGAGTTATATTCTTAGAGTCATACATGCATGAAGTTAGCAAACTCTTTGCTTATACCGTGTATAGCAGAAAGAATCTGAAGCTCATTATTTGTGCACAAAAAATTGTACACACAAAAAACAAGAGTTTTGCACTGCTGCACACCATGTTTTCATTGAAATCTGGCAGAATGAAGATTATACACTCACAGCAGCATTCATACCATCTCTGATTTTCAAAGATTCGTATTTATGATGCCATGATTTTTTGTGTACTACAAATCCAGCATGTCGGACATTCTACTTTTTGTCATCTTGACTCGCCTCAAGTGTTTATATAGTGATGATTGCATTGGTAGGAAATGCAGGTGAAGCATAATAATGGCATAAGTAGTCAGTTAGTTACTTTTCTATCCTGGTTGGTAAGCTTTGGGAATTTTAATAGGCGTGTGAGAAAAATAAACATAATATTATTATTGTATTCGGTGTTGTATTCACAACTGGTACCTGTACTGATATGCTTCATGCATAGTTTTGCAAAATTGTTGCACTGAATTTGTAGTGACTCATGAATGCCATTTCTCGCGTTTGTGCATAAAAGTATGCTTTGCACCTATGTGTCAGTTTGTATGAGTTAGTTAGTTACTATACCATAAGTTCAAAGGAAGTGTAAAACGGATATAGAATACTGAGGCAATGGTAGTTTATAGTTAGTGTTAGTAGTATAGTCTTCCAATTTCGCCCCACTATGCTGTACATGTGAACTTGTGTTTTAGTTCTCAAGAAATTCAGGAAACTGCAAATATGCAGTGTTTATTTATTAATGCTTATAACGGGAATTTATTATTTCAAAGTGGTTACACTTACAAACTAACTGCATGTGTTATTTATATGTTTCTTATTGGATCATTGTGTGCGTACCGTTTTGTAGTTCTGTATAACTCGCAAGTCATACAGTATGGCAGTACTGATAATAGCATAATAGTCAGTAAAGGTAAGGTAATTTATCAGCGTCTTTTTCCGTATACCTAACTACTAAATACTAAAATTAAATCCATAGTTAGTTAAGTTAATAGCCAGCTATCAGCTTTATTTATTGTTTAACTTTGTACATATGGTGGATATTGTTTGTAGCGGACCCTTTTACTTTTTGACGTATAAGGCATTAAAATGATACATTTGCCAATGGTGTATCCATTTCTTTAGAGATGCAATGACTTGATGAATGTACAGATTACAGTGAATCAATTAATTGTTTTGTTCTTAATTCAAAGTTTTAAAGTCTTAAAAAACTGAGCACTGGAAATTCAATGGTGTCATTTTTTATGACTGTAGAAAGCTAAAGTTTAATTGAACACTGAGCAAGAGAAATTAAACTGACTTAAATAACACATGCGTTAACCTAGATTTATTACTCGCATTCTAAAATCAGAGTTAGCAACAAAATGTTTCTCTCAGTATTGAAGTACAGTCTGATTGGAGACAAATTAATTGATAGAAGGCTAGAACTAGGTATCGTAAAACTACAGTAATACAGCTTTTGTGTATAATGATTTAGATTGCTAATTGTCATTATGGTTTTCGGTTGTATAGAAGCTAATGAACGGTGCATTAAATGATTTCTTTAAAGATTTTGATCAAAAACAAATTACGTACAGTAACTCAAGGCTGGAAGCCAATTGTGTTATTATTATTACCATGAATGGAGAGAACATACTGTTTGCTACCTTGGAAAAGCTCAATAGATCTGATACGTCAGTATAGTAATTACTTAACTTGATTACTGATTGCCTTTGAAAGAAAGTTGGGTTACAGATATCCATACATGTCATTGATTGCTTACTCAACATTTGTGTGAGGAGGAGGATATAATAATCTGCAAACGAATCTATATTTGCCAGCTCCCATTGTCAGTTAATTTAATGATATCGCGTGGCACTGAGGCATATGGAGTCAATAACTTACGTGGAGATAATATATACTATCAGAACTCATTAATGAAAGGAAGTAGTCTGTTATTGTATCTCTTTTGCAATCATGGCTGACAAAAGGAGGATTTAATATTATCTCGTGCTTTGGCCAAACAAGATATTGAATGAACCAAAAAAGATCTTACGACTAGGATTATTGTTGCACAAGAAATGCTAGAATTTAGCTTAGTTTGCAGACACAAAGACATTTTTGCTGATATTAGAATGAAACAAGTAGGTCAAAAAAGCTGCAAGAAGTGACAGGATTTGTTTAGCTGTTATTGCTTAAATTATGGTTGTAGATCTTAAGTCTTTTCATTCACCAAAAACTCAAATGAGCCAAGTGAACCGTATGCGATTTGGATCCCTATTCACTATTATACAGTCACTCAATTTAAGGAAACCTTATTAAACTTGGGTCAGTTGGTTGGAAAGTATATTAAAATCATAAAAAAGTATTCGACATTCGACGCACTAGTTGTAAATCATTTTACCCTTCTTTTCTACATTTTTACGATGAGGGTTGAAGATTTATTTGACTAGCAAGATTTATCTCTTGGTTCGATTGGTTTGACATACCGGCACACTACACTGCAAATCACTAATGCAAGGCATGATTGATTAAGGTTCAACAAGTTTTTTATGTTATCCAAAAAAGTTGTTTATCCAAAAATAATTCCAGTTAAGAAAAGCTGAAAACTGTCTCTATTTGCAACGAACTATTAAGTACGATAGTAAAGAACGAACTAAATGCTGCGACATTATAGTAACCTCGTTCATTCGTTGTTTTATTTTACAAAGGATTACTGAGCATGCGCATCATAAATATTATAGCGTCGCTTGGAATTAGTCACAATCCATCTCCCTATGTCTTTCAAATTCTATAATAAATTTGTTTATTTCTACTAGTTAGTGACTAACTTTAAATGTAATTACAAATGGCTTTATTTTTTCGTATTCAAAATGGTAGTAGCAAACTAAACTTACTAAAATTTTCTTCAGCAAAATTTACGTAAATGTACTTAACAGCAAACTTTTTGCACCAAACACGCCAAAACTAAAATCTTAACTATTTTTTACAGGTAAGAAATGGTGCTTGAGGATCAAGGGTCCACACAATGTATACACAACAACAACAACAATGTAATTTTGGAATTAGGTAAAAAGCCTGCTCCATTGAGTCAAGAAGAAATGGCAATGTTGGCGAAAATCGAGGAGGCGAACAGGTAAAAACAAAAATCATTTTATTCCTTGAAAATAATGGATTTTTAGGCTACACAAGATAACGTACTCAGGCTTTGGAGAATTGCTGTAGAATGGTATCATAAAAACATCAGGTTATTGATCTGATCGTTCATGTAAGATTAGATTATGGTTTTGATGAAATAACCAGAAACTGCATTGTGAGTGGAAAATTCATCCAGATTTAAAGTTAATAATAAAACTTGTGTTGGTTTGAAATTCTCAGTCAAACAAAAGTTTTACTTCCAGCTATTAAATGCTTTTTCATGAATCAAAGTTTTGGAGAATAGCAAACAATGGGAGTGTTTTGAGGGAAACTTTGAGAGCATATTAGGAAAGACTGAAGCGATCTTTCGTGTTTTCTACTTTTTAGGTTGGCAAAACTTTCAAGGTTTCCCCATTTCCTTTCAGCCTCGTTTTAGTTTCACTTTTGTTTCTTGAATGTGAAATGTATTTTCGTGGAGCGGACAAGAAAAGTTTTTTTTTTACTTTGGTCTTGGTGGTCTAAACAGAGAACATAGTATATGAATCATTAATTTCACAATTTCCACCAGTGTACTATCTACTACTAGCCTGTCTTAATTAATCAATGTGGACAACTTATTAGTGGCTTGACTGATTAGTTTCTACACTGGTATTAATACTTTGCCATGCATCTAAAACGGCCATTTACAGTTCGTTTTCCGCGGCTTCGAATAGAATCTTTAAAATACGAGATACGAGTATTCATATTCATATATGTATGTACTCCGTGAAGCTCTTTAATCTTTTTCCGCATTTTCATCTAATCTGGAAATCATTGGTCTCCCTCATACTCAAAAAATTTAAATTCCATACGCACTAGACACGTAATATGCCTGGTCACAGAAAATCTTTTATGTAGCTAACTGAATCGCTGCTACACTTGGCATCCACTTAACATCCACTCCACTTTTGCATCATATGCAATTGGAGTTGTTCCAAAAAGCTGCAAATGGCGTTCAAGTAAAACACTTTAATTAAATAAATTTGAATGCTAAGAATGAAACTGTGTAGCTGTGAACTCACTCATTTGCACAAAAATTTGGTTCCTTTTCCCCGTGAAAATACTATTTAAGATTACATGTAGAATGTTAGGTAGTTACAACACCTACCTAGTTTGAGTCGTTAAGCTTGTGCTGCTATTGCATAATTTGTTTTTCTGTTTATACTGGCATTAATTTTGTACACCCCACTGATAGGCTATAAGACAAATGCGGATTTTAGACACGCTGTACGCTCAAGTGAACATAATGTATAATTTTGTCTACTGTCATGAAATGAATGTTGAAAGTTATCAATCCTTTAGCTATTGTTTAGTTAGTTAGTTCAAATGTCATCAACAGTTCCAGCATTTTATTTGCCTTGTTGTATAATAGATTTTCCGTAGGATTTCATGCATTTCCCACGTTTTTTGGCAACTGTGAAGAAATCATGAGATATAAAAGGGTGTGGTTCTTTCACACAGTATATTTACTTTGTCATGCTATGAATATCATTCTTTCTATATAATGTGAAGCTTGAGGCTTGTAACTGTATCAGTATACCATCACCGATGTGCATTCAGAAGGTATAAATTAATGCTGAACCTTCATCATATGAATGCAAAATAGATCTCCATGTTTGCCCATCGTATAAAAGCAAGTTTATTGGAAAATTACGAGTTTCAGACCATTTGTATGACCCTGGCAGCTTTTGGGTTCGGTAAACTAAATGGTCGGCGGAAATCTTTCCAATTGATATGAAATGCCTAATTGGCTCTCATAATGTAAATACATTTACGACTGAGGAACTCATTTTGAACACCGTTGTTGCAAATTAGACGAGATTGTTATTATTATTGTAGCTACGATTTAATTACATGCACATCTGGCTTTATGCTAAAATAATGTACTGTTTAAGACTGTAGCTTTAATTTGCTGAGTGAGTTTAAAGATAATTTGAAGAGTATTTTAAGGACTGTCGGTCCAAGGTAGCATATGTAAAAAATATTAACGTCAAAAGTATATTTTAACTGTGACCATGAATGGCTTCGTTTTGAAATTTTCCTCGACTTCAAATGTTACGAGTTACAGTACGCAAACTGCGCCGATTTAACGCCTTCTCTAAGAGGGATAAACCCGCTTAAGTTAACTCAGCTGAACTCAACTTTTTGTTCACTTACACAAGGATTTATTTTTAAACTTTAACAATTAGCATATATTTTCCAAAAATAGAAGTAAGAAGTATATCTCAATTAGATTGCCAGCTTCTGTGTTCCATGAACAATTAAATCAACCATTTCAATTAAAATGTTTATCTGACCAAACCAAGTTTTTAAAAATCACACTCATATGCTAAATCCTAATGCATTCGACCTCTGAACGTGACCATTGTGAGGTCTAATAAGCTGGATTTTCCACCCGCACACGCAAATTTCGAAACTTAAATAATAATGAGACTTCTCACCGCGCAGTTTGGCTACAGGTACTACCAAACAAACTGAACCAAAGAACCCACCTGGAATAGTATAACCATACTTCTACCAAAGGCATTATTATTAAATTGAGCCGTGAATTCATATGGAAGCACGTACACAGAGCAATCAAAATCCACCTATTATTATTGTTATTTGGCCAGACCAACTACATAAACTTCCAACATTTACTGTGGTTCTCGTAAGTGTGCGCCAATACTGGTTACACGTTAACTGGATTTTTCCCTAATGTAACTTACATTACTAACTAACTAACTAAACACTTTGCAGTGCTTACCAACAAACTAACTATATCACTACATACACACATTTAAGCCAATTACCCAATAAATGGAGAGGCGAACATCATAATATATAATCTCCCTGAAACCATTTTCCACAGCCATTGTGACCCACGGATTTGCATTAAGTTGATCCTCATGTCATTAGGACAGGAAGTTTGCAAATACGACATGCATGTGTGCCTTGTGCATTCGAGACTAGGACGCGAAAGTTTTTGGACCATATTTTTTCCAGTGCAAGCATAATATAATTCCCAATTCATTGTTCATAACCATCATCATCACTCTCTGCTATGAATCCATATATCCTTCACAGAACCAACCAATAATAATTTACATTCATTATTTTTACCAGGAGTAGATGATAATCACAGTTTTTGATAACACAAAAAACATACCATTTCATACGGATCCGTGCTCGAGGTGATTCTATATTGAAAACTTATTAAATAATCCATCACATTTCAATGGTGTTTTTTGAATGATAAGTGTATATAGTTGTCTACGTTTACACAATACGTACTTGTCAACTTGGCACATTTACGAGTGCGGCCTTAAAGCCAACTCTGTTGATATTTGTTTCCACTCACGTTCCCCCTTGTGTGTTTGTACATAATGGGAATGCGATCAATAATCAATAGTTATTACGATTTAACTGGCATCCTGAGCACAAGTAACAGTGGTGCTGAATAAGTGACAAAGTGTGTACTTTTCTCCTTGAACTAAATACGCAGAAGAGAGGTAGAAATGGCGGGTATCGGGGTTCCAAACGAGTCAGTTGATAAAACGACTCTTAAAAGTCATTTAGTTCCAGTTAGTGGGTCAACTGAGCCAGAGGATGACAATACAAATGGTGAAAGTATAGAAACTTCCACATCCTCAGATTCCACCATTTTTCAACAGTCCGTGTCTACGATGAAAATCAAAACTAATGGTAGTAGTAGTGACACCAACAATAATACTAGCATTAAGCATGGCAGCAGCAGTGACAAGAAAGGGAAATTGATTGAGCAGCTTGGTGAATCTGACGAAGTATTCAATTGTGTTGAGCAAAATGCGAGAGTGGGACGATTGAGACCCCAAATTACCATCACAGTGGAATCGGTAACGTCTTCTGAAAATGAGGACGAGGCCGACGAGGATGATGGAAGCAGTACGAATAGACCGGATGAGGAAGAGGAGGAGGGATATTGTTCCTCAGTTTTGCTCGAGTTAGCTAGCCAGAGTTCTAGAGGGGACTCGGAAGATGTACCTGTGGATGATAGTGGCATTATTTTACGGTGCAATAATGATCCTGAGGAGGGACTTAGGAGTTCAGAGTCCCCTGAGAGTGAGCCACCAATGAGTGTGGATGATGGTTTTTTGGCAGCTCGTAAATCAGCGAAATGGACTTTTCGAAGGGCTAGTTGTGTGCCAAGCACTAGTAGCACTAATGCCACTGCTGTAAATCTGACTACTTCTGGAGAAAGTAGCAGTACGAGCATTGCGAGCGTTGGCAAGGCAGGAGATGATGCCAAACCCAGGAGAAGGAATACGATTGCCGATATTTTCAGATGGTATGGGAAATGTAGGGGAATGTGAAAATCATCTGTCTAGGGTAAACTGTGTGTGTACAATTTGAATTGCATTGGTTTCTCATGGGATTGGTTTTTGGGTTTTCCATGGTGGTTCAGTCACAATAATAATTATAATACTTTTTCTGGAAACAGTTTTGCATTTTAAGACCTTTTGAATAATCTACGGACTGGATATGTGGATTTTAACAAACACAGGTTTCATAAAAGAGGAAACTAACTTTACTTTAAGATGCTACAATGCCAGTGAAGATATTTTCTCGCTCATAAACAATGTATAATGCTGACATATTGACATATTGTATGTACGTGTGTGTGGGTAATATTAGCATGCTGTATGGTTCTCCAATTGTTTTTTTAGAAAAAAAGATTACGCGAGTACAAGCATTGCTAAAGCTACGTTTTGTTTTTCCAAGAGATTTAGCCAATTGTAAAACTGTGGTATCTTCCCTTGTCCTATTTGCTTTTATGGAGTCATATCAACTAATCTAGGGCTCACATGGAGAGATATCATGTTGATGTTTATTGCCAACTCGAGGGAATAAGAGTGTCAAGATAGGGATAGGCTTGGCAAATTACGAGTTAGCTATAACAAGCAGCTTCAATTCCCATAATTTAACATCCCGGTCTCCATAATGATGTCAGAAAAATGGCTTTTTGTCGGCATTTCAGTCTAAAGAAAGGATTTATTGAGCCGAATCGTGTAGCAGGATCCCTCAACATGCATAATTCAGCGTAATAACTGTATCAAATTTGAGGTGGTTATTTTCTTGTGGTTTGGCTAGGAGAGATTTCATCGATTCTTTGATTGCTTTTGAACGTAATTATCGATCCATGGTAGTAATACAATGTTATAGCTTTGTACAGTTTGTTGACTAACGAACGAAGAAACTGTTAGCTGAACTGATTTGCAGGAGTCCAGACAGGCATGTTGAATTCAATTCTCAGGTTGCCCCCATATGCGATTTTACTGCAAGTTGCCGTAGTATTATATTATACAAGGAAATGGGATAAATGTTCATCCAATTTGATATCTAGAACGCGTATGAAAAATGTATGAGTTCGTGGTTCGTGCCCTTAATATTTTTGAGAGTTGACAGAAGCTTTCATTATGTAGCTATAGATCTACGTTCCCATGTGTGTGTATGTACGGATAAAGTGAACAGTGAAACAGAGTGATGCCGAGTTCGTTAGCTTTCATTGTAGACTTAATGAAGTCAACATGAATGTTGATTTTTAGTCATAATGATGAATACGATCGATCTTTTCCGAGAAAACCCTTCCTTTTTAACAATTTTTTTAACATTTAGGTTAATAGAATCGGACTCAAAATCCTTCAACTCCCTGACGGGCTCTAATAATAATGGACATTCCAGAAAAAATTCAGACACGTCAGAACTGTCGTTAGGACAAGGCTCAGGGGGTGGCGAAGAGACTGAAGAGGATTTGTGGATCACATGGGGCCGCATTGTGAACGAATGGGATACATACTGGAGAAAGAAGAACCAGTTTGTGCGAGTATGTTCTACTTTATTTACGACTTTTACTGAAGTCATTGAATATTTGAAATTCCGATTCCATGCATATTTTCATTTATTATGATGTTTGTCATCATGGACGGAACAAGGTAGAGAAAAAAAGTAATTTCGTCGTTGGTTATGTAATAGCCTATATAACCACATTGTTCTAGTATGCCTGCTTATGCATACTGTATACTTACTTGGATTGTTCCGAAATTTAATAATACCTTGTGCGTCGTTTCAAATAGCATTTTTTACGATTTTTTTGCTCTAAATATAGGACCTTGTGAAAAGAAGTATTCCACATCATTTCCGTGGCATTGTATGGCAACTGTTATGTGGAGCTCACGACTCTCCAGACAAAGCAAAATATGCAGACTACATCAAAGCTACTTCAGCATGCGAAAAGGTAGGTTGGGAAACTGACAGACGATTCTAAACCATAATTCAATTACCACTCTACGTAAACTCTAATTTGTACCCTTGACTTGTAAGTATCTATTGTCCCAACAAATTGAATGCTAATGTGACAGTAGTTGATTCAAAACAGAGCTCAAGGTTGATGTGAAATGTCTGATGCAATGTATGCATGCAGTCGTAGACATATCGTTTGATTTTGTATTGTGATTCAGGTGATTCGTCGAGATATTGCAAGAACATACCCAGAACATGATTTTTTTAAAGAAAAAGATGGGTTGGGACAAGAATCTCTTTTTAATGTTATGAAAGCCTACTCTCTTCATGATAGAGAGGTTGGCTACTGTCAAGGATCAGCCTTCATTGTAGGACTTTTGCTCATGCAAATGCCCGAGGAAGAAGCATTTGCTGTAGTGGTGAAGCTCATGCAGGTAAACACTTGACTCATTACTAAAATAGGATGAATGGATATTGAGTTGTATGCAGGGCTGTGTATACGCCGATATCATTGGCATATGTTTATTTATCTGTCATATAATCAGTACGAATCAAGTTAGTTTGTGGATATATTACATGATAATGATATCATTTGCTCTCCAATAGTTAAAAAACATATGCAGAAGGTTGCAAGCATAATATGGTGCAGCACATAAATATGCATTATTTGTGGTTTATGCGGACCAGAAAGACTGATTATGATGATTTTTGCATATACATGCATATTGATGATGCATAGTCTTCCCATGGTTATGCAGTGGTAGAATACTAAACGTGCATATAATGTACCTAAAGATTAAAGTAAAAATGAATACCATAAATTATGTTTATCCTAGTTGAGGTTAACAAATTATATTTTTATTGCAGGATTACAGGCTGAGAGAAATGTTCAAGCCGTCAATGGCCGAACTTGGTTTATGCATGTACCAGCTGGAAATGTGTGTTCAGGTAGGTTGCCACCCAAATCTCTGCTATTTATCGCAAATGATTTGACTTGCTGAAAGCCGTAATAACGCATAGTAAGCGGAAGCTCGGGAATAATGCATTTAGCATTTAAATGATGAGGAATGAACAAGTTATTAAGACAAGAGGCTAATATCATTAGTTACTCAACTTCTACT
>Ga0210040_10009075_pt1 | contig 11636 bp, 11 predicted proteins | sample CryGeyCG12114_NA_FD_185462 | JGI IMG/M metagenome (GOLD analysis project Ga0210040, IMG submission 185462) | Groundwater microbial communities from aquifer - Crystal Geyser CG19_WC_8/21/14_NA (SPAdes) (version 2) | ecosystem: Environmental > Aquatic > Deep subsurface > Groundwater | place: USA... | reverse complement strand
CGTCCGACGGCGGGGCCACTTCCTCCGGCTCCGGCAAGGCGGCGCGGTGCTTGGCGACCAGTGCGGCGGCGATGTCCTCGGGCGACAGCCGCTCCAGCAGCGTGGCTGCCAGGGCGCGGTCCTCCTCGTCATATTCGCGCGGTTCCAGCAGCGCTTCCATCAGACGCTCGCGGTCGCGCAGGCGGATGTCGTCCATCGTCGGCACCGGCAGCCACTCGGCATTCACCTTGGCATCACGCAGCATGAACTCGACCCGGCGGCGGCGGGGGTAGGGGACCACCAGCACCGCCGTGCCCTTGCGCCCGGCGCGGCCGGTGCGGCCCGAACGGTGCTGCATCGTTTCGGGATCGCGCGGCACTTCCACATGGACCACCAGGCTCAGCGTCGGCAGGTCGATGCCGCGCGCGGCCACGTCGGTCGCCACGCACACCCGCGCGCGGCCGTCACGCAGCGCCTGCAGCGCTTGGTTGCGTTCGGACTGCGAATGCTCGCCCGACAGCGCCACCACGCCGAAGCCGCGTTCCTGCAAGGTCGCGTGCAGCCGGCGCACGCTGTCGCGCGTGGCGCAGAACAGCATCGCGGTTTCGGCCATGTGATAACGCAGCAGGTTCACCACCGCATGCTCGATGCCCGAAGGCGGCACGGCCATCGCCTGATAGGCGATGTCGCCATGGCCGCGCTCCTCGCCCACGGTGCTGATCCGCAACGCATCGTGCTGATAGCGCTTGGCCAGCGCCACGATGGGCTGCGGCATGGTGGCGGAAAACAGCAGCGTGCGGCGGCCTTCCGGCGTCGCGTCCAGCAGCTCCTCCAGATCCTCGCGGAAGCCCATGTCGAGCATCTCGTCCGCCTCGTCCAGCACCACCGCGCGCAAGGACGACAGGTTGAGCGAGCCGCGCTCCAGGTGGTCGCGCAGGCGGCCCGGCGTGCCGACCACGATCTGTGCGCCCATCTGCAGCGTGCGCCGTTCCGCCTGCGGGTTCATGCCGCCGACACAGGTGGCGATGCGCGCGCCGGTTTCGGAATAGAGCCATTCCAGCTCGCGGCTGACCTGCAGCGCCAGTTCGCGCGTGGGGGCGATGATGAGCGCGAGCGGGGATTGCGAGCGGCCGATCATGCCGCCCTCGTCCAGCAGTTCGCCGGCCAGCGTCAGGCCGAAGGCGACCGTCTTGCCGGAACCGGTGCGGGCGGACACGATCAGGTCGCGGCCGACGGCCTCGGGCTCCAGCACGGCGGCCTGCACCGCGGTGGGTTGATCGTAGGAACGGGTGGTGAGCGCTGCACCCAGGGTGCGCGGAAGAGCGGAGAAGGGCATGAATTCCTGAACGTATTAGGGGCGACGAAGGGTGCGCGCGAGCGCATCGTTTTCGGTCAGCCGGTGGGGGCGGTCACGCGGACTCATCCCGCACATTCGCCATCTGTGGCACCCACATACACGAAAAAGGGCGGTTTGGCTCCCCCTGATTTCACGCGGCCACCGTGCCATCTGACATCGTCATCGCGAGGAGCCGCAGGCGTCGCGGCGATCCAGTGCCACACGCACCGCGCCCCGGCCCTGGATCGCCACGCCTGCTGCGCAGGCTCGCGATGACGATAGGAGCCCTATCGCCCGCGCGTCACTTCCCGCCAGCCGATGTCGCGCCGGCAGAACCCGGCGGGGAAGTCGATCCGCTCCACCGCCAGATAGGCCCCGGCCTGCGCCGCTGCCACATCCGCGCCCGTGGCGGTGACGTTCAGCACGCGCCCGCCATGCGCCACCAGCGTGCCGTCGGCCGCCAGCGCGGTGCCGGCATGGAACACGCGCGCGCCGTCTGCCTCCGCCGCTGCGATGCCCTCGATGGCGCCGCCTTTCTCCGGCGTTGCGGGATAGCCGCGCGCGGCCAGCACCACGGTCAGCGCGGTGTCGCGGCTGAAGCGCGGCGCGGGCATGGTGGCCAGGCGGTTTTCGGCACAGGCGAGCAGATATTCGCCCAGATCGCTCTCCAGCCGCATCAGCAGCACCTGGCACTCCGGATCGCCGAAGCGGCAATTATACTCGACCAGCTTGGGGCCGTCCTCGGTCAGCATCAGCCCGGCATAGAGCACGCCCGAATAGGGCATCCCTTCCGCCGCCATCGCCTCCACCGTGGGGGTGACGATGCGCGCCAGCGCCTGGGCGCGCAGCTCCGGCGTCAGCACGCGCGCCGGGCTGTAGGCGCCCATGCCGCCGGTATTGGGGCCGGTGTCGCCTTCGCCCACGCGCTTGTGGTCCTGCGCGCTGCCGAAGGGCAGCACGGTGGCGCCGTCCGTCAGGGCGAAGAAGCTCGCCTCCTCGCCCGCCATGAACTCCTCGATCACCAGCTCCGCGCCCGCATCGGCGAACATGTCGGCGATCGCCGCCTCCGCCTCCGCACGGGTCTCCGCGATCACCACGCCCTTGCCCGCGGCGAGCCCGTCGGCCTTGAGCACGAAGGGCGCGGCGAAGCGGTCCAGCGCCGCCAGCGCCTCGGCCGCGCCCGTCACCCGCACATAGCCGGCGGTGGGGATGGCGTGGCGGGCGCACAGATCCTTGGTGAAACCCTTGCTGCCTTCCAGCTGCGCGGCGGCGCGCGAAGGGCCGAACACCGAAACGCCCGCACCACGCAGCGAATCGGCCAGCCCGTCCACCAGCGGCGCCTCCGGCCCGACCACCACCAGGCCGATCCGCTCCGCCTCGCAGAAGGCGATGATCCCGCCGTGATCCGCCATGTCCAGCGCCACGGGCGTGGCATGCTGTGCGATGCCCGGATTGCCCGGCGCGGCGAACAGCCGGCCGCCGCCATCCAGCAGGCGGGATTGCGCCAGCTTCCAGGCGAGCGCATGTTCGCGGCCCCCCGACCCCAGCAGCAGGATGTTCATGCCCGGACCCACTTCTTTCTTTGATGATGACGGTGAACCGCAGGCCGGGCTGGTAGCGAAAGGCAAGGCGGGCGACAATTCCGCGCCCCTGACCATCACCGAGATTTCCGGCCTGCTGAAGCGCACGGTGGAGGACCGCTTCGGCCATGTGCGGCTGCGCGGTGAATTGTCGGGCGTGAAGCGGGCGGCCAGCGGGCACCTTTATTGCTGCCTGAAGGATGCGGGGGCGGTGATCGACGGGGTGATGTGGCGCACCGGCGCGCAGCGCCTGGGCTTCGTGCCGGAAGACGGGATCGAGGTCGTCGCCACGGGCAAGCTGACCACCTATCCCGGCCGCTCCAAGTACCAGGTGGTGATCGAGGGGATGGAGATCGCTGGCGAAGGCGCGCTGCTCGCTCTGCTGGAAAAAACCCGCCGCCGGCTGGAGGCGGAGGGGCTGTTCGCGCCCGAGCGCAAGCGGCCGCTGCCGTTCCTGCCGCGCGTGATCGGCGTCGTCACCAGCCCGACCGGCGCGGTGATCCGCGATATCCTGCACCGCCTGGCCGACCGCTGCCCGACCCATGTGCTGGTCTGGCCGGTGATCGTGCAGGGGCAGGGCGCCGCGGCGCAGGTGGCCGCCGCGATCGAGGGGTTCAACGCGCTGCCGGCGAACGGCGCCGTGCCGCGGCCCGACCTGCTGATCGTGGCGCGCGGCGGCGGCTCGGTGGAGGACCTGTGGGCCTTCAACGAGGAGGTGGTGGTGCGCGCCATCGCCGCCTCCGCCATTCCGCTGATCAGCGCCGTGGGGCACGAGACCGACACCACGCTGGCCGATTTCGCCGCCGACCACCGCGCGCCCACCCCCACCGCCGCGGCCGAGATCGCCGTGCCGGTGCTGCGCGATCTGGCCGCGACACTCGACGAATTGTCCCTGCGCAAGCGACGTTGTGCGCTCAGGCCCGTGCAGCTGGGCCGCGAGCGGCTGGAGGCGCGGGTCGCGCGCATGCCGCAGCCGCAGGCGCTGGTGGGCGCCGCGCAGCAGCGGCTGGACGACATGGCGGAACGGCTGCGCCGCGGCCTGGCCGATCGCGCCGCCGCCGCGCGCGCGCGGCTGCAGGACGACAGTGCGCGCCTGTCGCTGCAATTGCTGCGCGAACGGGTGCGCTTCGCCCGGCGCGATCTCGCCGGCGTCCGCCTGCGCCCGGCGCTGCTGGAACGCGAGCGGATGGCCGGGCAGCAGCGCCTCGATGCGCTGGACCGGGTGCGCCGCCAGCTCGATCCGCGCGCGCCGCTGCTGCGCGGCTATGCGCTGGTCCATGCGCCAGGCCATGCCGTGGTGCCGAGCCGCGCCATTGCCGCCGGCCTGCCGGCGCTGACACTGGAATTCGCCGACGGCCTGCTGGACGTCACGCCCGCAGGCAGCGCCCCACCCCGCCGCAAGGTCGCTCCGCCGCCCGCCGGGGGCGGGGCAACCCAACCGAAATTGCTTTGATGCGGGGTGGTTGATATGGATCGCCCCATGTTGATGAAGTCCGGCGAGCAAGCCGCAACCCTGATCTACGGCCCCAACGGCTTTCGCATGGTGAAGCCCGGCAGCTTCGTGCTGTGCGGCGCGACCGGCGCGGCCATTCCGCTGGAGGAGCTGCGGTACTGGAGCGTGGAGCGGCAGGAGGCCTATGCCAGCGCCGCCATCGCCAATGATCGCCTGAGCGCCGGGCTCTGATCCGTCCCAACCCGATCGCTGCGCTGGCGCTGGCGCTGGCGCTTGCCGCCTGCGTGCCCGCAGTGCCGCCGCAGGTGGCGCAGGACGTCGCCCCCCCAGTCGCTGTCGTGCAGCCAGTCGTCACCCCCGTCGCGCCTCCTGCTTTCGCTTCGGGCCGCGAACCGACCGGCCCCACCACCTTCACCTTTGCCGGGGAGACCACGCAAGGCGGCTGGATCCGCGGACAGGTGCCGGGGGGCACGGTCTCGGCGCGCATAGACGACCAGCCGCTCGCCTTTGACGACGCCGGCACCTTCTTCGCCGCGTTCGACCGCGATGCCGGCCCGCTCGCCACGCTGTCCGCGACCCTGCGCGACGGTCGCACGGTCACCAGCCCGATCGAGATCAGCCCGCGGGCCTGGAATATCGAGCGGATCAATGTCGCCCGCACGGCGGGCGCCCCCAGCGAAACGTTCATGGCCCGGCGCCGCCCGGAACTGGAGCAGATCGGCGCCGCCCGCGCAGCCGAGACCGGCGCCACCGGCTGGCGGCAGCCCTTTGTCTGGCCGGTCACCGGGCGCATCTCCGGCCGGTTCGGCTCGCAGCGGATCTATCGCGGGGAGCCGGCCGCCTACCATTCGGGCCTCGACATCGCACCGGGCGCCGGCACGCCCTACGCCTCCCCGGCCGATGGCGTGGTAGTGCTGGTGGCGGATGCGCCGTTCAGCCTGGAGGGGAACCTGCTGATCGTCGATCACGGCGCCGGGCTGAACAGCGCCTTCCTGCATTCCAGCGAGATCGTCGTGCGCGAAGGGCAGCGCGTGAGCCAGGGGCAGATGCTGGGCCGCGTGGGCGCCACCGGCCGCGCCACCGGGCCGCATCTGCACTGGAGCCTGATGTGGCGCGGGCGCCGGCTCGACCCGCTGCTGTTCCTGCCGCCGCAGGGCTGACGGGGTTGCGGCCCCTGCGTGGGCGCCTGCGCCCCCGCCTCCCCCGGCTCCTGCGCCTGCTGCCGCTTGCGCTGCTGTGCCTGCTGGTCGCGCCCGGTACCTGGCTGCGCGAACGGCCGATCGCGCCCGGCGATGGCGCGACGCTGGTGATGCACCGGCTCGACCTGTCGCAGCCGCGCGACTGGCCCGCCGCGCTGCGGGTGGCGGGCGGCTGGTCGCTCGGCAGCCGGCATGAAGGGTTCGGCGGCTATTCCACGCTGCTGGCGCTACCCGGCAACCGGCTGCTGAGCTTCAGCGACCGCGGCGACTTCCTGGAATTCGCCGCGCCCGACGGGCCGTCCGGCCCCACGATCAGCGGTACCGTGCCGGAGGAACCCGACTCCGACAACCTGTCGTACGATTTCGAATCTGCCACCCGCGATCCCGAGACGAGCCGTATCTGGCTGGGCTTGGAAGGGAACAACGCCATTCGCCGGCTGAATGCGGACAAGCAGTCCGATGGCGCCGTGCGCCGGGACGCGATGGCGGGTTGGGCACGCAACCGCGGGCCGGAGGCGATGACCCGCCTGGCCGATGGCCGCTTCATCGTGCTGGCCGAAGGGTCGTTACCCGGTGACAGCCCGAGCCCCGGCGTGCTGTTCTCCGGCGATCCCGTGGCGGGCGCGCAGCCCGTCGCCTTCGATTTCCCGCGCCGGGGCGGCTACCGCCCGACCGACATGGCCGCGCTGCCAGACGGGCGGGTGATCATCCTGTTCCGCAAGCTCGCGCTGGGCCTGCCGCCCTTCGGCGCGATGCTGGCAATCGCGGATCCGGCCACGATCCGTCCCGGCCGCCCGTGGGACTGGCGCCCGCTGGCCGAACTGGCGCCGCCTCTGCCGCGGGAGAATTACGAAGGCATCGCCGTGCGCCCCGCTGCCGATGGCGGGGTCGACCTATGGATCATCGCCGACAACAACCAGGGCGGGTTGCAGCGCACGCTGCTGCTGAAGCTGCACTGGACCGGGCTGCTGCCGTCACGCCCATGATCTTGCGTCGGGACGGAGCACGCGAAAACGGGCCGACCCCCGCGAAGGGGCGGCCCGCTTGCCGATCCGCTCCGCTGTGCCGCTTACGCGGCGGCGGAAGCGGTCTTCTTGAGGTCGCGCTTCACCTTGCGGGCGCGGGCGCTCAGCTTGATGTCGGCGGTCTTCAGCAGCCAGTTGTCCAGCCCGCCATTGTGCTCGACGGAGCGCAGGCCATGGGTCGAGACGCGGAACTTGAAGCTGCGGTCCAGCCCTTCGCTCAGCAGCGTCACGTTCTGCAAATTGGGCAGGAAGACGCGCTTCGTCTTGTTGTTGGCGTGGCTCACATTGTGGCCGACTTGGCGGCCCTTGCCGGTCAGTTCGCAAATGCGCGACATGGTTGCTCTCTCGAATCAATATGAGCCATGCGGCGGCCACAAGGCGGCCTAAGGCTCGGGAAAGCGGGGCGCATAGCCATGAGTCCGGTTGCCGTCAAGCAAGCGGCTGGCTAGCGCCCCTGCCATGACCCGCCCCACCGCCCGATGGCCCCTCCCTTCGCCGATGGCGCGCGCGCTGGAACTGGCGGCGGAGGCGGCGGCTGCGGGGGAGGTGCCGGTCGGCGCGGTGGTGGTGCAAAGCGGGCGCATCGTGGGCGAAGGCGGCAACGCCCCGCGCGCCCATCACGACCCCACCGCCCATGCCGAAATCCTCGCCATCCGTGCCGCCGCGCAGGCGCTCGGCAATGAACGGCTGGAAGGGTGCGAGCTGTGGGTCACGCTGGAGCCGTGCCCGATGTGCGCGGGCGCCATCGTCCATGCGCGCCTCGCCCGCCTGTACTACGCCGCGCCCGATCCGAAGGGCGGCGCGGTCGATCATGGCGCGCGCCTGTTCGACCAGCCCGGCTGCCTTCACCGCCCGCAGGTCTACTCTGGCATGGGGGAAGGCGAATCGGCCGCCCTGCTGCGCGGGTTCTTTGCCCAGCGGCGCTAGCGGGCAGCCCGCAAGGCCCTGTTCGTCATCGCGAGCGTAGCGAAGCGATCCAGAGCCACCGGGCGCAGCGCCGGCGGCGCTGGATCGCCGCGTCGCCTGCGGCTCCTCGCGATGACGAGCAAGGGCGGGACGGATCGCGCCCTGGCTCAGGCGCGCACGCTGATCGCGATGATCGCGACATAGGTCAGCACCACCTCGCCGTACTGGTTGAACACCGTGGTGCGCTGCCACACCTTGCCGAAGGGCTTGTCGCCGTCCCGCCGCTTGTCCAGCACCTCGCTCTCGCAGCGCAGCACGTCCCCGGGATAGACCGGCTTCACCCAGCGCAGGATGTCGAGGCCCGCCCCGCCGACCACCGCCAGCGGATGGTCGCGCATATGCTCGACATGCATCGCCATCGTCATGGCGCAGCTGTGCCAGCCGCTGGCCGCGATCCGGCCGAAATGCGTCTGCGCCGCTGCCGCGTCATCCAGGTGGAAGGGTTGCGGGTCGTACCGCTCGGCAAAGGCGATCACTTCCTCGCGCACGACCTCGCGGCTGCCGAAGCTGGCCCGATCGCCGATGGCGATATCATCGAACCAGCGCATCATGCCTCCCAGTGAAACGTGTCATCGCCATCCTCTGCGATCATCGGCCGACCGGCGGCCGGCGAACCACCGCCGCGCCCCGGGCGTGAACAGCAGCGCGGCTGCCGCCAACGCCAGGACCAGCGTCAGCCACTCCACCGCCGGCATGTCCGGCCGAGCCAGCACCAGCCGCAGCGTCACCATCGCCGGCACCAGCCAGCGGGCGAAGCGAGCCCCCCGCCACCACACCAGTGCCACGGGGATCAGCGCGATGCTTGCCCGCGCGCTGGTGGCGATGATGGCAAAGTCCCGGTCGACGGCCAGGGCGGGGAAGGTCGCGGCATACAGCGCCTGGGTGCGCGGCAGGTCGGTGATCGCGGCGGCGAAGGCGATCAGCGCCTGGGCCGCGAACAGCACGGCGAAGGCATGGATCGCCGGCGGGCGCCGCCGCACAAGCCGGTTCAAAGCGGCGTGAAGTCCAGCCCGATATCGGCCGCCGGCGCGCTCTGCGTCAGCCGGCCCACCGACACGAAGTCCACCCCCGTGGCCGCAATCGCGCCGATCGTGTCGAGCGTGACGCCGCCGCTCGCCTCGGTCTTGGCGCGGGATCCGATCAGCGCCACCGCCTCGCGCAGCACAGGGGGTGCCATGTTGTCGAGCAGGATGTGGTTTGCCCCGGCCGCCAGCGCCGGCTCGATCTGGTCGATCCGGTCGACCTCGCAGATGATCCGCGAAACGCCACCCGCGCGCGCCCGGCGGACTGCCTCGCCAACATCACCCGCCACCAGGATGTGATTGTCCTTGATCATCGCGGCGTCCCACAATCCCATCCGGTGATTGGTCGCGCCGCCCTGGTGGGTGGCATATTTCTCCAGCGCACGCAGGCCGGGGATGGTCTTGCGGGTGTCGAGCAGCAGCGCGCGCGTATCGCCCATCGCGCGGACATAGCGGCGTGTCAGCGTGGCGATGCCGGACAGGTGCTGCACGCTGTTCAGCGCGCTGCGCTCCGCCGTCAGCAGCGCGCGGGCATTGCCGGCCAGGCGCATGATCGCGGTGCCGGCGGGCACCTCGTCGCCGTCACGCGCCAGCAGCTCGATTTCCATGGTCTCGTCCAGCGCCGCGAAGAAGGCCGCGGCGACCGGCAGGCCGGCGACCACGATGGCATCGCGGCTGTCCATGATCCCGGCAAAGCGCGCCTCTTCCGGGATCACGCTGTCCGCCGTGACGTCGCGCCCGCCGCCGGGCAGGCCGATGCCCAGATCCTCCGCCAGCACGGCGTCCACGAATTGCCCCAGGTCGAAACCGGGTAGGTCGAAATTGTGGTGCGAGAACGGCATGGGCGGAAGATGGCCGGTTTTGCCCCGCGCCTCAAGCGCGGAGCGGACCCTTCGTCCGATGGCGGAGAATAGGGGCTCCATCCGCTTTCGTCATCGCGAGGAACCCGAGGCGACGCGACGATCCAGCGCCGCAAGCGCCGCACCCTGCCGCACTGGATCGCCACGCCCGCTGCGCGGGCTCGCGATGACGATTCAACAGCGTGATCGTTGCTTGCAGGAAGCTCCCCGGTGTGCGCCCAGCGCACCGCAAGGCCGACCGGCCGCCCGCAGCGAAGCGGAGGGAGCAGCGGCGAGGACGCTCGCCCGGATGGGCGAGCACAACGCAAACTAGTGCACGAACCTCGCGACCACATCCCGGTACGAGCGCGACACCTTCACCTCGGCGCCCGATTGCAGCACCAGGAAGCATTCGCCGTTGGTGTGCGGCTTCACCTGGCGCACCTGGTCCAGGTTGACGATGGTGGAACGGTGGACGCGCTGGAAGGCGCGCGGGTCCAGCCGGCGTTCCAGATCCTTCATCGTTTCGCGCAAGATCAGCGAATTGTCGCCGGTATAGATGCACATGTAATCGCCGGCGGCCTCGATATGCTCGATGCTGTCGACATCCACGCGGAAGATCTGCCCGCGATCCTTCACATTGATGATCTTCTCGTACCGGCCGGCGCTTTCCTCGTCCGGGGCCATGTTCTCCATCGCGTCGGGCGCGACTTCGGCCAGCACGTCCTTCAGCTTCTCGGCCTCGCCGCTCGAGCGCTTGTCGGCCAGGCGCTGGCGCACGCGCTCGATCGTGTCGGCCAGCATGTCGGCATCGACCGGCTTCATCAGATAATGGACGGCGTTGGCTTCGAAGGCGCGGATTGCATGTTCGCCATAGGCGGTGACGAACACGAACAGCGGCGGGTCGATCTCCATCACGCCCTTGACCACCGAGAACCCGTCGAAGCCCGGCATCTGGATGTCGAGGAAGACCAGGTCGGGCTTTTCCGTCTTGATCGCGCGGATCGCCTCGCGGCCATTGGCGCAGGTGCCGATCACCTCGACGTCGGGGAAGGCTTCCAGCCGCAGCTGGAGACCCTGGATTGCGAGCTTTTCGTCATCGACGAGAATGGTGCGGATGGTCATGGGTGTGTCCCGGTTGCCCGTGTCTGTGGCGGGTTGTGAACAGCTAAGTCGATAGCCGGTTTCGCCGCTGCGGCAAATGGCGGTGGGTCGCCGGCCTCCAGCACTTCGTACGGCAGTTCGATGATGACGGTGAAACCGCCTTCGGGCGGAGTACGGATCTCGAACCGGTGCTCCTCGCCATAGGCTTGCGCCAGCCGGTTGCGGATATTGGCCAGGCCGACGCCGGTGGACACCGCCTGGTTGCCCGCCGTCTCCATCGCCATTGCGCGCCCCTGCGATCCCGGCCCGGTATCGGCCACGATCAGCCGCAGCCGGTTGCCCAGCACCTGCGCCGACAGGCTGATCCGCGCGCCTTCCTCCTGCGGGGAGACGGCATATTTGATCGCGTTTTCCACCAGGGGCTGCAGCAGCAGGCTGGGGATGGTGGCGTTGGCAGCGGCCGGGTCGATGCGGAAGGCGGTGCGCAGCCGGTCCTCGAACCGCATCCGCTCGATATCGAGATACAGTTTCAGCGTGTGCACCTCCTGCTCCACCGTCACCTTGCCGCCGGCCTGCTGGGTCATCAGCGTGTGGCGCAGGAAGCTGGACAGGCGGGTCAGCATCGCATTGGCGGGCTCGGTCTGCTTCAGCAGCACCAGCGTGCTGATGGAGTTGAGCGTGTTGAACAGGAAATGCGGGTTCAGCTGGTATCGCAGCATGGCCAGCTGAGCGCTGGTCGCCTGCGCCTCCAGCCGCTCCAGCCGGTCGGCCTGTTCCTCCACCTGCAAATAATAGTTGATGGCGTAATATAGCGCTGACCACGCGCCCAGCAGCGTGAGGTCGAGGTAGAACACGCCCAGCACCAGCGATGCAAAGCCGGTCTCCCCGGTGCTCTGATACAGGCTCAGCGTCCAGCCATTAATCAGTGCGGACACGATCACCGCGGCCGCCAGCACCAGCGCGGTCCAGCCCCAGGTCACCAGCGGGCGGCGGTGGATCAGCCGGCCATAGACGACCGACAGGATCAGGCTGATGGAAAAGCCGGTCACCGTGGCGATCAGCACGATCACGAGCAGGCTGATCGGGCGTCCATTGGCGAGGCTCGTCACCGCGCGCAGCAGCATGGCCCCGGC
>Ga0210040_10009074_pt1 | contig 11639 bp, 11 predicted proteins | sample CryGeyCG12114_NA_FD_185462 | JGI IMG/M metagenome (GOLD analysis project Ga0210040, IMG submission 185462) | Groundwater microbial communities from aquifer - Crystal Geyser CG19_WC_8/21/14_NA (SPAdes) (version 2) | ecosystem: Environmental > Aquatic > Deep subsurface > Groundwater | place: USA... | reverse complement strand
CGTTGCGGGACTGGCTGCGGCAGGGACAGCCCTACGTGCGCCGGGACATCGACCCCTTCACCGGACTGTTCCGCGTGAGCTGAAGCCCGAAGGCCCCGTACGCGGCACCGGGGGCCTGCGGATCGCGACCCACGGCTGCGGGGCCGGCTGCCGGGGCTCTATGTCGCCGGGGACGCCGCGAGACGCGAGGACGTCGCGGGTGCGGTCTCGGGCGGCGGGGCGGTCAACTCGTCCTGGGCCATCGCCTCGGGCTGGTGGGCCGGACAGGAGGCCGTGGCCTACGCCCGTCGTCGCGGCGCCCCCGGCGCTTCCGCGACCATGTCGCGACTTTGGGGGCGGTCGGGCTGCGGCCCACCGACTCTCTGGCGCTCGACCCGCGGGAAGTCGCGGCCGCCGTTCGGGCAGAGGTGGCGCCCCTGAGCCGGAACTACCTCCGAGAGGGACGTCCCCTGGCCGAAAGCCTCGGCCGCCTCGACGCCTTCTGGGCCCGCGCGATCCAGCCTCCTCAAGGCTGCCAAGTCCATGGGCACCTCGGACTGGGACCTGTTCCGCAAGGTGATCTTTCCCACGGCCATCCGTCCATCGTCGCTGGGATGCGGCTGGGGGTGAAGTCCTCGCTCTTCTCCGTCATCGCGGCCGAGATGATGGCGGCGCGGTCGGGGATCGGCTTCCTGATCCAGAACGCACAGCTCATGCTCAAGGCGGCGGACATGTACGCGGGCATCCTCGTGCTGACCCTGGTCGGCCTCCTCCTCAACTACCTGCTCGTCCGGATCGAGCGCCGCGCGACCCACTGGCGGCAGAGTGACAGCAACCTGCCGCACTGACCCGCCCTCTCCCGACGACCTCCCTTTCCCCGCAGCGCTCCATGCGCCGCGGCCCATCCCCGGCGCGCCCTTTGGCCGCTCTTCCCCGATCCCAAGGGCACTCCCATGACCCTCACCCGCCGCCATCTCGGCATCGGCCTCGCCGCGCTCCTGGGCGCTTCGGCCCTTCCCGCCCTTACGCAGGAGGCGAATCTCCCCGACGCCATCCGCATCGGCTCCACCGCGCCCAGGCACCTCAAGTTCATCCTGTTCCGCAACCTCGGGCTCCTCGAGAAGGAGTCCGAGGCCGAGGGCATCCCGGTCGAGCTCGTGACCTTCGATGGTGGGTCCGAGGCCTCGGTGGCGCTGGGGTCGGGCCAGCTCGACCTCATGTACACGGGCAACAACCCGGCGCTGCGGCTCGCGGCCTTCGGCGCCGACGTCATCACGGTGGGGCTGTCCTCCTGGAACCCGCTGAACGAGACGGTGGTCGTTGCCCGGGCCGACGGGGACATCGACTCCATCGACGACCTCAAGGGCCGCAACGTGGCCTATCTGTCCGGCACGGTGCGCCACTCCGGCGTCTCCAAGGCGCTCGAAACGGTGGGGCTGACCACGGACGACGTGGAGAGCGTCAACTTCGGCATCAAGATGGCTGGGCCCGCGCTGGCGCGCGGCGACGTGGGCGTCATCGTCGAAAGCCGCTCGACGGTGCAAACGCTGATCGACCAAGGGCTTGCCAAGGTGGTTTTCGACGGCGCCGAGCACCCCGAATGGGTCAGCCCCTACCCGATCACCGTGAACGGCGAGTTCGCGCGGGAGTACCCCGAGGTTCTGGCCCGCATCCTCGCGGTGGATATCCAGACCGCCGCCTGGTCCGACTCCCAACCCGAGGAGACGATCCGCATCTTCGCCGAGGAAACCGGCTTGCCGGTGGCGGCGGTTGCGGCAACCTATCCGGACAACGCCTTCCATCGTGCTCCCGAGATCACCCAGGCGGCCATCGACTCGCTGAAGGAGGAGGCCTTCATGTCCGCGAACGGCCTCCTAGAGGGCTCGGTCGACTGGGACCGTTGGGGCGACCGGGCGCCCTACGAGGCGGCGCTCCATCTGCTTCAGGCGCGCACCAACTGATGTCGCCCGAGGCAGCAGGGGGAAGGGCGCGTCCGACCGGCCTTCCCTTTTCCGCTCACCGCGACAACTTCCCCGGGCCATGACCGTTCTATCCACCGCCAAGCCCCCTGCCCAGATGCATCGCCTCGTGCCGCGCCTCGTCGCGCTCGTGGTCTTCATGCAGATCCTGGACAGCACGATCATCGCGACCTCGCTGCCGGCCATGGCGGCTGACTTCGGCGTGGACGCCGTCGCCATGAGCATCGGCATCACGGCCTATCTCCTGGCCCTCGCGGCGTTCGTGCCGGCGGCGGGCTAGGTCGGGGAGCAGTTCGGGGCACGGCGCGTTCTGGTGGGCTCGGTGGGCCACTTCACGCTGGCCTCGCTCGCCTGCGCCTTCGCCCCCTCGCTCTGGGCCTTCGTGGCAGCCCGGGTCCTTCAGGGCGGAGCGGCCGTGCTGATGGCGCCAGTGGGCCGGCTCCTGGTGCTACGCCACGCGCCCAAGTCCGAGCTCATGGCCGCCATCGCCACCATCACCTGGCCTGCGCTCCTCGCTCCGGTCATCGGACCCGTGCTGGGCGCCCGGATCACCGAGACGTTGGGATGGGAGTGGAACTTCCTCGTCAACCTTCCCCTCGGGCTCGGGGCGGTCGCGCTCTTCCTGCTCCTCGTTCCCGATCAGGCCGAAGGTCATGCGGCGCCCTTCGACGGACCGGGTTTCGCGCTCTGCTCCCTGGCACTCCTGGGCCTCCTGGGCGGCCCCGAACTCCTCGTGAACGGCGCCGACCCGCGCCTCGCCGCGGGCGGGCTGGGGGCGGGGCTCGTGCTGGGCGCCCTGGCGTGGCGGCACATGCATGGGGTGGCCGCACCGCTCTTCGACCTGGGCGTGCTGGCGGTGCCGTCCTTTCGTCTGGCCACCATGACGGCGGGGACGCTGGGCCGGACGACGATCAGCGCCACGCCGTTCCTGCTCCCCCTCCTGTTCCAACTGGGATTCGGCCTCTCGGCGCTCGCGTCCGGCCGGCTCATGCTGGTCTACTTCCTGGGCAACCTCCTGATGAAGAGTGTCACCACGCCTCTCCTGCGCGCCTTCGGGTTCCGGACGGTCGTGGTCGCCAACGGCCTCCTGGCTGCCGCCACGGTCGCGGGCTTCGCTGCGGTGCCGCCGACGCTGCCGGAGGTCGCCCTCTGGGTCCTGCTCCTGGCAACGGGCGCCTCGCGCTCTCTCCAGCTCACCGCGCTCAGCACCCTGGCCTTCGCCGACGTCACCGAGCGGCAGCGCGCGACTTCGACCACCCTCACGGCCATGACCCAGCAGGTGGCGTGGCGCTCTCGGTCGTGGCGATCCGCACGGGCGAAGCCTGGCGCGGCGCCCCCGAGTCCGGCTTGCCGGATCTCCGGGGAGCGTTCCTGGCCATGGGGGTCCTGGGCGTGATCTCGGCCCTGGCCCTCCTGCGCCTCGCGCCCGGCGCGGGGCGCGAGGTCACGGGACACGGCGGCTAGGCGGGGATATTGTTGAGCAGATGCTCGGCCAGCCGCGCCGCCTGCGCGCGGATGGCGGGGATCTCCCAGAAGGCCACGCGCGAAGCCAGGCCCATCACGCAGAGTCGCCCGCTGGCCTCCTCGGCCGCGCGCCGGACGCCGGACGCCGCAGTCGGGCGCGACGTCGAGCCCCAACTGCAAGGGGTCGAGGCGCGCCTCGCCCGAGGCCAGGAGGCCCGCGATCAGCGACGTCGCGTGGGTCTCGGGGTCCCGGCGAATGCCCCGGCAATCGACGATGCGGGCGACCGGCAGCTCCCGCTGGCGGCCGTCGGGCCCGGCGAGGCGGGCCACGAGCCGGCCGTTGCCCCGCGCCTCCACGAGCCGCCCGTGCGAAGTCGGGGGCATCCGGTATCGGTGCACCTTCCAATAGGGGCTCGCATGGTGCAGGAAGCTCTGGCGCGAGGCCAGAGGGAGGGCGCGCCAGATTGCCTGGAGATGTGGCCGGAGCCCGTCCACCACGTCGCGCCAGTCGCCGCCCGCCTCCTCCCGCGCCTGGGCCCGCGGCCAGCACATAAGGGAGGCCGCCCGCATGGGCTGGGGCAGCTCCTCGGCACGGAAGCACATGGGATCAGAGGGGCAGTGGACCTGGGGAAGAAGGCGGCGGCGCGAGATCGCGGTGATCGTGCCCTCGTGCCAGCCCGCAAGGAGCGACTTGACCTGGTCCACCATGGTCAGGCCGGAGCCCACGATCAGGACATGCCCGTCGCAGGGGGCAGTGGAGCCGGACCAGGGCTGGCTCACGCCGGGGGTCTGAGCGGGCTCGGGCAGCGTATGCCCGGTCGCCAGCACTGCAGGATCGGCCTCGACGCGCTCGCCCCCTGCGAGGAGCGCGGTCGCGCCGTCGGGGCGCATCCCCAGGCCTTGGCTTTCCCCTGCCAGCAGGCCAGGGCGGCGGTGTCCCCCCAGGGGTCGAGCAGCGCCTGCATGTAGCGGCCGCAGGCCCCCCGCGAGACGAAGCGCTCTGCGGATCGACCTCCTGGCCCTGGCGGCCCCGCAGCCATTCGAGGAAGTGCTCCGGCTGGTCGGGATAGGCCAACATGTTGGCTACGCTGGTGTTGAGGAGATGCTGGGGGTCCGAGGTGGAATAGGCCACGCCGCAGCCCAGCCGGGCGCCCTTCTCCAGGATCGTCACCGCGACCCGCCCCCGGCCGCGTCGCAGGAGTTGCGCAGCCAGGAGCACGCCGCTCGCCCCGCCGCGAGCAGGGCGAGCATCTGGACAGCCAGGGCTCCGACGACCCACAGGGCCTCGCGGCTGTCGGGCACGGCCTTGGTCTTCCCTGCAAGCAGGCTTGCAAGGCTGGGGTCGACGACAGCAGAACATGGGATCCTCCGTGAGGGAGTCAGGACTCGCCGTCGGGGATGGGAAGGGCCGTGTTTTAGGCCACGCGCTCCATCGCGAACTGCGAGGTCACGACATTGAGCTCCAGCGCCCCGATCAGGCGGTGATCGAAGGCGTTGAAGGCGGCCCTGCCCCGGGCCACGACCTTGAGGAGGTAGTCGACGTCGCCGGCCATGCGCCAGACCTCGATCACCTCGGGAAGGGTCGCCATCGCCTCGGCGAAGGCCCCGCGCCAGGTCGGGCTGTGGTCCACGGCCGCCACGGCGATGAAGGCGGTGAGGCCCAGCCCGGCCTCCTGGGGATCGACCAGGGCCACGCGGCGGGTGATGACCCCGGCCTCCTCCAGCTTGCGGATGCGCTTCCAGCAGGGCGTCTGCGACAGCTCCACCCGATCGGCGAGCCTGACCAGCGGCAAAGCGGCATCGCGCTGGAGCTCGGCCACGATCATGCGGTCGATGCGGTCCATCCGCACCGGCCGGACGCTGCCGCGCGGGGCACCTTCCACGGCCGGGAGCTGATCCCGGCCCTTGGGCGCGGCGGAGGGGAAGACGGGTTGAAGGAGCATGGCAGCCGACCCGTTGAAGCTTTCCTGTTAAATACGAGTTCATTTGTCGTGATCATCCAGAGAAAGACTTTCTCCGACCACCCTTGGGCGGAATCCAACTCCCTCGTGTGGGAGGCATCTCATCTTCGCTGGCGAACGGAGGACGTCGGCGCTGTCGGCTTCGCCGGGTCATCCCTCAACGCACCAGCAAGCCCAGCTCGCCCTTCACGCTCCGGTCCCTGGATCGCCGTCCGAGCGGACAGGCCTTCGACGGCTCAGGCCACAAACCGGCCTCGTGGAGGTTTCGGCCTTGCCGGGAGGTCCCTACCTCATCAGGTCCCCTGCCATGTCGACGTCGAACGCCGCGCCGGCGTCCTGCGTGGTGAAGCGGGCCACGTCCTGGCGCCCGGCAAGAAGGTGCCTGCCTCCGGAGTCCCCCTTCAGCGAAAGGAGGTCCCCGAACAGCGCGCGACCGAAGGCGACCGGGTGCGCGGGACGATCCTGGTAGCGCATCTCGGCACCGACCGCCCCCTGGTCCAGGGCGGCGATCAGCAGGCCGGCGGCTGAGGGGGGCACGAGCGGCATGTCCCCGAGGAAGACCACGATGCCGCCGCTCGACGGGGGCAGAGCTTCGACGCCGGCCCGCAGCGAGGACGCCAGCCCTTCCCGCCAGTTCAGCGCCCGAACCCTGACAAGGCGGGAGTTCTCCAACCCCTTCAAGGCGCCCTCAACCTCCTCGGCCCCGCAGCCGGTGACGACGATGCAAGCCTCGACCGGGGCGGCCAGGGCGGTGCGGGCGGCGGCCCGGACCAGGGGCTCGTCCCGCCAGGGCGCGAGGAGCTTGCGACCACCGAAGCGCGACCCGGCGCCCGCCGCGAGCAGGAGGGCATGATAGCCACCCATGTCCCTACGCCGGCGAACCGAGGATCTCGGCGATGACGCCGACGGCGATCTCGCGCGGGGAGCGCCCGGCGGATGGAAGGCCCATCGGGGAACGCAGGCGACAGACGTCCCGCTCCGGCAGGCCAGCCGCGCGCAGGCGTCCGAGCCGCTCCACCAGGCGCCGGCGCGAGCCCAGCACCCCTATGTAGCCTGCCTTCGATCCCAGGGCGGCCACCAAGGCGGCGGCGTCGAGCTCGGGGTCGTGGGTCGTGACGGCGATGGCCGTCCACTCGTCGGGCGCCAGCGCGGCCAGCGCCTCGTCGGGCAGGTCCCGGCGGTAGGCCACATCCAGAGGCGGGGATGCCCTGGGGCCGTTCGGACGGATGATCGTCACCTCCCAGCCCTGCTGGGCCCCCTCGGCTGCGATCGCGAGGGCGAAGGGATCGCCCCCGATCACCAGGAGCCGCTGCGAGGGGACGTGGAGGCGGCTCACGAGCCACGAGGAGCGCGCCTCCTGCCCAGGCGCGGCGCAGCAGCGGCGCCGCCCGTCGCTCAGATAGCGGACGGGGCGCCGCGCTCGGCTGGCCTCGAGCAGCGCGGCCACGGTCGGGTCGTCCGGCTGGACCGGCTCTACAAGAAGCTCGATACGTCCGCCGCAGGGGAGGCGGATGTCCACGAAGGGGCTGCCCCGGCCATAGGCCAGGGTCCGGGACCGTCCATCCCGAAGCGCGTCCCTGGCGTGGAGCATCACGTCGCCCTCCACGCAGCCGCCCGAGACGAAGCCCCAGGCCCGGTCGGAGGTCACGAGCATCTGCGTGCCGACCGGACGCGGTCCGCCGTCGGCGGCATGAAGCGTGACGAGCGCAAAGGCCTCGCCCGAAGCCACGCAGGCGGCCATGAACGGCCGCATGTCCTCTGCAAGGCCATCCATCGGCCAGTCGGGCGCGGCCGGTTCCGGCCCGGCCTCCTCGAAGGGCAAGACCTGATCCAGGCCTGGAACGCTCCGCGCCTTTTTGAGCAGCGAAGTCTCCTGCAAGGTCATCCCGTCCGACATCAGGCGTTCAGGGCCGCCTGCAGGCGGTCGGGCGAAAGCGGCAGGTTCAGCATCCGAACGCCGGTCGCGTTCCGGATCGCGTTCCCGACGGCAGCCGACGCCGGACCCTGGGCAGCCTCGCCGGTGCCCAGGAAGGGCTCGCCTGGGCGATCCATGACGTGCACGGCGATGCTGTCGGGAACGCTGGTGAAGCGGAGCATCGGGTAGCTCGCCCAGTCGATGCTGGTGACGCGGGTGCGGTCGAAGGTCACCTGCTCGTAGAGCGTCCAGCTCAGCGACTGCATGATGCCGCCCTGAGTCTGATTGCGGATGCCGTCGAGGCTCACGGCCTCGCCGCTGTCGATGGCGGCGGTGGCGTCCCTGACCCGCACCCGTCCCGTCTCGGGCTCCACCTCGAGCGTGAGCGCCAGCGCGAGGTAGGCGGCGTGGTTCTTGTAGCGTGCGAAGGCGAAGCCGCGGCCCGTGCCCCTGGGCAGCGGGTCCGAGGACCAGTTCGCCTCCTGGGCCGCCCGCTCCACCACGTCCCGGGCGCGGGGATCGTCCAGGTGGCGCAGGCGGAACTCCACGGGATCGGCGCCGGCCAGGATCGCCAGCTCGTCCATGAAGCTTTCCAGCGCGAAGACGTTGGCGTAGGCGCCCAGCGCGCGGAGGGCCGACACGCGGAGCGGCATCTCCTCCAGGAAGTGCCACTGCACGAGCTTGTTGGGGATGGTGTAGTAGGGATCGGCGTTGCGGTCGCCGTTGCCGTTGGGCGAGATCCGGAGCTCGGGCACATCCGGCTGGAAGGCCTTGGCCATGTGGCGGGCGGCGATGAGCGCCCCGGCGGGTCCCGGCCGGGTCGAATGGGTGTTGCTCCAGAGATCGTAGGTCCAGTGGCTGATGCGCCCCTGCCCGTCCACGGCACCGGCGATGTCCATCACCATGGCAGGCCCGTAGGGCTCCCACCCGTGCTCCTGCTCGCGCATCCACTGCACCCGCACCGGACGCCCCGGGACGTGGAACGCAATCAGCGCCGCATCGGCAGCGGCATCGTCCGCGCCGTTGTGGCCATAGCAGCCCGAGCCCTCGACATGGACGGCGCGCACCTTGGCCTCGTCCATCCCCAGCATCTCGGCGATGGCCGCGCGGTCGGGATAAACGCCCTGGGTGTGGGTCCAGACGGTGAGCTGGTCGCCGTCCATGTGCGCGAGCGCGCAGGAAGGGCCGATGGAGCCGTGCATCATGTAGGGCCGACTGAAGGTCATGCGCAGGCTGCGGTCGCCGGGGGGCACCTCGGGAACGCCCGCCTCAGCGACGGTGCCCACCGCGCTCTCGAGGCTGCGGAGCACGTCGGGCAGCTGCGCCTGGTCGGGAAGGGTCTCGGACTCCGCCCACCGCGTCGCATCGGACAGGGCGCGCATCGCCCGGATCGCCTGCCACTCGCGCTCGGCGACGACGGCCAGGAAGCTGCCGTCCCGTACGACCGCGACCACCCCCGGCATGGCCTCGACGGTTGAGGCGTCCACCAAGGCGAGCGTGGCGCGGGGACTCGGCGGGCGGACCACGCGGGCGTGGACCATGCCCTCCGGCCGCATATCCTGCACATAGGCCGCGCCGCCGGTGACCTTGGCCGGGATATCCACGCGGGGAACGTCGGTACCGAAGACGCTGTAGCCGCCAGGCTGGCGGTAGGGCACCTCAAGGCTTGCCGGGACCGCGAGGTCGAGCGAGGCGGCGAGGTCGCCGTAGCCCAGCGACCGGCCGTTCCCCTCGACGGCCTTGTCCCCGACCTTCAGCGAGGCGATGTCCGCCCCGAGCCGCCGCGCGGCCTCCTCGAGCAGGAGCATCCGCACGTTCGCGGCCGCGTGACGGATGGCCATGCCGCTGTTCGACATTGACATGCTGCCTGCGGTGAAGCCCTCGTCCGGGGTCAGACCGGTATCGGCGGTGACGAGCTCGATCTCGCGCGGGTCGACCGACAGCTCCTCGGCAGCGACCATCCGCAGGGCGGTCTTGATCCCCTGCCCCAGCTCGGCCTTGCCGGTGAAGACGGTGATGTCGCCTTCGGGCGAGATGCGGATCCAGGCGTCGAGGTTCGGCGTGTCGGCGAGGTCACCGGGAAGCTCCGGGCCCTCCTGGTCCTGCGCGCGGAGAGGGCCGGCGAGGCTGAAGGCGACGAGGAGGCCGCCGGTGGCACCGAGGAAGCCTCGGCGCGAAAGGTTCACGAGGCGGTTCACAGCACGTCCTCCCCTTGCCTGGGCGACGAGGCGGCGGCCTGCTGCATCTCACGCTGGGCGCGGCGGATCGCGGCCAGGATGCGAATGTGGGTCCCGCAGCGGCACAGGTTGAACTCGAGCGCGGTGCGGATCTCGTCCTCGGTGGCGCGGGGATTGGCGGTCAGGGTCGCTTGCGCGCGCAACATCATGCCGGGAATGCAGTAGCCGCATTGGGCCGCCTGCTCGGCGATGAAGGCAGCCTGCATGGGGCCGGGCTGGTCGGTGCTGCCCAGTCCCTCGACGGTCAGCACCTCGCGCCCCGCCACGGTGAGGAGCGGCATCAGGCAGGACAGGACGGCGGTGCCGTCCACCATGACGGTGCAGGCACCGCACTGCCCGAGCCCGCAGCCGTACTTCGCGCCGTGGAGCCCCAGTTCGTCGCGCAGGACGTAAAGCAGGGGCGTGTCGGGATCGGAGTCGACGTCCACGACCGCGCCGTTGACCGTCAGCCTTGTCGTCATGGCTCCTCCTTGGCGCCCAGATTGCGGGGCGCCCGCTCGATCATGTCGGCGGGGCGGACGCTCACGGTATGCGCGCCGCTGCGGGTGGTGGACACGAGTTCGCCCAGGTTCTGCCAGTCGGGCTCGTTGGTGAACTCGCGTCGCAGGTAGTTCAGCAGGTCGATCATGTCGTCGTCGGAGAGGACCCCTTCGAAGCCCGGCATGACCGCGCTCGCCATGCCGTCGGCGGGGGGAAGGCCCCAGAAGGTGACGATGACGATGTTCTGGGGATTGGCGGCGTTCACCGCGGTGCTGCGATGGAAGTCGAGCCCGCCATAGGGCTGCGGGCGACCGCTCTCGTGGCAGGAGGCGCAGGCGGCGGCATAGATGGCTTCGCCCCGGTCACCCGAGGCGTTCCCGGGTTGCGCTTGGCTGTCGGCGTCCTGCTGCTCGCCCGGCGCCTCGATGGGCCCGGCGACGGCGGGGCCGGCGTCGGCGAGGTCGGCGGTGCCCATGCGCGAGGCGGTGTAGAAGGCGATGGCCTCCACGTCCTCGTCCGAAAGGCGCCCGAGGTTGCCCGTTACCTCGGCCATCGGCCCGCGCGAGACGCCGTGGTCCTGGTGCCAGCCGTTGCGCAGGTAGAAGGCTAGGGCGTCCGAGGTCCAGGGGATCGGGGCGGGCGAGTTCCCGTTGATCGGATAGGCAGTCCAGCCTTCGGCCATGCCGCCGTTCCAGGCCTCGTCCCTCTCGCGGGCTCCCAGGGCGTTTCGCGGCGTGTGGCAGCCGCCGCAGTGGCCCAGCCCCTCGGCGAGGTAGGCGCCCCGGTTCCACTGGTCGCTCTGGTCCGGGTCCGGCACGAAGCGCCCGTCATCGAGGAACAGGAGCTTCCAGCCCGCGACGGCGGCCCGGATGTTGAGGGGGAACGCGACCTCGTTGGCGGGCGGCTGGTACTCCACGGCCGGACGGGTCATCAGGTAGGCGTAGAGCGCCTCGACGTCGTCGTCCGACAACAGCGTGAACTGGTCGTAGGGGAACGCCGGGTAGAGGTGGTGCCCCTCGCGGTCCACGCCCTCCTGAAGCGAGCGGCGGAAGGCTGCGAGGCTCCAGGTCCCGATCCCGGTCCCCTCGTCGGGCGTGATGTTGCTGGAATAGATGGTGCCGAACGGCGTGGGCACCGGCAGGCCGCCGGCGAAGGCGTCGCCACCGGGGACGGTATGGCAGGCGATGCAGTTCCCGACCGCGGCGAGCTGCGCGCCCTTGGCAACCAGTTCCGGCTCGAAGCTTGCCGGATCGGGCCTCGTAACGGGGGCGTATGAGGTGCGCCAAGTCAGGGCATAGGCGCCAGCTGCGCTTGCCACGACAAGGACCGGGACAAGGAGCCCGAGCGTACGTCCGAGCGGCATTCTGGGCCCCTCCCCTTGCGATACCAACAATCCGGTCGCGGGCGAGTTCCCCGGGACCCCCGCATCCGGGAGGCCCCCGCAGGATGGCGACGGAGATGGGACCTTGGCAGGCCCAGGGCGCGGCGACCGGGTCGGGTGGGCGGTTAGCAAAGGGCCACCGGGCCGGGCGGGCCCGGGGCGGGCGTCTCACGCTCCTCACGGCTTGGGTCTGGACGGCGGGGCCTGCTGCTCCAACTCTTCGGGATCCCCCGTGCCGGCGGG
>Ga0210040_10009073_pt1 | contig 11641 bp, 3 predicted proteins | sample CryGeyCG12114_NA_FD_185462 | JGI IMG/M metagenome (GOLD analysis project Ga0210040, IMG submission 185462) | Groundwater microbial communities from aquifer - Crystal Geyser CG19_WC_8/21/14_NA (SPAdes) (version 2) | ecosystem: Environmental > Aquatic > Deep subsurface > Groundwater | place: USA... | reverse complement strand
TTAATTTCGAGATTTTTCCCATGTTATTTTCCATAAGAAAAATCGAAAATTGATTCTCGATTTCCAAAATTTGTTTGATCAACGGTAGCATATGTATACTTGAGCATGGGGAAGAAATATTTTAAGGGATTGTTGTAGGCACTCTCAAAATCATTTTTAGCTATTTCTCATTTCCCAACTCCGCCACCCACCTAAAGCACCTCATTGTCAGTAAATGACTGCTTTCAGACAAAAGTTGCTATATACATAAGAGTCTTTATTGAATAGATTGCAGACAACCTACATTAACTTCATTTTCGATTAAGGCGGAGAAAAAATTAGTTTTAAGCTTTCACTGTGATATTTTAGAGTTTCCACGGAATGCCGAGGGGGAAAAAACGCTAGACACCATTGTTGAATTTACAGACTTGCTTGCAATAAAATAGTCTCCTTATGCTCAACAAAGACTTGTATTGGAACCATTCAATGTAACTTGGTGGTACTCCAATTAATTTTTGCCTCAATTGAATTATGTGTCGATAAAAATCCTGCAGTCTACATTTTCTTTGCTTTCTATCCTTTATACCTAAAACTAAAAGTCCAAATGTCAAAATCGACTCAACTTAATTCTATCCCAGTATCCAGACTTAATATTTTGCTATTGTGGGAGGGAAGCCCGACATACGACTGTGCAAAAGGGCTTTTAAATAGGTCGGTTCCGACGCCAACCATTATTTGTTTGCAAAAAAGGTAACAAGTACGGTGGCCTAGCCTGTGACTAATTTTAACTGCTGCTATGCAGGTTGAGCTAACTTATGTAACTTTTTATTGTAATTTAGTCTATAACAACCGCCAATAAATTCTTATTTGGGCTTTCTCAACAGTGCCCCCTTCAAAACTTTGAAAATCGCCTTTTTGGCAATTCAACTCTCTGTTTATTGGGATTGAGTGAATCGTCTTTTTCAAAGTGGTTTGCTTTACAACAAAAATGTTAAACGCACAGCCTTTCCTGTACATAGCAAGCTGATTTTCAAAACTTGCGATTAACGTCTCACACAGGCAGCCTTACCCAATCAGAGACCAGAGAAGTTTCCAAAATTCGCGCCCCACCCCTGTCATAGTAGCCGATCAGAATTTTTGAAAGCTAATTATCAGGTGCCAAGTAAAAATATTTCATTTATGTATATCAGAAGTACCAGGTTTAATAGCATTGGAATTGGAATGAGAAATTAATCCGATTTAATTATCATTTCAGGCCAGGAGAAAAATTTCTGATTTCTCTTGTTAGTTTATAGTTAAACCACTATAGCCTTACGAGAAATGGCAGAGTTTTTCTATATATCTTCTATATTCTTTGAAGGATTGGTCCGTATAGTTCACTGCAATTTTCACCGAGAAACAAGAAACCAAAACGACAATTGATAAAAATATTTTTAGGGAAAGAATCAGGCAATTAGTGGAGGACTATTAATGAACTAACTATTGTGTAGTCGTAGGGTGTATAAACCCTAGAGTGGCAATTGTAGTTCCTTTGAATTGTCTTATACTTTGATATTTTATTTTTTAGCCCTTGAATGAGTTTACAGTCGATCTGAATAATGTCAACATTCATTAAAATGTTTCAATGATGGCCTTCTTCAGTCAGACAAGTTGTTTTCCACTTTTTGTGCTCACAAAACGTGTCCTGCTTATAGTTAGCTTACAGTTTGAGAATGCCGTTGACAAAGATCTATAAATGAAAAATGATTTGAATGTCGTCAATGATTTTTATTCTTGATGCTCCCTTTTTTCAATTCAATCGCAATGCAAACAACTGAAATATGAAAGCGAAGGCGAATAGTAGTCTTTATTTGATATGAGAAGTTTGAATCCCGGAAAGTTAAAAAAAATTTAACAGTAATGGTTCCCAGTTGGATAACAACGAATTTTTTTCTGTTTTGCATGTTTGTATCATGTACTTTGTGTTCAGATTTTTTTCGTCTGCAATTTTACCAAAGATGGTATATGTAGTTACGTCAACTTTTCATTATTGTGGCAAACAATGAAATATGCTTCCAAAGCCTTTGCACACAATCTTTCAACAGTGTTTTAATTGTTATCTTAACGATCACCTTCTTGAAGTACCAAAAAAATCATGTTTCATAATTTGATTGTTTTGAATCGTTATAATAGTTATTACATAACTGATTGACGTTTTTTATAACTTGCTTACGTATGGAGTTTGTAATATTTCTTGGAAATGTGTATTAATACTCATTTCATGTGTCTGACATGGTTGGTAATAAGATTTTCAACTATTGTTGTGTATTGAGTGTGTCATCGGAACAGTCTATCAATTTAGAATAGTGCACGCTGCAATATAATTTATTTTTGCATGAATGCTGAATGAACGGAAACTTTATTACTATTACTAAATCAAAAAGAATTACCACATGAAAAAGTATCCTGGGGTTCATAATTGCGGAGTTACAAAGTTCAACCTCAAGCATAAGCAAGACCCCAACTAATAAAAGCATTTAAAAGTCAAACATGCGTTTGATTTGACGTTGAGGTCGACGTTTTTTAATTTCATGATTGATTCAAATAATCATTAAATGGCTTGAAGATGCTTAAAGTTGAACTGGGGTAATGCGAGTTATACTGAGCAGGTAAATTACATATGTTTTTAATGAATAAGATGCGGAGAAGAGTGTCGTCCACAACCGCTGTATTATGGAATCAGTGGTAGAAACAACAGGCTCATATATCAGACCAGAATATAATTTCTTACTCTGGCAAATGAATAAAAGCGAAATCCGAGTAGGTGGATCACAGGGAATAATATACTACTAAAGAAAGTCAATTAGCAAACAGTTAACAGTTGTTTTTCTCGCTGACGTTGGTTTCAGATTTTTAGAAACTTAAATGTTACTGGGAAGTGAACAAAATTGTTAACATGCTTGAAAGCAAGTTGTTTCCTAAGATTTCAAGTATCCTGACACCTTTTGATGACTTCATTATGCACACACTTGCTATAACCATTATAACTATAACTAAAAGTACTAGAACTCTTGTCATGCACGCATTCATATTTCCTATTCAGTTGGCAAGTTTTGAAAACTAAATAAGTTGCAAAGTTTGCAAATTAACGGGAAATGTCCAGAAATCTGAAATTACAGGAGGGTTCAGAATTGCTAAGGACGTGGGTACCCACAGAATGTCAGATCTATCTAAAGTGTGCAACTAACTTCACGAATACATTTATTCAACTACAAGTGTATTCGATCAAAGTCAACAAAATGGAGGATACAGTATAAATGCGCATTTCCATGTACATTATCAACAATTTAGTCCCGTAAAGTTTTTCACCTTTTAGTCAAACTTTGTTTTTCTTAAGCACGTACAACGCGATTTTAACTCCAGGGAATATTATAACATTTGGAACTCATTAGATGTGTTTAAAAATGCAGCAACTTCTTGCCCTATGCTTAATATTACAAACATTGTAGCCTCAGGCTCAAGCTGGCGATGCAAAAAGTTTTCCCATACAAATTAAATTATTGAAATTTTTTTCTATAGCTCTAATATCTTTGTTCCTGGACCGCCTGTACGAAACTAATATTACTTCAGACGCTTATTGAGACACTCTTTTAACAATGAAAATACTTGTTCTAGACTAACGGAATAAATTATTAACAAAATACCGAATCAGTGGTGCTCATTGTTTTGATAATTTAATCTGCAGAAAGACGAAATTATTATAGTGGGTTTATTAACTCTACAACTTGCTTTTCAGTTCTCTCCCATCTCCCACTCTCCATACCTAGATGGGAGCGGACCTAAAAACTATCCAATCCGAAACACTGATTCCAACTTGTGCATTCATATGTAAAATCCAATCTCAAATCTTCAAACCATGTCTGCTATATATTGCATGCTTATTGTTTCGCTTTGCCCCTATTTATAGGAATAGTAACTTTAGCTATGCGAAAATGAGCAAATAGAAAACACATTACCTTTAGTTGACGTCTTCGCGGTGCAAATCAAGTCCTGATAAAGTTGTTCGTCAGACTTAAAAATGCTCTCAGTGATAAGTGGCTTCGGAAATATTTACACTGTAAATCTAAAAATCAAAAGTTGAACGTGTGTATGGAAAACTGTATGGTTGCTGGATGTCACAGGAAAAAAGTTAGTGTGCGTGCCTCTCCGTTCCCCTTTTGAGACTGCAACTTTCTCCAGTCCTTGCTGTCAATAAAGCCCTACTTTTCCGGCTGCTTTTTCCCGGGACTACCAGCCAGCCATGCCATATAGATAGTGAACATATCTAGGACAAAGAAAGCTGCTATGAGATGCTCTCAAACAGTTTGTTAGTTAGAGTTAATACTCAGACTTACCAACTAAATAAATAGTTGATCATGTAGGGCGATGAAATGAAAAAAAATTCAAAATAGAAATAGTATGTGATCTAAAATGGCATAACCGCGAAAGTATAAGATATGTTTTACGATTTGTATCAGGTGTCTTTTTAGAGAGTTAAAAACATTATTTTAACGCAATTAGGCCAACAATGCAAGTGAAGTTTATCACATTTTAACCTTTGTAACATTATCTTGCAAAACACATATTTTGGTCAATAGTTTGTTTGCCTTTCGTCAGTAACTTCATTTTCTGGTGTAACAGTTCAGATTCTCCTTTGCCTTAAACAAACTATATCTCTTCTTGCTTTTTATATTATCTAAGGTTTTAAGCCTCTTTAAAAAATGCATCTATGCATATGATATGAATCATGTAAAATTTGTCATAGCATTAATTTTTTAAGACTGCAAAGACTTCTAGAATAATTGTGTGATTAAAGTTTAAAAAAATGTAATCTGTATCTCAAGACATACCTCTTACATACACACCGTATCCGTAATTCAAATTAAACTACAATTAATAATTAGTTAGTTTGTATATCGTATCAAAATGATGTAAAAATCCAATTCTTACATAGTATCTTTTTGTACACTTTCACTCAAACGGCTTCAAAGGAATATATAATCCCCGTTTATGTATTTGAGATGAAAATCTGTTAAATTAATGATCCCGTATCCGGGTTTTTACTCGCGTAAAAAACGGGACTCGTACTATGGTACCAGGATCCCAAAATTTATGAAACCATGACATGTACTGTTATTATACAGATGAGTAGGGGATCGTGCTGTGATTATTTGAAGTAGAGACTAAATCATGTTAATACCAAGAGAATTTCAACTTGTACGGATGTTAGGCATGTATGGCACAAGCCTTACAGTAAAAAACATTCTACAAGAATTACAAAACATAAACATCTAGTTAGTTAGTATGTGAGTAGTGTGCTGTGCACAATGCATTTTGCTGCGGCTAGCATCCATGTCCATCCATAATGGGGACAAAGTAGAAAACAGACTGGCATCTGCCAAACCTACAAGGAGCACCACATTTTGAATACACAGTTTACGCTGTGGTGTCGTCAGTCGTTCCTATTCTTCCTGTGTGCACAACTTTTGTTTTTTCAAGTACCCTTCTCCTTGACTGTGAGTTGTTATGAGTACCGCATCAAGTACGCCGTAGTACAGGATCATGAGAGTACTTTCCCTCCCATCTGATGAAAGTGGAATTGGAATTGCACTACAAGGTTTCCTTTCTCAATCCTTTCACCACTCAATTATACTTATGACATACTACTGCTAGTTAGTTAGTTTATAGATCCGTCTGCTAATAATCCGCGTGTAAAAATACATGGCCGGATGGTGTACGTACGTACAGTATATTCTCGGCTTGAACTAAAGCCATATCTAAACTGCGTTAGCATACTAACTAAATGTATGCGTAAACTCCCCATTTATTATTCTATCGGATTGGTTTAGTTGGGTTGAAGGAATCAACTGGAAGCTGTGTAAGCATTATTATTTTGTGTGTGCTTGTCGTTTTGTTTTATGAAATAGGCCCCTGGGGCCTATGGCAATCCATCAATTGTTTTTGTCATCATGTTCTACCATACTACTGCCATTCCAATATTGGGTCTATTTACTCCGACATGGCAATTACTGATGGAACTAACTTTTGAATTCTTTGGTAATGAAAATGGGAAGACTCTGTACTGCAGTTTATTAGCATGCATTGAGCAGTGGGAATAGGAAATTAACCACTTATTCTTTCGGTCTAATGCTTTTATAGCTAGTTAGTTAGTTATTCCTTACTGACAGCGGAATTTGATTGTTGCCTAGTTGTAAGATGTATCCACCGCTACGTTTATTTGGCTGGGTGGGCACTATGTAACGTATCATAGTGGTTTCCATTGCAGTTCTGTGGTTTGAGAAAAAGTAACTTTTAGTTTGTTAGTTAGAGAAATGGTAGAAATAATAATGACAAGTTAGATAAGTTAGATCCCTTTCGTAGCTAGGTAGGTGTCCAAGGCGTTTATAGCTAGTGCATTTTGTCCGATAATTTTGCATTTCATTTTTGGATCAGACTCCATTGTTAGTTACTTATAGGATTAACTATAAAATGGGAGGATGATTTCATAGAGAGCTAGTTGAGAAACAATATGGATAAGTTTTGAGACAACGACATCGATGGATTCAAATGTGACAGCTATAGGGTAATCATGTGTTGGTAGTTAGTTACTAATTGCTTCGTTTTAGAGCAGCTGATACAATGGGGCACAAATGAACTATGGATGTGTAAAATATATGGAGGGATGCTGACAGTTCAATCACCATGATTAACTCGGCTTCTGGGATATTTGTTCAGTGTACTCACAATGGGATAGTTCGATTGAGGTTTAGAAGAGTAAATGAATTGAGCTGATGAAATGAGGCAACTAAAGCTTCATATTGTGAATTTATACAGGTGGGTTGACTGGGTGAGTCACTTCATTAGTTAGCAAATTTTACAGGGATATTTAGCAGCACCTTTGGAAAATGAAGGCTCCAAAGATAGATCATAATAGGAGGCGTGCGGGCAGTAATAATAATATTATGGGAGCCAATGGGAGTCTCTATAATAAGATTAGTTTGCATTGTGTTATAAAAGTCATCAAATGGAGTGGCGTTTTAATGATTTTCTTTTTAAAAGTTTGGCCTTGACACTCAAGTAGTGTCACAGACAATCGCTCTGTGTAATAAAAAGGTTCAGAAATGAGGAAATAAAATTGTCCACTGTCTTTTACTATGTACTATGGTATGGTCGTAAAAAGCATTTTGATGTGTATTTAAAAATGACTGTTTGCAGTGCATTATTTGCTTTAATTTCATCCATGCTCCCTGGTAAATATGTTGGGTTCCCGGTTCTCCGGTCATATTATATATATTTTAGATATTTTTTATGCCGAATATATTTGTGACCGTCGTATTTTTTATTTCCTACGCTTTCATATGTGAACCATAAACGGGGACATGAAAAAGGTGACACATCATTTGCATATGGTGTGCACAATTTATCGGATCAAGGCTCTATAGAGCTGCCTGGGCTAGCAATTTATAACAGACTTTCGAGAGTAATCGAATTTTTAAGGGATTTTTCGCACTCCTTGTCCTTCCACTGTCGCATTAAATATAGACGTATGTAATTTATGAAATATTAAGTTTACTATCTATAATAAAATCCTCATTATAGGTTTCACCACGACAAGTAATCTTGGTTGATTGAATTCCGTTTTCATCAGAAACTCACGGAATCCAACTTTATGAAATTAATTAATTCAACTACTATGGAAATTAGGCTTAAAGTCATTTATTGTCAACGATTCTGTCTCCAGTACAGTTATCTAGAATACAGCACATCAAGTACGCAATACACGCTTTCTAACAGATATAAACTATACACACCATATATTCATCTTAAAACTTCAAAAAAAATGAAATTGATTTCAGATTGCAGTTTATCAGCTAGATAGAATTAATAATCAGTCTGCAAGCACTTGTTTTTTAGAATTCTTTCTACAAATAGATTCTTAGATCAACAGTTCTTTGATATACTATTACTATAAATAATATATATATTATTCTATGATTTAGGTCATCCATCATCTCTCTCACATTCTTTATAAGCTTGAGCTTCATTTAAAATACCACAAGTGCTACCATCTTGAGAGCACACTTCAAAATAATCCACCCTAAAGTTAGACGGCAAAAATCAGCTCAAAGCTAATTAAACTGGAAGAATTATAGCTCACTAATAGCCCTAAGAGAAAAGTGGATTCCACAGACATTCTCAAAGATTCTCACCGATCTTTTATGACACATTAAGAGTACTACAACATTTGAACCCAACGAAAAATATGGTAACGGCACATTGATAGTTACTAGTTGACCTGTGACTCGAATCTTAACAACAAAAATATAATTCACAGCACTCATTTAAAACTGAAATAACACTACCCCATGATAAGTAGGAGGTGACCATACATTCTTTCCTTTAATACATCTGAACTTTATATTGAAGACGCAAAAAAAAAAAGTTTTACACAACTAACAGTAACGAACTAACTATATAGCTAACTATGACGTAGTAAAACCACTGACTACTGTAACGATTTTCAACCGTGAGGGACAATTTCAGGTTCACAATATTGGCGCATGCACACATGCATACAGAAGGGAAGTGTACTAAAAATACAGAGCCTCAGATATTTGCCAAAGTCACATGAATAACAGTACGGATGTAATGTGTGTGCATTGATAGGTATAAAAATAGGCAATTGACTCAAAACTATTCACTTAACTACCAGTATCACACTAATAGACAGGAGAAACGAACACATTCAAACAGTGGTTTAAACACGGAGATTATTCATCAGATAGTGCATTGAATGTCGATGACGTGAAGAATACAAATTCAGGCAATTTCATTGAGTGAATGATTTATCTAATCAAAACTCTACTTATGACAGTTTTAGCTCCAATTTACCCCACTCCAAAAGAGATTTTTCAACCAAATTTAATTTCATTAACAATTTAATATCCTTGGGGCAATCAATTCGTTAGTTACTGTAGTGTCCTACCAGCGACTATCATTATCTATTATTTTCCACTATGAAATGTTTGAAGAATTCATACACCGACCAGCAAATGGCTGTTGATGGCATCTGATATAGAACTCTTGCAGATAATCCCTAAGAAAAAAGGAAATCACGTTAAAATTTCAATCGAATATTTCTTTTAAATTATATTAAGTTTATTCTATTCATGGTAAAGCAACCGAACCTGGAAATATCCTCGGGCTCCCCCCAGACGGTATACAGTTTTGAATGCAATCATTAGTCCACTTATATGATTCCGCCCCATAGACTTCAGTACAGTCCTCTCTTGTGTGTTTAAAAGTGTCTTGCAAACATCTAACGGAGTAGTTACGGCGGCAGCTATAGCACCAGCCAAAGCACCAGATACCATATGGGCTTTTGGGTTGTAACGCTTTTCCTGCATAGCAAAAATTACACGTGTGAAAAAATATTTTTTAAATCAATTTTTTGAAATCATCATAGGAAAAGACCCACTTACTTTATTCGTTAAATTTTGCATAAATTCATAAACCATGAAGTGTATACTTTGAAATGGAATATTCATAGTGAGCTGCGTTGTGTATGAGCGATAAAAGGCTCGGGATCCTTCTGCTTTGTACGTTTTTCGAACACATTCCCAACATGATTTATATGGACTATTCAACATCTGCATTCGTTGTTTGACAACTGCAAAAGATACAGGACAATTTTAATTTTGTCCAGTTGTTTCCTTCGGCTATCGATTCATACATGCTTTTTAGTTTAAACTCAAGCATTTACGTGGATAATAAAACATTTAAAGCGACAAAAATGAAATGATTAGTATGCTAAGCAGCCTGGAAAGCAGGATGCATAAATACCTTAAAAATTATATAATTACAGAAAACTAAACTAAATCATTCGGGAATTAATTAATTTTATAGCAATTCATTTTTTAACACAGCCTGACCAAAAAAAACTGTAGAGCGAGAGTCATGCCCACATGCAGCTAAGATTTATAGGAAGTGGATTGTGAAATACTCCACTATGAGTGATAGCTTAAACAATCAATGCTTCTGTCTTGCCAGTATATAAAAAATATAACCTTGCCAATCCACATTGAAGTGATGAGCATCATCCAGCAAGTACGTACTTATGAATACATAGTAATAGTCCAAGTCTATCTAACAGATAAAACTATTTTGAATCCCAAGGTGTTTAACATGCATGACTCGTCATTTGTTCTTATTTGTGGACAAAATTTACGAACAGATACACAAATATTAAAGTACCTGAGTAAAGGAATGCCACTGTATTTAAATAATAAAATATTCTGATGTATAACTAAAGTCTGATACCATCTGATACCAAATCATACTAAAAGTATTTACGTTTATCTTTTATAAGCTGCGGTATTGTATTGAGCAAATTTAATAATTTACATTACAACAGAAGGATCTGGGATTTAAAACAGAAACCTTTTACACACGCCACGCTCGGAGGGATGACAAATAAAAAAACAAAAATAATTGAAACATACACGATGGAAATGAATTATGGTCCTGTGAAAAGTAAGCAAGCGGATTCGTAACAATGTTATTACAGACTGTCTAAAAGCTCATTTTTTCACCTTTTCACTGCGCATTTATTATCTGATCAGTAATCTAAGCTTACGGATATAATTTTCCATACTCGGACGGAACAAATCGACCCAAACAATACAGTAACAACAACAACATATTGAATAAAAACATTGGATATTTCTCAGAGTAATAAATTCACTCGGCCAGTGAGTGATCATGATGTATAAACATTTAGCTGAGTTGGCAATGTATTCTTGAGAACCAAAACTGATTAGAACTGAAATTGAATCCGCATATCAGGTTAATCTTATTTTGTAAAGCTAAACAAGCGTGAAAATATCAGAAGTCATGCATGCGTAATAAAGGCACAACTACGATACACATCAACTAACGACAATAATGATTTGTGGGTTTCATTTGAGTGGACCAACAAAGCTTCTAAGTTTAAATTAAAATGCATGAAAACAAAAGGGTAGGTAAAATGTTGGTTTAATAAACATAATGAATAGATGAATGTTGTTTTGACACGCCAGAAAATATCGCACAGTGAAGTTTATAAACAGTGAAAACAAAGGAAAATACAAGCGCAAATTTAGAATGAAGCGTTTAAAAAAGAACAAAGCGACCAAACGTCAAAACATAAATGCCAACCACTACAATGGGATTCAAATTTATGAATAATGAGGCCACACGTGAATACAGGAAAAAAACATGAATGATTTTAATGCTATTTCAAGCGTAATAATTAAAGATAAAGCAAGATGAAATCTAACCCGGACTGAAATATTTGTGAAACCGTGGGATTGGGCCAATGTCAGCGGTACCACGAAAAACTTGTTTACATTAACGATGACACGACCATCACCGATGAAAACTAAGACTGCAAGCAGTAAATAATTGGATACTTTCCATTGATTGGTTGTTAAGATATCACAGGCTATTTTTTCAGTCTGGCTGGCTATGGGGATTGAATTTGTGGCGTGGCTTTTTGTTGAACAAATGGAAACAATAATGATAAGCAAGCAATACCATAACCAAAACAAGAGCTGATAAATATAAACATGACATTCGTATGACTTCCTTATTTTAAAATACTTCG
>Ga0210040_10009072_pt1 | contig 11643 bp, 10 predicted proteins | sample CryGeyCG12114_NA_FD_185462 | JGI IMG/M metagenome (GOLD analysis project Ga0210040, IMG submission 185462) | Groundwater microbial communities from aquifer - Crystal Geyser CG19_WC_8/21/14_NA (SPAdes) (version 2) | ecosystem: Environmental > Aquatic > Deep subsurface > Groundwater | place: USA... | reverse complement strand
GCGAGGATCGCCAGGGCACCGCCGGCGGAGAAAGCGGCGTCGTCGAGATGAGGGGAAATCGCGAGGGCAAGCGGCATCGGACGGTGGCTTCAGAGAAGGTGCGGGGTTGCGCGGAAGCGACAGTCGGAAACGGGGAGCAAAGGATCGAAACCCGTGTCCGGCGTGAGGCCGCGGACTTCCTCGTAGATGGCCATGATCTGCCGGCCGACGGCGTCCCAGGAATAGGTCCGGCGGCATTCCGCAAGCGCGGCGGTCGCGAGCCGGGTGCGCAGCGGGGCGTCCTGGATAATTCGGCGGAGGTTTCCGACGAGCGCGGGAATGTCCCCGGGGTCCGACAGCAGGCCGTTCTCCTCGTGGCGCAGGCAATCGACCACGCCCACGGCGTTGCAGGAGACGGTCGGAAGGCCGCTGGCCATGGCTTCCAGCACGGTATTGGAGAAGCCCTCGGCATAAGTGGGGGAGACGAAGACGTCGGCATCGCGATAGAGGGCGGGGGCGGCGTCGTAGTCGGCGTACCCGGAGAAGCGGATGCCGAGCCTCAGTTCGGCGTCGCGCTCGCGGCAGGCGTCGAGATCGGGGCCGATGCCGCTGATGGTGGCGACGAAGGGCAGGCCCTCGTCGCGGAGGATGGCGAGGGCGTCGAGCATGTCGAGCGCGCCTTTCCGGCGGTCCACACGCCCGTGATAAAGGAGGCGCACGGGGTTCTGGGCGTCGCCGGGCCGGTGGCCGGGAGCGGGGTGGAAGCGGTCCACCTCCACGGCACCGGGGACGATGGTGAAGCGATCGCGCGAGATGCCGAGGCGGTCCACCACCTCCTGCGCGAAGCTGTCGCAGCCGATCAGCAGGCGGTCGGCGTGGCTGAGGACGCGCAGCATCGCCTGCCGGTGGGTTTCGCAGCAGGAGCCGACCCAATGGCCGTCGCCGCCCTGAATGGAGACAACGGTGGGCACGCCGATGCGCTGCGCTGCCAGAAGCACGGCCCAGCCATTGGGATAGCCATACTGGGCGTGCAGCACATCGAAGGGCTTCTTCGCGTGCTCCGCGAGGATGGTGCTCACCATATCCTCGACGTCGCGCTCAAAATCGGCGCCGCCGGGCTCGGCAAAGGCTTCCTCGCCCAGTGAGCGGCGGCCGATGACGGTGACGCCCGGAACCTCCGGCGGCGGGCCACCGCCGTAGACGCGGGTGCCTGTGGGATCGCCGCGGTACTGGCTCACCATCGTCACGTCATGTCCGGCGGCCGCGAGCTGGCGCAACAGGTTAATGGCGTAGACGCTCATCCCGGAGATCGCGGGGAAGAAGCGCCGCGAGAGGAAGAGGACCCTCATGCGCCGCGACAGGCACGGAGCCAGGCGAGGGATTGCGGGATCATCGTGTCGGCGCGGTGGCTCTCGCGCGAGAGCTCCACGCAGACGAGACGCTCGAAGCCGATCGCCTCCAGTGCGTTGAGGCAGGCCGGAATGTCCATGTCGCCCTCGCCGAAGGGGAGGTGGATATGCATGCCGCGGGCCATGTCCTCAATCGCGACGGTGCCGAGATGAGAGGCGAATTCGCGCACGGCCTTTGCCGGATCGCGCTCCCCCGTGACCAGCAGGTGGCCGAGATCCAGCGCGAGCTTGAGGCCGTGCAGGTTAAGAGCGGACCAGTCGTCCACCGTCTCCACCAGCATCCCCGGCTCCGGCTCGAGAGCGGCGGTCACGTTGCGCTCAGCGGCGTGGTCGAGCACGCGAGAGACGCCGTCGCGCAGCCAGATACGCGCCTGCTCACGATCGATGCCGGGGCGCGGCACGCCGGCCCAGAAGGAGACGGCCTCGGCGCCGAGAATGGCGCCTATGTCGATGGCACGATTGAGAAAGGCGACGCGGCGGTCGCGACCCTCGACCGTGGGCGTGAGCAGAGTCGGCTCGTGCTTCGCGCGGGGGTCCAGCAGGTAGCGTGCGCCGGTCTCGATCACGCAGCCCAGCTTGCGGCCGGCAAGATCGCGCGCGAGGGCCTCGGCGCGGCGCTCCCAGCCCTCCTCCATCGGATCAAGGTGGTGGTGGTCGAGGGTGATGGCCACGCCGTCATAGCCGGTATCGGCGATGAGGGCGACGGCATCGGCCAAGCGATGGTTGGCAGCGCCGTTGGTGTTGTAGGCGAAGCGGAGCGTCACGCCGGCACCGCCTCCCCCCGGCCCTGGGTCTTGCGCTGCTCCGCGAGAACCATCTGTGCGGAGAAGGTGCCGGTTTCGCGGTACATGGGATAGAGGCGTCCGACGAGACGGTCGGCCAGCGCGCCGTCGAACCAGGCCGGGCCACCCGCGCGCGCCTCGTCATCCGGGCGCAACAGCACGCGCTTCGCGCCCTCACGCGGGGCATCGAGGATCAGCTGGTCCTGGCGCGTGCGCAGGCGGCGGACGCCGCGCCAGCCGATGCGGTGATAGCTCATCGTCTCGATCTCCAGCCCGGGAACGATGACCTTCACCACGCGCACCGCCTCGTCCGGCGGGGAGGCGTCGACGTAGAGGATCTGCAGACCCTCCGCCGCCAGCCGCTCCGTCAGCAGCGCGAGGCGGTCCCTGGAACCCGCGACCGCGGCCGCAGGGATGGTCGGCAGTTCCGAAAATCTGCGCCGGCTGCGCGCGGCGAAGACACTGTTGGCGAGGCGGGCGCGCAAGCCGTCCGCGTCCTGGCCCATCCACTCCACCATGGCATCCAGCGCACGCGGCTCCTCCTCGTCCAGCATGGCGACCTTCATCTGCCGCTCGACATAGTCGAGCGGAAGCGCCTTCCGCAGCATCGGGATTGGCCCGTGCGTCGCAGCCTTGCGCGCCCGGGACCCGCAGAACTCAAGCATTGCCTTGCGCAGCGTGCGGTCGCGGTCAGGATGTGCCGCCTCCCCGCAGGAGGTAACCTGGATGGGAGCAGTGGGCTGGCCGCGGTCGTCGCCCACCACGTACAGATTCGCCATGCCGAAATCATCGGCCGCCAGCTTCACCATTACATTGATGCCGAGCGACTTCAGGTGATCCAGCAGGCCCTGCACCTGGGCATCCGGCACGGCGTCCGGTTCCACCACCATGCCCTGATCGAGCGCGCGGTAGGCGACGACGTTCCCGTCGCGCTGAAGCGCCTCCATGATCCCGTGGGCAATCGCGTGCTCCAGGTCGAAGCCGGCGCCGAGGCCGTTCGTGATGGGGGTGATCAGCCGTGGCTTCTCGTCCCCGAGCTGGTAGGGATAGGCCGCGACCCATTCGCGGGGCACGAGCACCGTCTCGCCGGAAGGCCAGCGCCGGGCCTCGATCCAGGTGAGCGGCAGGTCGGGCGTGTAGTCGCAGCCTGCGGGCAGGCAAAGGGTGAGCGGGTCGGCGACGGCGCGGGTGCGCGCCAGTTCCGCGTAGCTGCCCGTGATGCGCGATGCCCTCGCGACCCAGCGCCCCACATGCACTTCCTCGCACAGTTCTCCCAGCGCGCCCACCTCCGCCTCGATAGGCGTGAAGCCGTAGCCGTAGCCGGTGGTGGCGGGATAGTTCTCGACGAGCAGGTTGGCCTGCACCACGGGGATGCCGGTGCGGTCCAGGTGGTCGATACGGAAGGTAGAGACGTGGGCGTGCTTCGGCATGGTGGCGCGAAAGGCCTCGGCCACGCGATGCAATTCGTCGCTCATGCGCTTCTTATCTCCGCACGGCGGCGGAGCTCCTCCATGGGGATGTGACGCACGCCCGGCGGGCCACGCAACTGGTCGTCCAGCACCGCGAGCGCGATAGCGGTGGTGACGCCGCGCGCGTGCTCGAAGGGCGTGCAGACAGTATCGAAGTCAGCCGAGCCGATGACGTCGCGGTACTTGCGCACCTCGTTCGGCGAGAGCGGGATATCCTTGTGGAAGGCCTTGTGCGTGGAGACCGCAAGGTTCTCGCCCGCAGCCCCCTGATCCACCTTGAAGGCATCGCCGCAGAAAAGAGTTCGGCGCGGCTCGTCATAGAGCACGGCCTGGCCCTCATAATGGCCACCGACATGCATCAGCGTCTGGCCCGGGCGAAGCGCTAGCGCCTCGTCATAGGGCCAGGTGACGCGGAAGGCCTTGGTCATCCGCAGGTCGTCCTTCTGGATAGCCACGACCTCCGGCTGGAAGACGTCCTGCAACTGCCACAGCGCGCCGTAACCGTGGCAGTGAGAGGCGGCCAGGAAGCGGATGCCGCCGAGGCGTGTGATCTCGTCGAGCATCTCAGGCGTGTAGTAGGGCGCAGCCTCGAAGGCGGTGTTGCCATCCTCGTGCAGCAGCAGCCAGCCGGTGCCGTTCAGGCCGAAAGGGGGCGAGGTGCTGAAGGCGACCATGTCGCGATCGAGCCGCCGCCAGGAGCCGGTGAGCTTCGCCGCGACCTCCTCCTCACGCAGGAAGTGCCAGCCGTCATGTGGCAGGTCATTGCGCGTGTCATCGCAGACAGGGCAGGAGCGCGGCTCGAAGTGCTTCTGCCAGAAGCCGCAATTGGCGCAGGCCCAGGGCGTCAGCGGCATGCGGGATCCTCCGTGTAAGCGCGGTGGAGAAGACGCATGGTATGCAGGTCCCGCGCGGCGCTGAAGGTCTCGCGGTCGCCCGTGGAGATCGCGCGGGCGAAGGCTGCCATCTGGCGGGCGAAGGGCGAGGCGTCGGCATCCGGGACCGGCAGGCAGCGGCTGTGGCCCTGCGCGTCCGTGTGGGTGACACGGCCGCCGGCATCCTGGCCCATTGTGTTCTCCGCAAGGATCTGCCCGGTGGAGCCCAGGATTTCGAGGCGCCTGCGCGGCAGCGCGTCCGGGCAGTTATAGGCGACATGAAGCTGCACCAGCGTACCGCCGGCCGTGCGGCCGATCAGCAGCGCACCGTCATCCACAGCATAGGGCTGCACGCGGCGCTGAGTGAGGGCGGCGATCTCCTCGACTGGTTCGCCCAACAGGTAGTCCGCCAGGTCCAAGCCGTGCGGGGCGAGGTCCATCAGCGCGCCGCCGCCGGCCCGGGCAGGATCGGCGCGCCAGTTGTCGCCCTCCCCCGTCACGCTCCAGTCGGGACCAAGCCAGCAGGCATAGGCAATGCGAATGACGGTAGGCGTGCCGATCAGGCCTGACACGACGGCCTCGCGCATCGCAGCGTGGGCGGGGTGATGGCGCTGGTCGAAGGCGGTGCCGTAGAGGATGCCGGCGCGCGACGCGGCCTCGGCCATCGCCTCGGCATCCGCCAAGGTCGCGGCCATCGGCTTCTCGCAGAGCACGGGCTTGCCGGCGGCGGCTGCGGCCTCGACGGCGGGACGGTGAAGGTGGTTCGGCGTCGCGATGTAGATCGCGTCCACCGCAGGGTCGGCGAGCAAGGGCGCGATCCCGGCATGGGCGCCGCCTTCAAGGGAAAGCGCTGTGCGCGCTGCCTCTCGCGCGGCCGGGGTCGGGTCGCAGATCGCGCGCACCGCGTGCCCGGCGGCGAGGATGGCCGGAGCGGCGTAGTCACGCGCCACCCACCCGTAGCCGACGATGCCCCACCCCATCGTGCGGTTGGCGAGCGCCGTCACCATCGCTCCGGCAGATCCAGCAGTTCACGCCGCATTGCCCAGTCCGCAGTTGCGGCGGTGGCCACCGCGTGCTCCGGGCAATTGGTGCGGGCGGGGTAGGTGGCACGGGGTCCGTACTCCCGCGCGTATCGCTCGGAAGGCCATGCAATCTCACCAGCTTTGTAGAGCGGATTGCGGCGAAGGAAGGCGCCCTCGGGCGGAAGAGCGAGGGCGCCGGTCACGGGATGGGAGGAAATAGCACCAGGGCCAGCGACGACGGAGAAAGCCTCGGCATCGCGCAGCGCGGCCGGCACCGCGGGACGCGGGGCGCGGCGCTCAACTGCGGCGCGCGTCAGTTCCGCATCGTCGTAAGCGACCGCATCGGGAAAAAGGGCCGCGAGTTCATCCGCCGTGACCGCCGCGCCGGCGGAAAGGTTCGGCCATTCGCGGTTGTGGACATGACCGATGGCAAGCCACCCACCCTCCCCCGCCATCTCCCGCAACCGCGCGAGGATCGGCGCCTTGGGCTCAAGGAAGTAGAAGGCGTCATGGCAGGCGACAAGATCGAACTGCCGGCTGCTCTCGAGCGGCCAGGGCTGGATCGCGGCGTCAAGGCAGACAAGTTCCGCCTCCGGTGCGACCCAGTGCCGGGCTACCCAGAGCTTGGCAAAGACGACATCTGCCCCCGTGGCGGCAACGCCACGCTGCGTCAGAGCCCGCAGGTACTGCCCGATACCGCAGGCGAGTTCGAAGGCCGTGCGCGGGGCGGTCCAGTGCGCCTCCATCAGGGCAAGGCCCGCGAGGAAGGTCGGGTCGCTCCAGCGGTGGGCGAAATAGTCGCCAACCGGTCCCCAGGAGAGATGGTCCATCGCCTCCCGCAGCGTCAGGTTGGCGCGATCGGCAATAAGTACGCGCAGCGCGGCGGGGTCGGCCGCGGGGCCGCGCCACCAGTCGTCCTGGTCCGCCAGAAGCAGTGCGAGCGCTGCGTCGCGATCGCCGACATCGAGACGTGCGAGGGCTTCAGCCGCCAACTCTGGACGGGAGGCACGGACGAAGGCGATGCCGTCGATCACTGGCCAGCGGCGCCCTGCGACGTCCATCACCGAATGCGGCGTGTCCGGTGTCATGCTGCGAGGCCCATGGCGGCGAGCAGCCGATCCTGGAAGGGCTTCACCGGCCCATCATGAACAAGCGCCATGTCGTTCAGCACATAGGACATGGTCGCCTTCCCGGCGCGCAAGTGCTGCTCGATCTGCAGCACGCGGTCGAGCGTATCGGCCGCGTGAAAGGCGCGACCTTCCGGCGTCTCGGCGTCGGGAAGGATGGTGCGTGCCTCGCGCACCAGGATGGCGAGCGAAGGTGGCAGCTCCGCCAACGCCGCTTCCGTCGCGCGGGCAAAGGCAGGTTCCAGATGCTCGCCGAGCAGCACCTCGCCCGCGAAGCCGGAATCCGGGATCAGGGCGTTGTGCAGGTGGTGCGCGAGGGATGCGAGATAGACGACCTCCGGTCGCGCGCCATAGGTCGGGCAGAGCAGCACACCGTAGACCGCCACCATCAGGCAGTGCTCGGCATGGTTTTCAGGCGGTTCGAGCAGTAGCCGCGGGCGGCCGGGGCAGGTCACGCCGGCACGCGGCTGGCGTGCCAGTAGCGCGACGAAAGGTGGCACTGGCGTGGTGGTGGCGGCCGCCGACGCGTTGCGCAGCATGGCGCGAAGCCCCGGGTCAACCTCCTCCGCTGCTTCGTCCAGCGCGCGATCCAGAATCGACTGCGCGGGCGTGCCTGTGATTCCGAGTGCCGACAGCACCTCAAGGTCGATGTCGCCCAGCCGGGTTGCGGCCAGGGTGGCCGTGACGGTCGAACGCCAAGCATCGTCTAGCACGTGGCCAGCGCAGAGGGCAGACCACGCGGAGGAGAAGAGCCGATCGGCGATCGATCCTTCCCGCCCCGCGGACCGGATGCGCTTCAGCTCGCCAAGTTCGCGAAAAAGGCCTAGGACCCGTGCCGGCGGCGCTTCCACTGCCGGCACAATCCCGTCCGTCATCGGCGAGGGCTCACTGCGGCGCCCCAAGCCAGTCCATCAGCATGCGCTCCTGCGCGTGGAAGGCGTGCTCGGGGGCGTGGCCATTGGCGACCATCGGTGCCTTGAAGAAGATCGAGAGCTGTTCCTGCACACCGCCGTCGCCGCGCTGCTGGGCCAAGTCCAGCACGCGTGCGATCTCCAGCGCGAGCGGGGCGGCGAGAACGCTGTCCTTGCAGAGAAAGTTGACCTTGATCTGCATGCGGTGCCCAAGGAAGCCGGAGATGTCGATGTTGTCCCAAGCCTCCTTGTCGTCCCCGCGCGGACGGTAGTAGCGGATGTCGACGAGATGGTCCTCGACATGGTAGCCGAGAATGCTGTCGAGCACGCGGCCCTTGGTGTCGAGCTTGGAGGCAAGACTATCCTTGTCGCGCAACGCCTCCCCGTCGCGGTTGCCGAGGATGTTGGTGCTGAACCAGCCATCGACGTGCAGCGCGCGCGATCGCAGCGCTGGCGCCAGCACGGTCTTCATCATCGTCTGCCCGGTCTTGCCGTCCTTGCCGGCGACCGGGACGTTGCGCACCTTGGCAAATTCCTTCAGCGCCGGAGCATCGGCCGCGAGTGACGGAGTGAAGTTGCCGTAGGGCACGCCGCTCTCGATCGCCGCATAGGCGTAGAGCATGGCCGGACCGATGGAAGGATCGTCGCGATCCAGCGCGCGCTCGAAGGCATCGAGCGAGTTCAGCGCCTCGTCATTCGATGGAGTGCGCTCGGTGGAAGCGAGATTGATCATGACGATGCCGTCGGCTCCGCTGGTCTTGCGGAAGCTGCGCAGGTCGGAGGCGATGGCCTCCACGGCGGCACGATGGCCAGGCGCCTCGTGCTTGTTGGCGCCGGTTACGCCACGGCAGAATTCACCGCTACCAACCGCAGGCCAAGGGCGTATCGCCGAGAGCGCCTTGCCCGTTTCCTCGAGCTGGGCGTCGTTCAGGACGCGGTGTCCGCTTGCGGCGGAGGCCAGGTCGGAACCGTCGAGGTCCCATCCACCGAAGACCATGTCCCGATAATCGACAAGGCCCGAGGCCGACACCTCGGCGAGCGGCAGCCCATCCAACCTGTTCGCGCCGCGTCGGATCACCTCGATCCCTGCCACGGCCGTGGTGGCGACGGCACCGCCGAGCCCCACAACCGCCACGCCCAGTTTCCGCCCAGATTGCGCAAGCGACATTCTCAACCCTCAGGAAGCCTTGCAGCTAAAATGGATCGACCCCCACGACCGCCAATCACGAACCGGTGTGGGAAGCGTTGTTTTCCGTGACCTTGCATCGTGAGCAGCAAGGCCCGCCGGTGGTGATTGACGCGCGGCGCCCGCGCTCCTACGGTGCTTGCATACGTATGCAAGGAGGAAGCAATGGCTCGATACCTCAAGCAGGGGCGCGATCTCGGCGCCATCGCGGAGGACGACGCGCGCGTCCGGGCGACGGTAGAGGGAATCCTTGCCGACATCGGCGCCCGCGGGGACGCCGCAGTTCGCGAATATTCCGCGCGCTTCGATGGCTGGGACCGCGACGACTACCGGCTAACAGATGCCGAGATTCAGGACTGCCTCTCCCAGCTCACCGCGCGCGACCTGGACGATATCCGCTTCGCCCAGGAGCAGGTTCGGAACTTCGCGCAGCATCAGCGTGAGGCAATCCGTGATATCGAGGTAGAAACCCTTCCGGGCGTCGTTCTTGGTCACCGCAACATCCCGGTGAATTCGGTCGGTTGCTATGTGCCGGGTGGCAAGTACCCGCTCCTCGCCTCGGCTCATATGTCCGTGATCACGGCGAAGGTTGCTGGCGTCGGCCGCATTATCACCTGTGCTCCCCCCTATCATGGGCGCCCTGCTCCCGCGATTGTTGCGGCGCAACACATGGCCGGCGCGGACGAGATCCTTTGTCTCGGCGGCATCCAGGCGGTGGGTGCGATGGCACTCGGCACCGAGAAGATCGCGCCGGTGGACATGCTCGTCGGGCCCGGCAACGCCTATGTCGCGGAGGCGAAGCGCCAGCTGTATGGCCGTGTCGGCATCGACCTTTTCGCCGGCCCAACCGAGACGCTGGTGATCGCGGACGAGGCGGTGGATGCCGAGATGTGCGCGACCGACCTGCTGGGCCAGGCCGAGCACGGGCCGAACTCCCCGGCCATCCTGCTGACGACCTCCGAGCGCTTGGCGCGCGAGACGATGGCGGAGGTGGAGCGGCTGCTCGGCATTCTCCCCACCGCCGAGATCGCGCGAAAGGCATGGGAAGATTACGGCGCGGTGATCGTCTGCGACTCCGATGAGGAGATGGTGCGGGTGGCGGACGACATCGCCTCCGAGCACGTGCAGGTCATGACGCACGATCCCGACTACTTTCTCAATCACATGACGAATTACGGCGCCCTGTTCCTTGGTCCGCGCACGAACGTTTCCTTCGGGGACAAGGTAATCGGCACGAACCACACGCTGCCGACGAAGAAGTCTGCGCGCTACACGGGCGGCCTCTGGGTCGGCAAGTTTCTCAAGACCTGCACCTACCAGCGCGTGCTGACGAATGAGGCCTCGGCCATGATCGGGGAGTACTGCTCGCGCCTTTGTATGCTGGAAGGCTTCGTGGGCCATGCGGAACAGGCGAATGTGCGCGTGCGCCGCTACGGCGGCCGCAACATCCCCTATGGCCAGGCGGCCGAGTGATGCTGCCGGTCACACCCTCCTTCCGCCTGGACGGGCGGCGCGCGCTGGTGACGGGGGCTGGGCGGGGCATCGGCCTCGCGGCGGCCGCAGCGCTCGCGGGTGTGGGCGCGCATGTCACGCTCGTCGCCCGCAGCGGGCATGAGGTGGAAGCGGCCGCGGCCGAGATCCGCGAGGATGGCGGGGCCGCGCAGTCGATGGTGCTGGACGTGCTCGACATCGCGTCGGTCCAGGCCGCGATCGCGGCGGCGGAGCCCTTTGATATCCTCGTCAACAACGCCGGCACGAATCGCCCGAAGCCTTTCACTGAAGTTCCGGTGGAGGATTTCGACGCGATCATGAACCTGAACGTGCGCTCCGCTTATTTCGTGGCCCAGGCAGTTGCCCGTCGGCTGATCGCGGCAGGGCGTCCAGGGTCCATCATCAACATCTCCTCCCAGATGGGGCATGTGGGCGGCGCGAACCGCACCGTTTACTGCGCTTCCAAGTTCGCGATGGAGGGGATGACGAAGGCGATGGGGGTCGATCTCGGCCCGCACGGCATCCGCGTGAACACGATCTGCCCCACCTTTATCGAGACGCCGATGACGCGGCCCTATTTTGAGGACCAGGCCTTCCGCGCCTCCGTGCTTTCCAAGATCAAGCTGGGGCGCCTGGGGCTGGTGGAGGACCTGATGGGCGCGATCCTCTTTCTCGCGGGCGATGGCGCGGCGCTGATGACGGGCAGTTCGGTCGTGATTGACGGAGGATGGACGGCCGAATGAGCGGGGCGCGGTCCGGCGCACACCGTGTCACCGCGACCGACGTGGCGCGGCGTGCCGGCACCTCGCAGTCCGCGGTCAGCCGAGTCTTCACCCCCGGCGCCAGCGTCTCCCCCGACCTGCGGGAGAAGGTGATGGAGGCGGCGCGCAGCCTCGGCTATCGCCCCAATGCCCTGGCGCGCTCCCTCATCACACGACGGTCTCGGATCGTGGCCGTCGCGATGGCCAATCTCGGCAACCAGTTCTATCCACTGGTGCTGGAGGCGCTCTCGGCACGCCTGCAGGCGGAAGGCTATCAGATCCTCCTCTTCACTGCGGATCCGGACACGCCGAGCGATCCTGTGATCGAGCAGGTGATGCGGTATCAGGTGGATGCGGTGGTGCTCGCCTCCACGGGCCTTTCCTCCGCGCTCGCACGAGAATGCCGCAGCCTTGGCGTGCCCGTGGTGATGTTCAACCGGACCACGGACGATCCCGACCTGTCCTGCGTCACCGGCGACAACGAGCGCGGCGGCCGCAGCGTCGCGGCTTTCCTGGCGGCCGGCGGGCACCGGCGGCCAGCCTTCATCGCGGGGCTGGAGGGGTCCTCCACCAACCGCGACCGAGAACGAGGCTTTGCCCTGGGCCTGGCCGAAGCGGGACTTGCGGCTCCGGC
>Ga0210040_10009071_pt1 | contig 11644 bp, 8 predicted proteins | sample CryGeyCG12114_NA_FD_185462 | JGI IMG/M metagenome (GOLD analysis project Ga0210040, IMG submission 185462) | Groundwater microbial communities from aquifer - Crystal Geyser CG19_WC_8/21/14_NA (SPAdes) (version 2) | ecosystem: Environmental > Aquatic > Deep subsurface > Groundwater | place: USA... | reverse complement strand
GCAGCGGCGAGGCGCGCCAGGCATCGGCGGTCGCGCCCTCGTCCGCGAGGGGCGCCGAGGCGAGGTCGTCGTCGACCGAGCGCAGGCTGCGGCGCCAGCTCGCGCGGATGACGTCGCGCACGGGGATCGACCCGGCCTCGCCGGGCGCCGCCTCGACGAGCAGGCGCCGGCGGGCGCTGACGAGCGCGGCGCGGCGCTCCCGGCCGTCCTGCTCCGCCACCGGGGACCCCCCTCACCCGCCGCGCCGTCGCGGGAGCCGCACGCTACCTGCGGGCGCCGCTGCGGGGAGGGGGTCTGCGCCGCCGGCGCCGCGGACGTGCCCCACTCCACCTCTGGGCGGGCCGGACAAGCCCGGACGAGCCCGGACGAGCCCGGACGAGCCCGGACGAGCCCGGACGAGCCCGGACGAGGGGTCCGCGCCTGGCGGCCCGGCTCTGGGACGAGGCCGCGGCGCGATCTCCCGTCCGCGGCGCGGCGGTCGACGAAAGGGTGCAGCCCGGTGCCGCTCGGTGGCCTCCGTGCTCAGACGACGAGCAGGCGCACCGTCTCCGGCATCGCGCGCAGGGCGTCGACGACCTCCGGCGTCACGCCGTCGGCGACGTCGGTGACCGCGTAGCCGAACTGGCCGCGCGTGGTCAGGAGCTGGCCGTCGACGTTGACGCCGTGCTCGGCGAGCACCCGGTTCACGGTCGCGAGCACGCCGGGGACGTTGCGGTGCAGGTGCGCCAGGCGCGCCGTCCCGGGCACGCGCTCGAGGGCGACGGCGGGCACGTTGACCGACAGGCTCGTGCTGCCCGTGCGCAGGTAGTCGCGCAGCTTGGTGGCGACGAAGCGGCCGATGTCCTCCTGCGCCTCCTCGGTGGACCCGCCGATGTGCGGGGTGAGGATGACGTTGGGCAGGCCGCGCAGCGGCGAGGCGAAGTCGTCGCCGCGCTTCTTGGGCTCCTCGGGGAAGACGTCGACCGCGGCGCCGGACAGGTGGCCGCTCCGGACGGCGTCGGCGAGGGCGTCGTGGTCGATGACGAAGCCGCGCGAGAGGTTGAGGAGCACGGCGCCCTCGCGCATCTGCGCCAGCTGCTCGCGCCCGATGAAGCCGGCGTTGCCCGAGCGCCCGTCCACGTGCAGCGTCACGACGTCGCTGTGGCGCAGCAGGCTCTCGAGGTCGGGGGAGCGGCGCGCGTTGCCGAGGGCGAGCTTCTCCGCGCTGTCGTAGTACAGGACCGACATGCCCAGCGCCTCGGCCACGACCGACAGCTGGCTGCCGATGTTGCCGTAGCCGACGATCCCCAGCGTGCGTCCGCGCACCTCGTGGCTGCCCTCGGCCGACTTGTCCCACACCCCGGCGTGGAGCGTGGAATCCTTGACCGTCAGGCGCCGCGTGAGCGCGATGATCTCGGCGATCGCGAGCTCCACGACGCTGCGCGTGTTGGAGAACGGCGCGTTGAAGACGACGACCCCGCGAGCGGCAGCGGCGTCGAGGTCGATCTGGTTGGTGCCGATGCAGAAGGCGCCGATGGCCTGCAGGTCCGGCGCCTGGGCGAGGACGCGCTCGGTCACCTGGGTCTTCGAGCGGATGCCGAGGAGCGCCGCCCCCTGCAGGGCCTCGACGAGCTCGTCCTCGTCCAGGGCGCCGCCGTGCTCGACGGGCGTGACCCCGGAGCCGGCGAGGATGGTCGAGGCCTGGGGGTGCAGGTTCTCCAGCAGGAGCGCGCGAGCCATGCGCCGATCATCACCGAGGCGCCTCGGTGCTCGGAGCACGGGTCCGGTCGGTGGACGGCGCCGACGCGCGCAGGCGGCGGGGAGCGCTCGGGGAGCGGCCCTCGCGGCGAGGCGCCTCCGGCTCAGAAGGGCGGCGGGTCGTCGACCTCGCGCTCCTGGCGATGCGCGACCTCTGCGGCGGCAGCCTCTGCGGCGCGGGTCTCGGCCAGCTGCCGGTCGAGCTCGGTGCGCGTGCGACGGGGGTCACCGGCGGCCTGGTCGGCGGCGAGGTACCGGACGTCCTCCTGCTGCTGGTGTGGTCCCGAGCGGCCCCCTCGGTGCTCAGCAGCCTCGGTGGTGGTGGGGGACCGGGTGCCCGGGCGCGGCAGGAACGGTTCGGCCGGCACGTTGACGGTCCGGCCGAGGGGTGAGGTCCAGCGCAGCCCCGCGTCGCGCGGGTCCTCGCTGGTCGGGACGGCCGACCACCCGAAGTGGTGCTTCGCCAGGTGGTGTCGGCGGCAGAGGACGTCGAGGTTGCACGGGCAGGTCGCGCCGCCCGCCGCGTGCGCACGGCGGTGGTCGAGGTCGCAGCGGGCGGCGGGCACGCGGCAGCCGGGTGCCTGGCAGCGGAGCGCGCGGGCGCGCACGAACCGCTCGCAGCCTCGTGCCGGCGCGTAGGACCCGCCGCCGGCGGCGAGGACCGGGCAGTGCTGACGTGACGGTCTGCGCAGCGCGCGCCGTGGCGGGCTCAGCCCGGCGACGGGCGGGTCGTCGCGGCCGGCGGTCGGTGCGTGCTCGTCCGGACCGGGCGGTGCTGAGTCGATCGGAGGCGGTGCCTCGTCGGCGTGCAGCGGTCGCTCCGGCACCGCGGTGCTGCAGGGAGCACGTCGTCCAGCCACGTCGTCGTCCGCCGGCGGGCCGACCCTCATCAGGTGCCCGTCGAGGCCGATCAGCTGCCCGGTGACCGGGTCGGTCAGAGCGCGGCGGAACGGGTGCCCGGCGGCGAGCAGCTCGCGGACCTGCTCGACCGGCACCGGCCCCTGGCCGGCGAGCTGCGCCGGCTCGTCGTCGAGGCCGACCAGGCTGGTGAGCGCGACGACGACCTGCGGCCCGTGGGCGCTGCCCGCACCGCCGGTGGCCCTGGTCGTCCCCGCGGCGCCACCCGTGCCACCCGGCGCAGGGAGGTCTGCTGTCGTGGCGAGGTCGACCAGGGCGTCGAAGCGTCGCGCGTCCACGCCGCGGCGGTCCGGCAGCCCTGCGCTCCCGTCGGCGAGCGCCAGCGGGTCCAGCCCTGCGACGGTGGCGGCGTGCGGGTCGACCCGGCCGTGCGCCCCCTCGCGGCCGCGCGCAGCGGTGGTGAGCCGGTCGAAGACCACGGCCAGGTCGGTGCCGGGGCCGGTGGCGACGAGCTGGGCCATCCCGTCCGGTGCGGCGAAGAGCCGCACCCCGCGGTCGCAGGTCGCCCGTCGGGTCCGGCGGCGCACCGCCGCCCGGTCGGTCGTCGCGACCAGGTGGCGGACCCTCGCCCTCAGCTGAGAGGTGGTCAGGGGCCCCAGGCAGGGGTCGAGCTGCGCGTCGACGGCGCGCGCCTGCTCGTCGGTCAGCGCAGCGGTCTCGTCCACCACCACCCGTGCGCGGAGCTGGTCGACCCGGCCCGCCTCCAGGGCGGCCATCGTCACGGTCAGCACCGAGCACAGCGCGACGGCCTGGTCCACGACTGCGGAGGCGCTCGACAGCGGCATCGTCAGGGCGAGGGCGACCTCGGCGGCGACGGCCTCCTCCGCGCGTCCGACGTCCGAGCCCCAGGCGTCGGGCCCCGCCCCGCCGTCACGGGCCAGCGGTGCGGCGGGTCCACCGGTGGCGGCCATGTCGTCCACGAGGGCCGCCACCTGGCGCAGCAGCCGCGCCCAGGCGGTGGACCGGGAGGCCTCCAGCTCGCGCACCACCTCCACCCGCTCCAGCGCGCGGCGCCGCACCGGGGACGCGGCCGCGTTCGCCTCCTCGACGTCCTCGTGGTCGGCCGTGGTGCTACCGCTCGCCGCGCGCTCGGCGCGGGGGGACCCGTCCCCGGCCACCTGGCGCGACGCCCTGTCGAACACGTGTTCGAGCCTAGCGGAGAGGGGGTGCCACCACCAGGGACGACGCGCCCCTAATGGCGGGGCGAGGGCGCGGTCGGACGCCTGTCGATCCCCCGGGGGCCGGACCCCTGTCCACAGACCGCGCGGCGGCCGCGTCCTCGTCTGAGGTCGTGGCGAGGATGCCCAAGCGGGTCTGCCCGCGTAGGTACTTCTCTCGCTGCCGTGAGCTACGAGCTCTGTCTTCAGCCGCAGGACCCGCGCGGGTTCGCCGGAGACCGGACTGCTGATCAGATGCCGAGCCTCGAGCTCTTCCGTCAGGGCGCGGTGCGTCTCCTGCTCAGGCCCGTGCGCCCTGACCGACGAGCGAAGGAGTACGCGTGCGCATCACTTGCGGGATCGACTGGGCCAGCGAGCACCACGACGTTGCCCTCGTCGACCAGGACGGCACCCTGGTCGCCAAGAGACGCATCAATGACGACGCCCAGGGCTACCAGCAGCTGCTCGACCTGCTGGCCGACGCCGGCGACAGCCCCGGAGTCCCGATCCCCGTGGCCATCGAGACCCCCCGCGGGCTGTTCGTGGCGTGCCTGCGCGCCAGCGGCCGCCCGGTGCACGCGATCAACCCGCTGTCGGCCTCGCGCCACCGCGAACGCCAGCGGGTCACCAGGGCGAAGTCCGACGACGCCGACGCGGTGATGCTGGCCAACATCCTGCGCACCGACGCGCACGAGCACCCACCCCTGCCGGCCGACACCGAGCAGGCCCGCGCGGTCACCGTGCTCGCCTGGGCTCAACAGGACGCCGTCTGGCGGCGTACCAACCTCGTCAACGAGCTCCGCAGCCACCTGCACCAGTACTACCCCGCCGCACTGGAGGCCTTCGCCGGCCGCGACGACGGCCTGCACCACGTCGACGCCCTCGGACTGCTCACCGCCGCCCCCAGCCCCCGCGCCGCTGCCCGGCTGACCCACGCCCGGAGCGTCACGGCGCTACGCCGCGGCGGACGAATCCGCTACCTCGACCACCGCGCCCGCCAGCTACAAGAAGTCCTGCGCCGCGAGCACCTGCACCAACCACCCCTGGTCGAGAAGGCCATGGCCCACCAGACCCGCGCCCTGGTCGCCCAGCTCCGCGTCGCGTGCGAGGCCGCCCGCGACCTCGAGCACGCCGCCGCGGCGGCCTTCGACGCCCACCCCGACGCGGCGATCTACCGCAGCCTGCCCGGCATCGGAGACCTCGCCGGCCCACGGCTGCTCGCCGAGATCGGCGACGACCGCACCCGCTTCGCCGACGCCCGCGCGCTCAAGGCCTACGCCGGGTCCTCACCCGTCACCATCGCCAGCGGCAAGACCCACCGCGTCCGCCACCGCAACGTCAAGAACCGCCGCCTCAACGCCGTCGGCTACTCCTGGGCGATGGCCGCCCTGCACACGCCCGGCCCTCGGGCCCACGACGACCGTCGCCGCGCCACGGGCGACCGGCACACCGCCGCCCTGCGCAACACCTACAACCGGCTCCTGGGCTGCCTGTACCACTGCCTACGCGCGGGCGTCGCCTACGACGACGGCGAGGCCTTCAGTGGCCTGATCAGCGGGGCGATCGCCGTCCCAGAGGCAGCGCCGCGACCGTCGTCACCCCTCGACCTTCAGCGTCAAGTACCGGTCGCTGCCGAAGATCTGGTCCAGTCGGACCGAGCTGCCGGCCGGCTCGACGCTGAGGACGACGCGCTCACCCGCGTCGACGTCGACGTCGACCTCGGGGCTGCCTGTCCAGTCGATCCGGGCCCGGACCGAGTGACGGCCAGGCGTCACCGTCGTCGTGACCTCGTCACCGCCCCGGACCTTGCCGACCTTCTCCCCGTCGACGTGAATGACTTAGGAGCGCATGCCGTCTCGCCATAGCGGCGCCGGGCGGCGCACCACGATCGTGGCGGACGCCTCGTCGGTGGCGGTCATACCGGCTTCCCGTGGGACGACGACGGGCCACCAGCGGCCACCTCGTGCTCGGCGTTGACGGCCCGGTACCTGCGCAGCTGTCGCACACCCATCACCACGTACAGGAGGCCAACGAGGGCGAAGATCCCCCACCACCACGCGGAGGTGGCCACGAGCGCGACCACCGAGCTAACGAACATCAGGACTCCGCCGCACAGGAGGAGCGTCGTGCCGATCCTCTGGGCGTGACTCTGCCTGCCTCGAGGCACGCCTCGTTCCGGCGAAGGGTGGGATCGGTCCTGTGCCACGTGTCGACCCTGGCACGGCGGCGACGTCACCGTCGGCGCATCTCCTTCTGTCCACCCGGACGAGACGCTTCGGTTGCGGCTCCTTCCGATCAGATGTCTGTGGACGGGCGGGGACCCGTCGACCGGGAGGTCGCCGCCCGGCACCCCGACGAGGTGCTGCTCGGCGAGGGCGCACGGGTCCCACCACGGCGGGCCGTGCACCGTCCCGTGGTCGGGGTCGACCGCTCGCGCCCGTCGGGGTGGACGGTGGCCCCGCGTCGGGCGACGCGTCCTCCGACGCGCGAGGATCAGCCCGGGCCCTGCGCGCAGGTCCCGTGCAGCGGTCCCGCCGGGGCCGCCGGCGGCTGGCGGGAGGACGTGCGATGAGCGGTGGTCTCGTGGCCCTGCTGGACGACGTGGCGGTGCTGGCCCGGGTGGCTGCGGCCTCCGTCGACGACGTCGGCGTCGCGGCGGCGAGGGCCGGCACCAAGGCCGCCGGCGTCATCGTCGACGACGCGGCCGTCACACCGCAGTACGTGCGGGGCCTCGCCGCGGAGCGAGAGCTCCCGATCATCCGGCGGATCGCGGTGGGGTCGCTGCGGAACAAGCTGCTGATCATCCTTCCCGTGGTGCTCCTGCTGAGCCAGCTCCTGCCCGTCCTGCTCACGCCGCTGCTGATGCTCGGAGGGGCGTACCTGTGCTTCGAGGGGGCGGAGAAGGTCTGGGCGAGGGTCCGCGGCCACGGACCGTCGACGGCCGCCGCGGCGGACCTGCCCGACGAGGACGTCATCGTCCGCGGCGCCGTGCGCACCGACCTCATCCTCTCGGCCGAGATCATGGTGATCGCGCTCAACGAGGTCGTGGACGAGCCGTTCCTCTCGCGGGCGGTCAGCCTCGCCGTCGTCGGCCTCGCCGTCACGGTGGTCGTGTACGGCGCGGTCGCCGTGCTCGTCAAGGTCGACGACGTCGGCCTGCGCCTGGCGCAGACGTCCTCCGGCGGCGTGGCCCGCCTCGGGCGGGGCATGGTCACGGCGCTGCCGCGGGTGCTGACGGCCCTGACGCTCGTCGGGACGGCCGCCATGCTCTGGGTCGGTGGCCACATCCTCCTCGTCGGCGCCGACGAGCTGGGGCTCACGGCGCCCTACGACGTCGTGCACCACGCCGAGGAGGCCGTGGCCGCGGCGGCGGGCGGGGCCGGCCCCCTCGTGGGCTGGTTCGTGGCCACCCTGGCGAGCGCGCTGCTGGGCCTGCTCGTCGGCGCGCTCGTCGTCGCCGCCGTCCACGCCGTGCACGCCGCTCGGGGCGGGCACCCGGCGGGAGCCGGTCCGTCGGACCGGCACTGACGCCCCGGACGTCCCGGACGTCCCGGACGTCCCGGGGGCGCGGCGCCGGCGCGCGCGGCGGTCCGGCTCCGCCGACCACGAGCGCCGCCGGGGCGGGAGCGGCTCCGGGGGTGGGGGACGATGGGGCCGCCCGTCCCCGCTGCCGCCCCGGAGGTCGTCGTGCCCGCTCCCGTCCCGCCCGAGACGACGTGAGGAGCGCTCGCGCCATCCGGTCGGGTGGCTCCGAGACCTCGATCCTCCGCCTCGACCGTCGCGGCTTCCTCGTCGGGACCGCGGCCGCCGCCGTGGCCACCGGGCTCGCCGCCTGCAGCGGTCGCGCCTCGCCGGTGGCCCCGCCCCCCGCTCCGTCCGGAACGTCCGCCTCGGCCGGGAGCACCGGCGGATCGCTCACCATCGGCGCCATCCCCGACCAGGACCCCGAGGTCCTGCAGCGCCTCCACGCGACCCTCGCCGACTCGATGGCGGAGGCCACCGGCCTGGTGGTCGCCTACCGCCCGGTCACCGACTACGGCGCCGCGGTCTCCCTCTTCCGCACCGGGGACCTGGACCTGGTCTGGTTCGGCGGGCTCACGGGCGTGCAGGCCCGGCGGCAGGTCCCCGGCGCCCGCGTCATCGCCCAGCGGGACATCGACCAGGAGTTCCGCTCGGTCTTCGTCGTCAACGAGAGCACCGGGCTGGCGGCGTCCGAGGACCTCACGGAGCTGGCCGACCTGCGCTTCACGTACGGGAGCCAGACGTCCACGTCCGGGTTCCTCATGCCCGCCTACCACCTCTCCCAGCAGGGGGTCGACCCCCGCGGCTTCCCGGGCGACCCCGGGTTCAGCGGCTCGCACGACGCCACCCTGGGGCTGGTGGCCTCCGGCAGCTACGAGGCCGGGGCGCTCAACGAGCAGGTGTGGAACGCCCGCAGCGAGGCCGGTGAGGTCGACCCCGCGGTGCGGCTGCACTCCCGGACGCCGCCGTTCCACGACTACCACTGGCTCCTCGGCCCGGGAGCGGTGGAGCGCCTGGGGGAGGACCTGCCCGGCCGGGTGCAGGACTACTTCCTCGGGCTGTCGGCCGACGACGCCGACGACGCCCAGGTGCTGCGGCTGTTCGGCGCCGGGAGCTTCGTCGAGGCCGAGCCCGGCGACTACGACCAGATCGAGGAGATCGGCGAGCAGCTGGGGCTGATCACCTGACCGCGGTGCTCCGGCTGTCCGGCGTCGAGGTCCGCTTCGGCGGCACCCGGGCCCTCGACGGCCTCGACCTCGTGGTGGAGGCCGGCGAGCGGGTCGCGGTGATCGGCCCCTCCGGCGCGGGGAAGTCGACGCTGATCGGCCTCGCGAACGGGTCGGTGCGGCCGACCGCCGGCTCGGTCGAGGTGCTCGGCAGCGACCCCGCCACGCTGTCCGGTGCGGACGCACGGCGCCTGCGGGCGCGGGTGGGCACCGTGCACCAGCACCTGGAGCTGGTCGGGCCCCTGCGCGTGGTCCACAACGTCAACGCCGGCCGGATCGGCAGCTGGCCGGCCTGGCGCTCGGCCTGGTCGCTGCTGCGCCCGCAAGGGGTGCCGGAGGTGGCCGCGGCGCTGCGCGACGTCGGGCTGGAGGTGCGGATGCACGAGCGCACCGACCGGCTCTCCGGCGGTCAGCAGCAGCGGGTCGCGGTGGCCCGGGTCCTGGTGCAGCGCCCCGACCTCGTGCTCGCCGACGAGCCGGCGTCCGCGCTGGACCCGGTGCTGACCGACCGCACGATGACGCTGCTCACCGGGGTCGCGGCCGAGGGGGGCGGGAGCGCGCTCGTCTCGCTGCACGACCCGGCGCTGGCCCTGCGGCACTGCAGCCGGGTGGTCGGCCTCGTCGACGGGCGGGTGGAGCTGGACGCGCCCGTGCAGGCGCTGACCCTCGCGGACCTGACGGCGTTCTACGCAGGCGACGGATGACCGCCGTCGTCGACCCGCCCCGAGCCCCGCCGGCGCTGCGCCGGTCGCGGGCCCGGTGGGCGTGGGGCGTCGGCGCGTCCGTCCTCGTCCTGTGGTCCCTGGCCGGCGCCGGGCTCTTCTCCGGGGACGTCCTCAACCCGGCCGGCACCCGGCAGCTCGCCCGCTTCGCCGACGGCGCGCTCGCGCCCGACCTGTCCGGCGAGTTCCGGGAGGTGCTCCTGGGGAGCACGCTGGTGACCATCGCCTACGCCGCGCTCGGAACGGCCGTCGCGGTGCTCGTGGGCGCCGTCGGCGCGATCCCGCTGGCCCGCACGACGTGGGGGCGGCGGCGCGGCGGCTGGCTGGTGGCCCGGGGGGTCGTCGCCGTGCCCCGGGGCCTGCACGAGGTGGTGTGGGGGCTGCTCCTGCTCAACGTCCTCGGCCTCGACCCGTGGGTGGGAGTGCTGGCCATCGGCGTCCCGTACGGCGCGGTGACGGCGACGGTGTTCGCCGACCTGCTCGACGAGGTGCCGCGCGGCGCTCACGACGCGCTGCTGGCGGCCGGTGCCGGCCGGGGCGCCGCAGCCCTCTACGGGCTGCTGCCCCAGGCCGCCGGTGGGCTGCTGGCCTACTCGTTCTACCGGCTGGAGTGCGCGGTGCGCTCCGCGGTGGTCCTGGGCCTCATCGGCGCCGGCGGGCTGGGCTACCAGCTGTCCCTGTCGTTCACCTCGCTGCGCTGGGACCAGGTCTGGAGCTGCGTCTACGCGCTGACGGCCCTCTGCGTGGCCGCGGTCGTGGCCGGGCGCGCCGTGCGCCGCCGTCTCGCCGACCCGCCACCCGCCGGGGGCGACCGGCCGCGACGCGACGTCGTCCTGGCGGGGGCAGGACTGGCGACCGTCTCCCTCGTCGTCTGGTCGTGGTGGTACCTGGCGGTCACCCCAGCCGCGCTGCTGGCCGACCGCACCCGGGAGCAGCTCTCGTACCTGCTCGGGGAGGCCTGGCCGCCCCGGCTGTCCGGCCCGCTGCTGAGCTCGGCGGGGCGCGCCGCGGTCGACACGGTGCAGATGTCGGTCATCGCCGTCGCCCTCGCGACGGCCGGGGCGGTGCTGCTCTCCGGGGTGGCCGTCCGTCCCGCGCACCGGGCCCGGCCGGTGGCCTGGCTGGCCGGCGCCGTCGTCCGGCTCGGGCTGCTCCTGCTGCGGGCCGTGCCCCCGCCGGTCTGGGCGCTGGTGCTCCTGTTCGTCCTGCGGCCCGGGATCCTGCCCGGCGCCCTGGCGCTGGGCGTCTACACCCTCGGGGTGCTCGGCCGGCTGACCGCCGAGACCCTGGAGGAGCTGGAGCCGCGACCGGCGGCGGCGCTGACGGCGCTCGGCGCCGGCCCGGCCGCCACCTGGCTGTACGGGGTGGCCCCGCGGGCGGTGGGCCCGGTGCTCGCCCACGCCCTGCACCGCTGGGAGGTCGCCATCCGCGACACGGTGCTGGTCGGCCTGCTCGGCGCCGGCGGGCTGGGCGCCCTGCTCGCCACCGCGCTGCAGACCTTCGACTGGCCCGCGGTGACCACCACCCTGGTCGTGCTGGTGCTGCTGACGCTCGCCGTCGACCTCGTCGGCGACCGCGCCCGCGACGCCCTGCGGTGACCGCGCGGCGCCGGCTCAGGGGCCGCCGAGGAGGGTCGCCGCCCCGAGGAGGCCCGGCAGCAGCAGACACGCAGCGGCGGCCCCGGCGGCCGCCAGGAGCACCCTGCCGGCGCGCAGCGCCAGGACGAAGGCCGTCAGGGCCGAGCACGGGCACCAGGCAGCCGGCGAGCAGCGGAGCGATCGGGTCGACCCGCCACGCCCAGGGCAGGCCGGCCGCGCACAGCAGCGCCAGGCCGAGGCAGACGGTGGAGGCGCGCGCGGTGGCACGTCTGTCCGGCACCCCGCCACGGTGCCACGCGCGGGCGGTCGAGCGGCGGGCGTCGCAAGAGGTCGTGACGCCGGCACGGCGTCAGCGCAGGCGGCGCCGGTCGTCCGGCTGCCGCGCGGTGCGCCCGCCGGCGTCCAGCGCCTCGAGCAGCGGCAGGGCCACGCGGCGGCTCGTGCCCCACGCCTGCCGGGCCTGGCTCGTCGTGAAGGGGGACGGCAGGTCGGCCAGCGCCGCCGCGGCGGCGTCGAGCGCTCCCGGGGCGAGGACGACGTCGCCGACGCGCACGAGCGCGCCCACGCGGACCGCTGCACCGAGCTCGCGCGGGCCGAGGCCGAGGTCGCGCAGGCGGCCCGCCTCGGGCGCGCGGAAGGGCTCGACCCGCAGGTCCGCGAGCACCTGGCGCACCGCGGCGGCCACCGGGGGCGGCAGCTGGTCGACCGGCTGGGCGGCCGCGGGGGCGGCCGCGGGGGCGGCAGCCGGGACGGGGGCGGCAGCC
>Ga0210040_10009070_pt1 | contig 11645 bp, 16 predicted proteins | sample CryGeyCG12114_NA_FD_185462 | JGI IMG/M metagenome (GOLD analysis project Ga0210040, IMG submission 185462) | Groundwater microbial communities from aquifer - Crystal Geyser CG19_WC_8/21/14_NA (SPAdes) (version 2) | ecosystem: Environmental > Aquatic > Deep subsurface > Groundwater | place: USA... | reverse complement strand
CCAGCAACTCAAACGCGGCTTCCGCGACTGTAAACGCGGGATGGTAGACATGCGCAAACGCTTTCGAGGCAACCAGCCCATCTCATTCTCGCAAGAGCTGGAAGCCGGAGCGGGTGGGAATGTGTTCCCAGAAGGGCAGAAGACCGAGGGCGTCAGGAAGGGTGGGCAGCTTTACGGTGGAACTCCGGCGTTTGAGCCTGTGAAGCAGAGGACGGGGTTGGAGCCGGAGAACCAGATGGATCCAGAGAAGACGAGGGGTCTGTAACAAGGAAATGAGTATTGGGATCATCGAGCGTTTAGGATATGAGGACATGGAGACACGGCAAGCGGCAAAATGGACACCGCTTGGAGCCGTTGGGAGCACTGCAATATGAGTACGACATAACCGACGTCAACTGCAACCTACTAGTCTACGACAGACTTCAGATACCATTCAGACATACTCCCAGAGCTTGGCCATGCTTACTCGACCGGAGTGGCCTATGGCTGGATTAACGCCTGCCGCCACTACATTGGGAACGCAAGTTGGACGCGACATCTAACACGGTCAGGAGAATTCTTCCATATTCGAAGCGATGGCGACAGGGATTCTAAACTCGACGGAGCAGCAGCATGACGAGAGAATGCGTTTGCGCTGTGGCGGGCCTCAGCCAAGCGGATCTCTGCATCACGTACGGAAACCTGGCCTACGTCCATTCATGCTATGACGGAAAGTACTTCGTGGCCGGCAGTATGCACCACAATGGAGGTTTGGGCATAGGCCATGGAACAGAGAAAACTATTGCCCCGTACTTGACGGCGAGGCAGCCGTCTTGGAACAGGAGCCGAATATTTCGTGCCAGGAAGACAGGTGCGAGGCATGGGACAGGGATCCGAGATGCTACACCACCCCACTCCATAGCCAGTTATAAATCTCAATTCACTTTTCATTGACCCATATCTATTCTACGCCATTCCTCAGAGTCTATTCGATCTTATGAACCGACCTTGTCCCTCACCTTTTCTCTCTCCTTGTCCCTCGGCGGCTCACAATACAACCACAGCGCAACAAAGGCCAAGAACCCACCGATGACGGTCCACACGCCTGCGATCCACGGCCAGGCGCCCGTGATGCGCCAGCTGCGCGGCCACTCGTCGTGCGCGAAGTGGCGCACGGTGACTTGGCGCTTTTCCTGCACGGTGGTGAGGAAGGGCCGCTTGTAGTTGACCTTGAAGGCGAAGATGCCGTGTTGGTCGGGCGTGCGGAAGGTGGTGCTGAAGACGGTGCTGTTGGCCGTCGTGGTTGTTGGGTGCAGCGGGATGCGGAGGAAGGGGGAGAGCATGCTGAATTCGAGCTGCAGGGCGTCGTCGGTGGGGAGAGTGAAGGGCGCCCAGTGGTCGTGGGAGTAGGAGGAGATTTCGATCGAGTAGGACTAAGGGGGTTGTCAGCATGGGTGTAGAAGTGGGATGAGATGGGACTAGACGGAACATACCACGTCGTTCTTGATGCGGTAAATCTGGGGGTTCAGAAAGCCGATTTGAGTGGTGTTTGTGGGGCTCTTGGTAGATGATGTGACTTCGTGGTGCTCGACTGCGCCAACCTTCAGCACGCCGACTTCCTTGAAGGTCCATTCGGTCAATTGCTTCGCAAAGTCTTGATTGACCGTCTTGACGTTCTTGCCATCAGCACCTTTGACGTCCACTCCGAACCATTTATCTTGCAACATCTCCAGGGAGCCGAGCACGGTGAATCTGGCAGAGTTCCGCGCTTGCATAGCAGAGATGAGGGATAGCTGCGAGCCCGTTGCGAAGACGTCCTCAATGCTTTCGCCTTCCTCCTTTGGGTTGTATGGGTAGGCGGTGGCCGGGGCCTTGAGGATGGGTGCCAGTAGAGGACTGGAATTGCCCAGTGTATGTCCAACGGCATTGGGCACGGCGACCACACCAGCTCCGCCGAAAAAATTGACCACATCTGACCTTAATGTTTCAGGCCTCTTCACCAATAGTACGTCATGCTTGTCGGCCGCGGACAGCGTGTCGAAGTTGAAGTGATCCACGACAATGGAGTTCCGGTCGGTAGGTAAGGAGATGTCGAATTCGAGGAGAAGGGAGGATATCGCAGAGGGGGTACCTGCGTCTGCGGACAAGGCTAGCAGAACGTTTCCGCCTCCATTGACGAAGTCGAGGATTGTTTTGGGTGCGAGAGCAGGTCCATAGCCTTCGGATTGTTAGTACCCCGTCCTATGCCGTGGTCTGTAAAGCATACCTTTCGACTTGGGTGGTAAGAGGATTATATGCTCATAAGCCAATTCTCCATGTCTGAACAAGGACAATTGGTCATTCTTCGGTGTCTCGAAGGACAATTTGAATTGTCTTGCTGTTCCGACCTGTCAGTAACATCTTGACCCGAATTCTTGCTCGGAGCCATACATTCGAGATCCGCCCAGAACTTCGAATAGAGCGCTTTCTCCGAAGCGTCCTCAGAAACCACCAGCACTCGATCGCCCTGAGAACTTCTCGCCTGCGTCAGTCCCAGAAGTGCTGCTGCGAGCAGCACGATAGACGACAGCCAGCGCATTGAGTGTGTTTTTCTGCGTGCAATAAGCAGCGCTACGGGTTCGTCAATCAGTCTACGCGCATGCTAGAGGAGACGTGGCCGGCTACAAGTAAATCTACGCCAAGACTTGGAGTCGGGAACCGGGGCCTGAGGTTGTCGATCGCTGGAAGCTTGACGGTCGAGCTTCACTCGAGCCGCAAGGGACGAGACTCCGCGCAAGCTGGCGATTGAGGATAGTTAGCACAACAACTGGCGCTCGATCACACCGAACTTCACTGCGAAGCTTGGGTAAATCTTCCCTCCAGCGGCGCGACGACGATACAAGCAGACCCCGCCCTGACTCCCACCTCATCCACCACCTCACGCAGCCACGATGTCGAATTTCCCGGGCAAGATCGTGTCGGGCGTGCCCAAAAACTTCTGGAGCGAACCAATCCGTTACCTGCGATGGGCCTCACACGAGAAGCCAGCCATTTTCTACAGTGTTGTTTTAGGGTCTTTGGGACCGGTCGCGTTGGTGGCTGTACCGCCCATGAGGAGGGCAGTGGGGGATTATGATCCACCAAGGATTCCCTTGACATATCCTTGTAAGTCAGAACACAATATCCGTGCCGTGCATGGGGGAAGGGCTGGTCGTAAAGGGAAAGAGCGAAGATAACATGGGGTTCAAGTTCTTTCCGAGTATACGCTGACCATATGGTATGCTGTAGTGCCGCAAGGACCGAGAAAACACCCCAAGGGCTTTGAGGATTCATGAACGACTCACTCTAGAAAGGCTTCAACGGAACAAGCGTTTCGCGACTTTGGGACACATGTTCTCGGGCTCGAGATCATACGACAAGCACATCATTGTACATATTGCAGGGCGCGAGCAGAGCATGACAGCAAATCAATAAATGGCATGGAATTGAGAATCTTTGATTGTCTTTGGTACCATGTGGCATGAATTATCTCCCACGAGCTGACTTGGCTATCATGATCCCGCGAAAACCCGCAGCCACAGCTCAAAGAACGCCAGTATCGCTTGATATTAACACATGACAGTTGATTTGAAAGCAGAAATAGAAATGTAGCATGCGTGAAGCATAGCCTCTGAGGAGACCACCAGCTGCAGAAGTACCTGGTGGCAAATATCTTGTATTCAGCACGCCCAGGCCGCATGAATGCATCGTCGCGAATTTCAGACGTACCCCTGGTATCACTCCTCCTCGCCAGCATCGAGAGTAGATCCGTCTCGGGGAGAGTCGTTGTTACCGTTACTGTAGACTCTTCTCTTTGCTGGGCTCTTGTGGACAGCGCGTCCCTTTTTAGCTGCGCATGGAGCAGGAATGCTTTGCGGCAGTACGAGTTCGGGCTCGGGTTCTACATCCTCTTCCATTTGTGGAGTGTCCTCGGGCACATACCATGGGTAGTCTTCCTTTTCGAGATGCGCGCAGGTCAACCAGTTGATGTCATGCTCCTTCGGATCGACATGGACATTGTTCCGCATAAGATCCTTGACGAAAGATCTGACGTCCTCCTTGAGAATGGCCATGTTTGCTTCGAGCACGTTGCAAGCCTTGGCGCTCATGGGGAAGTACGAATGAAAGTTTTGGAAGTCGAGATGATGAAGGTATGCTTGGCCTCCGTCGTGGAGTGCCTTGTAGAATGCGTAGCCGCCATCTAGAGCTTCTCTCGTGCGCTGGTCGGAGATGGCTTGGGCGAACCAGTGTCGGAAGAACGAGATGGCCATCCACATGTAGATGTCGTTGGCATATGCCGGACGTCCTGGCCGATCGGTGACAGTGCGACACAGGAAGCCGGGGTAATGACCGAGAATGCGCATCTCGATGGCTTCTTTGGCAACTCTGACTTCGTCGTACTTCTTCTGACAGATGTCGCGGATTTCAGGACGCAAGTCCATCTTCTTCTGCTCACTCATGCTCTGCCATTTGCCGATGAGATGGCAAGCGCCTTCCCTGAAGATAGTGGTTGAATGAGCGCGGCAGGCAAGTTCGGCCCATGCTGTAGGATTGCCTGCAATCGATGTCCAGAGGATATTGTCCTGACGCAGAAGTGCTAGCTCGATTGTCTCACGGACTTGGTCGACAGAGCCAACGATCTCCGCCACGTCAATCAGTCCCAAACAGCCTCTTACCACAGTAGCAAGGTTGTGAACGTCGATCTCAGGTTGCCGGTTGTAGAAAACGCCAAACAGCCAGCCCCAATAGCTCTCCTGCTCATCTCGATGCGCACTATTGTCAAGGTTTGGCAAAGACAAGTTGCTGCGAGTATAGCGTCCGCTGTCGCTGACGTCCTGAGAAGTACAAGGTTAGCGTCAATCGCGGGAGGGTGAGGCTCGCGTACGACTCGCTCAAAAGTTCCAACGTGATCTGGACTATTCTGATACAGCTCGAAGCGATACGCGGTGTAACCCTCGCGGCGCGCTTGTGCAGTCAGACGGGCACCAGGCCGCTTGTCAAGTTCGCGTGTGAAAAAGGGAGAATTGCGTCGCAAGACATCCGAGTGTAGTTTGTAAGTATTCGTAGCGGAAATAGCAAGAGTCACGTCGCCGTCGATGAAGCGAGGGAACTCGGAAGGACGCTCCATAGTTTTTGATCCGATGCGCAGGAGAAACTGGGATGTGGGATTTGCAATGGTGAAAACAACGGACCTGTGTGGGATTCAAAAGGCGAGGGAGGTATGGGAAGAGTGAAGACTCGGGATTTGTGTTTTCGTATGGCAACCTTGAGTGGGAAGCAGTGCCTCAGTACGAGTGACGTGACGGTGAGTAGGAAAGCAGGGAACCCAGGCAGGGCGTCCTCTTGGGGCGCATGTCAGATGAGATAGTGACAAAGGCGAGAGGTGGTCGAGTAGTCAAAACACTTATAACCAACGTTCTAGCTAAGTGATAGAGGCAGTAAAACTGCATCGGGAGGACGCTGGCAATCTTGGTTGATTTGGTTTGATCTCTCAGTGGACTGCTGCTATCCATGCATGCCCGCTAAGCTGGACTTCTGTGATATCCAGGTTAGGGATTGTCTGACCACGGTGTGTAACGTACTATGACATTAGAAACAAACGACTGATTGTTATTGACTATCCATGCAACAGAGACAGGGGCTAGAAATCAACACAGTCCACCTCAGCTAGACCCGGTATTAACGACGAATACATACATATAAATCCATACTAGTGTGCCACGCGAAGTTGGCTCTGTTGTTGAAGGAAGATTTTGTCTTCTTGGATTATCTTTATCAAGCAGCGGTGTCAATCCAACTGGTAGACGCTGTGACTATCGACTTCGTTATGGACTTTAGTCTGTCTTCCTGTCTTGAATCTCCGTAATCGACAACCCGAGGTGGCACGGACTCTGGCCCTAGTGAGGTTACTGACTCCCAAGCAGGCGACAACACGAGCATATGGAAATGGCCAACAAGACGCGCAAGCTGAAGTCTGATTGAATCCCACTCGCTACATGATGAACCATGCCATTATATCATATGGTAACAGTTCGGTCGATCGATGTCCGAAGCCAACAACATCCAAAAACAATCCAATTCCCAGGAATGCATCCGGTGCATCGCAATAAGCTGTATCGAATCACGAAACCCAATCACCAGACGTGGCGTATGGACTGCAAGAATATGCAGAAGTCCTCTCCAGTCTTTTCGCGCTTGAAGAACAAATCATCTGGGTAGAAGTCCAAACGGCCTAATATAGTTTCTCGAGTAAACCTAGCAGGCTATCCAACAGGGTTTGCATGTCGATACTCCGTGCCATCGCGTTGTTCAGGTGCCCATCCATAGAAAAGAGTGGATTGGCGTCGTTCCGGAAGCGTGAGCAATCCAAGATCAGAAAGTTCCCTCGGCCAAAATCCGTAGGCATTATTCTGGCGCCTCAAAAATCATGATAAGGCTTGGGGCGTTGGAGCACGTATAAGATTACCTTCTGCCAGGTCCGTGTCTTCCAGCATCGGAAGGATATGTCGCAGAACCATAGGTGCTAACAGTCTCTCCCGTCCTTGGATCTCTGTAGGTTGTAGCTGGGGTAGGTGCCATGGTTGAGGTCGTCCGCGGTGGATATCCAGGTTGGCCATAACCTCCTGGTGCGGTACGACCAGAGGAAGGGGGAGTGCCACCACCAGCGGTGTACCTTGGCAGGCTTGCTGGTTCTCCATAATGAGACGGCTGAGAGGTGGGTATATACGCAGGATATCCTGGATCCGGGGCATAGGTTGTCGCGGATGGTGCATGGCGCGGGGTTGCTATCCGTGGATCAACTTCCCGATGTCTAGGAGCGAACCGGTCGTCCTCGTCAACGTCCATGGCATCGCCATATGATCGATCCTGTCGGTCTCGCATGTCGGCGTATGTTCCTATCAATGGTTCAGAGATCCTCCAATGACATCAAGTGGACGGAGTTACCTTGAGCGCGACCCTGCCTGGCTCTCTTCTCTCGTTCGCGTTGCCATCTGATTGTGTCGTCTTTCAATGAAGCAACCATTGCCTGTATCGTCATGTTAGGTTACCACGTCTCAACTGAACACAGCACGCTGCAGCCATGGTTAACATACAGTTGTGAGAGCTCGGTAAGCACGGATCAAAAATCCAGAACGGCCCTACACAACCATTAGTTCTTCTCTCGAGGCGTTGAAGGACGGCGGTCGTACATCAGGATGACGACCTGGCCGGCATGTTGCGTCCTGTCCGAGGTATCGACATATTTCATGCTGTATGACCTCACGATCAACTCCTTCTCCAGGTAGAAAGTATTCGTTGTACTCGGGCCGCCCTTGATCCCGGTCTCTTGCCGGGTCAATTATAGGTCTTCTAGGCGGCTGAAGGTCATCACGATCATCACGATATGCCCTTGGAGGCTCCCGATATAATTGTCCTGTTCGCTCGTCTCGATAGACGACTTCTGGCTCTCCACGGACATCCGGGCCACGCTCTGGTGCTGGTTCCCGCCGAACACCGGCATTGGCTCTAGGGTCTATTCTCGAGTCTAGCCTAGGATCCGGACGGAGCTCCATGGGGTCATCCCGGATATCTCGTTCTGTTGTTCTTCGTTCGCCTCTTGATGGCGGACCTCTTTCGCGATCATCGCGTACATCTCTGGCCTCTCTGCGCTGTGGCACTCCACGTGGGTCAGGATAGTCACGCTCATCAGCGTACCGAGGCATTTTTGCGGGACGGCGCTCCAGGATGAATGAGGCCGGATGTCCGGGAAAGTGGGATAACAGTAGTAGTGATAGGAAGACAAGCGATAGCAAATAAGAACAAAGCCGACCCTGGTAACGAGAAGCGACGAGAGGTTATCCAGGTGCAAGTCCAAGGAGTCAGATCACAGTCCTCTGGTTTTCAGTGTCCAATGGTGGTTCCTTCCTGGCTTGTCCTGGTAGGATTGAGAACGAGCTTAGTTTGGTGGAAGTATTGAAAAGGAAGTGGAATGGACTGGGTGTGCGCGCAGTGGCTAGCTCTGGTTAGGCTGAAGTATGTAGGTCCAAGTGAGAGGCAAACAGTCGATTCACAAAGGTACGTCTCCGTCTCCAGGTTACCAATCTCCTCAACGAGACCTTGCCGACCCTCTTTGATATGTTGCTGTGCAAGAACTGTGGAAAGAGAAGAGAAGAGAGAGGAATTTGCGGCTGACAAAGTGGGAGGGATCATCACATGCATTGCAGCAGTGTGGATTCTTGGGATGGGGGTGGATAACTTGTAAGCATCGTCCATTGGGCCATTATTGGCTGGCCACGAGGCGACTTGACCTGCCCTTAAAGAGAGCCTGAAAGCTCGTTGGTCCGCAAGAGGGACAAGTAGTGTGGCGTGGCGGGAATCAATAGGTGGCCGGTTAGTTAGTCGGGCCTCTGGGGTGTCACTAAGCTGTATAAGTTAGGTAGAGGAGAATATTAGGCTGCCTCGTGCTCGAGCCTCGAGCATGATCAGCTCGTGATCGCCAGAAGTCTCGGCTGCTTCTTCTTGCTCCTTTCCCTTCTTCCTTTTCTCCTCCCGGCTTTCGTCAGATAGTAGTAACGGAGAGAGTTTGCTTCGAGCTCTTGGTCACGACGATCGGTTCGTTCCAGTCGCTGTTGTTAATAGTCGCAGCCGCTCTGCTTCAACCAGTCTGGCGAATTTGCCGCGGAAGCCCTGCCAGTGACCCGTGATTGCTAAGACGGATTCGGCTGGGCGCTGAAGCATAGGTTCCAAGTTGCTGCCCAACCCTAACAACTCGCTTCAACGTCTGTCTTCCTGCACCGGGCCATTGGCAGACTGTCCAACCACCACGTCACCCGCTGGCGCTGTCGGGCATCATGTCGGAGGAAGGTCATGATGGTCATCTTGAATTAATGTGATGTATCATAAAACTCGGCTTCTATGCAGTCCTCCTGCGCACCTGATAGGCGACTGCGTCGTTCCTGCATCTCGCTTGATTTTGTGGAGACCATCAAGTCAAAACACCTCTTGCAAAGCCCGAAACCGACCAGCACGAAAGAAGCCCCGTCTAGTGAACTCTGCGTTACTCTAGCAGTCTTGATGTCAGTAGTAATGTGAGAAAGGTTGATGAACCTAGAGAAACCTGAGTCACTAGATTTAATCGCAATGGGGACATATCCAACAGGCAACCTGTCCAAGCGAACAAGGTCCTTACTTTTTCACTCTGAGTGGATTGCGGACAACAGACACGGGCGCGGCAGCTGGCAGTCTGTTGTGGCAGGTTGCACATTCATATCCTCACAGCGACATTCTTCCATTGCAGAAGCTACATGTTTACCATAGTATGCCAGCTTTGCAAGGGCATACCAATGTACATCCCGTCAAACCCCCGCCTTCTACCAAGACCGTGGCCATTGCTAATGCAGAACCACAGCACATGGACACCCGCTCTGGCAAGCGAGGTTGAGTTGACCCCGGGTGTGGATAAACTGTTAGGCAGACATCTGGGACACGACATATAGTCTGATATCACTGTTGCACATCCCAGCATCATGGTATGGGCCACGGGAACTCGCAACGAAGCACAACAAACACAGCTGGTGAGTGTCTGCTTCTGGAATTCGTGGAACGTCGCGTGCGTAATCTCTCCATAACTGAGCTATTTACAGCTTCGACGCAGCACCAGTCTCGGTCGCTCGTATTCTGAAGCCGGTCCTGGGGAAGTGCAGGCGGATCCCTTTGCCCTCCTCCGTGCTCGGATGGATCTGTAGGACAAACTCCTCGTTGCTAAGACCAACCAATCGTCCTCTATCGCGAGCCGTGAAGCCCGAGTCAATTGGCCATATCTCTACCTCGTCACCTTTCTTGAATCTAATGGGATCCGTTGTATCAACATCTAGGCCGGGTTCGGCGAAGTTGGCGTTCAAAACTCTCTTGGCGGCGGCATCACCTTTCAAGGTGGCAGGCTTTGGTGCCTTTCCTTTCGCGTCTTTGACGACTTTGTTGAACCTCTCTATCCATGCAAATACATGGGGAAACTGCTTCGCCGAGATCACGTCACGCGGCAACCCTCCTTTCATTCCGTTCAACCAATCGAATGTCCAGATTGCTAGACCCGACGTTAGTTACATACACCCTGGGCTGCAGTGTACTTCCATACCTTCGATATCTGCCAGCGAAGGAGAGTCCGTCTTCAAGATCCACGTCCGACCATCTGCGAGCAATGTCGTTTCGAGAAGCCCGAATGCATTCCTGATATGTGCAAGTGCTTCTGGTCTGTTGGCTTCCATATGCTTGGGATCCCAGCTTCGTCCAGTAAACTCTGCCCGGTCCTTTGTGAATTTGGGATCCTTCATCAACGGCATGTCGCTAGGTAGGAGCTGGGCGGCTCGCGCGAAAACTCCCCCTTCAATCTGCCATGCCTCCAGCAATCTCTCGATAGCCTTTTGCTCAGGATCTGCTGCACCGAGCGCGCCATCGGGGAACATGGTCTCAAGTTTCCGCAGTATGATGCGAGTGTCGCAGTATACATCACGTCCAATGGCCATGACGGGTATCCTCCTGTAGGACACGCCTATGGCTTGGAGATCCGGCCGCGGCATGACAACTGGTTGTATCTGGCGAATGTTAGCTGTCTTTTTGCGTCTAGGAACTCCCTTTGGCCTACACATTGTGCATAATCGATGCCTCGCAGGGCGAGATACCAAAGCACTCTCCGTGCATATGGCGAATAGGGGTAGTGGTAGAAAACGATGCCGTTGTTCGGGCCGTCCATACCGCTCGTGCTGTCGATTGTGCAGATGGTGCTGATTGTGCAATTATTACCTGGGTAGTTATACAAGACGCCTACAAAGATGCTGGATTATTTTTTACACTCGTTTTCTTAGCAGAAGGCTGCCTTTCAGCCGAACTCTCGCGTTCCTGGGCCTGCTGGGCTCTTCAAGTTGCTTGAATTCGGTTCTCCACTTGCACGTTCGTACCTCGGCTCCTGACAGCCAGTAGCCGTGACGTCATTATGGGACTCTTGCAGACGGGAGCCCCCCTGACGACCCTTGAACGTGCAAAGAACAGCACGATCAGGCAAGGCTACCATCGAATCCATACTGTTCCCTCATAGAAGCCTCTTGAGCTACGAAGCCTCCAGACCTGAACGTCGTTATAAGGTTGTATGTCTTTTGTAAGAACTCGGCGAAGTTTGCGAAGACGACAACCGACTTCTGCCATAGATTGTGTCAAAACGAGCTACAACACTAACGAAAGTATCGAAGATGTCATCATACTTGATTTCGTCGCGTGGAGGCCATGTCGCTTTTCCCTTTGTGTATCTATTTCCTTCGTCGATTGTGTAGCTTGATCCAGCTACTACTACTCCTTACATCGAGTCCCAGTCCAGTGTGTCAGCTTTTGTGTACCGACTCACAAAACCCACAAACACCACGTCGAGCTTATGAAACAGTACCAAAAGCATCGCGAATCCTGGAGCACTAACACTTCGAGCTCAGATTCTTCATCCAAAACCCCCACAGACTACCCGCACGTCCATCTCCCTCAGGACGTGAGCCTGGCAAGCATGTCTCAAAGCACACTCCTCCGCATTCTCTGCGGCCTCACAGGGGTCAACATAGCCATAGCAGGTAACACATCCCTTCCCACCATGCCCTCAACTGTTGACATCCATGTCTGCAGGAACACAA
>Ga0210040_10009069_pt1 | contig 11646 bp, 9 predicted proteins | sample CryGeyCG12114_NA_FD_185462 | JGI IMG/M metagenome (GOLD analysis project Ga0210040, IMG submission 185462) | Groundwater microbial communities from aquifer - Crystal Geyser CG19_WC_8/21/14_NA (SPAdes) (version 2) | ecosystem: Environmental > Aquatic > Deep subsurface > Groundwater | place: USA... | reverse complement strand
CTCGGCGAGGTCGGCCAGGCGTTCATCCCGCTGCAGAACCGGTTCGCCATCCGGCGGCTGGAGATCGCCGCGCGCTGCGCCGGCGCGACGGCCCGGCTGCTCGACATGCTCATGGAGCACGCCAAGACCCGGGTGACCTTCGGCGAGCCGCTGGCCTCGCGCCAGACGATCCAGAACTGGATCGCCGACGGCGCCATGGGGCTGCACGCGCTGCGGCTGGTCGACATCGACGCCGCCCGCAAGCTCGATGCGGGGCAGACCGACATCCGCTACGAGTCGTCGACGGCCAAGGTGCTGGGCACCGAGCTGCTGCAGCGGGTCGCCGACCAGTGCCTGCAGGCCCACGGTGCCTCGGGGCTCGGCAAGGACCTGCCCATCGAGTACTACTACCGGCTGGTCCGGATCTGGCGGATCGTCGAGGGCGCCTCGGAGGTCCACCGCGTCACCATCGCCCGTCAGCTGCTGCGCTCGGGACTACCGGCATGAACCGGAGACCGCTCAGGCCTCGCCGCGGAGGTCGTCGTGCGGGTTGAGGTGAGCCTGCGGGCGACGCCGACGAGCGAGGTCGCCGTGACCGCCGCTGAGCTCGAACGGGCCGGCGCGGCCGCCGTCTGCGACTCGGAGAGCTCCCGGGACCCGCTGCTCACGATGGCGATGGCGGCGGTGACCACCGAGCGGATCGGTCTGGCCACGGCGGTGACCATCGCGTTCCCGCGCAGCCCGATGGTCGTCGCCTACGGCGCCCGCATGCTGCACGACCAGACCGGTGGTCGCTTCCGGCTCGGGCTGGGGACCCAGGTGAAGCGGCACATGGAGCACCGCTTCGGGGTGCCCTGGGACTCGCCGGGGCCGCGGTTGCGCGACTACGTGCAGGCGCTGCGGGCCATCTGGGAGAGCTGGGAGACCGGAGCGCCGCTCGCCCACGCCGGCCCCTTCTACTCGATGGACCTGATGACGCCGGAGTTCAGCCCGGGCCCCGCCCCGCACGGCCGGGTGGCGGTCGATGTCGCGGCCGTGAACCCGTACAACCTCGAGCTGGCCGCCGAGCTCTGCGACGGCGTGCGCCTGCACGTGTTCAACACGCCGGGGTACGTGCGCGACGTCGTCCGGCCGCGGCTGACCGCCGGAGCGGAACGGGCCGGTCACGACCTGACCGGCTTCGAGGTCCACGGCGGCGGCTTCGTGGCCACCGGTTCGACGGCGGCCGAGGTCGAGCAGGCGCGGGAGCGGGCCCGGGCGCGGGTTGCCTTCTACGGCTCCACGCTGGCCTACCTGCCGGTCCTGGAGCACCACGGCTGGGGTCCGCTACGCGATGAGCTGCGCGAGCTGGTGCGGCAGGAGCGCTGGGACGACCTGTCCGCAGCCGTGCCCGACGAGGTGCTCGACGAGTTCTGCACCGCGGCGACCTACGCCGACCTCGCGTCCGCACTGCGTGGGCGCTGGGCCGGCCTGGTCACCACGGTGCAGGTCCCGGCGCCCCAGCACCCGTACTCGGCGCGGTGGGACGGGTTCGCCGAGGCCTGCGCGGCGGTGGCGGAGCTGTGAGCTCGGAGGACGTGCTCGTCCCCGTCGACCGGTTGCGGTCGCTCGTCGTCGAGCTGCTCGAGGGCCTCGGGTTGCCTGAGCACCATGCCCAGGACGCCGCACGGGCGCTCCTGGACGCCGATCTGGCCGGCGTCAGCACCCATGGGGTGCGGTTGCTGCCGCCCTACGCCGCCCGCCTGCGGAACGGCGCGATCGCGGCGGCGCCGGAGCTGCGGGTGCTCTCCCGCACGGGCGCCGTGTCGGTGCTGGACGGCGGCAACGGCCTCGGTCAGGTCGTCGCCCCGTGGGCCGTACGGCACAGCATCGAGGTGGCGCGCGAGCTCGGCGCCGCCGTCACCACGGTGCGCCGGAGCAACCACCTGGGCGCGCTCGGCTCGTTCACCCGGGTCGCCGCCGAGCAGGGCATGGTGTGCTTCCTCAGCCAGAACACCAGGGCGAACATGGCCCCGGCCGGGGGTCGCCAGGCAGCGGTCGGGAACAACCCGTTCTCCTTCGCCGTGCCATCCGGTCGCTTCCCGATCGTGCTCGACCTCTCCTGCAGCGCGGTCGCGCGGAGCAACATCGACCTCGCCGCCGAGCGGGGCGAGCTGATCCCCGAGGGCTGGGCGCTGGGTCCCGACGGCCAGCCGACCACTGATCCCCGGCAGGGCCTGCTCGGCGCCGTCCTGCCGTTCGCGGGGCACAAGGGGTCGGGGCTGGCGGTGGTCATGGGCGCGCTGGCGGGTGTGCTCAGCGGCGCGACCTTCGGTGCCGCCGTCCCGCCGCTGGCCGACCACACCCGGGAGCGCGACCTCGGGCACTTCCTGCTGGTCGTCGACGTGCGGGCGCTGGGGGACGCCGACGACCTGGGCGAGCGGATGGACCGCTACGTGGGCGAGATCAGCGGGAGCGCCCCGGCCCCGGGCGTGGACCGGGTGCGGGTACCCGGTGAGGCTGCCGACGCACGGCGTCGGGAGCGGCTGCAGCACGGGATCGCCCTGCCAGCGACGCTGCTCGAGACCCTCCGGGACCTCGCCGGTGAGCTGGGGATCCCGTCGGGTCCCGCCGGCTGAGTCCGGGAGTCGAGTGCGGGGCCGGGCCGTTCAGTCGGCGCGACGCGGCCTGAAGGCGAACTGCCCTGCCCCCACGGCACGACCGTCCACGGTCAGCGTGACGGAGGCGAAGGCCGCGCCCCGGCCTCTGCGGCTGACCGTCGCCTCCGCCGTCAGGTGCTCGCCGTCGCCGGGGCGCAGGAACTGCCAGGAGCCCTCGGCCGGATCGAGTCGGGTACCGGTGGCGGCCACCGCCCTGGCCGCCGCGGCCAGGCCGATGCCGTACAACGCGCCGCCCTGCAGGTGGCCCACCCTGTTGGTCAGCGCCGGCCCGATCCGCAGCGAGCCGCGTGCGGTGCACTCGGGCGTGTCCGTGTCCCACGTGAGCGCGGTGAGCTCCTCGCTGACCGACGTGCCGTGCGCGCGGGCGCGCTCCCCGGCGCGGACGGTCGCCTCCACCGCGGCCCGCTCCTGCGGCTCCAGGTCGTCGGCCGTGAGCGGCCGGGCCGGGGCCAGCTCGTCGACCTCCCAGGGCAGCAGCCGCAGGTCCATGCCGTCGGGCACGGGGAGGGCCATGAACCAGCCCTGTCCCGCGCCCACCAGCGCCCCGGAGGCGTCGGTGCACTCGACCCGGGCCAGCGCGTGCCGGTGCTCGTCGTCGAGCCAGACCACCTGCGCGGCCGGGACCACCGGGGCGGTGATCACCGGCGCCACGTGGTGCAGCGTCATGCTCACCGTGCCGAGCCGCCGGCCGGCGCCGACCACGGTGCGGACGGCCGACCCCATGGCGAGGTCGGCGATGGCGGCCAGCGCGACCGGGGGCACTGGTCCGGGCGTGACGGAGGGATCGGGAGTGAGTCGTGGGCGACGCGGTCCGCCATCGGCCGGATGTGGGGTGATCCCTAGGATCTGACCGTAGTAGTGCATTCCCTGGGCGCGGGTCCGCGCCACGGCAGCGATTGCGGAGGCCTTGATGTTCGGCTCGTGCTCCACCTCGCCCGGACGCGCGGGTGTGGGATCGCCGGTGCTCGGTGCGCTGCTCATCGCTGCCGATTGTGGCCGCAGCGGTCACCCCCCGGAAGCGGTCCATGGCTGAGAAGGAGCGACCGGCCGAGTTCGTCCAGTCGGTGCAGCGGGCGTTGGACGTGATCAAGAGCTTCACACCCAAGCACCCGAGCATGACCCTCACCGAGGTGGCCGAGCGCACGCACCTGACCCGGGGCGCGGCCCGCCGGTTCCTGCTCACTCTCGAGCACCTCGGCTACGTCCGGTCCGACGGTCGCATGTTCTCGCTGTCGCCGGCCGTGCTCGAACTCGGGTACGCCTACCTCTCGTCGGTCCACCCGTGGGACGCGGCGTTCCCGCTGATGGAGCGGTTGAGCAACGAGGTCGAGGAGAACTGTCTCGCCGGCGTCCTCGAGGGTGCGGACGTCGTCTGCGTCGCCCGTACCTCGCGGCGGCTGGTGACCGTCGCGGTGTACGTCGGCGGGCGGGTGCCGGCGTCGGCGTCGTCCATGGGCCGGGCGATCCTCGCCTTCCAGGACGACCACGTCGTCGAGCAGTACCTGGCCGAAGCCGACCTCAAGCGCGTCACGCCGTTCACGCTCACCGACAAGGAGGCGCTGCGCGCAGAGCTGGAGAAGGTGCGCGAGCAGGGCTGGTCGCTGGTCGCGCACGAGCTCGAGGAGGGGCTGACGTCGGTGTCCGCGCCGGTGTTCGGCGCCGGCGGTCGGAGCGTGGCCGCCCTGAACATCTCGGCGCACGGCCACCGACTGTCGCGGGAGGACGTCGAGCAACGGGTGCTGCCGTCGCTGCTGCGCTGCGCCCGGGAGACCAGCCTGCTCTTCGGTCACCGGCCGCAGGCGGACGCCGCTCCCGAGTGAGGGTGCCCTCGCTCGACGCGGGCGCTGCGGCGCAGCCGGGACCCGCACCGGGGAGCCGGTCCGGAACCCCGATGTCCTCGACCGCCCGGCCGTCGATGACGTCGTAGGCCGAGTCGGTGACGTAGCCCAGGGGCTCGGGCACCACCCGCTCCGCTCCGCCGTCCGGTCGTCGTGGTGCCGGTGTTGCCTCCGTGTCTCGTTCTGCTCACGTACGCGCAACCCCCTTGACAGGAGATTGTAAGGACGGTTGCCTAACAAATGTGACGGCCGTCTCGGACACCCCGCAGCAGCGACGAGTGCTGCGCTCGACGTCCAAGGTGCTGCCCGAGCACGCCCGGGCCAACAACCGGGCGATGGTGCTGCAGCTGCTCTTCCACGCCGGGCCGTGCTCCCGCGCCGACCTGGCCCGCGCCACCGGGCTGACCCGCGTGACGATCTCGGACCTGGTCGCGCAGCTGATGGCCGAGGGGCTGCTCACCGAGCTGGGCGGCCAGCGGGTCGAGGGCAAGGTCGGCAAGCCCGGCACGCTGGTGGGCCTGCGCACCGACGCCTTCCAGGTGGTCGCGGTCGACCTGGCCGACGACGAGCGCATGCACGGCGCCGTCCTCGACCTCTCCGGCGCCGTCCTGGAGCGTCGGGAGGCCCCGGTCGGCGGCCGCACCGGCGAGGCGGCCGTGCAGGCACTGACCGAGCTGTGCCAGGAGCTCGTCGCGGCGGCCACCTGCCCCGTGCTGGGTGTCGGCGTGGGCGCTCCGGGCGTCATCGACCCCGACGGCCGGGTGCTCCAGGCCCCCAACCGCGGCTGGTACGACCTGCCGCTGGCCGCCCGGCTCGCCGCCGTGCTCGAGGTGCCGGTGCACGTCGCGAACGACGCCAACACCGCCGCGCTGGGCGAGTACACCTACGGCGGCGCCTCCGGCAGCGGCCTGCTGGTGCTCACCGTCGGCGGCGGCGTGGGCGCCGGGATCGTGCTGGACGGGGCCCTCGTGCAGGGTCACGAGCACGCCGCCGGCGAGCTCGGCCACGTCACCGCCGTCGACGAGCGGGACGACCACGACCAGGCACCGCTGGGTCGCCCGCAGGCCTGCGCCTGCGGGCGGGACGGGTGCCTGGAGACCGTGCTGTCCGTGCCGGCGATGCGCCGCCGGATCGCGGGGCTGGACCCCGCGGCCGCCGACGCCGCGCTGGCCTCGGTCGGCCGGCGGCTGGGCATCGTGCTGGCCCCGGTGGTCAGCGCGCTCAACCTCTCCGAGGTCGTGCTCTGCGGCCCCGTGGAGCTCCTGGACGGACCCTTGCGCGAGGCGGCGCTGGCTGCCCTGTGCGAGCGCACCATCCCGGTCGTCAGCAGCCACGTCCAGCTGCGGATGACCTCGCTCGGCGAGCACGGCGCCCTGTCCGGGGCCGCCGTGCTCGTGCTGTCCGGTCAGCTCGGGGTCACGTGACCTCGCACGCTCGGCCACGTGACCTGGGTGGTGCTGCACCCACGCGTGACCTCGCGAGCTCGGTCCCGTGAGGACCCCGAGCCGACCTCCTGCACGTCGGGAGAGCACGACCCTGGAGCGGCGCTGTCCGGCGCCGTCCGCGCATCGGGAGGGAACCCCAACATGAAGAGGGTACGCACGACTGGCCTGGCGGCCCTGGCCGTCGGCATGCTCACGCTGGCCGCCTGCGGTGGCGGCGAGAGCGCCGAGGCGGACGGGGGCAGCGGCGGGAGCGACACCGGCGAGCTCCGGCTGTGGCTCAACGGCACCGACACCCCCCAGGAGCTCCGCGACCACCTGGTGGAGACCTTCGAGGCGGACAACCCGGGCTCGACCCTGGTGATCGAGGAGCAGGACTGGAGCGGGCTGGTGCCGCGGCTGCAGACGGCGCTGTCGTCGGAGGACCAGACGCCGGACCTGGTGGAGATCGGCAACACCCAGAGCCCGACCTTCACCTACGCGGGGGCCTTCAGCGATCTCACCGACATGGTCGACGAGCTCGGCGGCGACGACCTGCTGCAGGGCTTCGTGGAGGCCGGCACCGTCGACGACACGGTGTACGCGGTGCCCTACTACTCCGGTGCCCGGGCGGTCTTCTACGACAAGCGGGCCTTCGCGGCCGCGGGGGTGGAGGTGCCCACCACGCTGGCGGAGTTCACCGAGGTGGCCACGACGCTGCAGCAGGCCGACCCGGGCGGGAAGCCCAACTGGTCGGGCTTCTGGTTCCCCGGCCAGGACTGGTACAACGGCGTGGCCTGGATCAACGCCCACGGCGGCGAGATCGCCGTCTCCGACGGCGAGGAGTGGACCGGGGCGCTGTCCAGCCCGGAGTCCCAGGAGGGCCTGGCCGAGGTGGCAGACCTCTTCTCCACTGCCACCAGCGCACCGCGGGACGCCGACTCCGAGGAGCCCTGGGTCCCGTTCAACAACGGCGAGGTGGCGATGTTCTCCGCCCCGACGTGGGCGCGCTGGAGCATCGACCTGCCCGAGTGCAACAAGGGCGTGGCCGCGGACGACGAGTCGGCGGCCGCCACGGCCCTGCTGGCCGAGCAGCAGGCCTGCAACGAGGCGGCCACCGGCGTCTTCGCCCTCCCCGGCATGGAGGCAGGCAGCCCGGCTCCGGTGTTCGCCGGCGGCTCGAACCTCGCCATCCCGGCCAAGTCGGGCAACCAGGAGCTGGCCCGCGACCTGCTGCGGATCATCTTCAGCGACGAGTACCAGGGCATGCTGGCCACCAACGGGCTCATCCCGGGCAACAGCCAGTTCGCCGACCAGCTCGGGGACGACGTCTACGCCCAGGCAGCCCGGGACGCGGCGGTGGACGCCAAGCTGACGCCGGCCGCGGAGAAGTGGGCCGACGTCGAGGGTGCCCGCATCCTGGAGGACTTCTTCCAGCAGATCGCCAGCGGGGCCGACCCGGCCGAGGCCGCGGCAGAGGCGGACGAACTGCTCGCCGAGACGCTCAACTGACCGCCTGATCCGTCCGGGGGGCGCGGCCCGCGCCCGAGACGCGACCGCGCCCCCCGCACGCCCCCGCCCGGATCCAGGAGAGCCCTGCCATGTCCGCTCCACCCCTCCCGTCCGCTGCGCCGGCGCCGCCCCGGGCACCGACCCCGCCCTCGTCCCGGCCCACGGACGTCCTCCGCCCTCGCCGCCGTCCGCTGCGGACCCGGTTGTGGCCCTACCTGCTGCTCGTCCCCGCCCTGGTGCCGCTCGGCGTCGGGCTGGGGTACCCGCTGGCGCGCCAGTTCGTGCTCTCCTTCCAGGAGTACGGCCTCGCGCAGCAGTTCGGCCGGCCGGCCGAGTGGGTCGGCCTGGACAACTACGTCAGCCTGCTCAGCGACTCCTACGTCTGGGGCGTGATCGCCCGGTCCATCGCGTTCTGCCTGGTCAACGCTGCGCTGACGATGGCGATCGGCATCGCGCTGGCGGTGCTGATGTCCAAGGTCGGCCGGGCCGCCCGGATCACGCTGCAGGTCGGCATGCTGCTGGCCTGGGGCACGCCGGTGCTGGCCACCATGACGGTCTGGCAGTGGCTGTTCGACTCCCAGTACGGCGTCGTCAACTGGCTGCTGGCCGGCCCGCTGGGCATGGAGGGGCAGCGCGGCCACTCCTGGCTGATCGAGCCGCTGTCCTTCTACGGCGTCGCCACCGTGATCGTGGTCTGGATGAGCGTGCCGTTCGTCGTCTTCACCGTGTACGCCGGTCTGCTCCAGGTGCCCGAGGAGTGCATGGAGGCAGCCCAGCTGGACGGCGCCACCAGCTGGCAGCGGCTCTGGCGGCTGGCGCTCCCGATGATCCGGCCGGTGCTGTTCGTGGTGGCCCTGCTGCAGGTCATCTGGGACCTGCGGGTGTTCACCCAGATCCACGTGCTGCAACGGGCGGGCGCCCCGACCCGGGAGACGCACCTGCTGGGCACCTACATCTACTCGCTGTCCAAGGAGTTCTCGATGGCCGGCGCCATGGCCACGATCATGCTGGCGATCACCCTCGCGCTGACCGCCACCTACATCCGCCGCATGCTCCGCGAGGAGGACGCGTGACCGCCACCGCGAGCCGGCCGACCGCGACCCCGCCGGCCACCACCCGGCCGGTCGGCGCCGGACGGCGGTCGCGCCGGGCACGCCGGGGCGGGGCGGGGCGGTGGCTGCTCGGCGGGCTCGCCGTGGTCGTCGCGCTGGTCTGGGTCTTCCCCGTCTACTGGATGGTCAGCAGCGCGTTCCTGCCGACCAACCAGCTGAAGCGGCCCGACCCGACGTTCGTCCCCTTCGGGGGGAGCCTGGCGAACTTCCGTCAGGTGCTCAGCGACCCGGCGTTCCTGGACTCCCTCACGATGTCCCTCGCCGTCACCGGGCTCACCCTCGCCGCGGCGATCCTGTTCGCGTTCGTCGCGGCGCTGGCGATCAGCCGGTTCCGCTTCCGCGGTCGCCGGGCCTTCATCGTCACCGTGCTGGTCGTGCAGATGATCCCGGCCGAGGGCCTGTTCATCTCCCAGTACCGGATGCTGGACAACTGGCACCTGGTCAACTCGGTGCTCGGCCTGTCGATCGTCTACGTCGCCGCCGTCCTGCCGTTCACGATCTGGATGCTCCGCGGGTTCGTCACCGGCATCCCGATCGAGCTGGAGGAGGCCGCCATGATGGACGGCCTGTCGCGGACGGCGGCCTTCTTCCGGATCACCTTCCCGCTGCTCGCGCCGGGGCTGGTGGCCTCGGGTGTCTACGGGTTCCTGCAGGCCTGGAACGAGTACACCCTCGCGCTGGTGGTGATGACCGACCCGTCGGAGCGCACGCTCCCGCTGTGGCTGCAGGGCATGGTGGAGGCCAACCAGGCGACCGACTGGGGCGTCGTCATGGCCGGCGCCGCGGTCATCACCGTCCCGGTCATCGTCTTCTTCCTGTTCGTCCAGCGGCGGATGAGCTCTGGTCTGGTGGCCGGCGCGGTGAAGGGGTGAGCGCGCTCCTGCCGGGAGCCGGGCTGTGGTCGGTCGGGCTGGACATCGGCGGCACCAAGGTGCTCGGCGTCCTGCTCGACGACGACGCCACCGTGCGAGGCACCGTCCGGGTGCAGACCCGCCGGGGTACCGAGGGCGTGGTCGGGGCCGCGGTGGAGGTCGTCGAGCGGCTGTGCGCGGCGGCCGGGCTGACCCCCGCCGACCTCACCGGCGTCGGCGCCGGGGTGCCCGGCGTCGTCGACCCGCTCACCGGCGCGGTCGCCCACGCCGTCAACCTGGGCATCTTCGACGAGGCTGTGCACCTGGCCCCGCTGCTCGCCGCCGCCCTGCGGGGCGTACCGGTGACGGTGGAGAACGACCTCAACGTGGCTGCGGTAGGAGCGGCCCGCGTGCTCGGCCTGGACGGCGACCTGGCCTTCCTGGCACTGGGCACCGGGGTCGCCGCGGGGCTGCTGCTCGGTGGCGAGCTGCGCCGGGGCCACCGCGGCGGCGCCGGGGAGATCGGCCACGTGCCGCACGACCCGGCCGGGCCGCGCTGCCCGTGTGGCCAGCGCGGCTGCCTGGAGCTGTACGCCTCCGGCTCGGCGCTGGGTGCGGCCTGGCCCAGCCGCACCGGCCGGCCGGCCGCGGCGGAGCTGTTCGAGGCGGCCGCGGGCGGCAACCGCGCCGCGTGCGCCGTCCGGGACGACTTCACGGCCGCCGTCGCCTCCGCGGTCCGGCTGCTGGTGCTCACCTGCGACGTCGAGCACGTCGTCCTCGGTGGGGGAGTGGCCGAGGTGGGCGCACCGCTGCTGGCCGCCGTCACCGCTCAGCTGCACGCCCAGGCCGCCGGCTCGTCGTTCCTGCGCAGCCTGCGGATCGCCGACCGCGTGCAACTGGTGCCCCCGGGGCTGCCGGTCGCGCCGATCGGGGCGGCGCTCGCCGTCCGGGAACCCGCCCGGCTGCGCCAGCACGCGCCGGCCACCCCTGCCTGACCGACCACCCCTGCCTGACCGACCACCACCGAGGAGACCCGTGTCCGAGCTGGACCAGCTGGTCAACGCCTGCCTGATGCCCGGCTTCGCCGGGCCGGTCCTGCCCGGGTGGGTGGAGTCGGCCCTCGCCGCCGAGCTCGCCGGGGTCTGCCTCTACGGGGCGAACCTGCCGCGCGACGGGGCGCCGGCCACCGAGCGGGTGCGCTCGCTCAGTGCCGGGGTGCGGGCGGTGCGACCGGACGCGCTGGTGGCGCTGGACGAGGAGGGCGGCGACGTGACCCGCCTGGAGTACACGACCGGGAGCAGCTGGCCGGGCAACGCGGCTCTCGGCGTGGTCGACGACGAGGCGACGACGGCGGCGGTGGCCGCGGCGATCGGGGCCGACCTGCGCCGGGTGGGGGTGAACGTCGACTTCGCCCCGTCGGTGGACGTGAACAGCGACATCGGCAACCCGGTGATCGGCGTCCGCTCCTTCGGTGCCGAGCCGGCGGCGGTGGCGCGCCACGGAGCGGCCTTCGTCCGGGGCCTGCAGTCGGCCGGGGTGGCGGCAGCGGCCAAGCACTTCCCCGGGCACGGAGCCACCACCGTCGACTCGCACCTGGGGCTGCCGGTCATCGACGCCGACGAGGCGACCTTCCGGGCCCGCGAGCTGCCGCCGTTCGTCGCCGCGGTGGACGCCGGCGTCGACCTGGTGATGACCGCGCACGTCGTCTTCCCGGCCCTGGACGACCGGCCGGCGACGCTCAGCCGCCGGCTGCTCGTCGACCTGCTCCGCGGCGAGCTGGGCTTCGCTGGTGTGGTGGTGACCGACGCGCTGGACATGGCCGGGGTGCGGGCCGCGCACGGCCTGGCCGGGGCGGCCGTGCTGGCCCTGGACGCCGGCGCCGACCTGCTGCTGCTGGGCGCCGAGGACGGCGAGGAGCACTGCGCGGCGATCCGGCAGGCGGTCGCCGAGGCCGTCCGCGGTGGCGCGCTGCCGGAGTCCCGCCTCCGTGATGCGGCGGCCCGGGTGACGGCGTTGCGCACCCGGCTGGCCGCCTCGGCCGGCGCCGTCCCGACCGCGCCCGACCGCAGGCTGGGCGCGGCGGCGGCCCGGGCCGCCCTCACCGTCCGGGACGTGGCCCCGCTGCCCGGCCCGGCCACCGTCGTGGAGCTGCGCGCCGGCACCAACCTGGCGGTCGGGGACGCGAAGTGGAGCCTGGCCGAGCCGCTCGACCGGCGCGGCCTGCTGGCGCGGGCGTGCACCGTGACCGAGGGCGGGCCGTCGGTCGCGCAGGT
>Ga0210040_10009068_pt1 | contig 11649 bp, 10 predicted proteins | sample CryGeyCG12114_NA_FD_185462 | JGI IMG/M metagenome (GOLD analysis project Ga0210040, IMG submission 185462) | Groundwater microbial communities from aquifer - Crystal Geyser CG19_WC_8/21/14_NA (SPAdes) (version 2) | ecosystem: Environmental > Aquatic > Deep subsurface > Groundwater | place: USA... | reverse complement strand
GAACTTGCCCCCTCTTTCTTTCTGTTTGGGTGCGCAAAAGTACGGAGTCTTATTTAACTTCCCAATACCGCTCGCACTATTTCCCCCACAACAGAAATAAGTAGCTGATCCTCAAATAAATTATTTTTACCTCCTGCTTTATATCAATCTCCTCACTAAGCCAACCTTCCCCTGCTCTTTTCTATTCCTATCTCCTATCTTTCTTTACCCTATCAAACAAAAAGAGCAAGTCTCCCTGCTCCTTTTTAAATGCTAATTTTAATCTCTTTTACTTTTATCTATATCTTGGGCTTTTTGTATAAAGGAACCGTACTGCAGGGCTCGCCATACATAATACTGCTCACAACTGGTAATAAAAGCTTCATTATTTCTACATATGCGAAATTGGGAACCGGAATTTGGCCGCATCCTTTTACTACCACTTTGGCTTCTCTATGATCTTCCGGGTTTATTTTGGCTATAGCCTCCTGAAACAAAGCTTGTTCTAAGGCTTTTAAATCACCAAGCACATACCGGTTTGCATAAGGCTGGAGTTTTGTAGCTAACAACATATAGGCCCAGGTAGGCACAATTGCATCGGCCGAGTTTATAATGGCGACATTTTTCCCGGAATAAACCGACCAATCATTTTCTTTTATAAATGCTCGAAAATCCTTTTCCTTTAAAATCAAACCCATAAACAGGTTCTCTTTTATATCATAAACTACTCGTTCGCCCGGATGAATTAATTCTTCCAGGTTTAAAGTAACTAAGGCACTTTGGGCAACTTTATTTATAAGCTCAGGCATAGCTATTAATTTTTATATCATTATTGTTTACTCTTTGTTATATAAACCTCTTTCAGGTAAAAGGGTTCATAATAAGCAACATCTTCAAAGGCTGCTTTATTATATTTAACCAGGGCTAAATTACCCATCCAGCGAGCAGTTGGTTTTATAGCGGCAATAAACGAGGCATTGGTACTATTAACAATTATTTCGCTGAATTTTGCCGCACCACTACCAAAAAATAAAACTTTATTATCTACTAAGATATCCTGAAAACTGGCTTCTTCCAGTACCACCGGAGCTATCGGCCTAATCTCTTCTAAGGTATCGTTTAAAATACACGTATACACTTCCATGCGCCGGGCATCAATCATCGGACAGAATAATAAGTCTTTGGGCTGGGTAGTATAAGCAATGGCCTCGCTGGTTTGAGCTTGCAAGGTAGAAACTTCTATAAGCGGGATATTTAAGGCGTGGCATAAACCTTTGGTCGTAGAACTGCCAATGCGTAAACCGGTATAGGAACCTGGTCCGCCAGATATAGCCACGGCCGAAAGCTGTGAAAAAGATACCTGGCAATTACGTAACAGCTGCTCTATTAGTACAGTAATATGCGACGAATGGGATTTTTCGATTTGGAGCTCAGAAATACCTAGTAGTTGGTCGTCCTGAAATAAGGCAACCGAACAAATAGTAGAAGTAGTTTCCAAGGCCAGTATATATACCATAATTTTTCAAATTATGGTACAAAGGTAAAAGGATAAATGAAATAGAGTATAGTATAGATAACCTGTTCTAAAACAAGAAGGCCGGTAATTACCGGCCTTCTTGTTTATACTTTTTTAAATTTATTTTGATTTGGTATTTGCTTGCGGTTTCAAATAAGCACTAAATTTATTTTGATTGTTCAAAACATTAATAGCGGCTTGGATATCCTCATCATCATCGAAACTGGCCTCAATAATTCCTTTCTGGAAATAATAGCGCGATACAATTTCTTCTTCCAGCATTTCCCTTATTTCATCTTTAAACCGGATCAAGTCGTTGGCTTTGTTGGTGGAGATTTTCTTTTTAATTAAATCAATGTCGGCTTTTATATCGTCGTAGTGTTTGTCTTCTTTTGCTTTCTTAATTAAGTCTTCCACCGATTGCTCTACATTAGTAGAATACGAAATATCTTTTTTGCTTAAAAAAGAAACGAATTTCTGATAATCGGTATCGGATAATTGAAAACTTTTCGGTTTAGCTATAGTTGGATTTAAAGACCGGAATTGCGTAGCATAGTCAAACAAGTATCCTTTATTAATTAAGATCTTAGCAACGTCCGAGTATTCTTTTTCTTTTACTTCTACATCCGGACTAACGCCGCCACCATCAAATACGACCCGTCCGTTTACGGTTTTAAAAGCAACCCGTAAAGAATCCGGTATTTTACCTAAACTACCATCGTCCTGGCGATGAGAATAATCAATTGCCTGAATGCAACGGCCACTGGGAATATAATATTTAGCAATGGTAACTTTTAACTGGGAATTATAAGAAAGCGGACGCGTTTCCTGCACCAAACCTTTGCCATACGTTTTTTCACCAATTAAAACCGCCCGATCGTAATCCTGCATCACCCCCGATACGATTTCGGAAGCCGATGCGCTGGTACTGCTGGTTAATATAACTAAAGGCGTTTCCAAATCCAGCGGTTCATCAAGCGCTTTATACATCCGGTTACGCTCTGCTAACTTGCCTTTGGTACTTACAATATCTTTTCCTTTCGGAATAAATAAATTTGAAATATTAACGGCTTCGTTTAGTAACCCGCCCGGATTGTCCCGCAAATCGAAAATAATCTTTTTGGCGCCTTGTTCTTTTAGTTTGGTAACGGCTGTTCTAACTTCCCGACTGGCATCCATGGTAAAGCCAGCTAACTGAAAGTAGCCAATATCATCGGTTACCATGCCGTAATATGGCACATTTTCAATCTGAATTTTATCCCGCAGGATATTCAGTGAGATAGCCTTATCGTTACCATACCGCTTTATATCTAAACGTACCGGTTTGTTGGCCGGTCCGCGCAACAACTTATTTATTTCTTCTGAGCTTTTCTTCTCTATATTAATATCATCTATTTTTATAATTTCATCGCCCGCCAGCAAACCGGCTTTCTGGGCCGGATAGCCTTCGTAAGGCAACTGCACCACCGTTTTGCCGTTTTGTTTTATAATGTTGGCCCCAATACCACCGTACTGTCCGGTGGTCATGGTTCGGAAATCTTCTATATCGTCTTCCGGAATATAATTGGTATAAGGGTCCAAAGATTTTAGCATGGCATCGATACCGGTGCGCATTAATTTGGCGGGGGTTACCTCGTCCACATAATACGTATTAACCTCTTTAAACAAAGTGGCAAAAATATCCAGGTTTTTGGCAATATCGAAGAAACGACCATCATCAGGTTTAAAAGAGAAAAGCAGCCCCATAGCAGCCACTGCCACTAAGCCGGCTAAAGATTTCTTGAACATAGAAGGCAATAAAAAAGAGGTGAAAGCTAGTTGGTTAAAGAACGTTCTAAACCGGAATTTAGTTTTTTTTGAATTAACTCAAAAGATTTTTTTTCTTTACCAATGTATATTATCCCTAAAGCTTGGATGGGGCAAGTACCCGTAAGCAGCAATTGGTGCTTGTTTAGCCGGTAAACTTCGCGAATCTGGCGTTTTATCCGGTTACGGTCTACGGCTTTTTTAAAGTGCTTTTTGGATACAGAAACCAGGACCTGGGGAAAGGCAATCTGAGGCGATTCGGTCTTTAGAAAGACAAACCGCAGCGGGTATAAATTAAAAGAAGAACCCTTGCGGAAAAGCTCAGCAATGAGCTTTTTACTGCGCAAACGTTCTTCTTTCGGAAAACTATAAGAAATTTTATCTTCTTCAGGATGATTAGGTGCAGCGCTCATTCTCATTCGTATGCCCTGCTGCTAGCAAAAGCATCTTAAAAAGATTAAGCCTTGTGTCTTCTCTCGTCAGAAACACTCAGTTTTTTACGACCTTTGGCTCTTCTGCTCGCTAAAACGCGACGGCCATTAGCGGTTTCCATTCTAGATCTGAAACCGTGTTTGTTTCTTCTTTTTCTTTGTGACGGTTGGAATGTTCTTTTCATCGTTACACCTAATTTTATTTACAGCCCGCAAAATTATACTTCTTTTATCTAAATAACAAGGCACAACAGATATATTATTCATCTGAACCTGTAAAAACCAATATAATAAAGATAAACGCGTATTTTTGTCCGGTACTAAATTTGCTTTTAAATGGTTCGTTACCAGATACAAATCGAAAATCCGCTTAGTTCCTTTATCCAGGTAAAAACTTTTATTCCAACCCAAGAGAAAGATATTTTACACTTGCAATTACCCGCCTGGCGTCCGGGCCGGTACGAACTGCAGAATTTTGCGCAGAAAATACAAAGGTTTTCGGTTACTGATACAAACCAAAATCAGGTTCCGTTTAAGAAAAAAACAAAAGATTGCTGGGAAGTAAATACGGTCGGCTTTACCGATATTATAGTACAGTATAACTTTTATGCCCACCAAATGGATGCCGGTGGCTCGTGGATTGATGAAACACAGTTGTACGTAAACCCCATTAACCTTTTCTTACAAGTAATTAGTCAGGAAGAAGCAACTTGCGAAGTAGTTTTGGAAATACCGGAAAACTGGCAGATTGCCTGCGGCTTGCCCCAAACCCGTAAAAACATTTTAACCGCCTCTAATTACGACGTGTTAGTAGATAGTCCTTTTATCGCCAGCCCCACGTTGCAAAAGAGAGTTTATACGGTGAACAATATACCTTTTTATATCTGGATCCAGGGAAATTGTCCGTTAAACTGGGAGAAGATAACGCAGGATTTTACAGCTTTCATCCAGGAACAATTAAATTTATTTGGCGATTTCCCGGTTAAGGATTATCACTTTCTAAACCAGATTTTGCCCTACAGGCATTATCACGGGGTAGAACACGGTAATTCTACGGTTATAACTTTAGGCCCGGGTGAATTGTTTATGACCCCGGCGCTTTACAAAGAATTTATCGGCGTCAGTTCCCACGAGCTTTTCCATACCTGGAACATTAAAAAAATTCGGCCGCAGGAAATGCTGCCGTATGACTATACCCAGGAAAATTACTTCCGGACCGGTTACATTGCCGAAGGAATTACGACTTACTACGGCGATTACCTGCTGGCTCGTTCCGGAGTTTTCACAGCCGAACAGTATTTTACCGAATTAAACGGAGTTTTAGCAAAGCACTTTAATTATTACGGTCACGAAAATTATTCGGTAGCTGATTCTTCTTTTGATACCTGGCTGGATGGTTATAAAGCAGGTATTCCGGACCGAAAAGTATCTATTTACCACAAGGGTGCTTTAGCCGCTCTGATCCTGGATTTGGAAATCCGGCAAACTACTCAGAATAAAAGCAGTATGGATACCATTATGGTACGCCTCTGGGAAGAGTTCGGCAAGAAAAATATTGGTTACTCCGAAGCCGATTACGAACGCCTGGTTGAAGAAATTACCCAAACTTCTTTCACAGATTATTTTCAGAATATCATTTACGGAACAACTCCTCTCCCCGTTTATTTAGAGAAAGCTTTAAATTTTGTAGGCTGTACCTTACACCAGCATTTAAATCCAATCCTTTCCGAAAGTAAATACGGGTTTAAAATTGCTTTAAAAGAGAATAATGTACAGGTAAGTGGAATAGCGCCCGAATCGCCCGCTGCCGCAGGGCTGAGCCTGGAAGATGAATTAATTGCCATTAACGGGCGCCGGATTGAAGGTAATTTTGCTAATTTGCTGGCCCAGGCCGAAACGGTGGAGCTAACTTTATTCCGGAATAAAATGCTACGACAAGTAATATTAAATTCAGACGGGCAAACCTATTATCCGCAATATACGGTATCGAAAATGCCGCAGGCCTCACCAGAACAAAATCAAAATTTTGCTATCTGGCTGAAGCAGGTATTTTAAAACAAAAGGCCGAATTGCTAAATTCGGCCTTTTGTTTTTATTAGTTATGGTTTTTGTCGCTAGGCGGATTGCTACGGGCATTATTGCCTTGCAATGATTTACCTCCCGATACGGAATTATGCTGCGATTGGCCCCGGCCGGTTGGGTTACCTCCTTGCGGCAAGCTATGATCTACGCTCTGTACTTTGGTATCATCGGCCTGCACGGTTGGTCCGTCCTGGTGTATTTTAATATTTCCTTTTTCGTCTTTTTCTACGTGCGTATTATTCTGCGGCTGCGGAATATGATGATCCTCAGTACCTCTCTTATTACTGCTCATAATATGTTCCTCCTGTTAAGTTAATTTTAAAATCTATACGGAATATTTCGCAAGAAGGATGAATGAAAGCCATTTTTACCTAATCGTACCCTATTTACTTTTTGTTAAAGCTATTTTCATCTACTTTTGATAAATTACAATACCGCATCTTTTACAAGGGATGTTCTTGTAAAATTTTAAATACAATCAATTATCATTAAGCTTTTATGGCCGATCCTACTCCTGGTAATAAAATATACATTAACTCCGAAATAGGTGATTTAAAACGGATTATGATTCACCGTCCGGATATTGGTATCGGGAAAATTATTCCGACTAAATTTTCGGACTGGATGTACGATGACATAGTACACCTGGATTCGATGAAAAAAGAATACGACGAGTATATAAAAATTTTGCTGTATTTCCTGGACCCGGCTCAGATAAAGGAACTGCAGCAATTAGAAACCGAATGCCGGAACTTACCGGAAGGAAGCGACTGCCTCAATCCCAGTCATCCCAAGTACTTCAACTCCGATAAGGTATTAGACGTGCAGCAGGTATTAGCTAATTTATTAGATGAAAAAACTCCTGATGGTCAGGAAAACCCAATTCGCTTAAAGTTAATCTCGGCTATCTGCGCCATCGAATCCTGCAGTTTCGAGGTAGAGCAACAATTACACACCTTAAACAAACAAGAATTAGCTAAAACCTTTATCACGGGTTTATTGCCCCGCGATATGAGCAACCCGGATGTAAACAAGTTTCTTTTCCCGCCCGTGCCCAACCTCGTTTTTACCCGCGATATCGGCGTGGTTATCCAGGATCATTATCTATTAAGTAAAGCTTGTAAGAAAGCGCGTCAACGTGAATCGCTCCTTACCAAATACGTGGCCTTATATCAGTTTTTCCAAAACGATCCGGGAAAGGTGATGGAAATTATTGAAGACAGCGCTTATTTTTTGTTGAATGAAGAAGATCAGCGTAAAAACAAAGTAAGTCTGGAAGGGGGTGATGTCATGATAGTTAGCCCGCGTCACGTTTTAATTGGTTGCAGCGAAAGAACTTCGGCCAGTGCGGTAAATGGCTTTATTCATAAGCTGTTTTCACTGCCGGACTTAGCTGTAGAACAGATAACCGTTATTAAGATACCGCAGCGCCGCGAGCAAATGCACATCGATACGGTTTTTACGCAGGTAAAACGCAACATGTGGGTAATGTACGGTAAGTTTTCGGAAGAACTAAAGAAACAAAAAGAATCCAGACAGGTTGATTACCTGGATAAATTATATCATCATAAAGAAGATAGTTTTATTGAAGAAACGCAGATATACCAATTTTACAAACACAAGCACCACCAGCCTTATCATCCGGAACATAATTATTTGTTGCAAACCGAAGAAGATTATGCCAAACTGAACCAGGATTTAGCGGCCAAAGGTTATCCGGCGGTAGCCCAGCAACCGCGCGGCCTGGAACACCTGGTGCGTCAGATCAGCATGATAGAATTTAAGGTAGCGTCCGAAGATGTAATAGTTATCTATTGCGGCAGCGGCAACTTTCCCGACGATGACCGCGAACAATGGACCGATGCCTGCAATTTGCTGGCTTTACGGGAAGGTGTGGTTATTGGCTACGACCGGAATACCATTACCAACCTGGAATTCAGTAAGGTTTACCAGAATCATTACCAGAAGCAAGGCCAACCATTGCCAGCAAATATGGCTGCCGGTTTTGAAGTAGTGCGAGCCGGTGAACTAATCCGACGGTTCGAGACTAATGAAGCTACGCCGGAATCGATTAAAGATACAATGATTGTACTATCTTCCGACGAACTATCGCGGGCCCGGGGCGGTTCGCGTTGCATGAGCCAACCCCTCCTTCGTGATCCTTTCAACTTTTATTAATAATTGTTTTGTTGATTGTTAATTGTTTTTTAACAACTAACTATTTATAACTAACAGCTAACCACTAATAGCTAATAGCTAATCGCTAAATTAATGCAAACCACTTCCTCTATCTTAATGGTGCGGCCTTCCACTTTTGGTTTTAATGCTGAAACCGCCGCTTCTAATGCTTTCCAAAGTCAGATAGCTGGTGCTTCTTCCGACCAAATAAAGGAAAAAGCCTTATTGGAGTTTGATAATTTTGTGGCTATGCTGCAGCAGAAAAATATTCATGTAGTAGTGATAGAAGACACGGCAGCACCCGAGAAACCGGATGCGATATTCCCGAATAACTGGATTACGCTGCACCGGAACGGAACCATTGCTCTGTATCCCATGCACGCCATAAACCGTCGATTCGAGCGCCGCCAGGAGATTGTAGATAAATTAAGCCAGGACTTTGAGGTAAAGAACCTGGTTGATTTCAGTCACCACGAAAAAGACAACAAGTACCTGGAAGGCACCGGCAGTATGATCCTGGACCACCAAAACCGATTGGCTTATGCCTGCTTGTCGCCGCGTACTGATCAGAACTTACTTCAGGAGTTTTGCCAGGAGTTCGAATTTGAGCCGGTAGTTTTTCGAGCCTATGATCATAGGGGTGGCTTGGTCTATCATACCAATGTTATCTTATGCATTGGCCACCAATTTGCCGTACTCTGCACCAGTACCATCCGGGACGAACAGGAAAGAAAACACGTTTTAGAAACCCTCTCCCACACCGGCCACGAAATAATTGATATAACCACGGAACAGTTACGTCAATATGCCGGTAATATGTTAGAGGTTAAAAATCAGTCCGGGCAACATTTTCTCGTGATGTCGGAACAGGCTTATAAATCTTTGCGGCCAGATCAGGTACAAAAAATTGAAAAATACGCCGAAATTATAGCCGTGCCTATTTATACCATCGAACACGTGGGCGGCGGTAGTGCCCGCTGCATGATGGCCGAGATATTTTTACCGGAGAAGGTCTTGAATAGCTAATATTGATCCGATTCAGGCAAGAAAAAGCAGCTCGTCTTTTAGTTTAGAACTTAAGGCATGTTCTTAAGGAAAAAGTTTGATTAAGCTAAATTTCCTGATTATCTTCTGTCCAGAACCATTTAGTTTTATTTTACCAGCTTATCTATTTCAGCTTTTCAGCAAAAAAACGCAGGGTTCTGTCCCAGGCTAATTTAGCCGCTGTTTCGTTGTAGCGAGTGGGGGCAGTATCGTTGTTAAAAGCATGCTGAGCACCTTCGTATATATAAAGCTCATGTTTGATACCGGCAGCTTGCAAGGCTTCTTTGTAAGCAGGTATACCGGCATTCACCCGCTCGTCCAATCCACCGTAGTGTAATTGCACTGCCGCTTTAATTTTAGGCACTTCTGCGGCCTCCGGCTGACGACCGTAATAAGCAATGGCGGCATTTAACTTCGGGTCATGCACAGCTAATTGGTTGGCCATTGCTCCTCCCCAACAAAAACCAACACCTCCGGTTTTACCGTTGCAATATTTATTATTCCGAATATATTGTAAGCTTTTCAGAAAATTACTCAGATTCTTTTGGGCATCCAGTTTTGAAATCATTTCCCGCGCTTCATCTTCGTTTTGCGGCGTGCCCCCCAAAGGCGATAAAGCATCCGGTGCTAATGCCAGGTACCCGGCTTTGGCTACCCGCCTGGTAATATCTTTGATATGCGGATTCAATCCTCGGTTTTCGTGAATTACCAGCACCGCTCCTTGCTTCTCTTTACTTGCTTTTGGCCGGGCTAGATAACCCTTCATGGTAATTCCCTCCCCCGGATAGGTAATATTTTCCGTAATCAGATCCGCATCATCCGGCGGAATAATAGCGGCCTGGGCACTATTTACTTCCAGCAGCGGTAAAACCGACATAGCGGCGGTTAAGCTACCCGTTAAAGTTACCAACCTTTTTATAAATTCGTTCCGCTTAAGCGGCTTGTGCGTATATTCGTCGAAAAGGTTAATAATGCGTTGATCCATCTTGATTTACCTGATATATTAATGGTTTATTGAATAATGCCATCGGAACCAAGATGATAACAAATTCTTGATTTAAAGGTAAGTTAAGAAAAATCTGATCAACTCTTTTTAAATGCTTAAATTTTAAAACTAAATCTAAACAGCTTTATCTCTTCTGAATTTCGTATCTTTCTAAACTTAGTAAAATATAAGCTTTACTTAAATGAATTAGATATGAAAGCCTTATTGCTGATTGATATTCAAAACGATTTTCTACCGGGAGGCGCATTAGCGGTTCCGGAAGGTGATCAAATAATTGCGGTTGTTAATCGGTTGCAAAATCAATTCGATTTAGTAGTAGCTACGCAAGACTGGCATCCGGCGCATCATAAAAGCTTTGCCTCCAGCCATCCGGGAAAACAAACTTTCGAAAAAATAGACTTAGACGGATTAGAGCAGGTATTATGGCCCGATCACTGTACGCAAGGCTCCCGGGGTGCAGCGTTTGCCCCCGACCTGCACTTGCAAAAAGTAGAAGCAATCTTCCGCAAAGGTACGGATTTAGATATTGATTCGTACAGCGGTTTTTATGATAATGGTCACCGCAAAAACACCGGCTTGGCTGCTTACCTGCGCGGTAGAAACATTTCTGAAATTTACCTGGCCGGTTTAGCCGGCGATTATTGTGTTTACTTTTCGGCTAAAGATGCTTTACAGGAAGGATTTACCACGTATCTGATTGACGATGCTATCCGGGCTATTAATAAGGAAGATTATCAGAAAGCAAAAGCAGATATCGTACAAAAAGGCGGAAAAATAATAAACAGCCAAGACCTGCGGTAAACTTAACAACGAACCTTAATGTCAATCGAATTTAATAGCATTCACTGGCCGGATGCGGGTAATCATAAAGGTAGGGATCAGAATAGAAAGCATGGTGAGAACCAATGTTATGACATTTAAAACAATAAAAACCGGTATATTCCAGTTAATGGGTACGGTTTCCATGTAATAATTTTCGGGGTCCAGCGGAATGAGTTTAAAACGATCCTGGATAAAACAAAAGCCCAACGCTATTACATTGCCCCAGAATATACCTTTTAAGGCCAAGCTTAATCCCCGGAAGAAAAAGATAGAACGAATCTGCCGGTCGGTGCCGCCCAAGGCTTTCAGCAACCCAATCATGTTGGTGCGTTCCAAGATCATGATAAAAACCGTGGAAACCATGTTGAAAGTAGCCACAAAAATAATGAGCACCAGAAAAATAATCACGTTCTTTTTCAGCAGCTTCATCCAATCAAATAACTGGGCGTATTGATCGGTTATTTTCTCCAGCTGCAGATCGTAATGCATCTTATCGAAAATAACATTGGCCACCGTATCTATTTTGGTAAAATCTTTCAGTATAATTTCGTAGCCTCCGGACAAGGTATCGGCCCATTTATTTAAATCCCGGATGTGCTGCATATCCCCAATTACATACGCCTGGTCGAACTCTTCGAGGCCGGTTTTATAAATACCAGTCACGGTAAACCGCCGGGCGCGGGGCGGATTCTGGATAAAATAAAATGTAGCTTTATCGCCAATGTTTAATTTAAGCTTATCCGCAATTTGCTGACTAATCATGATATCGTTGGACGCAGCGGTAT
>Ga0210040_10009067_pt1 | contig 11649 bp, 8 predicted proteins | sample CryGeyCG12114_NA_FD_185462 | JGI IMG/M metagenome (GOLD analysis project Ga0210040, IMG submission 185462) | Groundwater microbial communities from aquifer - Crystal Geyser CG19_WC_8/21/14_NA (SPAdes) (version 2) | ecosystem: Environmental > Aquatic > Deep subsurface > Groundwater | place: USA... | reverse complement strand
TGATTAATATTATCAAAAGTAAAATGTGTAGAAATTCCAATAGAGTATTACATGAATGGTTTTCTGTGTTATATCCTGCCAATAGTAATTTTTTAACTATAGCAGATTTTGTGGATGGGTAAATTTTTCTGTTTGCATTTCTTTTTAGTCTGTACAATATTACGCTAGTCTTGACTTTATGCTGTAACAATTTATGGACCAAACGTCTGCAATAAACATCATTATTATTAAAGCAAATTTTGTAATCACAGCTACCAGACATACTCAATTAGTTCCCGTTCTCAGAGAACGTTAGAACCTCAAGGGTATTGCCATTGATTAAAGTCCCCTAGTAAGCATAAAAAACTAGCTCACCGAGCGGAAATGTGCTTTAATTGAGTTTTGGGATTTACTACAAAAAATTGTTAACCAACCTTTTGTTATGAATTTGAATCTAGAAAAACTTTTAATAATTCAAAGATTACGGACGTTTATTTAATACGATAATTTAACTGGGTTGAGAAGTGTCAGCTGAGGGAGACCAGTGTCTTGTATTTACTGATTTGGTTGACACATTCATAAATCATACAATACAATACTAGAATTTGACGACCATTCTCCTCGAAAATATATGCACAAAAATTTTTATGCCTAGCATAATCTTTAACCATAGCACAGCATGTTTTAAAATATTTTACTAATATTAAAATTGAAGATTGTAATTTCAAATTCTGGTCCCAAGGATCCTTAGAAGTGTAATGGATTGCTGAAATCCACAGCTAACATCTTCCTCAGGCTTGCAAATTTTTTCAACAGGATCGAACAATAGCCCATCACTGCACTGAGCTTCATTTATTACTTCTCCGTTCATACAGACATAATATTTGGAACAGTCAGCTGTGAAGAAGATATAAAAGTGAATACATCTCTAAATTTTTTATTTTCGACGTGTTTTTGCTCTGCAAGCAAATATAGTAACTTACATTCATGTGAAATTTGATCAAATCCCTCAGAAGGACATTGAGGTTTTGGAGAGAGAGTAGAAGTTGGGGCCGTCGTCGTCAGATATCCGCAATCAACTTCCTCTTCTGGCCGACATTGTCTAGTGATAGGGTCGAAAAGTAGCCCATCAGCGCATTGATTTTCTGTAATTATTTCTCCATCGTTGCATACGTAATACTTGGAACAGTCAGCTAATAATAAGAACATAAATTTATCCTCTTTCATAGGGTCCATTGGCTCTAATAATCCGCTGATTAATGATTTCGTTTCAAAACTGACCAAATTCAGTCAGTCGCAAAATAAATTTAATGCAATTATCATTTTTGATTTATAATTCTTACACTCATGAGGAATTTGATCAAATCCCTCAGCCGGACATTCAGGTTTTGGTGGGAGAGTAGAAGTTGGAGCTGCCGTCGTGGGATATCCGCAATCAACTTCCTCTTCTGGCCGACATTGTCTAGTGATAGGGTCGAAAAGTAGTCCATCAACGCATTGACTTTCTGCAATTATTTCTCCATTGTTGCATACATAATACTTGGAACAGTCAGCTAAAAAAATATTTTTCAAATCAGTCAGTAATGATGAACATCACATGTCAAATATCAATATTTCGTGGAATTCAATTTTGGCAAATTAAATTTATGTAATGAGTTATGCTTACACTCATGAGGAATTTGATGAAATCCGTCAGCAGGGCATTCAGGTTTAGGTCCATTAGTAGGCTCCTCTGTAGGTTCAGTAGTTGGCTCCTGTGTACGTTCAGTAGTTGGCTCCTCTGTAGGTTCGGTAGTTGGCTCCTCTGTAGGTTCAGTAGTTGGCTTCTCTGTAGGTTCAGTAGTTGGCTCCTCTGTAGGTTCAGTAGTTGGCTCCTCTGTAGGTTCAGTAGTTGGCTCCTCTGTAGGTTCAGTAGTTGGCTCCTCTGTAGGTTCAGTAGTTGGCTCCTCTGTTGGCTCCTCTGTAGGTTCAGTAGTTGGCTTCTCTGTAGGCTCAGTAGTTGGCTCTTCTGTAGGTTCAGTAGTTGGCTCCTCTGTAGGTTCAGTAGTTGGCTCCTCTGTGGGTTCATCAGTAGGATCCACGGTCGGTCCACTTGTGGTAGGGTCAGTAGGACCAATTGGTGGTCGCGTACCGTCTACACATTCGGGTACATTTTCAGGATAGTCGCATTCCTGAGTTTCTGGATTCCAGTACAGATTATCCGGACATGGCTGTACAACGCCTTGACCATTGGAGCATACATAGTATTCGGAGCAGTTTTCCAGGGGTATATTCACATCTCCTTCATCAGGACACTCAGGTAAGCGCTCCTCAGATACTTCCTGTGTATGCAATAAAATAGACAAAATCGTGTTATGTTAAAACCGAGCTCGTGCGTTTGACATTTGCCTATCGAACTAGCTACTTACATAAGCAAACCAGAAACTGCCGTGTGTTGCACATATACACATGGAAAACGCAAGAAATATGGTGAGGAATTTATTATTGATGGACACCATTTTGTTATCTTTTGTCTCTTAACTACTTTTAAGAAAAAAAATATTTTTTTGAGTCAGGCTAACTGATGAATATGCTACGAGCTGAAGAATCCGGCCCGTTTTATACAATCGGTTTGGAGACCAGTGTGACGAAAGTAGATAAATTTTCAGCAGCCGACAACAACTGCAGCTTGTCACTGTAAAATGATAACGATTTCAAAGGACCTTGACCCATCTGAATTTTATTGAGTTGTGGAAATGTACCAGAGCCAACAACAGCCCATTTTTACAGTTTCTTGTCAATATCAATTTACAGATTAAGTCGAATTGTTTGTTAATTATCAGTGTAACGTATTTTTTTTCTCGAATTTGACGTTGGATGCCTCTCGATTTGGACACGAAGCTTCAAGAGCGGGGAATCATGACCACTTTTTGTGACACAGAAAAGTCCTGTTGCTGATTGATATGATAAGTGAGGCATCCTCGGCGGCTGTTTACAATTTACAATAGCTATTAAGTGATTTCTTTGCCTGTCCAGTTGTCACTTTTTCAAGCCTTCCAGTTTACCTACGCACAAGGTGTCGGTTATCGATGCGGCGAGCATTGGTGCATTTTTTAGATAGTGAATTCCGATAAAGAGAGATTCGTGTGGGATTGCGTCAATTTCAAAGTAATTAAAAGAATGAAAAAAATATTATCGTGGCGAAAAGCACTTTTTCTTTCTGATTCATTGACTTTCAGATGGTACGATATACGATATTATTCTGAATGAAAAGCCCATGACAGATAGTTCTGGGAGCTCATTTAAGGAAAATGCCGGCATATCAAGTTATTAAGCGTCGTTACTAAATTTAAGAAACAATGAATTCAAATATTAACTCAATTTCAGGGCAAAAAGCTGTATTGATATGTTTTGTATATGCATCGTGCTTTAAACAATTTTGACTCACTATATCTAGGTCGCAAAATTCAATGAAGCCAAAATATTTGCACTTATGCAGATGAGCACCATGGGCTGAGTTTTGGTGACTTTTATAAACATGGGTCAATGCTTTCATTCATTTTATTAGCAATTAACTCTGCTGAATTATGATAGTTTCTGGTTAAACTCCGTTCTTGCCCACTGACTAAATTCAACATGATATAAGTAAACTACGAGAAGGAACTTAAGTTCCTTTGCCAAGCGATCAAAGCTGTCCAAATATAAATTGAACTGGACAACAAGAAGACTTGTCCAAGTAATTGGAATCATGTGATCTAGAATAATAACTTGCAAACTTTCAATAGCGAATAATGCAAGTATCTGTAAATACACCCAAGCAATTAGAAAATATATGAAATATAGGAATATTTTCTATAGCTTATTCATATTCACGAATAAACTAATCAGTAGTAGATAAACAATTCTTCATAATTTGTGAAATCAACATATTAAGCATATGAAATAGTTTATGAAATTACATAACAAGCGACGCGTCCAAAACATGTTTGTTTAGTTTTGGTGTAAACAGGTACTATCATTCAGACACATGATGACATAAAATGTCATAAGCAGAAAATTTTGTTTTGGTTTCACGCTTTACTGCAACATTATTTTTCCTTAAAAAAAAGACTATACTTATCTTTACCAAATTTTTTGAAATTGCTATGATTTTCCGCACAAACATTTCGGAAAATAAACTATATTAGTATATATCTCTTAAAAACTATATGGCGCCAAGCTCGCCCTTAAATCGGAATATTTTCGAATTTCATCGCATTTTACGGTCGACTTTGTGGCATACACAAACTAATCGATTGCTCTTGAGTCCAGTTCCTACACAGTGAATATTTCAGGTGTACAAACTAAGTTCAAATTCCATTAGAATTCAAATTCTTTACTTATTTTCATGCAGTAGTAACTAAATCTAACGATTTAAAGATAACAATAGTTAACAATGACCAATTGCTGCCGCTGCGGTGAACTACGTGTGAATCATAATTGGGCACTTGGCAGTTGGCAGGTTTGTAGTTTTACTCGAGTCTGACCAGTGGCCAGTAGCCCCGGCTAGTATCTTCTAATGTGTTCAATGAATTTTCTATTGAATTGGGAAAAGACAATTTTATTTCATGCTTCAAAAATAAGTTGTTCAATCACATGATATAGAGTCTCAAAAAATATAATTTTTTTAAACACTAAAGCAATGTAATTCCCTTAAACTAATCTGAATGATGATGTAAATATACGTAATTATATCATATCTGAACAAAAGTTTTTGACTTTCATTGTAATCTTCAACAAAATATTCCTTCGTAACGTCTGTGAAACAGAGCTGTCATGCTGGATAAATATTTAGTTATAGTTCATCTCAGAAAAAAATGGAATTTTTTTTTTCGGTACGTTCTCTGGCGTTATGGTTGTTTCGGTGTCAGCAAAATGTAAACACAAATTTTTTTGAATAATTTTTTTTAACTGAGAAAATTAGCAAAGAAATATTGTTGCCACAACATTTTTCGGATTTAGTGGTTCAATTTGTATAAATCGATCATTTGTCGGGGTCGGGGATAGCTGAATAACATAGGGCAACTTTTTTTTTACTTTGAAATGAACTATAATCTTTTAGATGTGCAAATGAAGTTGAAAATCCATTATAATTATATACTTCTTCACTTCCCACGCATGCTAACCATAACTAACTAAACCTAATTTTTCCCACTATATAACAATCTAATGAACATTTCACAACAAAAGCAGCAACTTGAAAATACCAGTCCAATAGACCAAACAATAAAAAAGTAAATAGTTTGCTCCTGGAGTTCCACAGATTTCCACACTCCCATCTCTTCCTTATAATCCTGATTTTGTAATATCCATTTTTCCCACCACTTGTAGATGCCAGATTCCATGATAGCTTCCATTTTGCGAACTAAAAGATTCCCAAAATGTGGACTCACTCTCCACATGACTGGATGCTCCATATATTTGTCAGTCCCTTTCATAAATGGGACAAACCTACCACCTCTTTCTAGCAACAACTGATTCCCGCTTTTCAACTCATCATCAGCCACATAATTAGATACTGCATAAGCACTTCTATTACAACCCGCTAGCAATTCAAACCCATTTGCAGTAGTGGAGTTAAACTTTCTAAACAATGCTTCAGTGACCCAACCTCTCATAACGGCCCTATTGCTATTCATTCTGTCGTCGAAAATTCTAGAGAAAAAACCAGACATTGGCATGTCATCAAAAACATTGCCACCAAAAGCAAATGTAGTTGTGAAAAATGCATTTTTGTTTGAAGAGTATACATAAAACTCGCTCAAGTCCCCAAAATTCTTATATGTGGCCTCATATTGGGCACCTTTGAACAAAAGATTCAACAATTTCCCTCTATATGCTGTACTCAGTATCATAAAGCATGGGATGAGCAAATAAACGAAAAGGAAGGTAAACTTGTTGTGCCTCATAATTCCCACGGGTTGAGATAGCATGGCCCCAATGATGTACAAAAATGAATTCAAAGTTCCCGTCCCTTTTTTCAGAATTGCCATAAGGATGCATGATATACAAATAATTGACATCCACGAATATAAATCGAACGGGGCAATAATGGCCACTGGTGTCGGTAAGAGATACACTCCATCGCAGGTAATCACATTGTAGGAATCAAAATTGACGAAAAAAAGTTGATATACACCACTTTTTCCAACGAAAACATGATATTCTCTTTTGCTCCGCACTTTTTCTGCTACGTACAGTTCGTCTGAACAGGAAGAATCATCGCAAGGAAGAAATAATGATGATGAACTTTCAGAATACATGGCGACATTTGCGAATCCAGATTCCGTTAGATTGAATAGAATGGATAATAATATAGGATCCATTTCTTTGGGGAAATTTCTTGTTAACGTCAAGGGATAGATTGATTTTTTGTCTCGTTTTAGGGAAACTAATGTTTCAATAGCTTGTACTTTTTGTTCAGTTAGTTTGAATTCCGAATAATAGGTTGTTGATAGTGTCCAGAAATATCCATAGCCAGAATGGAATCCTTCTTTTTGGATTTCCACAATTGAAGATTTGATTTCTGTATCAGATCCTTGATTTAAAAAAGGGTATTTGGGTATTCACTCGAGCCATTGTTACCAAATCCAAGCAAATGCAAATTTAAGCATAATAAAACAGTTTTCATCTAGAAAAACCATAGATACTTATAGTCCGCGCAGAATTGAAACGGAGGGAATGCAATGCTATGGGACATGCATTTGTGTGTATTCGACGTCCGTTTGAGTTTGGAGAATAGAGTACAATGTATTTCCGAAATGTGTTTATGAGCAATTTTCTTGAAAATAGACTTGAAGTCTTCCTAATACCTTCTTGTATATGCCTGCAAAATATTGTAATCGATGCGGCTTGACAGTAACGAAAATCGAAAAAAAAATTTGCATGGAGTTGAATGGGAGAAAAAAGTAGTAAGGTATACCCTGTCTTCACCGAAAATTTCCGTGTTATTTTCCGTAAGAAAAATCGAAAAATGAACCTCGATTTTGGGCCCAATTTTTCCGGATTTTTCGTTCGACCGTTGCTCTCAAACGAATGAGAATCGGATGGTAATATTTCAGTTGCATATACTAGCGGGTCTAAAAAAGCCTTACAAAGTATTTTCAAGAAAATTCCTTACGAACATACTTCGGACTTACTTTATTGTTAGTGCCGACATTAAATTTACTACAAATCCGGAATAAGATTGGCCTGAGTGAATACCTCTGTTGTATTGTCGGGTCTGCAATCCTTGTTTGTGGAAACAATTGTGGCATAAATAGATAATTGTGGATTCTAATAGCAGTATAATAGGAATACGTCCTTGTCCAACAAGCTTTGAATTTTCCTTGAGATTGGACATTTGTGTCCTATCTACGTTTTTAGGATCACACGGGAGTACAATCAAAAGTGGTACTATTTGAAACCGAAATGAGTCCACGACGAGATCCAAAATTTTAAAATCCTGTTTGAAATTGGATTTGTGTTCCATGAGGAAAAAGATTTGTGCAGGAGGCTTGACTTTTATCAATGGAAAGTAATAATGATAGTGCACATAATTTTTATTGCAAGTGTAGTATGGAATATGTTTAAAAACAGCATGAGAGAATTTGAGCTCGATAGAATTTGAGAAATAGAATACACTGGACTGGTCGAGAACTTCATTGGGAACACTTATGGGCGAAAATGCCGTACATGTTGATAAAATCACAAAAGGTAGGAATATTTGAATTTTCATTTTCAATACGATTGAATGCTAGAACTGTTGCAAATATTACGACTCAGTTTTGTTACTGACTAAACTAATTCAATTTGATATTTAACGCCCAACCAACTAAAAATATTGCTTCAAGTTTTCCTTTTTGTTAACTACTGTTTGATGTTCACTCCAAAAATAATTATTGTTATGCATGTGTGTGCAAATTAACGGTCAATTTTAAGTTATAAAACACATTATATTTGGTATTTCAGCTGTACTTTTATTTCTTTTCCACTCAGCGGTTGTAAAATGTTCGTAAACATGCGAAAAATTCGTCAAGTTTCCATACTTAAACAAAAACGACAAAAAGCTTAAAAAATTGAAAATTTATTTATCATTCTCGCATTTACTGGGTCAACATAAAAATCGAACCTGAGCTAAAAAAAATCCATAGCAAATGTTAGGGGTATTCACGAGTACCGGGGTAACGGGGTATAAGGGTATTAGGGTAACTTTTTGCAATGTATTTAAATGGAAAAAAGTTACCCTTTTACCCTGTTACCGCGTTACCCCGGTGCTCGTGAATACCCCTGTTAATTTCAATGCGTGAAAAAGATAACAAGCCAAAATCTCATTTCACTCCAAAACCACTTTACTGCAGTTTCTTGAATTCAAGGAACATAACATATCACACAAAACAATTTATTGACAAAACGAGTCCAATGATTCAAACAAGGAAAGAAATCGAGTTTGCACAGCTCTACATGAAGATATCCAAATCCCATCATGTCCGATGTTGATTTTACTATTTTGCAAGATCCCTGTTTCCAAGTAATTGTAAATGCTCGGTTCTATTTTAAGGAGCAAAAGATTTTCGGACTGTGGACTCACCCTTCACGTCATTAGATAAATTTTTCAGTTTTTTTTCGTGAAGGAAACAAATTTGCAACTTTTGTCTAGCTTCAATATATTTTTACTTTTTAACTCAACATTGTGCATTACAATTGGAGAAAAAAGACATTACTTATCGAAAAAATATTACTCGTGTTCTAGTTTTGTCTTCGACTACCAGCTTACCTTTATTGAGCTTAATATGCATATGCTAATTATGACCATACTTTTTTACTTGTGCAAATTATATGTATGTTTTCTGGTCGATTGAAACATGGTAAAAATAATGAGCCTCGTTTGGAACTTGGTCTTGTTTGCTAGTAAATATTTTACTTTTTCTCCAATATTCACAAAATTAATAATTTTTTGCTTCAAGTCCACAATATTGGCAATAGTGGGTAAAAGCGCACTTTGCAGCTTTTTATATTGGTTTCCCTATCTAACCAGTGAGATGGGGTTTACATGCATTTTCGGTCCAGGTTGGGTTTTCCACTTTGCAGCTTTTTATATGGGCTATGTTGAGTAAGTATATGAAAACACAGATGTCGCAGGTATAGCTTTGTTTTATATGATGGATGGAAGGATAAAAAGCTATCTATTTTTCTATGTTTACACGCTCATGCTGAATGTGAGTGCGTGGTATATGCATAAGTGTTGGAAGGTGCAAATGTAAGATGAATAGTAATTGAATGTGCGGGTTTATATGCAATCAATGTTGAAATGTGAATGATGAAGCTGAATGCATGGATTATTTTTAAAAAGTAAATAAATTGTTTAACTGGTTCCAACTGTTTTTTATTTTATCAATTGATAGAAGGAGAGAGAGAGAGAGAGGATCAATAGAAAGTGAGTAGTATTATGATAAAAAACTGAGGCCAGGTTCACATAGAATTACAACAATAAGAAGAATCATTTATGCTGGTAGGGAGGAGTGAATGGATTACTTGCGTTTTGATCTCGAAAATTGTATTGCACATCAGCTAAATGCTCTTTTTCGCATTCTTCAATGATGTTTTGAATCCTTTTGAACTGGTCTTCATTGACTTGTGTGTTTGAGCTTCGCTGCATTTTTCCTTCTTTGAAAATTTGGATGGTAGCAGTTGGATGGCCATCATCCATCTCGAATATTTTTCGTTTGTGTAGATAACTGTAAAGAAATACAGTTTTTATTTTACTTTTAAATTCAAAGCATAGCATAGGCATAGCTATTACTAAAGGTAATTCAATTACTTTAAATAAACTACTGAATCCATCGTACCTGGTTTTGTTTAGTCGTTTTAAAGATGTAGCTGATTGATGAAACACGCGAATTTTTGTAACTGCTGGTTCATCCTTCTTAACGTTCGATTTCTCCATTTCACCAACCTGCCGTCGGTTGGAATTCTGTGATAATGTGCTTGGGGAAGAAACAAAACTTGCAGAAAAACTGGTACTCTTTTTTCACAAGGCCAGTGATTGCTGTGGAACTTTGTATGCACTTTACAATTGAGAGTTTGTGACTGAACACAAAGTCTTTCTTACAATTCTCACAGAAAAAACTGATACTGGTAAATGATAACAATTAAAGTCTAACTCAGTCTTAGCTAAGAAGGGATTCTGAACTTGGTTTTTGCTCGAATAGTCCAACTCAAACTTACCAATTAAACTTGTTTTTTTATGGAAACAGATTCAGACAGATGTGCTACAACAAAGTCTCTGTAAGACCATAGATAACTTTTCTTATTATGGGTATTAATTAGTAGTATTATTACTAGAAATGGAGTCTATACTGCAGTTTTTAATACATTTTGAAATCAATGAAATCCTTTGTGACAGAGCGCAGCCGAACTTCCATAGTGAGTTCTTATCTACACAACTCCTGAACAGCGTTGAATTTTGACTATGTACAATATGTATCGTGAAACATTGGTTTTAGTATGAAAAAAAAACATAATAACATTTTTAGAATCGTCAAATGTGGTGCATAAACGGCCGTATTTTAAGTGATATAAAGTTTAAACATGGAATATTGGTATTTAAAACATGGGCGAGCAAAAAAAACCGAGCAACCAAAATTCCGTATGTAGGCATCGAACTCTGACCTACCTATCCCATATGTCGCAACACTAACAACTAGTCCATGCTAGTACACTTCCTAGTCACAGGCAAAATTCTCCCATACATGCCGCAACGTGATTTACACTTAAACGTTTAGCATTCAGCAATTAACCAACAGATTTGCGATTAAAATATCATCAACGTAACTACACAGTAATTACAATCACTATGCAAAATTTCACGACAATCTGTTCGGTTTCGTGGTCGCTTGAAGCGTAACTATGTTAATGTCACAAAGATTTTGTAGAAGCTTTAGGGTGAAAGCCAAGCTGCAATGTATTTCAATGTACCTTCCCTACTCTACGCTTCTCTCTGTCTCTCTCTTACTTTCTTTTCAGTAGCTGTTCCTAATAACTTTACTAAAGCAAAGTTAATAATGACAAAAATGAAGTGTAGGTAGAATGGCTGCTCCAGTCTCTTTTATAGGTTCAAGATGACGCTAAAAATATTAAAAATAGATAGCAAAACTATGGTAAGAGAGAAAAATGTTGTTCAGCGTCCTAAAATGTTATTGATTACTACGGATGTAAAAAGGGTTGGCATTTGATCGCACTCTATTTCTCTACAACCTTTGAATAATGTGAGATAGCCTAACTGGGTATAACTATTGACTGCCAAGCAAGTATGTTTCTCAATGCTGTAATGCCAGAGGTTCAGTCTGAACACAAAACCGAGTGATGTGCAAATTTTACAAATTTCTAAGAAACTTATTGTCATAGAAAATGTTTTGGCTCTGTCAGCAGTCAACTGGTTGAAGTTTTGATGTTAGTTTTAATGTGAAAATGAGGGGAAAAAAGGAACGACGATTAAATATAACTAGCCGGGCCCACTGGCTTTTAGCCAAACTCACTCTTAACGAGCAAAACTTAAAACCTGCAAAATTGTCAATGATTCACAAATTTTCTGACGTATGACAAGTTTTTAGAATAGGATAAACAGAATTATGGAACAGTAAAACAAACTCGTTGTAGAGTTGTTTATCACAT
>Ga0210040_10009066_pt1 | contig 11650 bp, 8 predicted proteins | sample CryGeyCG12114_NA_FD_185462 | JGI IMG/M metagenome (GOLD analysis project Ga0210040, IMG submission 185462) | Groundwater microbial communities from aquifer - Crystal Geyser CG19_WC_8/21/14_NA (SPAdes) (version 2) | ecosystem: Environmental > Aquatic > Deep subsurface > Groundwater | place: USA... | reverse complement strand
GACGTATTCCATCTGCGCGCGGCTGTTGAGCGGGCCCATCGTGGTCTGCGGATCGAGCCCGTGGCCGATGCGGTATTGCGCTAGAGCGCTCGAGAGGCCGTCCACCACCTCGTCATAGCGGGAGCTGTGCACGTAGAGGCGCTTCATCGCCATGCACACCTGCCCGGTGGTGAGGAAGCCGGCAGCGACGAGGCGGCCGAACGCGGTCTCGTTCAGCTCCACGTCCTCCAGCAGGATCGCCGGATCGTTTCCGCCCAGCTCCAGCGTCACGCGGGCGAGGTTGGTGGAGCACATTTCCATGATGCGCTTGCCGCCGCCGGTGCTGCCGGTGAAGACGACCTTGCGCACGCGCTGGTCCGTGATGAGCGGCTTGACCGCCTCGTTGCTGCCGCTGACGACGTTGAGCACGCCGGCGGGCAAGCCCTGCGCCAGCTTCAGCAGGGTCAGCGTGGTGGCGATGGGCGTGGTTGGCGGCGGCTTCACGATCACGGTGCAGCCGGCGACGAGGGCGTAGGGCAGGCTCGCGGCGAGGATCGCCAGCGGCCAGTTGAACGGGATGATGATCGTCACCACGCCGAGCGGCAGGCGGCTGACCTCCGACGTGTAGGGGTTGCCGGGGCGCACGCGCTCCTTCCCGCCCAGAATCTCCGGCTCCAGCCGCTCGGGCTGCTGAGGCTTCAGGTGGGTGACGTGGGACAGCTTCGGCGCAAGTTCGGCGGCGAGGCGGCAGCGGCCTTCGAACACCGACATCTCGATGGTGCATTCCATCCGCGTCTTGCCGTTCTCGCGCACCAGCAGCTCGATGCGCTCGTCAAGGCCGTCCTTCAGGGCGTCCAGCGCGTCCACCAGCATCTGCGCGCGCTTTTCGGGAGCGAGGCGGCTCCAGTCACCGAAGGCACGATCCGCCGCGGCGACGGCGTCGAGCGCGTCCTGCTCGCTGGCGGAGGCGGCATGGCCGACCACGTCCTGCGGGCTGGCAGGGTCGAACACCTGGAAGCTCTCGGTGGTCTGGCGCTCCTCCCCGTTGATGAGCAGCGGCACGGTGCCGTAGCTTTCGCGGTTGCGCTCCACCTTCTCGGCGAAGCCTGCGCCTTCCTGCCCCGCTTCTGCGGCCTTGGTGCGCGCTCCGTCGGAGGAGAGTGGCTGTTGCTGGTGTGTGGTCATCGGATGCTCCGCCTTGGGGACAGGTTGGCTGGGGATATGCCCTACAAGACCGCCGGTTTCCAGCGGCCGTTCGATGCGCTCGGCACAGGCCGCCCTGATCGAGCGACGATCCGGTCAGGTTCCGCAAGTCGGTGGCGGCGCAATTTCGAGTGACAGGCGGGTTGCGGCACGACACAAGCAGCTGGAATGGCGCACATCGCTCACCCTCACACCCCGGCCGTGCCGCCCAGGTCGATCCCGTGGTATCGGCACCTCTACGTGCAGGTGCTGGCGGCGATCGTGGCCGGCGTGCTGCTCGGACATTTCGCGCCGGAGCTGGGCCAGTCGCTGCAGCCGCTGGGCGATGGCTTCATCAAGCTGGTCAAGATGATCATCGCGCCGGTGATCTTCCTCACGATCGTGACCGGGATCGCCGGGATGCGCGATCTCGGCCGGGTCGGGCGGGTGGCGGGCAAGGCGTTCGCCTATTTCCTGTTCTTCTCCACCCTCGCGCTGATCGTCGGGCTGGTGGTCGGCAATGTCCTGCGCCCCGGTGCCGGGCTGGACATCGACCCGGCGAGCCTCGACGCCTCGCAGGTCAGCACCTACGCCGCGCAGGCGCATGAGAGCACGCTGACCGGCTTCCTGCTCGCGATCATTCCCGACACGGCGCTGGGCGCGCTCACGTCCGGCAGCATCCTGCAGACGCTGTTCGTGGCGGTGCTGTTCGGCATCGCGCTGGCGCTGGTCGGTCCGCGCGGCGACCGGCTGCTGCAGGCGCTGGAGGACCTCTCCATCATCGTCTTCAAGATGGTGGCGATCCTGATGCGGGCGGCGCCGATCGGCGCGTTTGGCGCGATGGCGTTTACCATCGGCGCCTACGGGATCGGCACGCTGGCCAATCTGGCGGGCCTGGTCGCCACCTTCTATCTCACCTCGCTGCTGTTCGTGCTGGTGGTGCTGGGCACCGTCGCGCGGCTGGCGGGCTTCTCCATCCTCAAGCTGATCGGGTACCTCAAGGCCGAGCTCCTGCTGGTGCTGGGCACCTCCTCCTCCGAGAGCGCCCTGCCCTCACTGATCGAGAAGATGGAGCGGGCCGGCTGCCCGAAATCGATCGTGGGGCTGGTCGTGCCGACCGGCTATTCGTTCAACCTGGACGGCACCAACATCTACATGACGCTGGCCGCCTTGTTCATCGCGCAGGCGACCGGGATCGAGCTGTCGCTGGGTGAGCAAGTGCTGCTGCTGTCGGTGGCGATGCTCTCCTCCAAGGGGGCCGCGGGGGTGACGGGGGCGGGCTTCATCACGCTGGCCGCGACGCTCTCGATCGTGCCCTCGGTGCCGATCGCGGGCATGGCGTTGATCCTGGGGGTGGACCGGTTCATGTCCGAATGCCGCAGCCTCACCAACTTCATCGGCAATGCGGTGGCGACGGTGGTCGTCTCGCGCTGGGAGGGCGCGTTCGACAAGGCACAGTTCGATGCCGCCATCGCCGGCGAGCTACCGAGCGTGGACGAGCTTCCGGAGGAGATGGTCTCGCCGGGCTAGCTGGGCGCCCGCCTGCCCTTCCCGCCGCTGGTGAAAGGCCCGCCAGCGCCCGTTGTCACCGCGCTCAATGTGTTACATTGCAGATTGATCAGGCACTCGCCCGGAAGGCTTCGCCCTCGGGTGCAAGCGCCAGCCGGGAGAGCCGCAACCGGTCAGTCACAGGCGCCATCGACTTCGCATAATGCAGCTCCACGACCGCATCTATCGCATCGCGCTGATCGAGGACGATGGTCCCTTGCGCATGCTGCTCAGCCGTCACCTGCGCCAGAGCGGGTTCGAGACGCGCGGCTATGCCTCGGCGGCGGAGTTCCGCGCGGCGGCGACGGAGCAGGATTTCGACGTGGTGGTGCTCGACATCATGCTGCCGGGCACGAGCGGGCTCGATATCTGCCGCTGGCTGCGACAGCGCTCGGCCGTGCCGATCATCTTCATCAGCGCGCGATCCTCGCATACGGACCGGATCGTCGGGCTGGAGCTCGGGGCGGACGATTACCTCGTCAAGCCGGTCGATCCCGGCGAGCTGGCCGCGCGGATCCGCTCCGTCCTGCGCCGGGCGGGCAGCCTGCCGGCGGACATGGCGAGCGAGGCGGGGATCGTGCGGTTCGAAGGCTGGCGCATGGACCAGCGCCGGCGCGAGCTGTATTCGCCGGATGGCAGCCGCGTCTCCATCTCGGAGGCCGAGTTCGACCTGCTTTGCGTACTGAGCGACATGCCGCAGCGGGTCGTCGGCCGAGAGCTGCTGCTGGAGCAGTCGCGGGACCGGCTGTCCGGCCGCAACGGCGGAGACCGCAGCATCGACGTGCTCGTCAGCCGGCTGCGCCGCAAGCTTGGCGCCATCGATGGCGGGCGCGACCTGATCCGCACGGTGCGCGGCGTGGGCTACGTCTTCACGCCCAGTGTAGAGCGATAAGTGGGCGTGAAGCGATGAGGCAGCGTGGAGCGGTGAAGCGCGCCTTCCGCCTGTGGCCGCGGGGGTATACCGGGCAGGTGACGCTCGTCCTGCTGTTCGCGGTGCTGATCCAGTTCGTCGTCGGCAGCCTGCTGGTCGGCGCGGGCGAGGCGGACATGCAGCGGCAGGATCTCGGCCGCCGCATTGCCGAGCAGCTGCTGGTGGCGGAGCGGGTGATCGAGACGGCAGAACCTGAGGACACCGCGCCCCTGCTGTCGGCGCTCTCCACCCATCACATCCAGATCGACCTGGCTCGCGGACCGGCGCCGATGCCGGCAGGGATCGCGCCGGAGGCGGTCGACATCTACGCATCGATCCTCTCCTGGGAGCCGGGGCTGGCGCGGCATGACATGCGCCTCGCCATCACCGACCCGCCCGGCCGGCACCTGCGCCGCCGGCTGGAGGGCGCCCTGTCCATCGGCGGGAAGGAGTGGATCGTCTTTCGCACGCTGCAGCCGGTGGAGGGATGGATCGTCGCGTTGCGGACCTGGCTGCGGGTGGGCGTGGTCGCACTGATCGTGCTCGGCACGGTGGCGGTGCTGGTGCGGACGCTGAGCGCGCCGCTGCGCCGCCTGTCCGACAATTCGCAGCTGATCGGCACCTCCGCGCGCATCGAGTTCGAGGAGACCAGGGGCCCGCGCGAGCTGCGCCGGCTGTCGCGCGCGCTGAACGAGATGCAGGACCGGATCGCGGGCCTGATCGCCCAGCGGACCAACGCCCTCGCCGCGGTCGGCCACGATCTGCGCACGCCGCTGGCCCGCCTGCGCCTGCGGCTTTCCTCGATCGGCGACCAGGACGACCGGGTCGCCGGCGAGATGAGCCGGATGCTGCAGGAGCTGCTCGATTATTTCGATGCCGGCGAGACCGGCCGGGAAGCGGAGCCGGTCGACCTCGCCAGCCTGTGCGCCACCATCTGCGAGGAGTTCGAGGACCTCGGCGCGCAGGTCACTTACCGTGGGCCGGAGCGGCTCATCCTCGCCGCGCATTACGATCCGCTGCGGCGCGCGATCACCAACCTTGTCGACAATGCCGTGAAATATGGCGGCCGCGCGGAGCTCAGCCTTTCGGAAAGCGCCGGGCAGGTTGTGATCGACGTGAGTGATGAGGGGCCCGGGATCCCGCCTGGCGATCTGGAGCGGGTGCAGCTCCCCTTCGAGCGGTCCGACGCGACGCGGGGGGATGCCCACCCCGGCATCGGCCTCGGCCTGAGCATCGCCCGCCGCGCGGCCGACCAGCACGGGGGCGTGCTTCAGCTGCGCAATCTGCAGCCGAACGGGCTTTCGGCGGCCCTGCTGGTTCCTCGACAATGATCCCGTTGGAAACACTTTGTCACAGAGGCGCGCTTAGCCGGGAAACATAAGTCCTCCATGTTGCAGTGCGAAGCGGCCCCCGCGCCGCACAGCTTTGGAGATTTCAATGGAGAGGCTCGTCGAAGGACTGCGCCGGTTTCACGGCAATGTTTATCCCGGGAGGAGCGAGGAGTTCCGCACCCTGGCCACCAAGGGCCAGAGCCCCAAGACGCTGATGATCAGCTGCGCCGATTCCCGCGTGGTGCCCGAGCTCATCACGCAATCGGAGCCGGGTGACCTGTTCGTGTGCCGCAACGCCGGCAACATCGTGCCCTCATGGCAGGAGGCCAATGGCGGCGTCTCCTCCACCATCGAATATGCAGTCGTGGCGCTGGGCGTCACCGACATCGTCATCTGCGGCCATTCCGATTGCGGCGCGATGAAGGGGCTGATGGCTCCGGAGGCGCTGACCACCATGCCCAGCGTGCAGAAGTGGCTCGGCCATGCGGCGGCGGCTGCGGAGACGGTGAAGGCCTGCCATCCGCATGCCGATGACGAAGAGACGCTGCGCGCGATGATCGAGGAGAACGTGATCGCGCAGCTCGTCAACCTGCGCGGCCACCCCTCCGTCGCGGCAGCAATGGCCATGGGCCAGCTGCGGCTGCACGGCTGGGTCTACGACATCGAGAGCGGCGGCATTCGCGCGCTGGATGGCAACGACAACATCTTTAAGGAAACGGTGCCCGGCCATCCGCTGCCGGTCGCCGATTTCGGCCGCCAGCCGCGCCCGGTGAGGGAAGCGGCTTAGCAGCCGCCCTCCCCCTCCTGCCGCAGCCGCCGCCGACCACCCCCCGTTCGGCGCCTGATGGCGGCAGGAGGGGATGTTTTCATGTTTCGATGATCGCCCTGACCGCCAGGGCCGCCCCAAGGATGCCAGTACCGATGAATGCCAATCCCTCCCTCTTTTCCACCCTCGGAAAAGACGTCCCGGCCTCGATCGTGGTGGCGCTGGTTGCCCTGCCGCTGTGCCTCGGCATCGCGCTGGCCTCCGGCGCGCCGTTGTTCGCAGGAGTGATCTCCGGCATCGTCGGCGGCATTCTCGTCGGCTTCCTGTCGAACTCGCAGCTTTCGGTCAGCGGGCCGGCGGCGGGCCTCACCGTCATCGTGCTGAGCGCGATCGAGACGCTGCCGAGCTACGGCGCCTTCCTCCTCGCGGTGTGCCTGGCGGGCATCTTCCAGGCGGCGCTCTCCTTCACCAAGTCCGGCACGCTCAGCGAGTTCGTGCCCTCCTCTGTCATCACCGGGATGCTGGCGGCGATCGGCCTGATCCTGATCCTCAAGCAGATCCCGCACGCGCTGGGCTATGATGGCGAATTCGAGGGCAGCCTCAGCTTCCTGCAGCGGGACGGGCTGAACACCGTCACCGCGATCATGAGCTCCATCTCGGACTTCCTGCTCGCCGGCCCCCTGATCATCGCGGCGATTTCGCTGTGGTTCCTGTTCTGGTGGGATTCGCACAGGCCGAAGGAAGGGCCGCTGCGCCAGCTCCCCGGGCCGCTCGTCGTGGTGATCTTCAGCGTTGCCGCCAACGAGTTCTTCAAGGCCGTCATGCCTTCTCTCGCCATCCAGCCGAGCCATCTCGTGCAGGTGCCGGTGGCGGGCAGCCTGAGCGAGTTCGCCGGCCAGTTCGCCACCCCCGATTTCAGCATGATCGGCCTGCCCGCGGTGTGGACCATCGGGCTGACGCTGGCGATCGTCGCCAGCCTCGAATCTCTGCTGTGCGTAAAGGCGGTGGACGAGATCGACCCCCGCCGGCGCACAACGGACAAGAACCGGGAGCTGCTGGCCCAGGGCGGCGGCAATCTCGTCTCCGGCCTGATCGGCGGGCTGCCGCTGACCTCGGTCATCGTGCGCTCCTCCGCCAATGTGGAGGCAGGCGCGGCGTCCAAGGCGTCCGCCATCCTGCACGGCTTCTGGCTGCTGCTGAGCGTGCTGCTGATCCCGGCCGTGCTCAACCTGATCCCGCTGGCGGCGCTGGCCGCGGTGCTGATCCAGGTCGGCTACAAGCTCAACAAGCCGGAGCTCTACACGCAACGCTGGCGCCAGGGGCTGTCGCAGTTCGTGCCGTTCTTCGCGACGATTGTGGCGATCCTGTTCACGGACCTGCTGATCGGCATCGTCATCGGGCTGGTGATCGGCTTCGTCTTCGTGATCGCGCGCAATTTCCGTACCGCGGTGAGCGTGGCGAACGACGGCAATTTCTGGCTCGTGAGCGCACGGCGCAACCTGTACTTCATCCACAAGCACGAGCTGCAAAAGGCGCTGGCGGACATCCCCGCCGGGGCGACGGTGGTGATCGACCTCGACCGCGCGGAATATGTCGATCCGGACAACATCGACATCATCAACAGCTTCTCTCGAAATGCGAAATTCCGGGACATCGAGCTCAAGGTCCGCGGTGATCTCGATCATCTGGACGAAGCAGCGCTCAACGTCCCGTTCAAGAAGGTGGCCTACACATGAAGACGATCCGCGAGCTGCTTCTCGCCAACAGGGCCTGGTCGCAGGAGATGCGCGAGCGCAACCGCGACTACTTCACTCGGCAGATTGCCGGGCAGAAGCCCGAAGTGCTGTGGATCGGCTGTTCCGATAGCCGGGTGAGCCCCGAGCAGATTACCCAGACCCGCCCCGGCGAGCTGTTCATCCACCGCAACATCGCCAACATCGTCCACCCGGAGGATGAGAACCTGCTGGCGGTGCTGCAATTCGCCCTCGAGACGCTGGAGGTCCCGCACATCGTGGTGTGCGGTCATCATGGCTGCGGCGGGATCGAGGCGACGTTGAAGGGCGGGACGAGGGGGCCGATCGACAGCTGGCTCGGCGGTGCACGGGACGTGCAAGAGGCGCATCGCCCGGAGCTCGCCGCGATCGAGGATTTCGACGAGCGCGTGAACCGCATGGTGGAGCTGAACGTGCGCGACCAGCTGATCCGGCTGGGCCGCCTGGACATTGTTCAGCGCGCCTTTGCGCGGAACCAGGAGCTGACGCTGCATGGCTGGGTCTATGATCTGCGCGACGGCATCGTTTCGGAGCTCCTAGAGATCAGCTCGCCGCTGGAGCTCGACCGCGTGACGCTGCCTGGCAAGGTGATCTCGATCGACAACGAGGCCAGTGAACGGATCGCCGCCGTCGGCAGGTGAGGCCGGATCGGCTTGGCGGGACGGCGGCGCCCCCGCCGTCCTGCCTAGTAAGACTGGCGCCCTCCCCTACATCAGCTTGTCGAGCGTGATTGGAAGGTCGCGCACCCGCTTGCCGGTGGCGTTGTAGATCGCGTTGGCGACGGCCGCGCCGGTGCCGGTGATGCCGATCTCGCCGATCCCGCGCGCGCCCATCGGGGCATGGGGATCGGGGATGTCGGTCCACATCACCTCGATCTCCGGCACGTCCATGTGCACCGGCACGTGATATTCGGAGAGGCTGGGGTTCATGATGCGGCCCTTGCGCTCATCGAACTGCGTCTCCTCCATCAGCGCCATGCCGAGGCCCATGATGATGCCGCCGCGGAACTGGCTGGCGGCGGTCTTCGGGTTGAGGATGCGGCCGCAATCGAACGAGCCGAGGAAGCGGCTTACGCGCGGCTCGCCTGTCACGGCGTTGACCCGCACCTCGCAGAACATCGCCCCGTGGCTGTGCATGGACCAGTGCATCGTCTCGAGCGGCTGCGGCGGCTCCGCCAGCACGCAGACCTGCTCCTGCCGGGCGCGCGCGAGGATGGAGGCATAGCTTTCGAATTGCTCCTGCTCACCTGCCTTGCACAGCCCGCCTTCGAGGCTGGCGATCTGGTCCGGGTCGAGGCCGGCGAGCGGGGAATCGTTGCCGGCAAGCTTCAGCAGCTCCCTCACCAGCTCGCGGTGTGCGGCGATGATGGAGGCGCCGATCGACGCGGTCTGCTGCGATCCGCCGGCCATGATCAGGCCGGGCAGCGTGGAATCGCCGTAGTTGAAGCGGATGCTCTCGATCGGCAAGCCGAGCCGCTCGGCCACCACATGCGTGTGCGCGGTCGCGGTGCCCATGCCCATTTCGTGCGCGGCGATGTCGATGGTGGCGTGGCCGCCTTGCGTCAGCGTGATCCGCGCGGCGCCGCCGGGCATCCGGTAGTAGGGATAGGTCGCCGTCGCGCAGCCCACGCCGACGAGCCATTCGCCCTCCTGCCGGGCGCGAGGCTCCGGATTTCGATCGCTCCAGCCGAACCGCTCCGCGCCGGTGCGCCATGCCTCGGTGATGTGGCGGGAGGAGAACGGCAGACCGGAGAGCGGGTCTTTCTCCGGCTCGTTGCGCAGGCGCAGTTCGATCGGGTCCATGCCGAGCGTCTCGGCCAGCTCGTCCATCGCCACCTCCAGCGCGAAGGTGCCGACCGCCTCCCCCGGCGCGCGCATGAAGGTGTTCGAGAGCATGTCCAGCTCCACCTGCTCGACATCGAGGCGGATGGTTTCGGCCGCGTAGGCGCTGCGCGAAGGGAGGATGAACGGCTCCGGCATGCCGTTGTGCGGGGTCTTGGCCGTGACGCCGCTGTGGATCAGGGCGGTCAGCCTGCCATCGGCATCCGCGCCGAGCGCCACGCGCTGTTCGGTGAGGGAACGGCCGCCGACGATGCGGTAGACGCCTTCTCGCGAGAGGGCCAGCCGCACCGGCCGGCCAGCGACGCGGGCGGCCGAGGCGGCGAGGATCTGGTGCTGCCACAGGGCCTTGCTGCCGAACCCGCCGCCGACGAAGGGCGAGGTGATGACGACCTGATCCTCCTCCAGCCCGAACACCTGCGCCATCGTCCAGGCGGAGTGGGCGACCATCTGCTGCGCATCATGCATGCGCAGCGTGTCGCCTTCCCAAAGCAGGGTCACGGCGTGCAGCTCGAGCGCGTTGTGATTGTGGCGGGGCGTGGAGTAGATCGCGTCGACTGTGTGCTCGGCAGCGGCGAGTGCCGTGTCGGCGTTCCCGACCTCGTCATGCATCACCTCGCCCATGAACTGCGCGGGCGCGCAGCCTTGCGCGCGAGCTTCGGCGAAGGAGGTGAGCGCGTCCTCCACTTCATAGGTGGCGCGGATGAGCGACCTGGCGTAGTCCGCCTGCTCCTGTGTTTCGGCAAGGACGAGGGCGATGGGCTGGCCGTTCCAGCAGATGCGATCGTCCTGCATCACCGGCACCTTGTCGCCGCCGGCGGCCTTTTGCTGGGTCATGAACAAGGGGGGCGGGTTCAGCTTCGGCGCGTTTCGATGGGTCATCACCAGCACCACGCCCGGGGCATTTTCCGCCGCGAGCGTGTCGAGGGAGGCGATGCGGCCCTTGGCAATCGTGCTGTAGGCTAGCGCGGCGTAGGCCATGCGCTCGACCGGGAACTCGGCGGCGAAGGGGGCGGCGCCGGACACCTTGAGCGGACCGTCGATGCGCGAGACGGGCTTGCCGACATGGCCGTGCCGGTGCTGGATCAGCGGATCGGGCTTGCCGCCGGGCACCCAGCTGTCCGGCGCCAGCGCCACCGCCTTGCCCATTGCGCCCTGCACCAGACCCTGGGCCAGCGCCTTGGCCTCGTCGACGATGCTCATGCGCTGTCTCCCGCCAGTTGATCCAGCACGGCGACGATGGTGCGCCGCGCCAGCTCGACCTTGAAGGCATTGCCTTGCAACGGCGTTGCATCGGCCAGTTCGGCCATTGCAGCGGCCTGGAACGCGGTTGCATCGGCCGTGCCTCCGCGCAGCATCTCCTCCGCCTTGCGGGCGCGCCAGGGCTTGTGCGCCACGCCGCCTAGCGCCAGGCGGACATCGCGAACGATGCCGCCTTCCACCTCCAGCGCAGCGGCGACCGATACCAGCGCGAAGGCGTAGCTGGAGCGGTCCCGCACCTTGCGATAGGTCGAGCGTGCGGCGATCGGCAATGGCGGCAGCTCGATCGCGGTGATGAGCTCGCCCGGTTTGAGCGTGGTCTCGATCTCCGGCCGGTCTCCGGGCAGGCGATGGAGTTCGGTCAGCTTCATGCGCCGCTCGCCGCCGATGCCGCTGAGGTGGACGATTGCGTCCAACGCCGCCAGCGCGACGCACATGTCGGACGGGTGCGCCGCGATGCAGTGGGCGGAGGCGCCGAGAATCGCGTGCTGGCGGTTGAAGCCGTCGATCGCGTCGCAGCCCTGCCCCGGCTGGCGCTTGTTGCAGTGCGATCCCTCGTCGTCGTAGAAATAGACGCAGCGGGTGCGTTGCAGCAGGTTTCCGGCGACAGTTGCCATGTTGCGGATCTGCGGGGAGGCGCCGGCGACAATCGCGCGGGCCAGCATGGGGTAGCGGGTGCGCACCAGTGGGTGCTCGGCAACCGCGGTGTTGCGGGCGGCGGCGGCGATGAGGAGGCCGCCGTCGGGCTGCTCCTCGATCGCGCTGGAGAGGCCGGTCACGTCCACCAGCGCGGTGGGGCGCTCCACGCCTTCGCGCATCAGGTCCACCAGATTGGTGCCGCCGCCGAGGTAGCGTGTTCCGACCGAGGCGCCCCGGCGGAGCGCATCGCCGGTGTCGACCGCGCGCGAGAAGACGAAGGGCGTCATTCCGCGGCCTCCGCGAAGGTTTCGGTGATCGCCTCGACGATGCCGTTATAGGCGCCGCAGCGGCAGAGATTGCCGCTCATCCGCTCGCGAAGCTCTTCACGGGTCAGCGCGATCGTATCGGCGGAGAGGTCCGCGGTG
>Ga0210040_10009065_pt1 | contig 11654 bp, 5 predicted proteins | sample CryGeyCG12114_NA_FD_185462 | JGI IMG/M metagenome (GOLD analysis project Ga0210040, IMG submission 185462) | Groundwater microbial communities from aquifer - Crystal Geyser CG19_WC_8/21/14_NA (SPAdes) (version 2) | ecosystem: Environmental > Aquatic > Deep subsurface > Groundwater | place: USA... | reverse complement strand
GTTTATAGTTAGTTAGTTCGTAAAGTGAAGCCACACCATCAACACCTTGAAAATTTTCCATAAAGTAGTTTGATGGCCGGTGCGAGCCAGCCACAAGTTCATGCTATAGTATACACAGTGCAATTGCAAAGCTATATATGATTTCCAAGACAGTTACACAACATAGGAGCTTTATATAGAGGCGTGTGATGATTAGAGAGAGTAGGAAATGTTTCATTAGGTATTCTACGTACATAAGCATACTGCCTCCGTCAAAGGGTTAAAATTATAGTGATATATAACACTCTTGAGCGTATCTATCTTCATAAATCATCGTTGAACTTTATGATTCAGCTGTTCTAATTAATTTTATAGACTAGAAAGGTGACATAACGCATAAATATCAAAACTGGCACAAAGGGAGAGTTTCATCCTTTCTTTGGCAACTCTTGTAGCAATCAAAATACAAATAGAAAAAGACATAGATGCTCACTCGATCGTTTGTTTTGTTTCAAGAAAACCGAAAAAAATGGTTCAAACAAAGAGATACGGAATCTTTCCAATTTTCACTTGTCACTTTTAATGCTTTCAAAGCACAGTGGGAAAATCGAAACAACGCTTTGAGATGACAGTGTTGATTTCGGTTTCACAATTCTTGAAATCAAATATTGAGTGAGTGAACTGCATATTTATTTATCATCAGTTGGGGATCTCTTTGCGAAACTTTTGTGTTATTTTTCTAATAAAGTCTAGATAAGAATTTGTAGAGGAGTTTTGTAATCAAAAGCAGGCAAACATTGATTTTTGGAGCAAGTCAAAATACTGGATTTAGTAAAGAAAAAGAAATTAATGTTTGCTTTGTCAATGCTCTTTTCTTACAACTTGTATTTGCTCTCCTTACAGCATGCAATAAATGCATATTTTTCGTCTCAAAAATAGATAGTCAATTTGTTTCGTACATGCCAATCTTTAGATTAAACATTGGAGAAAGTTTTAGCATAAATAAAGCTACTGCAATTGAAAATAAAGTCTTTTATAATAAAATTCAATCGCGTCTATAAAAATAACGTGCGTAGTATTCCACTAGAGCTAACTAAAGTTTTGTTCGTGTAATGTAGTCGCTGCCTGTAGCTGTTTGGAATGGGCAAAACTTACATTAGTTTCATGGTAGGTTGATATTGCATTTGATGTGGGTAGAGGATTTTCACATGTGCACTGTTTGTTAACCATCTAGTGTGTTCAAAAAGCACGTATGCGTATACGAGAAAAGCATACAAGTTTATAAATATATGACTAAAAGGATCCGTAATCTATCACCAACTGATGGATCAATTTGCATGGAAATGAGCAGATGAAAGATAATTTAGCATACAAAACATAACGATTGTGATAAAGGAGCAGTTAGTGTGCGTGATCAATACAATTACTGCCATTATGGGGATGATGTCATTTTGGCAGATGTCTTTGTTTGTGTGTCGTGTGTATTTCAATGTTGCAAAGACCGTCATTAAAGCGATACAATAACTACAACATGATATGCAGTTACAGGAATCTTTTCCATCATCAATTTTTTGTGGTGAACTAATGGTCTCCAATTTTATCAGGGAATGAAAGAAATGACATTTTTTTACTGAAGACACAGAGACATGGAGTTAGTGAGTCTGTGAAGGAAAACTTTCCTACTGAAAAAACAAGCGTCACTGTTGTCTCCAATATTGAGAGTTTTAAGAACAGCACAAGAAGCTCTATGGATTCTTCGCTTCAAAATTGAATTTGAAGTTATTTTTACACAAGACAAGCACTGCGAAAAATAAAATGTAACGCAATATGCAGTGAAATTACTAGTGAACATCATCAATCTTATGTAGTAGCAGACAAAATAAATATTTACGTCAGTTACAAATAAGCTAGGTAGAAAACCTAAAAGGTGCATTATCATAATGAAATGACTTAACACCGGAAAATAACAGCATCATTTTGAGAATTTCATTTTTTATCGTTTTAAGAATTGGCGTGTGAGTTAGTGTCGAACATTTTTTGCAGATTTTTGTACGGATGGGTGGGCGTGCGGGTATTTCACGTCTTCTAATGATTTGTGGTGGAAAAAAATATTTCTAGCATGGAGTTACCTGTCTCGACCTAAACTTTAAAAGCTATCTCCTCATTCATTTTTGAAACTAGAATTTCGATTCTAAAATTTATTAATAGGTCAGGTCTGTGCGCACAATTTTATGTCCCACTTTTTTTTAAATTCGTCTTAAGTTAAGAAAGGAATAGGTCCTTAGTAACTATGGGAACTTTTTTGAAAGATTTTTTTTCGAAATATTTACTATTTTTAGAGACGCTTCCGTTGGTTCATATTTAACCTAAAATCAAAATTTTATTTTATAAATATAGCAGTGAGTAAACTCACATCCATACTCACAGAAATACACCGCCCTGCTGTAGCTTTGTTTAGCAAACCGAACCGCCTAATTACGAGCAAGAATTTACAACAGGTCATTTGTTAACTGAACCAACTGAAGACACTTTTAGTAATTGGATAGTCCTTCATGATAAATTGCAGTAGTAGTTGGGTGCAGCAAAACTTTATAAAAATGCATTCTAGTTTCAGGTGCACGAAAAAGAGCTATCTTCAGCTGTGATAAATGATACACAGCTATTTTTTGCGTTCTCAGAGAAGACAAAAAGCTAAAAGTAAATATTTGATAAGTTATGTTTCAAAAAAGTTTTCAAACAGTTTGATTTCAGTATTTCCAGAAACAACCGTTGTATGGAACATGTATGGTATAAAATTCAAGGAATTTGGGATGATCGATCGAATTTACATTATGTGTTGAACATTCCTTTACATGCTTTACCTTAAGAAAAAATTTAAAATCGATATGGAATCTGTTTTTCTTCAAGCCATAATGGATATCTATGCAAGCCGTCATTCTGTAATTATTTGGGGCCTCCTGATACTCGTTCTTCTTGAAAATAATAATGTCGTAATGTTGCGTAAGTCTCACAAATTTCCGATAGACAGCGCTGAGAAATTGCGTTGGTTGAAAAATATTGGAAGAACCTTAGGTGAATACAAGAATGGCTGGAAACTCTGCTCTTTGCACTTTGTAAAGACGGATTACAGCCCATTTACTAATAGACTTTTGAAGAAAAGTGTGCCAAACTTATCAAATGGTATTGACAAATTTTATGTTCAACAACTAAAAAAAAGAATTTCTAATCTTGAATTTCTTATCATCTAGATCTGACAATCGAACATGTAAATTATCGAGTACAGGATAAACTTCCTTTGATTGCCGTGATATTTTTCGCTCAATAATTTAATACTCGATGGCTACGGATTATTATGTTACCTTCAGCCCAAATTGAGCCCCCTTTCAAAATATTTTGTGCGAATGTTGAAGTATTGCCAGACCTGGTAGAGAAGGAGTTTGTTTGATCACTATAGGGACCTTGATTTACCCATTGAACCTTATAAAAGTATTCTTTCATTTAAAGTGACAACAATAACATTCAAGCTGTAGGGCTTGAGATCAGTTGACTACCTGTTTATTAATGTATACCTAGCTATATTATAGTCTTCTCAATGTATTGTGCATTGATTCTAATCCACTTCTAGTTGTACTTACTACTACTCAATAAACTTTAAACTACGAACTGGGCACTTGTCCATAGCATTACGAACCCTATATTCACACACTGGTACTTGCTTTCGATATTGTTCCATGTTATACAAACATTATTTTTCCATTCTACAATGGTATTTGACTGATTTGAGGCACATTGCCGCAACTAGCTTTTGAGAAATAACCGCATCTACTTACTTACTACTACTCCATCATTCTGGAGCTTAAATCATCCAAAAGAGATGCCTCGTAAATACGCATAACGTGCATTAAATGATACAAGCAATTAAGTAACAAAGAGCAGTAATGAATTTGAAATGCTGTGGATTATGGCAGGCAAACGTTTATCCTACTCACTCTCTCAAATTCCAGATATGGAGTGATCGCATCATATTCTCCGAATTCATCGCTATTAGCTTTCCCGCAGTCTGTTCACAATTGGAAGTACGAAAATTAAAAACTAACGATGTCTACCAATGTCCTGCGCTAAAAGTAAATACGCTAATATGACTTGTCAACTTTGAAGCCCACTGGCTGTCTCCCTCCCAGTTCTAAAGACCAAACAACAGCAGCGTTGTGGTGTGGAAATTTTTTTGAAGCATTGGAGCCACATGAAAACGAAATCCACGTCATAACCACAATTGCAAGGCACTATACCGATAACTTTGGCAAATCAAATTCTTACCATTGCAAATGCCATATTGGCGAATATTGTTTGATAGCATGACACTCGAAAAATTATTAGCCGCAGTTAAGTCCCAACATAAGATTTAAGCTTTAACTATTCATGTAATGGGAGTCGTAAAGAAGATTATAACTGCTGAGCCAACTCAAAGTTTCTCTACCACAATGAACGTCAATATATAATCTAGACTAATAATATTATCGATTTTAATGGGAGCTAGAGAGAATAGTGCCGGGGGAAAGCAAAAATCCCGAATACAAATTTCCATTAAAACTGGCATTTACACATTTTAGTGAAAGCAGGTTTTTGGGTTATTGAATTTCATTGAAGTTGTACAGTTAAAAAAACTGCGAAGTTCGTGAGCCCAAGTAAAGGTAATTGTTTTTCGCATTTATAAAGCAAAAAAAAATGATTGGCTTTCTTTTACATTTTGAGCGCTGTGAATATAAAAAAAAATTCAGTCATGAAGTTTATATACCATAAGGACTTTTTAATTTTCTTTCCCAAAACTCGGCAAAATATGCAGGCTATGATACAACCCTCCTGTAATATTTAGCCTTAGAGACGGAAGATGCAACATTCCAATGACTTGACATGATTTGATGGTTGAATATTATCGCTCATATTCTGAGTTTAGTAGTACAGTTTAATAACGATAATGATATACGCTTATTAGTTCCTTCTCATACCTTTGTGTTGGTCTGGATATGGCACAAGTGAAAGCAACAGAGCTACTAAAGTTATAGAGGCTGCAGGCTCAAAATTACAAACTGGATTTTCCTTTCAAGTGCAGGTTAAATTGACAATCCAGGTGAATTGGGAATTTCTATGGACGAAATACTGTAAAGTAAACTTTTTTATAACAAATTAAAATACTTTTTTATTTGCACTCAATTTATATCTTAATCTATATTTAAATAAACTATATTAGTATGAAAATATATATTTTAAAAGTTTAATGGGGCCAATTGTTATATATTTAATTCCATTATCACTACTGAAATCATAATATTTAATCATTCATGTCCTGTGAAATGAAATATTGAATAAACGCTTGCTAAAAAAAACTCCAAAATTTTGGACAAAAGAGTTTTCAGGCTTTTTTTGAATGAATCATACTTTCTCCGTAGTGTTTAAAATTACAGCAAACCTGAAAACGTATTCTTTAAAAAAAGTTCACTTTGGACCACTTTTGCCGTCACCGTTCATAGAAAAACAAACTATTCATTCCCTTTGATGTTTACTTGACAATAGGACATAGTATGCCATTTACATGCACGCACAAACAACAAAGACTTACTTGCTTAGAAATACTCGGAGCCATTCCGTTCATGCATTATTCATCCCTGCACTAGTGCATGAATGTTGTCCTTTAAGTTGAGGGTCATTTGCTGTTGGCATACAAATCCTCAACTTCCAGTTATCTAAACTCCCATTATTGGCAAACATAATTGGGTTCACTTTGTATACAGACTTAATACTGCTTGAAATATAAGTCCAAGTTAATTGGAAATAATGGATCGAATACTCAAACAATCTCAGTCAGTCACTAACGAAATCATTGCAGCAACATTATGTCTGTACTAACTATGTATCCATAGTTAATTAGTTAGTTAGACTATTTCTTGAAAGTAGCTTAGTTAGCAAGTGTGCATAGTATAAACACTTGACTTGTTGCCACACAAACAGAATCACTCTCAGCAGGCTGCTCTCACACACTATAGATACCAAATAGTTTCCCCTGATTCGCTTCTACCCTCCTTTCCCAACAACAGTATGAGTACCAACATTAAATGAAGCAAAATGAATTATAGCTAGTGCAGCTTTTATTGCCTCAGAAAATTGCTTTCAGTAATTCCACGTTAAACACTGTCACATCAGAACGCCCAACAAACTACTCACGGTGCATTGTGGCAGCTCTTTTCTTTCACTGACCCAATTTAACACGCCTCTGCCTCTCCCAAGCCACTTGCTTCATAGTGCAAGTAAATAAGTTTCCTAGTACGGACTGCCTATATGTACACATTCTTTTGCGAGCTTATGTAAAGATGACGATTGTTTGCGTTGCATACCATACTCTGTGTAGTTAGGAGGACAATACATACAGGCAGTAAAGTACTTTTTATACTTCCTTTCTATCTTCTTGTCCTCTGACGTTTCAACTTTCCCTGAACCTAGCCCAAGTGGAGTAAGTTTTCTTTTTCCTCTTTTGTAGCCGCTTATCTTATCTCCGCTGACTTACTCCCTCTCGAGTTGAACCCAATGCAAAGATAGATAGATAGTTAGTTAGGAAATAAAAATTGATCCAAACGTGCACGTATTTGTCTATATATGTGTAGAAGGACTGACTGGTGACTGTGTGTGAGGAAATGGTGCATGTAAACGTTTCCTTTGCAAAGCAAAGCAACTAATGCAATAATATTTTGATTTTATACTACACAGATGAAAATGGAATGAAAGTACAAAGTTACTTTTAGTAGGATTAAAGAAAGTGCATGGAATGAGATCAGTCAGGATTTTATAGACACGTGAAATGGGTGAGAGTTCAAACTTTGTGCTTCCTAAATTGGCTTTCGGCAAATAAAATCAGAATAAAAGCCACGCTCTGTCTACTGAAATGATGATAAGCCCATTACAGGAGCTTACGGGTAGTCTGATAAAATGGATGACACTTTCTTCGTACCTATACGTTTACGTTACCTTCCTTATTCCATAAGAGTATCTTGCACAGGATGTAAGAATGAATGTGACATGGTAAACTCTCTAAACGAGATGTATAATTTTGTATGAGTAGGTCCAAATTGGGGATGAAGTCAAAGAAATGTTATTCCATATCATAAAATCCGTTCCGTATTATAACATAGACCAATGCCACATTGAATCAGAGATATAGTACAACCATACATGCTCGCATTGTATTCTGTGTAGTTAGTGAGCAGTGAGTTAGAGTAAACAATTAGTGATAAGCGAATATAATACTCATGGAAAACTGTGTATATGGCAAAAGACATTTCTCTTTCTATGGACACAAATAACTTATCACAGTGGACTTCGAATTTCCAATTATTTGCCAATCAAAAATAGAATACGTGGGGAAAGAACTTGCTTTTTGTTTGCTCCTTTTTAGGGAGCCATTAGTATGGTAAACTTTGTTGAAAGTTTTTTTTTCACTTGAGAAACTAAAATTACTAAGAATTCTTGTGTTTTTGTGCACTTTGTAAAGTAAAAGTGGTATGAACAGCCCTATAATTTAAAGTACTAACTTTTACAAGATATATAGTTGGTATAATAACAAGTAAGAATGTAAGCAAAAAAGAGCATAATCGCGCGCAAATTTGCACTTAAGATATGAGAAATGGGCAGAGAATTTGAGACTGTGCTGATAGCAGCTATTTCCTAATCGTTCTAGACATGGAATAGCTAATTCACACATGCAGATGTACGCCCAAGTCGTTATCACGCTATAAGTGTTAATCGACCGCAAGCATGCAGAAAGACGAGTGTTGTAATGCAAATTTTTCATCTCCCCCTAGATTATATGAGTTCTAAAAAGACGCGATCTCTACTACGCGTAATGAACACAGTTTTCTCTTAAATTTAACCATGTACCCCCTTAATTTTAAGGGAAAATTAGAGCAGTGTTATGATTTATATAATGAATGAATCTGCGATGGATGAACCCGTAAGAAAATAGGGCATTTTTTGTTTCAGAGAAGGGAAAAATTCTCCTTTTTCGTAGCTACATTGGAAAAAACATCCATGTTAACGAAACAAGTGAAAAAAAGAACTATATATACATTGAATTTATTATTAAAATGTAGTATTTTGGCCAGTTCTCATCGCTTTCTATGCAGAAAAATCAGCAAAAGGTTTGGTGAAATTCCTTGCATCCAGAAAGCATACGCCCATCATACTTTCTACTTACTTAACCCAGCAGTGGTAGTGCACGGACAAAGAAACAGCGAAGTAGACCGCAGAAATTTATGTAGCATTTTATTTTCGGATGCTATCATGAAAAGTTATAGTTTACGACAAGGAAAGTGAAGTAAAATATCGTTCTTTTTGACAACAGTGGCTATACTTTGGAGCGAAAGAAACGGACTTTTGCTGTCTATGGTGAGCAAGTATAAAAAACTCTCATATTTAGTTCACTAGAGCTTCACTTAAGTCGTAAGATTTTTGCTTGAGTCTAATGTGGAAAGGAAAAAAACTAAAGTTTCTTTCACTTTTATTGCATTAGTTGTTGTGAGAGTTCAAAGTACAATACAGTACAACATATAAAAAATATGTCTTGAGTAATCGTCTGACTGGACAAAAAAAATTTGTTATAGGTGGAGACTTGTAGTTGTAAAGGTCTTTACCCTTCGAAATAAACGGGAGAAAAACATGCAAAAAACTACATTGTAGCTGCAGCTAGCTAATGTTATAGGAGCCAATCCAAATAACTTTTAACAATAGCCTGGCATCCATGTCCATTTCATAAGTTCAAGTTGCAATGATTTATGTGAAAAGTTTAAAGCAATAAAAGTGAAAGCAAAATTAATTTTTAGGAGCAAAACATTTCAAAAACACTTATGGCATGTCAAAAATATAAATGACTGACCTGAAAACAGAAAAATTTTCTTCACAAAAGAACTCCTACGTGCTCCATAAGCAATTTGAAAAAAATTCCATGGAGTTGATAAAAGTTGAAATTACTTTAAAAACTGTAAAAAACCTCGAAAATTATACGAATTGCAATTCAAAACCCAAAAAAGACTGGAAGCTCAGTTTCCACATATTATGCAATTTTTTAATGGCTTCCATTACTGTCATTGACTCCACTCAGTATAATGTATTCATTTGAAGCTAAAGTTTAACATTACCCTACAATTTTTTATTAGGTGCACGCACGCATACTTTGCATGCTGCTCTAACTATAGCTTTGTTGCTACTAACATAGGATTTAACAAGTTATAGCTCAAAAGTCGTTCATCATTATCTCCTCGGTGTGAGATCATGTTTTGTGCAATTCTGAGACAAAAGGATGGGTGAGAAATGACAAAAAAGTGTCTCTTGATAATTTATCCTTCATTGACAAATCGTCTTTTTTCTCGTCCTGTCTCACTCTTTAAGAAGTGTATGGATTTTCATTTTGCTGTTCCTTTCTACTATAACAAACAACAGGCTCATCTTCAGTGTATGAATGCAACATACATAGTTTCTTTTCATCACATTTTTTATGTACGGTTCCAGGAATATTATCTCCAAAGCTCTAAATAAGAAAGAATAGAATCCTCCTTGAAAATGTCAATAATATCGATATTTCGCTCTCTAGTATAAAGAAAATGAAATTGAGATATACAATTGTCACGTTGGCATGGACAATATGGATGTAGTAAAAGCTATAGCATGTTTTTTTCAGATGCAAGTGTCGTTCAACATTAATGCCCTTCCAACCAACAATAAGATTTTATTTTTTTATCTAGAAGCATGATTTTCCACTTTCCTTTTCAATCAATATGAATAGGTTTTTTGAAAAGTGTATTACTTGTTATAAGGTATACAGCATACTTTTTGTTTGCAATAACAAGTGGGTTTGTCATTGTTTATTATTCAATGTCCTTTATGGAATGCTAACTGAAGCTCACATTTTTCCTCCCAGTTTTTAATGGATGCAAAAAAAATATTTACTTGTGCAACGAAAGTTTTATTGACTTTCAAATATGATGGTTTATCAATGTCGGTTTAGAGTTTTGCCTTCTTATTTGCAGCCGCACACACACACACCGTATGCAATAGCAAAATGATGAATAAATACGTTAGTTTGAAAACTAGCAACAACTGTATAGATTTAAAATGGTTTTATGATTTTGCTCCGTAGCTACCGTGTACCAACTTACGTCAATAAATATGAATTGCCATTGATTTTGGAAGCATTAGATGTAAGCACGCATACAACTTCAGTACTTGTGTCTACATTGAGTAAATTGCTTTATTCCAAACCATAGCCTCTTTTTTACTCAAAAACTTTTTTATTGTAGCATACTCAAGTTGTAATAGGAACAAACAAGTGTTGTTTCCAAGGATTATGAAGGCTGTCACAAAAGTTATAAAAAACAAATGCAATTAAATATTCTCATTTTGTCAACTTACTTTGTCTAGACTGCTAATCATCGTCTCTTTTTGGTTGACACAAAAACTTGTAGAGAATTTTTAATTATTCCTATCAAAATTAGCCAATCAAACTAACTAAAACTAATTCATACACTATTCGGAACACAATTCACTAATTCCACTTGAAAACACAATCTGAAGTAGCTTAAAATACTAGCTTTAAGTAATCGTCAATCAATGCTATTCTGCATCCAATTCCAAAAGTAAAAGTGAACAACTGACAATTAATTTTGCAATCCTAGTCAGTAAACCCGCAAGTTTTCATTAAACAAAGTTCAATTTAATTGGTATAGCCACATTTAGTCTCACAATCACAACAAAACCACACAACTTCCTCATTATAACTCATTCAACACTACTATATGTAACCTACCACTCGATTTTCTCAAGTTGACTAAATAGTAAGTAAGTGAGTGACTTTTAGTTAAGTCAGCATAAGAAACAGTTGAACACCAGTTTTTAATAATGAAACAAGAAGCTTTGGTTGAACCAGCAGCTATGTACACCATCATTATCTTGTAGTTAGTTAGTTATGTGCTTCACTTTTGTGCACTAATTGAGAGTGGGTGCTATTTAAAAAACCTGTTGTCAAGAGCCAACTCTCTTTTTGTTGAGCACAATCATAATCAGTTAGTTAGTTAGTTAGTGCATGTGTATGAGTTCGACCTGAACTAACTATAATATGCAAATATCTTTGACTATCCAGTTTCTCCCTATTGTCTCAATACCATAGATTGTCGTGCACACAGATAAAATATCAAGATCCTGTTATGAATTATGTATAGTAGTTCGCAGTCACAGACTTTGTGTCATTAATCAAGTGTCTTCTACAGTGTCAATGCAAAACAATGCTAACTAAACTGTAGGAATCCTACAGTAGGATGTTATGCTTAGAACTATTTAGAGTTGAGCTATATTATAATCTATGAGTGACGTATATACAATTGAACAATGTATGATTTGACTGGTTGAATTTCCTGCAAAAATGGACAGTGTAAAGGCTGATTTTTAATATTTTATGTGAATTTTTTCATCAATGCTTCTCAATTTAACAAGTTTTTAAGAATATTTTAATTTAACTTCACGCAACACGTGCAGCTATGACATATTTTCCAGGAGGATAAACACTATTCACGTTTTGCATGGGTGGATAGTTTTTATTAAATTCGTTCAATTTGTTGTTCACCTGTTTTCAATGAATG
>Ga0210040_10009064_pt1 | contig 11654 bp, 6 predicted proteins | sample CryGeyCG12114_NA_FD_185462 | JGI IMG/M metagenome (GOLD analysis project Ga0210040, IMG submission 185462) | Groundwater microbial communities from aquifer - Crystal Geyser CG19_WC_8/21/14_NA (SPAdes) (version 2) | ecosystem: Environmental > Aquatic > Deep subsurface > Groundwater | place: USA... | reverse complement strand
CCACGTGGACGGCTACATGAAGCGGCTCGACTACGGCTGCGTGTTCGGCGTCGCGGCGCCGGGCGGGACCTTCTCCGACCCGGGGCGGGACTGCGTGATCGGCACCGAAGGCGGGCAGGAGGTCTTTGCCCTGCGCGGTGCGCTGCGCTGGCTCGTCAACGACCAGATCGAGAACAACCTGATCGCCGACTTCACGGAAGACCGGTCCGAAGCCAGCCCCGGCAAGCTGCTCATCCAGCCGCCGGAGCCCGTGGGCCCCAACTACATCACCGGGCCGGAGGACTACACCAACTACGCCACCTATACCGGGCTGACCGGCACGCCCGACCAGTTCACCTTCCCGGCGGAAAGCTTCCTGCGCAGCTGGGGCGTCTCCAACACGCTGGACGTGGCGCTGAGCGAGATGCTGTCGCTGAAATCGATCACCGCGTACCGCTTCGCACGGGGGCTGAGCTATTGGGACGGCGACGCCTCGCCCGAGCCGATCATCACCCAGTCGCCAAGCTTCCGGCACGAGCAGTTCACGCAGGAGTTGCGGCTGCTGGCGGAGATCGACGACGTCGCGGAGCTGACGCTAGGCGCCTATTATTACGACGCGAAGAGCCGGCAGTTCGGCCGCGTCAGCATCGCGCCGGCGGCGTTGGACTTCCTCTCCAACGATCCGTTCGAGCAGACGTCCAAATCCGCCTTCGCCCATGCGGTGCTCCACCCGCTGCCGGGCTTCAACGTCACCGGCGGGCTGCGCTACACGACGGAGGACAAGACCTACACGTTCAGCCGCATGAGCCCGATCCCCGGCGTGCCGACCGATCCCCGCGTCGCGTCGCTGGAAGGGCTGAGCGCCTCGACCGAGAACGACCATTGGGACTGGCGGATCGCGCTCGATTACGAGGTGGTGCCGGACGTGCGGGCCTACACGCAGGTCGCCACGGGCTTCAAGGGCGGCGGCATCAACCCGCGGCCCTACTACCCCGAGCAGGTGGTGCCCTTCGGGATCGAGGAATCGACCTCCTACGAGGTGGGCGTGAAATCCATGCTGTTCGACCGCCGGCTGCGCCTCAATGTGGACTACTTCCACAATGACTACACCGGCTACCAGAGCCAGGTCCTCTCCTGCCCGGACATCTCGCCCATCCTGCCGCCTGGCGTGCCGGTGTTCTGCGGCGCGACGCGCAATGTCGGCGATGCGGAGATCGACGGGATCGAGCTCGAATTCGACGCGCGGCCCCTGCCCGGCCTGTCGATCGACGGCTCGTTCAGCTGGATCGACTTCCGCTTCGTCTCGGGCCTGTCGACCAGCTCGATCGTGCCGGGCGTGACCGATCCGGTGTTCGTGCCGAAGTGGAAATACGCGGTGGGCGCGCAATACGAGATCGACCTGGCGGAGACCGGCACGCTGACGCCGCGGCTCGACTGGTCGTGGCAGTCCGAGATCCAGAGCACGCTTCCGAACAACCTGCCCGGCCGCACCTTCGGCGAGGTGGAATCGCGCGGGCTGATGAACGCGCGGCTCACCTACCGCACGGCGGACGAGGATTGGGAGGTGGCGCTGGCCGCAACCAACCTGTTCGACGAGTTCTACTACGCCAACAAGTACGATCAGGTCGCGCAGTCCGGCAACGCCTTTGGCCTGCCCGGCCGCCCGCGTGAGGTGATGCTCAGCCTGAAGCGCAACTTCTAGGGAAAGGGCGAGGGGCGGCTCGAGCGGCCGCTCCTCAAGCCTCGCCGGTGATGAAGGCCGCCGCTCGCTCAGCGACCATGATCACCGGCAGGTTGGTGTTGCCGCCGGGCAGGCACGGGAAGATCGAGGCGTCCGCGACGCGCAGGTGCTCCACCCCGCGCACCCGCAGCTGCCCATCCACCACCGCCTGATCGTCCGCGCCCATCCGGCACGTGCCGCAGGGGTGGTAGGCGGTGGCGGCGGTGACGCGGATATAGGCGAGCACTTCCTCGTCGGAGGCGAGGTCCTGTTCCGGCCGGCGGATCGCGCCGGTCACCCCGGCCAGAGCTGGCTGGGCGAGCAGATCGCGCAGGCGGTGATAGCCGTGCAGCATCGCGGTGCGGTCGTCCGGGTCGCTCAGCAGGTTGAACTGGATGCGCGGGTGGGCGAGCGGGTCGGCCGAGGCCAGCCTCAGCCAGCCACGGCTTTTGGGATAGTTGAGCGACCACATCGCGCCCATGCGCGGGCCGAAGGGCTGGCGCAGGCCGGGGAACCAGACGCGGGACTGCATCGCCAGCGGGATCAGCAGCAGGTGCAGGTCCACTTCGCTGGAGCCCGGCTGCGTCGCGACGTTGGCGGAGATGGCGAGCGGCGGCGCCCCCATCACGCTCCGCCTCCCCAGCAGCCACCGGCCGAATGAGGCGGCAAGGCGGTCGAAGCGCAGCTCGCGATCGAAGGAGAGGTTGGGGTCGAGATCGAACTCCAGTCCGGCGCCGGGATGATCGTGCAGGTTCTCGCCCACCTCAGGGCTGTCGGCGGCGACCTCGATTTCCAGCGCCACCAGTTGCCGGGCTGGGCCGATGCCGGAGAGCATCAGCAGTTGCGGCGAGTTGATCGCTCCGCCGGCGAGCACGACCTCGCGCGCCGCCCGCACCTCCACCTCCTGCCCGTCGCGGCGATAGGCGACACCCACCGCGCGGCGCCCTTCGAGCAGCACTTTCGTGGCGACGGCGCCGGTCTGCACCTGCAGGTTCGGGCGCGTCATCGCCGGGCGGAGATAGGCGTCCGCTGCGCTGCACCGCCGGCCGCCCTGGGTGGTGAAGTCCGGCATGCCGAATCCGTCCGTCTCCTCCCCGTTGAAGTCCTGCGTGATCGGGTAGCCGAGCGAGCGCGCTGCTGCGATCGCCGGTTCCATCAGCGGGCTGGGCGCGGGGTGCGGCTCGACCGACATCGGCCCGTTGCCGCCATGCATCGGCGTTTCGCCGCGCCAGTGCCGCTCCAGCTTGCGGAACCAGGGCAGCACGTCGTCCCAGCCCCAGCCCGTCAGGCCCTGATCGCGCCAGCCGTCGTAATCGGCGCGGTGGCCGCGGATCGCCATCATGCCGTTGAGCGAGGAGGTGCCGCCGAGCATCCGCCCGCGCGCGACCGGCAGGCGGCGGCCACCCAGCTCCGCCTGAGGTTCGGAGAGGAAGCCCCAGGTCAGCGCAGGGTTCGGCCACAGTTTCGACACTGCGAGCGGAAGGCGCACGTCCCAGCGCCGGTCGCTGCCGCCCGCCTCCAGCAGCAGCACCCTGCTGCGCGGGTCTTCCGAGAGGCGAGCGGCGAGCACGCAGCCGGCCGATCCCGCGCCGACGACGATGAAGTCGAACCGATCCACCGGCAGGCTCAGACCACCTTCCAGTAGCGGAACACCGAACCTGTGGGGTTGCGCTGACCGACGCCGACGAACAGGGTTCGGTTCAGCCAATCGTAGCGCCCCTCCGGCGCCTCGAAACGCGGCATCATGCGCATGTAATAGCTCTGCGGATCGACAGGCTCCTGCGCCAGCAGCGCGCGCACCACCTCCGGCGGAGCGTGGCGGACGCCGGTGCTGCGCTTGAGGATGTGGGCGCCGTCATCCGTCTCCAGCAGGTACTGCGATTCGAACCGGCCGCTGCCGTCTGGCCGGACCATCGGAAAGTCGCCGCCGCTGCCGGGCACCACGCGGCCCGAGAGGCCGGGGCCGGAGAAGCTGCCCTCAGTGATCAGCACCGCGCCGCGCGTGTAGCCGGGCGCCAGCGGGATGTGGATGCGCGTGCCGAGCGAAATCCGCATCTCCAGCGCGAGTTCGAGCTGCATGGTCACACGATCCTGCTGATGGAGAGGATGCCGCTGGCCCCCGTGGAGCGATCCGGTGCCTGCTCGGCAAGGAAGGCGCGGGTGGCGAGCTCGGCGACGCTGCATTCCTCTGCTGCCTCGAACAGCAGGGCCAAACGCATTCCGGCCTCCGCGGTGCGATATCCGGCGCCGAAGCAGCGCGCCACCGCGCCATCGGTAAAGGCGATGTAGTAGCTGGCCTCGATCGCCGTGACGCCATCAGCCCGCTCCAGCAGCGTCTCCCCGCCGCCGGTCAGCCGGCCCGACAGCCCCAGGCCGGTGAACGTGCCGCCGGTCACCGGGACATGGCTGCGCCTGCCTCCGGTCGCGATGTCGCCGACGACCAGCGGTGCGCCCCGCTCCAGCAGCATGTCGAAGACGGGGGCGAGGCCCGGCGTGGGTGCGGTGAAGGTTTCGGTCATGTCAGGTGGCCATCGTCACAGCTTTGAGCTCCGTATACGCTTCGACCCCGGCACGCCCGTTCTCGCGCCCGAAGCCGGATTGCTTGATGCCGCCTGCGGGCATCGACAGGTCGCCCCCGCCGCCGGAATTGATCCGCACCGTTCCCGCCCTCAGCCGCGCGACAAGGCCATGCGCGGCCGACAGGCTGCCGGTCCAGGCGTAGGCGGCGAGGCCGTAGCGCGTGTCGTTCGCCAAGGCGGCGATTGCGTCCAAGTCGGTGGTCTCGAACGGGATCGCACAGAGCACGGGCCCGAAGATCTCCTCGTCCACCGCGGCCATCCCTGCGTTGACGCCGCAGAGCACCGTCGGCTCCACGAAATGACCGCGCGCTGGAAGGGTTCGTCCGGCCCGGAGCGCCCGCGCGCGCTGTGTCGTCGCCCCCTCCACATAGGCGATGATCCGCTCGCGCTGCCGGGCGGAGATGGCGGGGCCCAGCTGCATCTGCGGATCCATCGTGTCGCCGATCCTCATCGCCGCGCCGATTTCGGCGATGCGCGTCACCAGCGCCTGCTCCACGCTGGCATGGACGAACAGGCGGGAGCCGGCCGAGCAGGTCTGGCCAGTGTTGAGGAAGATGTTCATCGCGATGGCGCGGGCAGCAGCGTCGATGTCCGCGTCGGGCATCACGATGACGGGGGACTTGCCGCCCAGCTCCACCGTCACCCGCTTCATCGCCCGCGCGCAGGTGGCGGCGATCTCGCGGCCGGTGGCGGTCGAGCCGGTGAAGGAGATCTTGGCCACGCCGGGATGCGCCACCAGCGCCCCGCCCGCCTCCGGCCCGGTGCCGGTCACCACGTTGAGGAAGCCCGGCGGGAAGCCGCACTCCACGCTCAGTTCGGCCAGACGCAATGCGGAGAGGGAGGATTGCTCCGCCGGCTTCAGCACCACCGCGCAGCCGGCCGCGATCGCCGGGCCGATCTTGAACGCCGCGCCCATCAGCGGATAGTTCCACGGGATGATCTGGCCGACCACGCCGACCGGCTCCCGCAAGGTGAAGCCGCTCCAGCTGCCCGGCTGCGAAAGCTCCATCGTCTCGCCCGTCAGCTTGGTCGCCCAACCGGCGAAATAGCGCAGGATCGCGGCCGAGGCGGGGATGTCGATGCGGCTGGCGTTGGCGATCGGCTTTCCGGCGTCGAGCGTCTCGATCAGCGCCAGCTCCTCGGCATGCGCTTCGACCGCGCGGGCCAGTGCGAGCAGCGCGTCCTGCCGCTGCGACGGCATCCAGCGGCGGGCCATCGCGTCGCTCGCCGCCGCCACCGCGCGGTCAATGTCTGCCGCGCTGCCGGCGGCGACCTCGCCGAAGTGCTCCTCGGTGCAGGGGTTCTCCACGGCGATCCGCCCTGCCCCTTCAGGCGCTGCCCATTGGCCGGCGATGAAGTGCCTGGCTTTGCTCGCCACCGCCGGAATCGCGCCATGCGCCATCAAAATGCATCGTCCTCGATCGATCAGGAGGGCCGCGACCTATCAAGGCCGCCCGGCCCGCACTTGTCTCAGCGCGAACGCGCCTGCTGGACAGCCATTTCGCGCCGCGATAGCCTTTGCAAAAAGCCCGGCAGAATGCGGGAAGGGGAGAGGATGCTGCAGACCTTCACGACGAGGGCGGCGACGCGGCTGGAACGCAGCCGCCAGTGGTGCGCGCGCACCCAGGCCCACCATGTCGAGTTCAATGACGATCGCGAGGCCTCCCTGCGCGGGGGCGAGTTCGGGGAAATGCGGCTGTGCATCGTCTCGATGGGCAGGCACCGCGTGGTGCAATCCCAGCAGGCCGCGCAGCTCCTGCGGCCCACGCTCAAGGTCCTGCTGCAGGAGGAAGGCACGGCGATCATCCGCCAGGCCGACAGCGTCCATCGGCTGGAGCCCGGCGAATGGTGCGCCCTGCGCAAGGACCTGCCCTTCGAACTGGAGGCGCCCGATCATGCGCGCCAGCTGGCGATCACCCTCCCGTGCGAGCTTCTGCCCCATTCCGGGCGGGATTCGGAGTGGTGGCGCAAGGGGCGCAGCTTCCTGCGCGGGCCGGGGCAGGTGCTGCATGCCTGCGCCTCGGCCGCGATCATGACAGCGGGCCATCTGGACCCGGCGCAGCGCCGGCAGATCGGCCAGCAGCTCACCGGCCTGCTGCAGATGACGATCGCGGCGGGCGAGGTCGGCCCCCTGCCCGATGTTCGCGAGGAGCGGCGCCGCGCGATCCTGGGCTTCATCGACCGGCACCTCGACGATCCGGAGCTCAGCGTGGCGCGCATCGCCCATGCCTTCGGCCTGTCCACCCGCAGCGTGCACAAGCTGTTCGAGGGGGAGGCGCACACCGTCGCCCGCGCAATCTGGGACCGGCGGCTGGAGCGCTGCCGGGACGAGATGGTCGATCCCTCCCTCGCCGGTCGCTCGATCACCGAGATCGCCCATCTGTGGGGCTTCAGCGACAGCCAGCATTTCAGCCGCGCCTTCAAGCAGCGCTTCGGCCTGCCCCCTCGCCTCTATCGGGAGGCCTGCCCGGGGCACTGGCCGCGATCCTTCAGCCTGCCCGCGCAAGCGGATTGATCGAGCGCGGTGAGCGCAGGCTCGGTTCCAGCGGCGATGTCTCCCTTTTCCTGCTCGGCCACAGGATAGTTGCAAAGCTAAGCGTCTCGCATTAACCTTGCCCCAAAAGGGGAGGAAGCAATCCTCGCCGAACAAGGGAGGAAACGGATGCCTGCGACGAACAACCGCTCGGCGTATCGCGCATGCAGTGCTGCAGCTTTGGCGGCGGCGCTTTGCCATGCCGGGGCGGCGCAGGCGCAGGATCGGGCGCAAACGCAGTCTGCTGCCACCACGCAGTCAGAGGCAGTGCCGGCCGATACCGCCGTGCCGGACCAGCAGGATGGCGGGCAGGAGATCGTGGTCACGGGCTCGCGCATCGGCCGGTCAGGCTTTACCGCTCCCTCCCCGGTGACGGTGGTGGACAGCGCCCGCACGCAGGAACTGGCGATCTCCAACGTCGCCGACGCGCTCAACCAGTTGCCCAGCTTCCGCGCCAGCACCGGCCCGGCCAATGTGCAGACGGCAGGCGGCAATGTCGGCGCCAAGATCCTGGACCTGCGCGGCCTCGGCGCTCCCCGCACGCTGGTGCTGGTGGATGGGCGCCGCTTCGTGCCCAGCACCACGGAGGGGACGGTGGATGTCAGCCTCATCCCCACCATCCTGGTGCAGCGGGCCGAGGTCGTCACCGGCGGCGCCTCTGCTGTGTACGGCTCGGACGCGGTGGCGGGTGTCGTCAACCTGATCCTCGACCGCACGATGACCGGCTTCAAGGGCGAGGTGCAGAGCGGCGTCTCCCAGCGCGGCGACGATGTGAACCGGTATGTCGGCCTCGCCTGGGGCACGCCTCTGGGAGAGCGCGGCCACTTCGTCATCTCCGGCGAATACGAGAAGAACGAGGGCCTTGCGGGCTGCTACGAGGCGCGGGACTGGTGCGCCCAGGAACGCTCCATCGTCGGCAACACGCCCGCCGGAACGGGCGGCCAGCCCTCCAGCATCATCACCTCGGACGTGCACACCTCGACGCTATTCCCGGGCGGCGTGATCAACCGCTCCTTCAACGCAGCCGGCCAAGCGATCGGCACCACCGCAACCGATCCGCTGCGCGGCACCAAGTTCCTGCCGGACGGCACGCCAGCGCCGTTTCAGTATGGCGATTTCGCCGGCACGCTGTTCATGATCGGCGGTGACGGCCACGGCACGAATGCCTTCCTCTCCAGCGTGCTGCTCAAGGTGCCGGTGGAGCGCAGCACCTTCTATGGCAGCCTCGGCTATGATCTGACCGACACGGTTCGCGCCTTTGCGGACCTGTCCTACGGCCGGGTGAAGGGGACCACGCTCTCCTCCACTTTCCGGGACTATAACGGGTCGCTGATGGGCAACATCCGCATCGACAACCCCTACATCCCGGACCCGGTGCGCGCAGAGGCGCTGGCGGCGGGCGTTTCCTCCTTCACGCTGGGCAAGGCGGCGTTCGATTTCGGCAGCCCGCAGGCGGTGTCGACCAACGACACCTACCGCGCGGTCGCCGGGCTGGAGGGCACGTTCGGCAACGTGAACTGGGACGCGTATTATCAATATGGCCGCAACAAATTCCACCAGGCGATCAGCAATGATCCGGTCATCGCCAATGTGCGCAACGCGGTGGATGCGGTGCAGGTCGGCGGTAATATCGTGTGCCGGATCAACGCCGATGCCAACACCGCCAACGATGACTCGAATTGCCGCCCGATCAACCTGTTCGGCGAAGGCCTCTACTCAGCCGAGGCGCTCGATTACGTGATCGGGGAAGGCTTCCAGCAGACGAACACCACGCAGCACGTCGCCGCAATCAACCTGGGCACGGACCTGTTCTCCATCACCTCACGGCCCGTCTCCATTGCCATCGGCGGCGAATGGCGGCGCAACACCATCGACGGGGAGACCGATCCCGTTTCCGCCAATCTCGGCTTCTGGGTGCTCAACGGGCAGGCGATTTCCGGCAAGCAGTCGGTCAAGGAAATCTATGGTGAGACGGTCATCCCCCTCCTCACCGGCCTGCCCTTCGCCGAGAACCTGGAGCTGAGCGCCGCCGGCCGGTACACCGATTATAGCACCAGCGGCGGGGTCACGACCTGGAAGGCGGGCGGCGTGTACGAACCGATCCCGGCGATCCGCTTCCGCGTCACCCGATCCCGCGACATTCGCGCGCCCAATGTCAGCGAGCTGTTTGGGCCGCAGCAGCGATCCACCATCGGCCTCACCGATCCGCGCACCGGGCTGCAGGCGAACCCGGTGGTGCTGCGCGGCTCCAACCTCGACCTGGATCCGGAGGTGGCGGACAGCTTCACCGCCGGTATCGTCCTGTCACCGCAGGGTGGGTTCCTCTCCCAGCTGCGGCTGTCGGTCGATTATTACGACATCGAGGTGGACGATGCGATCGGCCTGCTCGGCGCGCAGACCCTGGTGCAGCGTTGCGAGGACGGTGCAACCGAGTTCTGCAGCCTGATCACCCGCGATGCGACGGACGCGGTGATCGGCGTCAGCGATGTGCTGCTGAACGCCAATTCGGTGAAGACCAAGGGCGTGGAGGTGGAGTTCGCCTATCGCCAGCCGCTGTTCGCCGACACCGAGCTCAACCTGCGGCTGCTCGGCACCTATGTGGATGAACTCGTCACCGAGGACAGCGCCGGCGCGACCGACCGTGCCGGGCAGACCGGGTCACGCTCGGGAACGGTGCTGGGCGTGCCGGACTACACGATCGACGGGGTCGCCAGCTTCACCAAGGCGGCATCGACGCTGACGCTGCACGGCCGCTACATCCCGTCGGGCATGTACAACGTCGCTTTCATCGGGCCTGACGATCCGGACTATTCGATCACCCTGCCCACCAGCGTCAACAACAACACGGTGCCGGGCCGCTTCTACCTCGACATGAGCTTCACGCAGGCAGTGACGTTCGGCGGCGATGACGAGGCGGAGTTCTTCTTCGCGATCAACAATCTGCTCGACCGGGATCCGCCTGCCATTCCTTCCGGCAACCTCGGCACGAACCAGGTGCTGTTCGATCCGGTCGGGCGGGCGTTCAAGGTCGGCGTGCGCACCCGCATCGGCGGCTGAGGCGCTGCTCAGTCGCCGGGCATCGGCCGCGGAGCGCCGGGGTGGTCGGGGATGATCCGCACCGGCACGGACTTCGCGGCCGGGGTCTTCGACAGCTCGTCATGATGCGAGAGCGCAATCAGCGGGTTCATTTCCGGGTAGTACGCGCCGACGCAGCCATCGGGTAGCGAGAACGGGGTGACGGTCAGCCCGCCGACCTCCCGGTGCACGCCATCCTGCGCATCGCTGACCAGCGCGACGGTCTGCCCTTCCTCCAGCCCGGCGCGGGCAATCTCATCGGGGTTCATCAGCAGCACCTGCCGGGTGCCCTCGATGCCCCGAAGCCTGTCCGAATAGCCGTAGATGGTGGTGTTGAATTGGTCGTTGGAGCGCATGGTGATCAGGCGATAGCGGCCGGGCGCATCCTCGAACCCGCAGGCGGAGAGGGACTTGGGCACGGTGAACTCCGCCTTGCCGCTCTCCGTGGACCAGATCCGCTCGCGCGCCTTGTTGCCGCGGTAGAAGCCGCCGGGGGTGAACATGCGCTTGTTGAAGTCGGCGAACTCGTCCGGGTAAGTCGCCTCGATCAGGTCGCGCACCTGGCCGTAATCGCCCGTCCAATCGTCCCAGCGCACCTTCGGGTTGGGCTCCAGCGTCGCCTTGGCGATGCCGGCGACGATCGCCAGCTCTGACAGAAGGTGCTCGCTGGCCGGCCCACGCTTGGCGATCGAGCCGTGGATGCAGCTGAGCGAGTCTTCCATGGTCACGGTCTGCGGGCCGCCGGCCTGGATGTCCTCCTCGGTCCGGCCGAGGCAGGGGAGGAGATAGGCGACCTTTCCGTTGATCAGATGGCTGCGGTTGAGCTTGGTGGCGATCTGGACGGTGAGGCGCATGTTGGTCCACGCCTCCTCCATCTTCTCCCGCTCCGGAATGGCGCGCACGAAATTGCCGCCGAGGCCGATGAAGGCCTTCACCTCGCCCGAGAGGATGCCTTCGCACGCCTCGACCGTGTTCATGCCCTTTTCCGTCGGCGGGTCGAAATCGTAGAGCTTCTTGAGGGTGTCGAGCGGGACCAGCTCCGGCTTCTCCGAAATGCCGACGGTGCGCTGGCCCTGCACGTTGGAATGGCCGCGCACTGGGGAGATGCCGGCGCCTTCCTTGCCGAGATTACCGCGCAGCAGCAGCAGGTTGATCAGCATGGCGATGGTGTCGGAACCGTGGACGTGCTGCGTCACGCCCATGCCGTAGATGCCGATCACCGTGCGCGCGTCACAATAGACGTCTGCCGCTTCGCGCAGCACCGCTTGCGAGAGGCCGGATTCCCGCTCGATTTCCTCCCAGCCGGTGGAGCGGGCAAACTCGGCGAACTCCTCGAAGCCCTTGGTGTGCTGCTCGATGAAGTCGACGTCCAGCAGGTGGCGTTGCTCCTCTCGCCATTGCTGCTCTTCCCGGTCCAGCACATGCTTGCACATGCCGAGGATCACCGCGATGTCCCCACCGGGGCGCACCTGCTCGTACATGCAGGAGATCGCCGTCTCCTTGCCGGTCAGCATCTCGGTCGGGCTCTGCGGGTTGGTGAAGGCGATCAGCCCCTTCTCGCGCACGGGGTTGAAGGTGACGATCTTGCAACCGCGCTTCACCGCCTCCTGCAGCGGGTGGAGGAAGCGGGGGGAATTGGAGCCGGTGTTCTGGCCGAAGAAGAAGATCGCGTCGCAGATCTCGAAGTCGCTGAGCACGCAGGTGCCGACGGGCGAGCCGATCACCTTCTTGAGGCCGACGGACGTCGTCTCGTGGCACATGTTCGAGC
>Ga0210040_10009063_pt1 | contig 11655 bp, 1 predicted proteins | sample CryGeyCG12114_NA_FD_185462 | JGI IMG/M metagenome (GOLD analysis project Ga0210040, IMG submission 185462) | Groundwater microbial communities from aquifer - Crystal Geyser CG19_WC_8/21/14_NA (SPAdes) (version 2) | ecosystem: Environmental > Aquatic > Deep subsurface > Groundwater | place: USA... | reverse complement strand
TAAAAGAGAGAAGTAACTAGTATAAAGTAGAAGTAGAAGTATTAAGTATAATAGATTAGTGCCTACTATAGATAGCTAAAATTTAATTTTTTTTAGGTTTTACTTATATACTTTTACTATAGTAGGTATTAAATCTTATCTTATACTATACTATAAGTAAGTACTATACTTTTACTTTAGAGTATAGCTCTTATAAGTAAGTAAATAGAAAAGCTATATAGCTAAGTAAACTATAAATATATATTTAAAGTATAATCTTATACTATAAGTAAGAGAGATTAGATATATAATTATAACTATAACTTAGTAAAAGTTTATAATACGTAATAGCTAAGTAAATAGTACCTAGCGTTAATAGCTAAATATAATACTTAAGAGCTTATTAGAGTATTATAGCTATTAGGTAATAATAGTAAAAGTATATATATATAGAAACGTATAGGCTAAAAAGGATAGCTAAGATAGGTAAAGTAAGTAAAGTAGGTAAGATATTAGAGAGAAAGAAAGTAAGAAGTAGAAGATATTAAATTAAAGATAAAATACGCTAGTAATTATAGTATACTAAGATAGTATTAGGTAAGGCTAACCTTTATAGTATATAAGAGGATATAAAGTAAAGGTAAAAGTAAGAGTAAAAGATAATAGCTACTATTTTAGTATTACTAGTATAAATATATTACTATTACTAGTAGTTTCTAAAATACTAAAATAGTAATATAAAGACCTTATAGGTATAGCTATGTATATAAAATAGTAGAATAGAGTAGTAAAAGTAAAGGTAAATACTCTATTATATAAAGAAGTCTTAGTATTAGTAAAGTATAGAATATTATAGAACTATACCTTATAAAAATAATAAAGGTAGAAGAATAGTAAAGTTATATAAAGTAGTAGGTATACTAGTAGTATAGTAAAAGTCTTTTTTTAAAAAACTAAGAATAGTACTACCTAAGAGCTTACTATATATATATAGTAAGAATAATAGAATAAAGTAATAAGTTACTACTAAAAGGAGATAGTATAAAGACTATATATAATTAGAAAAAGTCTTTTTATAGATAACTAAGATTATTAAAAGTAGAAGTAAAAGTAAAGTCTATTTTATTTTTATTATCTAGTATAGTAGGCTAGTTACTCTTATTACCTAAATTAGTTATATCTAAGTTTAAGCTAGAAGATAAGTACTATATTTTAATCTATTTATCTACCTCTAATAAGTAAGTAGTAAAATAGATAAGTTTATTAGAAACGCCTATATTATATCTTTATTATACTATATACTTAAGTAAGTACCTAAGTAGAAGTATACGAAGAGTCTAAGTTTAGTATTTCTAGTTATTCTTATTTAGGATCTACTATTAGTCTATAGTAGCTTTATTAAATAGGTAAGTAACTTTAAGATAGCTATAGTAGATATTAAGTAATATAATATTAATATCTATAAAGTGAAGAAATATCTACTTTATCTTACTTAATAGTCTATTATATTAGTACTATTTCTACTTCTCTACTAAATTATATTTTAATACCTTTATAACTATAATCCTTTTATTAAAGTTATAGTATAAAATAGCCTATAGATATTAAAAGATAGTAGTACTAAGGATATCTTTAAAAGCAGCTAAGTAGTTACTACTATATTCTATACTATAGATATCTATATTATAGATAATAGTAATAATCTCTTTAAACTTCTATATATATAGTATCCTCTTAGCCTAGTTTAGCTACTCTAATACTACGTAAAATAAGAGTAGTATTTAACTCTACTATATACTATTATACTATATTAGGTAGTACTTAGAAGTACTCTTATACTTAGTAAAGGTAATATTAAATATATTAATAGTATTAAGGCTACGTAGTTTAAGGTATTTACTTAGGCGCTAGAAAGATAGAACTTCTAGTCTTTATAAAGATATATCTAACTAACTAGACTAGATATTAAAATTACTAGTACTTTTACCTTTAGATTTATACTCTATAATCTAACGTAATATAACTTTATCCTATATATTAAGGTTATATAACTAGATATATATTTAGGCTAGTACTATAAAAAAGCTTATTAATATCTTATAGCTAGCTAGAAACTATATATAAAGAGTATATATCTTAAAGTAAGTAAACTTTTATACTTAGCTTTTATAGTTTATAGTATATATAGTAGATATAGATATACCTAGTATAGCGTAGATAGTATTAACGCTAACTTCTAGATTAGAGTATTAGCTAACTCTAAATATAAGTAAAGTAAGATCTTAAACTTTAAGCTTTTATAGTATCTATATTATACTATACTAAGTAATAGCTATAGTAATATTAAGGCCCTAGTAATACTACTACTTAAGTATTCTAGATAGTATATTACTATAAAACTTATTTAAGAAGTAGCTCTTTACTTACTACTTCTCTAACTATAGTATAGGAAGTATTACTAGGTTAAGGTACCTAAGTAATAGCTTTAGTAAATATACTATTATAGTAGTTATAAGACTATTAAGTTCTTATTATATAAGAGAGATAGTATTTAATATACTAAGTTTAAGTCTAGCTACTACTACTATAGACTTAAGTATTATAAGCTACTAATTAGCTTTAGTAACTTAGAAGTAGTTTATATTATAAGTAGAGAAATACTAATAGTTTCTATAAGCTTTAGTAGAGGATAGCTTAGTTTTTAATTATTCTAGAAGTAGCTAAAGGTTATCTAGTAAAGCGTAAAATAGGTTATACCTTATTTACTACTTATAATAATTACTAAACTTAGTTTTATAAACCTCTAGTAGCGCTAATATACGTTTATTAATATAGAGTAAATATTAGTTTATAACTATATAGCTTACTTTTACTAGCTATTAACTCTAACTCTTTTTCTTATTTAACTACTATATAAAGTACTCTTCTAAATACTTATATCTTTTAAATACTAAGTCTTACTATAGATAGAAGCCCTTTATCTAAAACGTATATTACTCTTTTATAATATTATAACTCTTATATAGACTAAGGCCTTCTAGTTAAAAGGTATTATAAAGCTTTATATTAATAGAGATAGAGCTAGCTTATATACTAGCCTATAGGTAGGTATCTACTATAACTAAGTAAAATAAGTTTAAAGTAGAGTTATATAATATCTTAGTCTACTTCTAGTTATATATAAGTTTCTATAGAATTATAGATAACGTATTACGTAGAGTATATTATTTATAACTAAAGTTAATCTAAAAGTACTCTAGATCTAGATAGTTAGTATTCTAATAATACTTAAAATTATAAGTAAAGTTTATATAAACGTATAAAAAGATCTTTTTCTTAATACCTAATAACTTTATATTATAGTTTAATACTACTAACTAGGGCTTTATAAACGTATTTATAGAAAGTAAAGTACTATCTACTATAGTAGTATACTTAACTATTTTATCTTATATATCTTTTAATAAATATATAGGTACTAGTAAAGAAGTATTAATTTAAGTACTTCTAGTATTATCTAAGAGGATCTCTCTCTTCGCCTAAGACTTTATTTAGATTTTCTTAAATAACTTAGAGTAGTAATATTAGCGCCTTAGTCTACTTATAGATTAAAGAGCTAGTAGTAAAATTTAATCTATCTATACTACTATAGCGTAATTATTAAGATACTATAACTAAGAGTAGATAATATAACTATATTAGTTAGTATAGGAAGTAGGTATCCTACTAAAGAAAATGTAATACTACTACCTTTTATCTAAGTATACTAATATATACTTATCTTACGTTATTTTAATACTTAAAAACTTAATATACTAATCTTACTACTATAAGTATATATATACTAGTTAGAAGTACTACTTAATATTATTATAAAATATACTAAGGCTACTAGTAAAGAATATTATACTATCTATATTAAACTAGAAGTTAAGTAGTATATTAGTAAGACTAGACTAGGTAGTATACTACTATTATAATTTATTAAAGTCTAATATAAGAGGAGCTCTAGATACTACTAGGTTAAGCTTATACTTAGTAAGTAGTATACGCTAGTTTAGCTATAATAGAGGTTAATTATATATACTAAGAAGTTTTAGTAATAAGAGGAGTACTCTATATTATAACTATAAGAGCTTAGATTAAGCTAAAATATTATTAATTAGCTTTATAATATTAGTAATAGACTTTTTACTAGAGGTATAACTACTTAATTTATAGGTATACTTAGAGTTTAGACTTTAGATTATAGTACCTATAGCTATACGCTAGTATAATTTATTATTTAGTAATATATTCTCTATAATATTTATATAAAGTAGTATTTAGAAAATAGTACTTATAGGTATATAGGCTTAATAAAGTAATTATAACTAGTTTATAATTTAATTATTAGCTATAGGTCTTAGGGAAGCTAAACGCGAAGGTCCTAGTCTAATAGTACTACTATAGTAGTAGTTATATTAGGCGTTAGACTTACTAAGTAGACTAAATTAAATAGATTAACTAATATAAATATCTAGTACTAGAGTGTTAGATATAACTCTAGTTAGTAACTACTACTTAGTAATACTAGTAGTATTTATAGTAGGACTAGATAGCTTAGAACTAAGTATAATTAGAGCGCTATTACTTAATAAAAGTAAGCTAGGCGTAGGTAAACTACCTATACTAGTATTAAGTAGAAATAGAGTTAAAGATAGTAGTAGTATAAGTAAATAAAGAAGAGAGCTATAGATAGAGCTAAATAAAGAGTTATTAAGCTATACTAGAGAGAGTATAAAGTTTATATATTATATAGAAGGAGTAGATATATTAGCTATTATATACTATATATTTAGTTAGAAAAAGACTTTTTAGTTAGAAGTAATAGACGTACTTATTAAGAGTTACTTAAGGCTTAGGATTACCTAGGTAATAGAGAAGCTATAAGGTATAGTAACTTTATTACTATTTTTATATAATTAGATAAAACTTAGCTTATAAGTTATAGTATTACTTTCTACGTTAGTATCTATAATATTAAAGTACTAAGTCTAATATAAAGAGAATAGAAAAGAAGATAAGCTATACTTAATTATAAGTATAACTTAAAGTAGGTTAAGTAGTATAAGATAAAAGTATAATAGTTTAGGTAGTAGAGTACTTAGGAGTGCTATAATAATAGAGGGTTATAATAAGACTTACGTATAAGATAGTAGTTATAATATAGCTTTTAGGATATATTATTTAATCTCTATTAATAATAAGTAACTTATAGTACTACTAGTAATCTTATATACTAAGTTTAGGTACTATACTAGCTATAGCTCTCTTTTTATACTTATAGCCTTTTTTAATAGATTATATATTCTACTTATACTAGTATACCTTTTTCTCTTCTATAGTTATATCTAGTATAGAGTAACTAAGTTCTATATAACTTTTAAGTAGTATAAAGATATTAGATAGCTACTAAGAGCGTAAAGAGCTAAATAACTTAGAGTATTATAGAGAGAGTAGATAAGAGTTAGTATACATAGGTAATTATTAGTATACTTATTTTACTAAATACTAATATTATAAATTACTTAAATAAATAAAGGAATTACCTCTATATTTTACTATAGATAATTTATATCTACTATAAACTTATATAAAAAGTCTTTTTTAGTAGCTAGAAGTACTATAAAAGTAACTATACTAAGACTATACTATATAGTTATAGTATATAGAATATAAAATTTAGTACTTTATAGTAATATCTAAACTACTTATATAAGTAGGCCCTAAGTAAAACTAAATACTATACTAGCTACTCTTAGAAGTTACTTATATCTTAAGAGTATACTTAGGACGTAAATAGTAGCCTAAAATAACTATAGAATTACTAATATATAAGGTTAGAAAAAGTCTTTTTATAGAAGAGTAAGTACTCTTATAGTATAGGCTACTAAGTAATTAACTATATACTTTTAAGTAGGATATATAGATAGTATTAAAAGAGAAAAGCTAGAAGTATACTTTTAGTCTTAAACTTAATCCTTTTTAAAGAGATCTTAAGGTTATTACTCTAAGTAAAGTATTTAGTAGTAAGATTAGTAAAGATATAAGTAATATTAAACTATATACTTTTACTTTAAATAATAACTTAGATAAGAATAGATATTAAGGTCTTCTTATAGGTAAAGATAGTAATATTATAGAAGAGTATCTAGATATAGTATATAAAGAAGTAGTTATTTAAGTTAATATAAGTAATATTAATAATAATATAGAATACTTTAGATATATAAAGGTAGCGTAGGGTATTACTATAAAAGTAATCTATATTTACTAGTATATATTTACCTATAATAAGTTTACTAATAAGAGAATATAAGTAAGAAGTATAGTTTATAAAAGACTATATAAGCTAGTAAAGTATATTTATAGTAGATAGAATATTAGAGAGTTTATCTATATATAATAGGTCTATATAGTAAATGCTAGAAAAGGTAATATTAGTAGTATTATAGACTTTATTAGTTTTTTTATAGTTAATACTATAGTCTTATTAATAGTTAAGGGTAGCCTTATAGAGAAAGAAGGTATAGTAACCTAAAAGGTATACTTAAACTAGTTTAGTAGTTATATAGTAGGTATTATAAATAGTCTCTAATAAGTTACCTCTTCTACTAAGTTTAATAGTAATAACTAGTAGATTCTATATATAGTTAGTAGATACTATAGTCTTAAGAATAAAGTAGTAATATCTTATAATATATAGTTTTATTAGGTATAAAGTTAGCGTACTCTTTCTAGAAGATAAGAGAGGTTATTAGAAGATAAATAATAGTATTCTAGTATAAAGTTAGTTAACTTATAAGTATAGTACTAATAAGAGTAGAGATAAAGCTAATAGTAAGTAGCTATAAGAATAATATAGTAACTACTAAGAGTAACTTAGAGCTATTAAATATTAAAAAAGATTAAAGAGAGTTAGAGTAGAAGAAGTAGAATAAGATATTTATATACCTAAGCTAGACTATACTAGTATTTATTAGGTTTTATACTCTATCTCTCTTACTTCTAATATCTCTCTTACTTCTAATATCTCTTTTACTTTTAATATCTCTCTTACTTCTAATATCTCTCTTACTTCTAATATCTCTTTTACCTCTAATATCTCTCTTACTTTTAATATCTCTTTTACTTCTAATATCTCTCTTACTTCTAATATTTTTCTTACTTCTAATATCTTCTTTACTTCTAATATTTTCTTTACTTCTAATATCTTTTTTACTTATAATATCTTTCTTACCTATAATATCTCTCTTACTTATAATATCTCTCTTACTTATAATATCTCTCTTTTTTCTAATACTAGCTTTATATAGCTACTATATAAGTTACTTATTTATTACTTTATTAATCTTCTACTCTCTTCTCTTCTTTTCTTCTCTTTTACTCTCTTCTACTCTTTTCTTCTAAGATTTAATCTTCTATAACTATACTATATAGTAATAGTACGTAGTTTATCCTACTAGTCTCTAGCTAAATAATCTAGTACTACTTCTAACGCCTAAAATTAGCCTAATATATAAACCTATTACTTTACTTAAAGCCTAGTATAATAGTATAACTACCTAAACCTATCTTATAATTAGATAGTACTTAAGCTATAGCTCTTAGCGCTTAGTTTCTAGTACTTTATTTATAATAGCTAGCTTTTAAATACTTTATATTCTTATCTCTTTTTACTAAGCTTTATAATAAGGTTTATATATACTTAATACTTATAATAAGTAAATTTTAGCTAGTTATACCTATATATAAGACTAAAGAAGTAGCTAGTTAAGTAGAGTACTAATTACTCTAGACCTACTTTATACTCTACTAGGTAAACTAATAGCTCTAATTAGAATTTAAAGTAGTACTTATAGATTATCTCTAGTATTATATACTAGAGATTATTAGTTTAGTACTAATAGAGAAATTTAACTTCTTTTATATTCTTTATATAGAAGATAACGCTATATATATCTTACTAGAGTATATTAATAGATAAGTATACTAATTAGTCTAGGCTATAGAGATATTCTTAGGTATAAACCTAGCGCTTATATAGGTTATACTAAGTATATAAGCTTTAATTAAGCTAACTTAAGCTTAGATAGCTATTAATATATATATACTCTAAGCTACTATAGATACTATATATAGTTACTTTATACGTAACTAACTACTTTATAGAGCTAGAGCTAATATACTATAAATAGAATTAGTATTAGATATTAGAGACTTTATAGTTAAGGTATTAATACTACTATATTTTAGTATAAGTTAGGTACCTATAGCTATTATCTATCTATATCTTCTACTATAGATATATATAAACTATATATATATAATTACTATTATTAAGAATCTTTAATACTTTATAGACTATAGCTATTTTTAGGTTACTATTTATATCTATATAATAGAATATAGCTAAGATAAATAGCTATATTAGCTTAGAGTAGTTAGAAGTAGCGTTATATTTATTCTAGATAAAAGAACGCGTACTCTAAACTATAGAAGTAGCTATATTAAGACTTAGTTATAATAAGCTATAAGTATATTAAGTATATAAAAAAAGTCTTTTTACGTATAACTAGATATAGAGAGGGTACTACTACTTTTAATATTATAAAGTATAGTATAGGAAAAGGGCTTTAGGAAAAAGAGAATATACTTATTTTAGTATAGTAAGATAGAGGTAAAGTTTATAAGATTAGCTTATATTAGTAGTTACTCTTTAATTAATCTCTTAATATATAAGAGTTACTTATATAATATCTTTAAAGATACTTTTCTTTCTACTATAATAGATTATAATTATATAGTTATATTATTAGTAGTCTTAGATTCTATCCTTATAGCTAAAAAAAAAGGAAATAGTAGTATACTATATAATAGAATACTTAAGTAATAATTTAAATTTCTCTTATAATTAAAATATAGTTAAAGTTTAATTCTTTTTAAATATAATAGACTTAGGTTCTAACCTATATTTAATAGTTACTAAGATACCTATAGACTATTAAATAGTTTAATATTATATTTTTAGTTTTTAATATAGGGAAAGTATTAAAAATATTAGAGAATTAATTAAGAAGTTTAGTATATTAGAATAGTAGTATATCCTAGGCTGCGCGTATATAGTCTAATAGAAAAAGACTTTTTTAGGAGCTATATAACTAGTATAAGTAGTAAATAGAGTTATAGCCTCTTAGTACTACTTAGAAAGTACTTAGGCCTATAGAAAAAGTTTTTTTTTAAAAGTATAAGATAGATATATAAAATATACTAAGAAGAAGAGAAAGTTACTTACTTAGACCTTAAATATAATATATAGATAGTCTTTAAAAATAATAGTATCTAAGATACTACTAGTAAAGGTCTAGTAGGTAAATTAAAAGTTATAATTAGAGTACTATTTAAATATCCCTACGTAGACTCCTATACCTAATTATAGAAGATTATAAGTAATAGCTATAGCCTTATTATATTAACTAGTATAACTTTATAGAATAATAAGAGTATATACTAGCTATATAGTAGTAGTACTATTAAACTATATAATTATACTAATAAAGATCTAGAGAGATATATATACTTTATTATTTATAAAGTTAATATTCTTAATATTAATTATAACTTAGATAAGTTTACTATAATAGAGTAGCTATATATAGGAGCTATATATATTAATAATCTATAGAGTCTAAGTAATAGTAGAGTTATAGAAGTATAGATAGTTAGTAAAAGGTTATAGCTCTATATTAACTAGTAGAAGATAGGTAGATATATTAAGATAGTATTTATTAAGATATATAATATTATTATTAGTAATACTATATATATTATATATTTATTTCGTAAATATATTAGGCTATATACTAACTAGGTAATAGTAATAGAAAGCGTAGTAGTAACTTTCTTAAATTACTTTAATAAGAGTATATATAAGGTTAAGAGATTTATAGTATAAATACTAGTTAAGGTAAACTAGGAATATAGAGATAGCTTAGATATAGTTAGTACTAGAGTTCTTAGTAATTCTATTAAATACCTACGTACTTAGAGAATAAAGGTTATATAAATATATTCTAGATTTATATCTTTAGTATACCTATAGAACTAGATCTTAGTAGTTATACTAGATATAACTTAAAGCTAGTTAAATAGAAGAATAGTAAGAGCTATATTATAATATATAGTAATTTTATATAAAGATAGGATTAGAAATAAAAAAGATATTAAGAAAGAGATATAGAAGTAGATATATAAAGTAGAGCTTAATATATATAACTAGTATAAGCTACTTTTACTTACTACTTTTACTTACTACCTTTACTTACTACTTTTACTTACTATTTTTACTTACTACCTTTACTTACTACTTTTACTTACTACTTTACTACTTTTACTTACTACCTTTACTTACTACCTTTACCTACTATCTTTACTTACTACCTTTACCTACTACTTTTACTTACTACCTTTACTTACTACCTTTACTTACTACCTTTACTTTTTACTTTTATTTACTATTTTTACTTACTACTTTTACTTACTATCTTTACTTACTATATTTATTTATAATTATATATAAACTAAAACTCTACTTTCTACTTCTACTCTATACTTCTTCTTTACTTAAACTATAATATAATTATAGTATAGGTTCTAGCTTCTCTATTTATTAAGTATCTAAACTAACTATAATTAGACGACTACTTATCTCTATATAATAGATATACTATTAAGTATTTAGAAACCTAGTAGATAATACTAGTTCTATATTTAAGTCTTTATTAACTAATTTTAATATCTTCTAAAAGACGTCTATAAAAGAATCTATAACTATATTATTCTTAATAAATATAAATAGCTCTCTATCCTCTTATTCTAGGATAACTATATTAGAGCTAGTAGCCTAGAATATAATAACACTTATATTAACCTATAGATTTAATTATTTTCTACTTAAGTATGTATAAAATATAAGTTAGTACTCCTATACTTCTTTAAGAGCTATCTTTTTAAAGTATATATAAAGGTTAAGGATATAAGATATCTTACCTAATTATAATCTATAACTACTATACGCTATTTATATATACTAGAGGACTAGTAAAGCCTATACTACTATAAGCTAGTAGTATATATAAAGACTTAGTTTAGCCTAGTAATTAGTATTACTATTAATATAGTATTAGTAAAATAGTACTCTAAAGTATTAAGGTTTAGAGTAGACTTTAATCTTATAAACTATACTATAGAAGAAGTTAATACTTAGATTTAAATACATATACTATATTATAATATAGGTATAGAGATTTAGTATATAGATAGAAGTATATTATTAATTAATTTTACTAGCTTTATAGTAATCTAGATTATAGTAACTAGTAAACTATATATTAACTTAACTTTACTATAGTATAGTTATATAGACCTTTATTATCTACTAGCCCTAGTATATAATATTTAGTATATAGTAGATAATAGCTTTATAAAAGTTTATATCCTACTCTATATAGATAAGTCCTCTATATATTAATAGATAACTTAGTTTAAGGTAGCTATAAGTACTTATACTATTATAGAGTACGTACTATTATAGTATATATAGAATAGGCGTATAGAAAAAGACTTATTTATAAT
>Ga0210040_10009062_pt1 | contig 11656 bp, 7 predicted proteins | sample CryGeyCG12114_NA_FD_185462 | JGI IMG/M metagenome (GOLD analysis project Ga0210040, IMG submission 185462) | Groundwater microbial communities from aquifer - Crystal Geyser CG19_WC_8/21/14_NA (SPAdes) (version 2) | ecosystem: Environmental > Aquatic > Deep subsurface > Groundwater | place: USA... | reverse complement strand
TAATATTTACCTAGGTAGACACTTGTCAACAGGAGGGAGGTAGCCTTTCCCGACACTTTCCTGCAAGCATACTTTACTTTGTCCTCGGTACTACTCGTGAATAAGCACTCAGTTATGACCACTCCCCACCTTCTCCGCCCCTCTTCTGCTCGTGACGTTCTAGCGTGCTTGATGGATTCAGATATCCTGTTCGCAAGGCGCCATGCATCGGTAGAGCATAACCAGTATCAATACGTCTCGCTAACTGATTTCAAAGCATCTCGCTATTGACGTCCTAGCCGCCTCGTTGATGCCTTAGCTTCACCAAGAACTCAACTATATCAGAATCCCTCAGGCCTCCTCCTTCGACCCGCAACAACTTCTGAAACGAACGTTCATCATGGGATCTGAGTATCAGCCAGTTCGAAATGTCGACATCTATCACAACTTGCCCACCTTCGATCCTTCACTCAGAAACCTTACCGCCATCATCACAGGGGCCAATGGTATTTCAGGCTTCCACACCATGCGCGCCCTCCTCACCTCCCCAGAACGCTGGTCAAAAATCTATTGTCTTTCTCGGCGACCACCACCAACCGAAATGTTGACTCTCTTGAGCTCCGATCAACGATCGCGCATTCAGCATGTGGCATGCGACTTTCTGACATCCCCAGACTCGATTGCTGAAGCCCTAAAATCTGCTTCCGTTTCTGCAGACTATATCTTCTTCTACTCGTACTTACAACCACGCCCAAAGCCGGGCTCTGCACCATGGTCCAATGCAGAAGAACTCGTCCAAGTCAACTCTGCCCTGCTGAGCAATTTTCTTGAAGCCCTGCCTAAAGTGGGCATCAAGCCGAGGCGTTTTTTGCTGCAGACTGGTGCAAAAAATTATGGCGTGCATATTGGCCGTGCGCGCGTGCCAACTGTTGAGTCTGATCCCAGACCACAATTGGAGCCAAACTTCTACTATCCACAAGAAGACGCTCTTTTCGAATACTGCAAGTCTAATGATGTTAGCTGGAACGTGATCAGACCAGCATGGATCATTGGCTCGACCAACAATGCACAGATGAATGCGTTGCACCCCCTAGCTGTGTATGCTGCGGTTTGTGCAAGGCAAGGTGTGCCTCTGAAATTTCCTGGCGACTGGCACAATTTCCAGGGCAACGCGCACCACAGTACAGCGCGGTTGACAGGATTCTTGAGCGAGTGGGCAATTTTGGAGGACAAGTGCAAGAACCATGCCTTTAACAGTCACGACACCTCTCCAATCAGTTGGGATCGCATGTGGGAGAGGTTGGTACGTTGGTATGATGTTGAGAAAGGAGGCGAAGGCCCAGAAGATGATGAGTCAAAGTTGCAAAGTATGTCGGGAAAGGGTGGTAAGGATACACCGATGGGGTAAGCGCCTGATAACAAGCGAGAGTGGTCTCGAATGCTAAATGTGTTATCAGATACGGTCCGCCGGTAACAACAAAGTTCTTGTTCACTCTTACTGGTTGGGCACAAGACTCCAAAAATCATGAGACCTGGAGGGAAATCATGAAAGAGCATGGTTTGATGGATGATCCATTTGAAGACGTCGAACTACATTTCCCATTCGCCGACGGTGCTGTGACAGTCATCGGGACCTTGGGTATGAACAAAGCACGAGTCATGGGTTGGACGGGTTATGTCGATACGACCCAGGGTATTTTCGAGATGTACAGCGAGATGGCGAAATTGAAGATGCTGCCGCCGATGAAGGTTAGGGAATCTGCACCCTTGATGTAACCGGCAGAGCATGCTATGATGAGTTTGGCGGCACAATTGCCTTTGAGATCGACCTCGTGCAGTTTCGAGGATGGGATAGCCTAGGCCTTGTCAAGATTGTCCGGAAGCAGTCCTTCAGAGATCATGTCTTGAACTTGTTCTCGAAGCCAATCTTGACCACGACTGCTATTGGCGGATGATATAGTTGAGCCGAGGTCTCCTTTCTGCAATCCGGCTGCAATGGCAGACCGCAAACCTGCAATAGCCTTCTCCTGGTCTTCTGATGCGAGTTTGCTTGCGTTTCGGTAAAAGACTTCTGCATTCTTTAGCAGCTGTGCTGCATTCAAAATGGCCGCTGGATACGCTGTTGGTGGTTGTCCCATTTGATACTGTGCTAGCGAAGAATCTCCTCGCAGTAGATGCGTCTTCGCAGTATCATCGGTCGAGATACCTGGAATTTTGGATGCTTTCACCAGAGACGCAAGACCTGCCGACAATGCATTCCACCTTGAAGCCGAATGAGTACTAGAATCCACTGGTTCTGCCAGCGCCGAAGCAAAGGCAACCAACGACTGCGCATTAGCGAGTAGAGAGTCGTAGGAATTTTCGAGGTTCAACTCGGGTACATCAAAGGCACCGTCACGCTCCCTTTTGTACGTAGCTGCGTCGACCTTATTGGATCGGAAGCCTGCTTCCAGCAGGGCGGACACAAAGTTGGCTCTCACCATGGCGATCTCTCGCAACCTGCTTCCGGCGTTCTTGGTGTACATGGGTAGCTTGACATTAAGTATTTTTGACGAGTACTCCTCAACCCAAGCAAGACTCGAAGCAGGCGCAAAGACGGTTGGAGAGCTAAGGATACTACACAGAGTGGTCATTGTTCCTAGCTGCGCAAGAGCTGTATCGATCAGAGTATCCTCGGTCACAGGTTCTACGACCGAGAACCACTGCTCTGCCAACATATTCGAGTCAGGTGGATTCGAGCCTCCGTACATAGCTGGAGTTGGTTCGTTTGGTCCATGCTGTTCAGTCTGTGCGAGAGCACCGTCGTCCTGCGCCTGGGCTTGCTCGTGTTTCAGCTCTTGGATGCTGAGACAACGATTCTGTAGTTCCAGGGCTTCCTCGAGTGGTTGCAGGGCGTCTTGGTCCGAATGACTGTTGTCCTTCGCAAGCTCTTCAGCTATGGTTGTCAGGACTTGTGACGTGTTGAACAGAGTATCTGCATTGTCCTGGTCCAGTGCCAGTGCATACCGATGAGACGCCAATGCTTCTTCGAGGACGGAGAGTACTGAAGCTTGCAGCTGCTTGACTAGAAGAGGATGAGTTGCTATTTCGAGCTGCACTCGAGCTCTCGAGAGGATGTTAGCGACAACTATACGACAGGGAGAGACCTCGCCATGAAATAAGGACTTGGGGAAGAATACATACTTGTTGTATGCGAGGTCCAGGCTTTGAGGATATTTGGCTAGGCCCGCGTCGTAGACTTCAATAGCACGTACGAAGAATCGCATCGACTTCACAGCGTCTCCCGCACGCCATTTTCCAGCAGCCTCCTCAAAGTCGACTCCAGCTACGGCTTGTTAGCAACGGCGAAGCTTGCCTCGCCGGAGGTCGTTACCGGCTTGATAGTCATCGGCAGTATGCAAGACCTGTGTGCGGTGTCCTTAGCATGTCCACATGCCATTGATCCTGTGCGGTCGTACCTGCTCTTTCTTCTTCTTGGCCTTGGATTGCTTCAACAGCGCCTTGGGCTTAGACATAGCAGGCTGCAACGCGTTCCGCTCAATCGCAGTGCTCAAGCTCAAGTTCAATGTCAAGGCCTTGAGATGCCTAGCTTTGTGACGCAAGGCTGCGTCTGTGGGTGATGTGATAGGGGCGTCTCCCTTGCATGCCTAGGTATGCTATGACTGATTCATGCATGTTATCATCTCACCACACACACCACCAGCACCTCCGAGTCTGATCACCTCCGACTCGGGCTCGGATGCGGGTTTTGCGGCGTCGATGACGGCAGGGTTTTTCGAATAGCTCCGGCCAATGACTGCCGTTTCCGACTCCCGAGTCGCTGCACGGTTGCACCTTCAAGTTTCCCTCTTTGCTGCAGCCTGCAGCGCCCGTTAAGTTAACACTACTACTGGGATGAGTAAGTGCGATCGGCACGGCTCCTGTGCACTCCACTTGAACCTTCTTGAACAGCCTAAGGCGGTCCGCCGGTCACAAGTTCATCTTCGGCATTACAAGTATTCACATGTTGTGCGAGTCGCGAGCTTAGGCTGTTATCGAGCTGGGGAGATACTCGAGTAATTCACGCCGCGACCACGGTAATGAGTAACTCCCTACCATGCTCATACTATGTATATGGTAGACGGCCGCATGAGTTGGTTTGTGTCACCCTCGCTACCCGCGGCTATACTACCGAGCATCGCATTGAATCGAGTGGAGGACTCGAGGGACGAGACATAACAAGCGTTCCGAGGCCAGGCACGATTGGTGGAGTGGACCTAAGAGAGGGCTACGAAGCCTACCTACAAGTACGAGTACTCGAGTACGACATGCAGTGTGGCGGCCACTAATCCCTAGCTCGTGCTCTAAAGCCCAATTCAGCCGTGCCCGTCACGGCCGCAGTGTCTGCCGCACCGCTTCGACATGGATGATGCATTATTTCAGTTGCTCACTGGCATGACCCAGCTCTGCCTTTCCCCCCACTCCGCTCCACCACACACCCTTCACGAGCATGGCCTTCCTTAGCTACAACAAGCCTGTTCGAACTGGCGCAAATCGCTGCAGTTACTAAACCCAAACCGCTATCTAGCTACCTACCTAGCCTCAGAGAGCCACTCAGCCAGGCCCATCGACCCAGCTTCTGTCTGCAGCCCCGAGCCAAACTCTTCGCTCCCAGCACCCCACTGCGCTGAGCATGCGAACCGCACTGCTTGCCCATTTTTATTCCTAGCAACTTATGGCACAAACTATCAGAATTCTATTTCTCACTCCCATCGACGACGACTACCTCGAAAAGTGATCGTTTGCCAGACTTCTGCCTCGACTCTCTACTACGAGCTACCCATCCATTGCCGCGCTCGAAGCAACCTCGAACCGACGTCCTCGGAGATCACCATGGACATAAGCTGATCACCCTGTCGTCCTCTTTCGTCACCCGCAGCCCACCTGCGGGCATATCCTGGCCCTACACAAGGAGGAAGGATGCCTCAAGAGCAAGAGCAACCATTGACATGGCCTCAAGAGATGCAAGATAACGACCTCATGGCCGGCGTCGGCATGGGCGAGGATGATTTCACCAAGTTCCTCGACCTTGAGAACGATCTTATGCAGTTCGACAATCTCGACAGTGGTCCTTCGGGCCTCGACACTCCCATGGGCAGGTTAGGCTTCGGTCAGAGTGCGCCCATGCAATTCTCAGATAATACCTATGGCGGACAACAGATGCACCTAGGCATGCCGTCCGTTACTACACCAAACATGCAACCATCTTATGGAAATATACCTGTCAACAACATACTCCCATCTCAAACCCAAGCATTTGACTTCCAGCATTACCGGCAGGTACCTATCTCCTCGGGATATCAGATTCCACCCACACCCGTGAGTTCAGAAATGCACGCAGCTAAGTATGGTCAACGATTGGATAACGCTGGTCATATCATGTATGATGGAAGCCAAGTACGAACACGTTCATCGGTCGAGAACCCAGCTGACTGATCCAGGTCTCCTTTACACCGCTCGTGTCGCCAGCACAAACACCACTTGATCATGCGTACCATATGCCGGAGTACATCATTCAAGATGACTTCTTCAGTCCCTTGACCTCACCCGCTATCGAAGCACAGGGAGGTTTCAGTTCGGCGACAACAGCATCGCCAGTTGATTTAGATCAACCTTCGACGACAAAGCCTTCAAAACGGGCACGACGCAAACCAAGTACGGGCAATGCCCTACGAACCCCAGCTCGCAGTGTAAGACAATCGCCTGCAATGAAACCACAAACTCGCCGCAGACAACCGTCTCTGACTTTGCCTGCCGATAAGATTGAGGCTCTGCTTGCGCAATCGAAGCAAGGCACAAGTCTACATCCTGTGTCTGCGCAATCCAATGCGCCCTTTACGAGCAACGATTCCGTCTCTCCGGAACCCTTGTCAGAGGCTTTGATGGGACCGCCCCCGCTCCCTCCGGCACACAGCAAGTCGCCCAGTGCACAGGTCGAGTCGAGGAATAGCGCAAATGCTCCAGCCACACCAGCGACACTGATGAGAATGCCCAGTAAACAAGCATCGTCGGCAGATGGATTAGATGGTCATATTCTGCACGATGTTATGGAAGAAATCGTGCTTCCCAATCCCACTCAAACTCAACAAAAGTGCACTCTACCAAAGATCGACACCGGCAAAGCCAACGAAGAAAGTGATAGTACTCCAACTTTGTCCGCCAAAAGTGCCAAATTTAGCGCCACAAGCACGCCTCGTATGGCAGCTTTGAAATCGCAAGAGAATCTGCTGGCAGATTCAAACAGGTCCATAAAACCGGATCCGCGTGGGGCGAGGTCAAACAAGAAACGGCAGAGTACTTCCTCCGCAGTATTGTCTCCAGCTCTTCGTCCGAAAATATCTCCAAGCATTAGCCCCTTGGTCCCTGCTTCAGGTACGTCGTGTTTCCCACCAACTCTTATCTTACTTACAAAGCTCAGGTCCTGGTATGTCAGCACTATCGGCCGAAACAAGTGCGATATACTTGGCTTCGAAGTCGAACTACCAAAACATCATTGACGGCACTCATCTGCCGGGAGTTTCATACCCTGAAACGCTAGCAGAGAACCTAAGTTCAAAAAGGACGTCACACAAAATTGCTGAACAAGGTCGGCGGAATCGTATTAATCATGCCTTGAAAGAAATAGAGTCTCTCTTGCCACCGAACATTGCCTCCTGCACCAAAAAAGAGCGGTCCAATTCGAGCGACAAAGGTGAGGCTTTCGACAAGAATTCGGCTGCCGCACAAGGTGCCAGCAAAGCGAGCACAGTGGAGATGGCGATAGTGTATATCAGAAATCTACAAGAAGAACTAAAAGAGACCAGGGACAAGCTCCACGAAGCCCAAAAACGATTGGCTGATGGTAGTAGTAGTGGCGGCAGCCAGACATGTCAATCTGAATAGAAGAAGGTTTTTTTGCGATGGCGACCGGCGTTGCGACGATTGAATACAGAGGATTGATTGTCTGACCGACACATGAGGAATGATTACACGGGTGGGTGATCGAGTGGTTCACTCCACTTCGGTATTACGTTGTAATGAGACGAACATGAGCACGAGACCGCATGAAGGGATCCGGCTTGGTATAGAGTGTTGCATGGAAACACGTGTCGAGGTGCAGTTTGACGGTATATAATAGTACAGGCGAAGAAAGAACCGAGTTTTTTGAATATTAGATCCAGGCCGACATATACCAGGTATCTTTTGTGGGCAGTCCCTCCGAGCCGTTGTGGCTCCTGGACTCGAAGGCTTCACAATCTGTCACATACGAAGATGTCAGATGACGGAAGGTCCATGATGCTTTATGGTAATGTCTGCACATACAGTCCCTTGTCTAGCCAGTTCATCTTTCAGCATCAACTTGATCTTTACGCAAGTATATACGCTTTCTTGAGTAAAGGCCCTCTGAACGCTCATATTCTGCATCCACATATGATATACCCAGGTATTTACATGGGAAAGACGGGTGCTTAGGCTGGTACATCGATGGAAACGCCACAGTGGAAGGAGCCTGCTTATGACGGACCTCGGGATGAAGGACATGTTTCGACAGTACCTCGTGGTATTGCGGTGGGAGGGAAAGACAGACCCTCGGAGGCAGCCGAGCGACTAGACTCGTGCCTTCTGTGACATGGCGACGTTCATGTTCTTAGCTCATTTGTCGAAGTAGGTATCAGAATACTGGAATCGGAAGGGCCGAGCCATGCTACCAGCAGGTGCAAGTGTGGGATCCTTCGCTCTATCCACATTTGTCTAAGATATCATGTTCTCCGCGAGCAAGGCGAAACACGTTCACTAGCATTATTGCCGTCGAAGCTTGTCAGCACTCACGAAGTACTCATAAGATACTGTCATACTATCTACGAGGACGAGTTCATGCATCGCTACAGGTTGAGGTGAATTACCGTCTTCATTTCCGTCACTGACAAGGCTGCAAGAACAGGCTTCTTTACACCAATTCGTCACTCAAGCGGCGACAGGGTACTGCGAAGATCTGCGAACTCGAATCATCAATCCAACCAGAATATTCAGTCGAGCATAGTCCTTCCAATTTTCGTGATTTCCGCAATTCGTGTCTTCGCCAGGAAACAATCTTTCATGTTGGCTACCTAGGTAGAGGTCTGATCATGGACAAACAATCAACTCGATGAGCTGCACATGCTACTAGTATTGCCTGCCTATCTAGGTAGACGACCAATTAGAGGGTTACCCTGACTCCTCCGCAGCCTTGCACATGCTGGAGAGACCCTTGGCACTGCCGAATATAGTATAGCGCAATGGAAGGACATCGAAAGAATAATATCGCAGGCCGTGGTTGCCAGGCTGCGATGCCGCCAGAAATCATAAATTCTCTCCAGAGCTACACTACTTGCTTTAGACAATTTCCCTTCACAATTCACGTGTCTCTAACATTGTTGATAGCTCACGCCAACAACTCATTCGAGATCACAAACTGTGAGTACATCCCCAGACGTGCCACGAACTGTTCAGCCGCATTTTCTCCAATGCTTCGAGGCTCCACAGTTTGCTGCTTCACCAGCACTTTCTAGAATCTTCGCACCGCACCCTGCATCTTGACTACTCCGCCTCAAAACTTTTCAAACTACTTATACTGACTTTCCTTCCTTACAGACACTCACTCCATTCTCACACACAACCGCAAAGATGTCTGCAGAAACATTTGAGTTCCAGGCTGAGATCTCTCAGCTCCTCTCCCTCATTATCAACACTGTCTACTCCAACAAGGAGATCTTCCTTCGAGAACTCATCTCCAATGCCTCAGATGCTCTCGACAAGATTCGATATGAGGCTCTGTCAGACCCAAGCAAGCTTGACTCGGGCAAGGACCTCAGAATCGACATCATTCCCGACAAGGAGAACAAGACCCTTACACTGATCGATACCGGTATTGGTATGACAAAGGCTGACCTCGTAAACAACTTGGGCACGATCGCTCGCTCTGGCACGAAGCAATTCATGGAGGCCTTGACCGCCGGTGCCGACATCTCCATGATCGGTCAGTTCGGTGTCGGTTTCTACTCGGCCTACCTTGTGGCAGACAGAGTTACCGTTACATCCAAGCACAACGATGACGAGCAATACACTTGGGAATCCAGTGCTGGCGGTACCTTCACTCTCGCCCAAGATGAGGGTGAGCAGCTAGGTCGCGGCACCAAGATCGTCCTTCACCTCAAGGATGAGCAACTCGACTACCTCAATGAGGCAAAAATCAAGGAGGTCGTCAAGAAGCACTCCGAGTTCATCTCATACCCCATCTACCTTCACGTCTCTAAGGAGACTGAGAAGGAGGTCCCAGATGAGGAGGCTGAGGAGGTCGATGATGACGACGAGAAGAAGGCCAAGATTGAGGAGGTTGACGACGACGAGGAAGACAAGGAGAAGAAACCAAAGACCAAAAAGGTCAAGGAGACTAAGATTGAGGAGGAAGAGCTCAACAAGACCAAGCCCATTTGGACACGCAACCCATCCGACATCACACAAGAAGAGTATGCCTCTTTCTATAAATCGCTGTCCAACGACTGGGAGGACCACCTCGGTGTCAAGCACTTCTCAGTTGAGGGTCAGCTTGAGTTCCGCGCCATCCTTTTCGTTCCTAAGCGTGCTCCTTTCGACCTCTTCGAGACCAAGAAGACGAAGAACAACATCAAGCTCTACGTCCGACGTGTATTCATCACTGATGATGCTACTGACCTCATCCCAGAATGGCTCAGCTTCATCAAGGGTGTCGTCGACTCCGAGGACCTGCCGCTCAACCTGTCTCGTGAGACTCTTCAGCAAAACAAGATCATGAAGGTCATCAAGAAGAACATCGTCAAGAAGACTCTTGAGCTGTTCAATGAGATCGCCGAGGACCGCGAGCAATTTGACAAGTTCTACTCTGCTTTCAGCAAGAACATCAAGCTCGGTATCCATGAGGACTCTCAAAACCGTGCCTCCCTCGCCAAGCTTCTCCGCTACAACTCCACCAAGTCAGGTGAGGAGGCCACCTCTCTCACTGACTACATCACCCGTATGCAAGAGCACCAGAAGCAGGTCTACTACATCACCGGCGAGTCCCTCAAGGCTGTCCAGAAGTCTCCTTTCCTTGATGCCCTCAAGGAGAAGAACTTCGAAGTTCTGTTCTTGGTTGACCCCATTGATGAGTACGCCATGACCCAGCTCAAGGAGTTCGATGGCAAGAAGCTCGTCGACATCACCAAGGACTTCGAGCTTGAGGAGACTGAGGATGAGAAGAAGGAGCGTGAGGAGCAGGAGAAGGAGTATGAGAGCCTTGCCAAGTCTCTCAAGAACATCCTTGGCGACAAGGTTGAGAAGGTCATTGTCTCTCACAAGCTCATCGGCTCTCCTTGCGCCATCAGAACCGGTCAGTTCGGTTGGTCTGCCAACATGGAGCGTATCATGAAGGCTCAAGCACTCCGTGACACATCCATGTCTTCTTACATGTCCTCCAAGAAGACCTTTGAGATCTCACCCAAGTCGGCAATCATCAAGGAGCTCAAGAAGAAGGTTGAGGCTGATGGTGAGAGCGACCGTACCGTCAAGTCCATCACCCAACTTCTTTTCGAGACATCCCTACTTGTCTCTGGTTTCACCATTGATGAGCCTGCCAGCTTCGCCGAGCGTATTCACAAGCTTGTGTCTATCGGCTTGAACGTCGATGAGGAGGTCGAGACGTCGGAGGAGAAGGCTGAGGAGGATTCTGCCGCTCCTGCCGAGACTACTGGTGAGAGTGCCATGGAGGAGGTTGACTAGATGCGTCGACATACAATCCGCGCTCACGAGTACTGTCATTAGCATCATGGCGTCTGGTGTTGGCATCGATTCAGCGATACCTCTGATGGGTTCAAGCGTTCACAGGTAGAAAAGCATTTCCATGCAGTTCGGCTCGACAGGGAGCAGGGCTCGTAGCTTGGAGTGCAGCAAGGGATGCCATAGAGTAACCTTATGCATGAATAAATGAAACATTCAAACCATCAACTTCGTTTTCTTTTAATTTGTTTGTTCCACACCTAGCTTAACACTCATCTGTACCAAGCGGCACATAGATGCTGACTTGACCGTATCTTGTAGTCTGGATTTGTGTTCTGCGGCCCTGACACTACGATCTCGTCTCTTGGACCGAAACGCACGTCTTTAGACTTTGTCTCGTCACCAGCTCGTACCATGGCGATAATCATGGACCCAATCTCCATTCATTCTCACTCATTCTCACTCATTCTCACTCATCCTCCGAACGTCTTTGCCACGTACGTGTCAGTTCCACCAAAAAAAAAGGGCCACAAAAGTGAGATATTTTCGAGTTGAGTTATTTGAGGACGGCATGACAAAAATCCGGGCCCCTCGGGATCACAGGCCCGGGTGGGTAAGTAAGTAAAAAGGGGGAATGGACTTGGGATTTCAAGAGTTGAGATGGACGAATTCAATCTAGCGGGATGACCTTCACGGTAGAGCTGTTACACACGTGGCAGACTGTTGAGGGCCCTGCTTGGAATATCAATTGGCTTGTGGAAACACGGTTTCGCTTCTTCCGCTTCCTCTTCCTCTTATCTTTCGGCGAGTGATATTCTCCAAGCCCGAGCGCGAGCGCGAAAAAGACGCCTTGCATGCTATGTGGTAGGTAGAAAAACAGTAAGATACA
>Ga0210040_10009061_pt1 | contig 11657 bp, 11 predicted proteins | sample CryGeyCG12114_NA_FD_185462 | JGI IMG/M metagenome (GOLD analysis project Ga0210040, IMG submission 185462) | Groundwater microbial communities from aquifer - Crystal Geyser CG19_WC_8/21/14_NA (SPAdes) (version 2) | ecosystem: Environmental > Aquatic > Deep subsurface > Groundwater | place: USA... | reverse complement strand
CAGACGGGCGGGCACCTCGAGGTGGCCGACGCGGACCTGGCGGCCGGCGCGCTGCGCGAGTCCGTCGAGGAGAGCGGTGTCGAGGGCCTGGAGCTGCGTGGCGCGCCCCTGCTGCTGTCCAGCCACGAGGTGCGGTGCGGGGGCGAGCCCACGCAGCACCTGGACGTGCAGTACCTGGTCCTCGCCCCTGGCGCGACCCCGCCCACGGTGAGCACCGAGTCCGAGGACGTCCGGTGGTTCGGATGGCGCGCGCTGCCGCCGGTGGACGCCTCCGTCCAGGACCTGGTGTCCGCGGCCGCGGCCCGGCTGGGCTGGTCGGGATCCTGACCTCCGCGCGGTCGGGCCGGTCGGGGCTGCGGTACGCCTAGCGGAGCCGGACCGGGATCCCGTGGTCGTGGGCCGTGCCCAGCAGCCGTCGCCGGCGCGGTGAGCCCGGACGCCACAGCTCGGTCCGGACGGCCGGTGCGGTCGAGGGCTGCGCGCCACCCGTGCCGCTGCCGCTCCCCTCGTCCGGGTCGTACTCCATGGTCACCCGGCCGAGCAGCATCCGCCCGCCGGCCTCGGCCAGCGTCGCCTCGACGGCGGCCACCTCCGCGGCCGGCCAGTAGAGGCCGGTGACCGACTGCCAGACCACGGTCAGCACCTCGGCGCCGGCACCGGTGGCCGCGCCCCCGGCCAGCTCGCCGGGCAGCCACGCCGCGGCGCCGGCCCGGTCGACCCTCGCCGGCCCGGCGGCCGCGACCTCCAGGGCGGCGGCCAGGCGCGCGTGGCGGTGCAGGTCGAAGGGCCACACGAACGAGGTGAGCAGCCGACGCCCCTGCTCCGTCGTCGGGTCCACCGGGGCCAGGTCGCAACCCGTGCGGTCCACCACGACCAGCTCCTCGGTGCGGAGCGGCCCCTCGACCGCGCCCTCGAGCTGCAGCGGCGAGCTCGGCGGTCCCCAGCGCCACCCCTCGCCGGCGAAGCCGAAGCGGTCCAGGAGCAGGTTGAGCCCTGCGCTGGCGCCGAGCTCCAGCAGCCGGACGTGCCGCACCCCGGTCTCGGCGACCAGGTCGAAGAGCCCGACCAGCAGGGCGGCCGAGCGGCCGACCTCGTTGGTCTGCGGCGCGACGGCCAGCGCGTCCCGCAGCTCGGCCACGTGCGCGCCGACCACCTGGCGCATCACCGGCCAGGCCTCCGCCGGCGGCCGGTCGCCGCCCAGGCAGCGGTAGTAGGGCACGAGCTCGGGAGCCTCACCGGCGAGCACCAGCCGGAAGACGCCGGCGAGCAGCCGCAGCTGCAGGGCCGAGCCGGAGGGGGCGTCCTCGTACCCCGCGCAGACCTGCCGCACCGGTCCGCCGGCCTCCCAGTCGGCCGCCATGCCCCGCATGGCGCAGCCGTAGAGGTGGGTCGCGTCGCCCGCGTGCGCACGGAACCGCTCGGCCAGGGTCGCCCCGCTGTCCCAGCCGACCATCAGCCCACCCCGGGCAGCAGCCCGGCCGCGTCGAGCAGGGCGCGGGTCTCCTCCCAGCCCTCCAGACCGGGGTCCAGCCGGCGGAGGTCCGCCGGCGTCCGGAGCCGGTGCCAGTCCGGCGCCGCCGCGCACGCCGACCGCCGTGGGGCCAGCGCCGGGAGCAGGGTGGCGAGGTCGGCGTCCAGCTCGAGGCGCTGCTCGCCCAGCCAGGGCGCCAGCGGGAGCCGCAGACCCACGGCGACGCAGCCGCCGCCGCTGCGCGCCGGGGCGACCACGACGTCGCTGCGGTGCAGCACCTTGAACACCTTGGCCAGCACCAGCCCCGGGAGGTCGGGGACGTCGCCCGCGACCGCCACCACCTCGTCCCACTGCGGGGCCAGCAGCTCGGCCAGCTCGACCAGGGGGAGGTCGGGCAGCCGGAGGCCGCCCGGCCACAGCAGCTCGGCGACCTCGGGCGGGCCGGCGATCCCGCCGCTCACCCCGATGAGGTCGGCGACCACCTCGTAGCTGTCGGCCAGGGCGGCGCGGCGCAGGGCGGCCGGGTCCACGCCCGCAGGGGCGGCGCCGCCGGCCCCCGGCCCGGCCACGACCACCGCGAGCCGCCGCGGGCCGGTGGGCTCAGTCGACATCGGAGCCCTCCTCGCTCCAGGGCCGGCCCTGCCCGGCGGCGAAGCCCTCCAGGTAGCCCTTCGCCCGCTCGGCGTGGGGCGAGGCGTCGACCAGGCGCCAGAACCGCGGCGTGTGCCCGGGTTCGACCAGGTGCGCCAGCTCGTGCACGAGCACGTGGTCGACCACCCAGGACGGGACGTCGCGGAGCCGGTCGGACAGCCGGATCACCCCGGTGGCCGGCGTGCAGGAGCCCCACCGCCGCTGCTGGTTGCCGACCCAGCGCACCGCCTCGGGGTAGCGCGGCTGCTCCACCAGCGGCGCCAGGTGCGCGGCCACCAGGCGGCGGGCGCGGGCCAGCAGGTCCTCGTCGCCGCGCGGGGGGGACGCGCGGGCCTCGCGAGCCAGCACCTTGGCGACCATCGAGTCCACCGACGTCCGCTCCTGCGCCGCCGACATCCGCGCCGGGACCAGCACGACGATGGTGTCGCGATCGCGGTACGCGGTCAGGGTGCGGGTGCGCCGGGCGCTACGACGGACCTCGACGCGCGGCGCCGCCTCCTGGCCCATCCGACCTCCCGCTGCTGCCACCGTCCGGTCCGGGCGGTGGCCCGGCGTCCGCCCACGGTATCCAGGACCACCGACAGGTCGGGCGACCACGGCCGATGACCACCGGGTGACGAGGAGGTGACCACCCGGCGTCCACAGCGTGGCCGCCTCGCTGCGGCCCTGGACCCACAGCCGGACGGGCGACGTGCACACCTCGTCCACAGCCCTGTCCACAACCGGTGGACATCTGCACGTCCGGAGCCGACGGACGGGGGTGCGAGGGCGGGCCTGGAGGGGGGCCACGACCGTTTGACGCCCACGACGGCGGAGGACTACCTTGCCGGAGACGAAACCTCCAGATGGTCGGCACGTTCGCAGGGGAAGGCAAACGGAGCCGATGTTCCTGGGGGTTTCGTCATGTCCGGAGCCGACCGCTGGTGTGGCCGCGGCTCGCGGCTCCCGGGGGCGGGCCGGCCCCCTGCGGCGTGGTCGGGGTCGCGCCGAGCCAGGCTGTCGTATTGTTACCGGCGACCAAGCGATGCGGCCTCGGTCGTGGCGGCGCAGCCGAGAGCTCGCGACCACGGGGCGCACCGCCGTCACGTGGACCCCACCAGTCCACGACCCTCGATCAAGGAGATCCCATGGCGGAGACGTACAGCGGCGAGTTCTACTGCGTGAAGTGCAAGGAGAAGCGCGAGGCGTCCGGCGACGTGCACGTGAACGACAAGGGCACCCGGATGGCCAAGGCCAAGTGCCCCGTCTGCGGCACGAACCTCAACCGCATCCTCGGCAAGGCCTGACCCCAGGCACCCTTCCGCGGCGTCGGCGCCGCGCAGCGACATCTCGACAGGGGCGGTCTCCGGACCGCCCCTGTCGCGCGTCCGGACGCAGCCGGCTCCCTCCTCGGGAGGAGAGCCGGCCCTGTGGACAACCGGTCCGGCCGTGGGTCTCGACCGAGACTGGTGCGGTGCCCGACGCCCGCCCGCTGCCCGACCAGCCCGCGCTGGTCCCGCACGCCCCGGTGCTCGAGCGCGGCCCGGGCAGCCGGCAGGTCGGTCTGGACCCGCGCACGGCCGTGGTGCTCACCGGCCCCGGCGTGGCCCGGCTGCTCGGGAGGCTGGACGGGCAGACGCGACTGCGGACGCTGCGGGCCCGTGCGGCGGACGACGGCCTCGGCGCCGCCGACGTGGACGCCGTCCTGCGTGCGCTGCAGTCCTCCGGGCTGCTGCTGGACGGGCCGCCCACGGTGCCGGCCGCCACGGAGCCGTCGCGGGTCCGGGTCGTCGGGCTGGGTCCGCTGGGACAGCAGGTCGCCGGGCTGCTGCTGGCGGCGGGTCTGCACGTCGTCGCCGCCGGGCTCGACCGGCCGCCGCCGCGGGCCGCGCCGGGACGACCGCCCGCCGCTCCCCCGCCGGCCCTGGACCTGACCGCGGGCACCGCCGTGCCGCCGGCGGCCCGCGGCCGGCTGACCGTGGTCAACCACTGGTCCAAGCCCGAGGACGCGGCGGTCGCGCTGACCGTGGTGGCGCCCGACACCGTCGAGCCCGACCGCACGGTGACGGAGTGGCTGGTGCGCGAGGACCAGCCACACCTGGTGCTGCGCCTGGCCGGCACGGCGGCGACGGTGGGCCCGCTGGTGCTGCCGGGACGGACGCCCTGCCTGCGGTGCACCGACCTCACCCGGCGCGACCTCGACCCCGCCTGGCCCACCCTGCTCGCCCAGCTGACCACGCTGCGGCTGCCCACCCCGCCCGCGCTGCTGGCCTGGGCCGCCGCCACGGCCGTGGTGCAGGTCCTGGCCCGTCTGCAGCACTCGCAGCCCGAGGTGGTCGGGGCCACCCTCGAGCTCGACGCCGGTGACCACCGCAGCCGCTGGCGTGCCTGGCCCCTGCACGCGGAGTGCGGCTGCGCTTGGGCGCCCACGACAGAATGGGGCCCATGAGCGACGACCAGGACCCGATGGCCCGGTCGGGACTTCGCCGCAGCGCCCGCCTGGCCTCCCTGCCCCTCGGCTTCGCGGGCCGCGCGACGCTGGGCCTGGGCAAGCGGATGGGCGGGGCGTCTGCGGAGCAGGTCAGCGCCGAGCTCCAGCAGGCCGCGGCCGACCAGCTCTTCCGGGTGCTGGGCGACCTCAAGGGCGGGGCGATGAAGTTCGGCCAGGCCCTGAGCCTGTTCGAGTCGGTGCTGCCGGAGGAGATCGCCACCCCGTACCGCGAGCAGCTGAGCCGGCTGCAGGCCGACGCGCCACCGATGCCGACCTCGCGGGTGCACGCCGTGCTGCGGCGCGAGCTCGGGGTGGACTGGCGCGACCTGTTCCGCGACTTCGACCCCGAGGCGGCGGCGTCGGCCTCCATCGGGCAGGTGCACCGGGCCACCTGGTCCGACGGCCGCCCGGTGGCGGTCAAGGTCCAGTACCCGGGCGCCGACGAGGCCCTGCGCTCCGACCTCCGCCAGATCGGCCGGCTGTCCAAGGTCTTCGCGCCGCTGGCGGCGGGGATGGACGTCCGGCCGCTGGTCGACGAGCTGGTCGAGCGGATCGGCGAGGAGCTGGACTACACCGTCGAGGCGGCCTCGCAGCAGCGGGCGGCCGAGGGCTTCGCCGGCAGCGATGAGTTCGTCATCCCCCAGGTGCTGGCCGGCACCTCGAAGGTGATGGTGAGCGAGTGGGTGGCGGGCGAGCCGCTGTCCAGTGCGGCCGGGTTCGACGACGAGGAGCGCAACCGCATCGGCCTCTCCTACGTCCGGTTCCTGTTCGCCGGGCCCAGCCGGGTGGGCCTGCTGCACGCCGACCCGCACCCCGGCAACTTCCGCATCACCCCGGACGGCCGGCTGGGGGTCGTGGACTTCGGTCTGGTCGCGCGGCTGCCCGAGGGCCTGCCACGGGCCATGGGGACGATCCTGCGGATCGCCCGGCTCGGTGACGCCCAGCTGGTGAAGGACGAGCTGCACCGGGAGGGGTTCGTCAGCGCGGACGCCGACGCCGACGACCTCTTCGACTACCTGGCGCCCTTCGTCGAACCGGCCGCCGTGCCGCGGTTCCACTTCGACCGGGACTGGATGCGCGAGCAGTTCCTGCGGGTCCGGGACCCGCGCGCCTCCGGCGGCGTCGCCTTCAAGATCAACCTGCCGCCCAACTACCTGCTGATCCACCGCGTCTGGCTGGGTGGGCTCGCCGTCCTCGCCCAGCTCGACGTGACCGCCGCCTTCGTGGACGTCCTCGACGAGTTCCTGCCCGGCTACGCCGAGCACTCCTGACCCCGCGCGGGTACGCCGCCGTCCCCGTCGGCCCCAGCAGCCGGCGGTGGCTCAGGACCCGACGGGCACCGGTTTGGCCGCGGGCTCGGGCTCGGGCTCGACCCGCAGCTGACGGATGCTCCGGCGGGTCGCGCAGCCGAGGGTCGTCACCACGATCACCAGGCCGCCGAGGAGGAAGGCGGTGCCTGCGCCCCAGTGCGAGGCCAGCAGCCCGGTACCGAGGAACGAGAGGCCGGCCGTGGCCTCGAGGGTGAGGGAGAGCAGGGCCATCACCCGTCCCACCTCCTCGGCCGCGCTGAGCTTCAGCAGCAGGCCGTAGACGATGGTGCCGAAGAGCCCCGACGCCAGCCCGAGGACGAGCGCGGCGACGAGCCCGACCGGCAGCACAGGCGCGATGCCGACGGCGGCGACGGCGAGCCCCATCACGAACACGGCCACGAGCTGGACCAGACCGCCGTGCGGCACCTGCTCGACCAGCAGGAGACCCAGGCCGCTGGCCGCGGCTCCGACGCCGAACGCGCCGATCAGCAGGCCGGCCCCGCTGGCCCCCCAGCCGTGCGCGTCGGCGAGCACCGGGATGCCCGCGGTGAACGGGCCGGCGAAGCCCAGGTTCATGCCGGCGATCAGCAGCAGGACCGCGGCGAGCAGGGGTCGGGAGCGCAGCAGGCGGGCGGCGTCGACGAGGTCGGCCCGCACCCTCGCCAGCAGCCCTCGTCGGCGCGGGGCACCGGGGACGACCGCAGCGAGGTCGGCCGGGTCGGCAGCCCGGGCGGGCGTCGCCGGCGACGGGGAGCGCAGGGCGACGAGGGTGAGGGAGCCGACCGAGAGGGCGAACAGCGCGGCCGAGCCGAGGAACGCCACCGCCGGGCTGAAGGCGTGGATGAGCCACCCGGCGAGCGGACCGCCGCTGAGCATCCCCACCCGCTGGGTGACGGTGCGCAGCGCGGACACCCGGCCCATCAGGTGGGGTGGGGCGACCCGGACCGGCAGGGCGGCGACCGCCGGCAGGAAGAGCCCGTCGAGCAGACCCACGGCCAGGGCGACGGCGACCAGGACCCACGCCGTGACGTGCCCGGAGAGCAGGACCCCGGCCGTGAGCACCATGAGCAGGGAGCGTCCGGAGTCGGTGCCGATGATGATCCGCTTCGGCGAGACGCCGTCAGCCAGGGCGCCACCGGTGAGCAGGACCAGCAGCCGGGGCAGGGACCCGGCGGCGAGCACCAGCCCGACCAGGCCGGGCACGCCCAGCTGCACCGCCGCCCAGGCCAGCGAGAGGAAGAACACCTGGTCCGCCAGGATCGAGCAGCCGAACCCGACCACCCAGCCGGTGAGGCTGCGCCGCGACGTCGGCGGCCGCGGCGGTCGTGCTGCCTGCGGCACCGGACCTCCCGCTCGTTCACCCCTCGGATGCTGACCGGCAGCGGGGCCGCCCGGGTCCGATGTGGGAGTCCGTGGCCACCTGCTCGGGGGTTCAGGTGGCCACGGACTCGTCCGGGGTGCCGAGGACCACGTTCAGGAGGCTCGCCGCCTCGGCACGCATCGAACTCTAGGGACGACGGGGGCCGCCTTCCAAGCCTGGCGCCTGTCCTCTTGGCGACATGTCATCAAGCGGACGGACGGACCTGGAGCTCCCCGGGCTGGACCGGGTCGGGCACGGCGGCGACCGGACGAAGCTGCGAACAAGGACGCCTGGACGATCACTGAGCGGCACAGACGCGGATGGACCGCAGGCCTGCCACCGGGCGGGGTGCCAGGGCATCCACGGTCGGCCCCGGGGCCGCGTGCTGTGCCGCGTAGTGGTCGTCCAGGCGCAGTTCCAGGATAGTGCGCCGGCGCAACCGGTCGGGGCCCGAGAGGGCACCCGCCAGCACGGTCACGACAGGGCCCGGCCGAGCCAGAGACGGACAGCGTGGAACAACCGCCCGCTCCGGCCCGTCCCGGCTCCTGCCCCGTCGGTGCTCACGCGGCCACCTCGGCGCTGCCGTCCCCCGCCGCCTCTCCGGCGGGGGTGACGGGGTGCTTGCGCGGGCGACCTCGCGGCCGCTTCCGGGCCACCACCACCCCGGCGATGAACAGCTGCCCGCCCCAGACACCCCAGGGCTCACGCCGTTCCAGGGCGCCGGCCAGGCACACCTCGCGGACGGGGCAGTCCCGGCAGAGGAGCTTGGCCGCCTCCACGTCGGCCGGCGACTCGGCGAAGAACACCTCCGGGTCCACCCGTCGGCACGGCAGCGCCTCCGGTATCGGCTCGGCGCCCGGTGCGCCCCACCGCGGGGCTGCCACCAGGGCACTTCCTACGTCGTTCATGTCTCCCACTTCGCTGTTCGTGAGCCCGGCGACGGACTCGAGGGGTCCGGGAAACACGAAGGCCGTGGTTCCCGGTGTTCTGGGATCCACGGCCTGGAGGCAGTCGGTGCGAGTACTACACCGGCGGTCTGCAGGAGAGGGGTCCCAGAAGGGGGTGGTGATCGGTGGTCGGCTGGTCGGTGACGGGCGCCATGGTGGACACGGCCATGGCTCCGCCCCGGAAGATGCCGGCGAAGGGCGCGATCGCGAGGACCAGAGCCTCGGGAGAGCGCTGCCACGGGGTGGCGGCGCGCGAGAGCAGGCTGGTGGCCCGGATGCCGGTCAGCGCGGTGCTGTCCATCAGGTCACGTCCTCTCTCGTCCTCAGGTCGGCCCGGGTGCTGTCGGCACACCGTCCCGTTCGACCCCGCGGTGGGATCACGAGACACACTAGGGGAGGTGCCAGGCCTCGGCAACGGCTTTTCCGGTCGAGTTCTGGTGCTGGGTGGATACTGCGGCCCGGGGTGGCGGACGCTGCGGCGGAGCGCCCGGTGCCGGCGACCGGACCTCCACGGACACCGTCGGGCCACGCCGCGGTGCGGACCGGCTCAGGCGGTGCGGTCGTCCTCGCTGCCGATGATGGCCAGCACCTCCTCGCCGTAGCGGTCGGCCTTGGTGGGACCGAGCCCCTGCACCTTGACCAGGTCCGCCCGGGTGCGCGGCCGCGCCTCGGCCAGGGCGATCAGGGTCGCGTCGGTGAAGACGACGAAGGCCGGCACCTTCTGCTCCGCCGACTGCTGGCGGCGCCACTCCTTGAGCAGGGCCATGGTCTGCTCGTCGAAGGTCGAGGGACAGCTCAGGTGACGGCCGATCTTCCGCTCGGCCGCGTCCCCCAGGGGCATGCCGCAGGAGCGGCAGTGCTGGGACAGGACCGACCCGCGGCTGCGGCTGCGGCGCGGCGACGCCGCCCCCTGGGTGCGGCGGGCGCCCTCGGGCAGGACCGGGTCGAGGAACCGCGACGGCTTGCGCGGGTTGCCGCCCCCGTTGCGGGTGCGCGACCAGGAGACCCGCAGCAGCCGGCGGGCCCGGGTGACCCCCACGTAGAGCAGTCGGCGCTCCTCCTCCACCTGCTCCGGGCGGGTCGCCAGCACGAAGGGCAGCGAGCCCTCCTGCGCACCGAGCAGCGCCACCGCCTCCCACTCCAGGCCCTTCGCCGAGTGCAGGGTCGACACGGTGACCCCCTGGGCGACCGGGACGTGCTGGGCCTCCGCGCGAGCGTCGAGCTCGACGGAGACCGCCCGCAGGTCCGGCGGCGCCGCGCCGGGGTCCGCCGGCCGGGTGGTGAGGTCCTCGGCCACGGTGAGCAGCGCCGACAGCGACTCCCAGCGCTCCCGGACGGCGCCGGCACCCTCGGGCGGGGTGGCGGTCCAGCCCAGCGTGCCCAGCACCGCCTTCATCTGCTCCACCGCGCTGCCCGGCTCGCCCTCCCCCATCGCCCGCGCCTCGGTGCGCAGGGTGAGCAGGGCCTGGCGGACCTCGGGCCGCTCGTAGAAGCGCTCGCCCCCGCGCACCAGGTACGGGATCTGCCGGTCGGCCAGCGCCTGCTCGACCGCCGGTGACTGCGCGTTGATCCGGAACAGCACCGCCATGTCGCGCCACTGCACGCCGGCCGCGGCCTGCCGGGCCAGCCAGTCACCGATCCCGGCGGCCTCGGCGGCCTCGTCCGGCGCCTCGACGTAGTCCACCTCCGGACCGGGCGGCTGCTGCGCCTGCAGGGTGACCGCGTTCAGGCCACCGGCCTTGACCCCGGCCATGATCTTGTTGGCCGCCGCCACGACCTGCGGCGTGGAGCGGTAGTCGCGCACCAGCCGGACCACGGTGGCCCCGGGGTGGCGCCGGGCGAACTCCGTCAGGTAGCTCGCCTGGGCGCCGGCGAAGGAGTGGATCGTCTGCGCGGGGTCGCCGACCACGCAGATCTCGTCGCGGTCGCCGCGCCACAGGGTGAGCAGCGCCTGCTGCAGGGGGCTGACGTCCTGGTACTCGTCGACCACCAGGTGCCGGTAGGTGCGGCGGATGGTGTCGGCCACCTGCTCGTGCTCGGAGATGAGGGCCGCTGCGCAGAGCAGGATGTCCTCGAAGTCGATCCGGCCCCGCTCGCGCTTCGTCGCCTCGTAGGCGGTGAAGACGCGGGCGACCGTCTCGGGGTCGATCGAGGCGATGCTGCGGCCGGCGGCCGCGGCCAGCCGCGGGTAGTCCTCGGCGGTGACGTTGCTGACCTTGGCCCAGCCGATCTCGGAGACCAGGTCGCGCAGCCGCGGGGTGTCCACCCGGACGCGCAGCCGGCTGGCCGACTCCGCGACCAGCGACATGCGGTTGTCCAGCACCTGCGGCAGCTCACCGCCGTAGGCCTGCGGCCAGAAGTACTGCGCCTGGCGCAGCGCGGCGGAGTGGAAGGTGCGGGCCTGGACGCCGCGCGCCCCGAGCTGCTGCAGCCGGCCGCGCAGCTCCCCGGCCGCCCGGGTGGTGAAGGTGACGGCGAGCACCGACGTCGGGTTGTAGGCCCCGGTCGCCACGCCGTAGGCGATCCGGTGGGTGATGGCCCGGGTCTTGCCGGTCCCGGCCCCGGCGATCACCGCGACCGGACCGGTCAGGCTGGTCGCGACCTCGCGCTGCTCCGGGTCGAGGCCCGCCAGCAGGGCGTCGGGGTCGGCGGACCCGGCGGGCCGGGCAGGAGCGGATGGCATCCGCTCAGCCTAGGGCGGCTCGCCGACAGTTCCGTCCCCGTGCACAGGGTCGGCGTCACCGCGTCCGCGGGTGCTCACGGGGAATAGCGTCGCTGCCGCACCGGTTCTGGCCAGCATGAGCACGTACCAGGCACAGCCCGACCGTCCGACCATGTTCACCACCACCTGGTGCGGCTACTGCGCGCGGCTGAAGAGCCAGCTGAAGCGGGCCGGCATCGCCTACGACGAGGTGGACATCGAGGCGCACCCGGACGCGGCCGACGTGGTCGCGGCGGTCAACCACGGCAACCAGACCGTGCCGACCCTGCTGTTCTCCGACGGCTCGGCGATGACCAACCCGTCGGCCTCCCAGGTGGACGCCAAGCTGGCCGAGCTCCGCTGAGCACGCCGGACGCGGCCCCGCCCACGGTCGCGGCTGTCGTCTTCGACGTCGACGGCACCCTGCTCGACTCCGCTCCCGGCATCGTCGCGGGGTACGCGCACGCACTGCACCAGGTCGGGTTCCCGGTGCCGAGCGAGGCCGTGCTGCGCTCCGACCTCGGCCCCCCGGTGGGGGACCTGTTCACCACCCTCGGCCTGCCGGCGAGCCAGCTGGAGGTGGCCGTGGCGGCCTACCGCTCCTTCTACCGGGAGCAGGGCATGGACCGGGCCGCCCCCTACCCGGGGGTCGCCGAGCTGCTGGACACCCTCGCCGCGGCGGGGCTCGCCCTGGCCACCGCGACGGCCAAGCTGACCAGCGTCGCCGGGCCGTTCCTCACCCGGCAC
>Ga0210040_10009060_pt1 | contig 11657 bp, 7 predicted proteins | sample CryGeyCG12114_NA_FD_185462 | JGI IMG/M metagenome (GOLD analysis project Ga0210040, IMG submission 185462) | Groundwater microbial communities from aquifer - Crystal Geyser CG19_WC_8/21/14_NA (SPAdes) (version 2) | ecosystem: Environmental > Aquatic > Deep subsurface > Groundwater | place: USA... | reverse complement strand
TTCTGGACGAAGTGGTAATTTCTCTTTTTAAAGCACCGCATTCTTACACCAAAGAAAACGTTGTCGAAATTTCCTGCCACGGCTCCGATTATATTGTCACGCAAATTATAAACCTGACTTTAAAGCATGGCGCGCGGCTGGCCCAGGCCGGTGAATTTACCAAACGCGCTTTCCTGAACGGTCAGTTCGATTTAGCCCAAGCCGAAGCCGTAGCCGACCTGATTGCCTCTGATTCCCGGCTTTCGCACGAAGTAGCCATGAAACAAATGCGCGGCGGCTTTTCCGAAGAAATAAAAAAGCTAAGAGGCCAGCTCATTCATTTTGCTTCTATGATTGAGTTGGAACTGGATTTTAGCGAAGAAGACGTAGAATTTGCCGATCGCTCGGCTTTACAGCAATTAATTTATAGCCTCCAAAGTTTAATCCGGCATTTATTACAATCTTTTGAATTTGGAAATGTAATTAAAAACGGCGTGCCGGTGGTAATTGTGGGTAAACCCAACGCCGGTAAATCAACGTTGCTAAACGTTTTGTTAAACGAAGAAAAAGCAATTGTATCGGATGTGCCCGGCACCACGCGCGACTTTATCGAAGACGAAATAAACCTGGGTGGCATACGTTTCCGGTTTATTGATACGGCCGGTTTGCGCCAAACCACCGATAAAGTAGAAGCCATTGGCGTAGAGCGCACCCTGAAAAAGGTAGAAGAAGCAGCGCTGATCCTTTATTTGTTCGATGCTAATACTACCACTCCCGCCCAACTACAAACCGAAATACAAGAGCTGCAACTCCCCGAAACTGCCCACCTGCTCGCCGTAGCGAATAAAATTGATGCTGTAGCTAGTTTTAATTTAAAGCCATACCAGGAAATACATAACAGTATTGGTATCTCGGCTGCCCAACAAATGGGCATTGATGAACTGAAACAAACATTAGTGCAACTCGTGCAAAAAGATAATCTGGATGTCGGCAACCAAACCATTGTTACTAATCTGCGCCACTACGAAAACCTGCGACAGACTTACGCCGCCCTCGACGAGGTACTGACGGGTCTGCACCAAGGCATTACCAACGATTTCTTAGCTTCCGATATCCGCCGTGCTCTTTACGCGCTGGGTGAAATTACCGGCGAAATTACTACGGATGATTTGCTGGAAAATATTTTTTCTAAGTTTTGTATTGGGAAGTAACATCCAGCATCTTTCCTAGTTTATAAATTTATACAAGAGCAGACCATAGCCAACCCCGGCTGGGTCCGTTGTTCGGGCGTATTGAAAGGCCATGTACCGAGGACAGATCATTGGGTTCGTAACAAGAAAAGGAAATAATAATTATAACACCTTTCAACCAAATTACTAAAAACTTATTTTTATAAACAGCTCTTATAAGCTCTGAGTGCAAATACCTTTAAGCCCTATAAGCTTTAAACAAAAAATTTATTTATTTTTAATTCGAAAGCCATCCGTGATACTTGATCCCCGAAATTCTAATCTTTTCACGATATGAAAGCCGCAAGGAATGGGAGCATCCCAACAAACACGTTCTGTGATAGGTTGCCAAATGGTACCATTAGTTACTTGTACTTTTTGCACCTGCGGGGTAGGATGATGTTCCGGGTAAATTAACCGCAATTTAATTAATGCTGGTTGGTAACGAACAAAGTGCACCGGATCTCTTAATTTATTTAATCCGAAAACCAATAAAATAATTAATAAACCCGCTAATACAAAAGTTTTGAACTTTACTAAATAATATTTTAGTATTAGCAGCATTGGTATTAGAAAACTTAAATAAATAAAAATAGCACCGAAACGAATTTGGGGCGCCATATTAAGCCAGAATATAAATCCTAAATAGGTAATTAACCAAAGAAAGATAAAATTTTTATTCTGATTGCTAAGACGTCTTTTATAAAATAAAATAAGAATTAACAAGGGAGAGGCAGCAGCACCTGTTAATAATATTTTATACAGGATAGACTGGTAGGAAAACCAAGATCTAAGCCATTGCCAAAATGGAATTTGGAATACTCGTTGCCAGTCGTTTGCTCCTTCCATGGCAAAAGAATGAATCATGTTCTTTTCGTTTATTACAATAGATAAAGGAATCTTCCAATCAACAGAAAAGATATCAATATATGGAAAAGGGTAAATTAAATACCCAGTTGTAATTACATTCCGAATAAGCCAGGGGCCTATTATAAAGAGAAAAGATAAGCTTATAAGCAGTACCGATTGCTTATTTATTGTAATCTGACCTGAATATACCAAATACAATAGAACACCCAAAATGGGCAAGACAGATAGCTTTATAGTTACACAAGTAAAAATTAGCAAAATAAGAATAAAAGTTTCGAATTGATTGGATGAATCTTTCTGGCTTTCTGTTTGATAAAGCAGGGGTATAAAAACAAAAGACAGCAAAACCATAGCCGTTATATCCGGAGTGGGGGCAGAAATCCATTTACTTAACAAATCAAAAAGTAAACAGAACACAGCAGTCAGGATAATGCTGCAAATGATCATTCTGTTTTTATTTAAAATATCTTTTAATAAAAAACCGATGGAAGTACCCGCTAATAATAATGTTAAATAACTATTTAAGGCATAAATAGATTGCTTAAAGATAAATCCACCATTAAAAAAGGCAGACCATAAAAAGAAACTAGAATTATAGCCTATGGGATGAATTACATTGGCTACGCCGGGTATAACCGGATAACTCTGACTCCATTTAATAGCCTGAATATAATAATAGGCACTGTCGTCATTTCTAATGCTTAAAGTATTTAGAAAGAGCAGATCCAGAATATAAATTAGAATTAACATACTCCAGACAGAATAATAGATAATGGAATGATTTAGGTACTTTTGAAGTAATTCTTTATAGATGGAGAAATGGGTAAAGAAATAAGGAAGTACTAACAATAGCAAGCTGAGATGAGTTGTTAGATTTATAGGGGCAAAAAGAGAATAAATTGCTAAATAACCAATTAAAAAACATAATCCAGCTAAACTTAATAAGTAAAGTGGGGGTTGTGATCTTTTCCATTTATAAATATTAATCAATAAGTTGTAAAGAATAACACCTAAGCCACAACTTAAGCAAAATATATACACCCACGTAAAACATATAAGTACCATAACTTTTAAATTCCAATTACCATCTTGCCATTAAATATATTAATGTTAGCTTATAAATATTGTAAATGGAGCAATTAAGAATCTGGGGTTAAACTTCAGATACTTTTTAGTACTACATCTAAATTAAGGCAAACAGTATAAGGATAAGCAATGCCAACTATAAACATTGATAAAAGCTTTTTAATTATCAGAATTGATATAATAGCGTTAAATCCTCTATTTGGAGAATCTATACAAGAGGAGCCCGTAACCAACCCCGGCCGGGTCAGTTGTTCGGGCGTATTGGAAAGCCATGTATTTGCCATCGGTAGAAACTACGGGATTAGAAGCCTTACCGCCTTCAAAATCGTTAAAGTTGGTGAGCCGCACAAAATCCTTGCCGGTGCCATCGAGTTTTAATTTCCAGATATCAATATTCCAAGGGCCTCGCTTACCGCCCAGCCAATCAACTTGCCGGTCCGATTCCACCAGCGTGTATTTCCCATCGGGTAAAATACCTTCTACTTCGTTATAAGAGCCCGAAATTTGCAAAAAGCTGGTTACCTGACCGGTCTTTAAATCTAGGCCCTTTACCGAGGAAAGATCATTTGGTTCGTAACAAGAAAAGGTAATTTGGGTATCGTTATCATAAAAGTCCTGCGGTTCAATGCGGCAACTCTTATCCTTACTCTCGTACACCATTTTTTTATTAACTAGTTTGGGCGTTGCTCCAGATAAATCCACATCGGCTATTACTAACCGGGAAGCTTCTGGTGCTAATTCCGGTACCTGAACGTGCCCTTCCGAAAAAGCAATTCTGGCGTTTTTCTTAGAAACAACCAGTCCCTCAAACATTTTTTGCCCTAACTTTACCGGTTTAGAACCCCGCTTTTTGCTCAAAAACCAAAGTTCATTGTCGCGCGAACGGCTTATTTGAATGTTCTCGAAGCGTTCAGGACCGATTAAAATGTAATCGCCGGAAGGCAAGTGCATTACCCGCAGAAATGCCGCTGCCGGAATATTACAGGTCAAACATCGGATTTCCCGGGTGGCTAAATCAATTACCATGGCATCACCAAAGCTTTTGGTCATGAAGGCAACACTTTTGTTATCGGGTGAAAAATCTGCCCGTTCGCCAAAACGGGTTAAAACCTCGATATTTTTAGGCAGATTATTTAACGGGTCATCCGCCTTTCTTGCTTTTAGTTGTTGGGCAATACACGGTGCGTAAAATAAAAAGAGTAAAAGAGGCAGGATGGTTTGTTTCATAATAAATTATGAGTCATTAAAATGGGTTTAACTGTTCCAGGAAGGCAAGAAACTAGTAAAGAGAATACCTAATTCACTTAGGGCATAACTGCGATTGTTCCCGTCTTTATGATCTTTATCTTTTTCGTAGCGAGGAAACGGATAGCCTGTTCTATTATCGGGATTACCTGCACCTGGATACAGCAGAGGAGCGCAGCTGGAGAAAAGTATGGTAAGCACTAATGAAAGCAAAACAGAAAGAGTGGTATGTTTCATGGTCGAAGCAGCAGGTAATTTTTTAGTAAAAAAGAGTAATCATAATATTGTTGGTTGACGTACCTTTTAATAAAAAGCAGCTAATACTACGTCAATTATCTTTCCACTTTTTACTATTCTTCTGCTTCTTCCCTCCTTCCCTAAGTTTTTTTTCCCGCTCTTCCATCCATTTTTTATTCTCCTCAGCATGTTTCTTTTTCTGTTCGTCGCGTTTTTTGTTATACTCTTCCTGTCTTTTTTCCTCGTTTTTCCACTCACCCCGCTCTTTGTCTCGCTTTTTTTCTCGGCCTCTGCCTCTAAACCGGTCTAATAAACGGTCGATAAAAGATTCTGCGGCTATGGAGGCAGGTGCATTATCCAGATACGGAGTACAGGCTAGCCGGGCCTGGAGTTCGGGCGGCAAGGGCCGGAAACGGCTGTAGCGATAAGCAGAAAACTTCCGGGTGCGGGTTATCAAAGCCATAAATTCCCCCCAAATAGGTAAAGCAGTGTTAGAACCTTGACCTAAAGCTAAAGTCCGGAAGCGAACCGCCGGGTTCTCGGCGCCTACCCAAACGCCGGTTACTAAATCGGGGGTAATGCCAATAAACCAGCCGTCGGTGTGTTCCTGAGTAGTACCGGTTTTGCCGGCTACATCCATTGTTAATTTAAATTCCGAACGGAGGCGGCCCGCGCTGCCTTCTTCTACTACGCGCTGCATTAAATTAATCATAGTAGCCGCATTTTCATAAGCAATGGCGCGGCGGGCACCTATATTAGGCCGATGTTTTTGGAGGATTTTACCTGTACGGTCTGTAATTTGCAAAATATACACTGGCTTTACGTAATAACCATCGTTGGCAAAAGTGGTATAGGCACTAACCATTTCCAACAACGATAAATCTGTAGCCCCCAAAGCCAGCGCGGGCACGTTGGGTAAATTGCTTTGTACGCCTAACCGCCGAGCCACCGCTATAGCCGATGGAATACCGGTTTTCATTATAATCTGGGCCGATACCGTATTGACTGAATTGGCCAAAGCGCCTGCCATAGAATATTCGCCCCCGTATTTGCCATCGGCATTGCGTGGCGACCAATTATCATAAGCCGGGTACGTCATCCGCTGGTTAGGAAAATAATCGCAAGGTTCCAACCCCTTTTCTAAGGCCGCCGCATAAACAAAAGGCTTAAAGGTAGACCCTACCTGCCGTTTCGCTCTTACGTGGTCGTACTTAAATACGTGATGGTTAATGCCGCCCACCCAAGCCCGGATAAAACCGGTGTGGGGTTCCATGGCCAGCAAACCGGTATTTAAAAATTTTTCGTAATAGCGCAGCGAATCCAAAGGGCTCATAGTTCTTTTAGTGATTCCGCCCCAATTAAATACCTGCATAGAAACAGGCTGCGCAAATATTTTCTTTATTTCTGCTTCTGATTTTCCGGTTGCTTTTAGTTTTTTATAGCGGTCGGAGCGCAGCATAGCGGTTTGTATTACTTCCGGATTATTACCCCAGGGCGACCGGCCTTGCCAATGCGCATTAAACTGTTTTTGCAGCCGGGTCATGCGGCGGCGAACAGCCTGCTCCGCTTGCTTTTGCATACCAGCATAGATGGTGGTGTATATTTTCAGGCCATCGGTATAAAGATTATAAAATTTGCCATCTTCTTTTTCTTGTGTAGCACACCATTTCACCAGTTCCAGACGTAATTGTTCCCGGAAATAAGGAGCCAAGCCATCGTTGTGGGTTTCGTAGCGGTATTTTAGTTTTAAGGGCAGATTTTCCAAAGAATCGGCTTTAGATGCCGGCAAATACCCGTATTTTACCATCTGGCCCAGCACCACATTGCGCCGCTGCTGAGATTTTTCTACATTAAGCCGGGGGTTATAAGTGGTGGTTGCTTTCAACATCCCAATCAGTACGGCGGCTTCTTCGGTTTTTAATGAATCGGCCGAAGTGTTAAAGAAACGCCGCGCCGCGCGTTCAATACCGTATAAATCGCCGCCCATAGGTACGGTGTTTAAATACAATTCTAATATTTCAGGTTTCGTATAAATGCCTTCTAAGCGGCGCGCAATAATAAATTCTCGTAGCTTGTTGATGGGGGTACTGAAAAACATGTAATCTCGGCGCGGATATAAATTCTTGGCCAACTGCTGGTTAAGGGTGCTGCCGCCGCCGGAACTCTCATCCTGTAAAAGAAACGTTTTAAATAATACCCGGAATAAACTGCGCGTATCAATGCCCTGGTGTTCATAAAAACGGGCGTCTTCGGTAGCAATTAAGGCTTCGATGGCCTGCGGCGCAATATCTTGGTACCGGACATTGGTGCGGTCTTGGATGTAATAACGGCCTAATAAAATACTATCGGCGGAGTAAACTTCGGAGGCCGTATTGTTTTGTATTGCTTTTAAAGCCCTCTGCGAAGGAATATTGCCCAATAAACCAAGGTACACGGCCAGGTAAAAAACAAGGAACCCTAAAAATAAAAAAAGCAACAAACGTTGTGCGCCATGCCACAGAAGTAGAAAATCGCGGGCCTGGGCGGTGTGCCAGTTATATTGCCTAAGTTGTTTTAAATTTTGCTGCCAATACAATAAGGTTAATTTGGCTTGGTGCTGCTGAAAAAACTCTAAACTTTTCTGCTTACCATATTTTGTAGAGGGCTGCCATAGGTATTGCGCGCCAAATTTTAAGATTAATTGCAGCGTACGCCGAAGACGATAAAAGAATAACTTCAAGGGTTAGGAATAAATGCTTACTCTTTATTTTATTTAATAAAGGTAAGTATAAATTTAAAATATCTGAGGGCAAGTAAGTTTTGTGTGTTAGTTATAGTGTAAACTATATTTAAGAGCATGTTTAAATTTTGAAAACCCTACTGATAAGCGTCATTCTGCAGAATGACGGAGATGAATGGCAATAAGTAACGTTTTTTCTTTTTATAAATTTATGGTAAATAAGTTCTTTATAAAGTATATAGTCCAAGTTTTAAATTGTATCCTATATCTGATTCCTAATTTATTTTTTGTGCTTTTCTTATAGAGCAGAAACATTCCTTTTCACAAAGATTTTTTTCTATTTGGTATTAAGTATTGAGACAAAATTAGTTTAACATACAGACTTTAGTAATACGTTAATAATCAAAAAGTTAATAACTTAAAATTTATTACTTAAAACTTTCCACTTACTTAGAAGTACTGCTGACGAGCTTTTTGGGTGCACAATTCTGCAAAAATAGAGCAGTAACCAAGATTGCTACTATTCTTTTACAGCTTTCCGGGAATGTTAACATGCATTAATTAAATACCTAAATAAAGAAATTTTACCCGCAGAAAACTGGTGTTTTAAATTATTTTACCAACTGCTGCTTCTGAGCACGAGTCAGACTTTCGAAAACTAAGTTATACGAAATATCAATTAACTCTTTTAATAAGGCATCTTTTATTTGGTTTTGGAGAAAAACCGTGTTCCAGTGCTTTTTATTCATGTGATAACCCGGCTTAATGGCATCGTATTGTTCACGTAACTCAACCGCTCTTTCGGGTTCGCATTTTAGGTTAATACTGGCAAAAGTATTTATATCAGTTAAGGCGAATATCTTACTACCCACTTTAAACACCAACGTATCTGCCCCGAAAGGCATATCTTCCGTTACGCCGGGTTTATCCAGGCAATAGTTCCGGAATTCTTCAATATTCATTAAAATACGTGCCGGAATATAATAATACACAGCGCTACCAAAAACATAAACATCGATAATTTATTGATGAAATGCATGCTGCGCAGGTTGAAGTTGGTTTTACGGTTCGGATCTTTTTTCCGAAAAAAATACATTGCTACTTCCGAAAAATCAAATAAGCTTTTCATATAATTAAAGTTAAAGTACAGGCATTTTATGTTTTGGAAATATACTAAAAGTAGACTAAATGCTGTTAATACAACACATTAGTACGCCACTAAGTTTATTCAAAATCAGTTAATTGTATACATTAAGGCTTTTAATGAGCCATTAATTCTACCGGTTCTACCCACCTATTATCTTCTTTTATCAACTCAATTAGCTCGTCTACTGCCGCTACTTCCGGTACCGATTTTTTAATAACGTTTTGGCCGCGGTACAAGGCAATCTTTCCTTTACCTACGCCCACGTAACCGTAGTCGGCGTCGGCCATTTCCCCGGGACCATTCACAATGCAACCCATAATACCAATTTTAACGCCTTTCAGGTGGTCGGTACGTTTGCGAATCATGGCCGTGGTTTCCTGCAAATCGAAGAGGGTGCGGCCACAGCTTGGGCAGCTAATGTATTCTGCTTTACTCATGCGGGTACGAGCCGCCTGCAAAATACCGAAGCTCAGTTTATTTAAACTATCAATATAAGCCAGCCATTCGGGTTTGCTGCGCTCAGTTAATAATTCGGTGCTCAGCACTACCCCATCGCCTAAGCCATCGAGCAACAAACCGCCAACATCTGTAGAAGCATACAACTGCAATTTTTCGGCAGCCATTTCGGGATACTGGCGATTAATAATAACCGGGTTCAGAACTTGGTTATTCTGGAGCCGGAAAATAGCTTTGCGCAATTCGGCCATGGCGTGTTTGTTCTCGGTATACAAGATAATCACAGCAGTGGCATCGCCTCTTAATTGCGTTATGGTTTCCGCGGTCAAAGAATCCAGATTATGAAATACAAAATTCAATTCCGGATGGCGCGGGGTATTGTGGGCGTATTCGGCTTGGGTTAAAACCGGATAATGCTCCAGGCGCTGACCAGCGGCTAACCAAGCGGCGTAGTCCACTACTTCTTTTAAGCCATTGGGCAACATAAACGAAATAGGTTGGCTACCGGTATAAATATAATCGGCTCCTAAATCATTCATGTTAAATTTGTCCAACAACATCGAGTACATATGGCCGACGCATTTTAAGTCGGCGTACTGCACATTGCTTAAGCGGCTGATATCGGCTAAAACCCGGGGTACATTCTGGGCGCCTATATTGCCTACTTCCCTGGTTTCGCGCCGGTGATACTGGAACGGATTGATAGGAACATTACAAACAGGTTTTATTTCGGCATGGCCAGCACGATCAGTATAACGGTCGATGAGCATACGAGCTACCGGCGCTTCGTATTCCGGCGCTTCGGTTAAGGAAACCCGCACCGTATCGCCAATACCGTCTTCGAGCAAAGTACCAATCCCAACCGCCGATTTTATGCGGCCGTCTTCGCCTTCGCCAGCTTCGGTAACGCCCAAATGAAAAGGATAAGGTTGCAGGCCTTCTTCTGCCAGTTTTTGCACGAGTAAACGGTACGCCTGCACCATTACCTGGGTATTACTAGCCTTCATAGAAAGCACGATATCGTAATAATTCAGGTCTTCGCAGATGCGCAAAAACTCCAAGGCACTTTCAACCATTCCTAAAGGTGTATCGCCGTATCGGCTTAATATTCTGTCGGATAATGAACCATGATTGGTGCCGATGCGCATGGCCGTGCCGTATTCTTTGCATATTTTTACCAGCGGCACAAACCGTTCGCGGATGCGGGCCAACTCGGCCTGGTAGGTAACATCGGTATACTCTATTATTTCAAATCTTTTTTTATCGGCGTAATTACCCGGATTAATGCGTACTTTCTCGACAATCCGGGCCGCCAATTCGGCAGCATTGGGCGTAAAATGAATATCGGCAATTAAAGGCACGTTGTAACCGCGACGGCGTAACTCTGCTTTTATATTTTTAAGATTTTCGGCTTCTTTTACACTTGGGGCCGTAATGCGAACGTATTCACAGCCGGCTTCCACCATCCGAATGGTTTGTTCTACCGAACCCAAGGTATCCATGGTATCTACGGTAGTCATGGATTGCACCCGAATGGGGTTGTTGCCGCCTAAGGCTATCTCGCCAATAGCTACTTCGCGGGTTTCGCGGCGGATATAAGTGGTTAGACTCGGACAATAATTTATATTCATATCTGACACAGGAGTAATCACTTCTTAACCAAATTCAGACCAGGTTTGTTCTGGTAAGCCGCCGTAAAAATAAGCGCATTTTCTCTAATTTAGGTTACTTCATCATTGTTTTACTTACACATATCAGCATAAGATACTATTTAGGTTATCCTTGTTTAAATTTGGATAGATTTTTGTGCAATTCGAACGATATGGTTGGAAAGTTTACGAATATGATTAATAAATATTTTAACAACGAATTAAGAGGCCGTTTACAAGATCACGCCGAAAAATTGGGATTAAAAGGCAAACAAGCCATTGATATTATCTTTTTAACCACTAATACCATTAAGGAAATATTACAGGCCGAATTAAAAGGTGGTAATTATTCTGGGATAGTTTCTTTTTTAAAAAGCACACCGGTACAAGCCGGTACCAACCCCGTAGTAGATAAAATTATTCAACGTTTAGTGAGTAGGTTAATGCTGCGTTTTGGTTTGCCGGGCGGACTTGCTTTAAACTTAGCAACGTTGCTCGTTCCATTTCTTATTAAGCGCCTGAGTAAAAAAGCCCTGAAGAGCGGCAAGGTGCAAGATTTGTTTAACTCAATTGGTGTAACAAACCAAGTAGAAAAACTGAATATTCTGAAAAACCAGATTAAAGATAAGTTTACGACCGGCCAAGCAGCCTAATCCGTTAATTGTTTTATTGCAGTTTAGTTTTTGTTTAAAAAAAGGCTCCTGTAGTGGAGCCTTTTTTTATATGTGATGATGTGATTATTTAGTGCGTAAATAACAGTTCGCGGTATTTAACCAATGGCCAGTCTTCATCGTCTACCATTAATTCTAATTTATCAGCACTGTAGCGAATGGTATCGAAATAAGGTTTTACCTCGTCGCAGTACATAATGGCCCGCTCGCGGGTATTATCTATATTATTAGCTACTTTGCGCTTATCTACCATTTCGTCTACATTTTTCTTAATAATACCAACGTGCTTCGAAATTTCTTTAATGGTATCTAAAGTGGCATTGGTAAATTCTTCTTCCAGGCCAAGTTCGCGCAAACCTTTAATATTGG
>Ga0210040_10009059_pt1 | contig 11659 bp, 8 predicted proteins | sample CryGeyCG12114_NA_FD_185462 | JGI IMG/M metagenome (GOLD analysis project Ga0210040, IMG submission 185462) | Groundwater microbial communities from aquifer - Crystal Geyser CG19_WC_8/21/14_NA (SPAdes) (version 2) | ecosystem: Environmental > Aquatic > Deep subsurface > Groundwater | place: USA... | reverse complement strand
CATAAAAGCGTCGCCGGATTTATTTCGTAGTATGCCTCCATCGCCTCTAACCGCTTCTGTTATAAGAAACGATGGAGATTCGCCAGGCAGAAATAAAGCTGTCGGATGAAACTGTATAAACTCCATATTCTCAATCCGTCCTTTAGCTCTGTAAACCATAGCAACACCATCACCGGTTGCTATTTTAGGATTTGTAGTGGTACGATAAGCCTGTCCGTTACCACCGGTTGCCAATACAGTAACTTTGGAAATGATTTTTTCTATTTCGTGACTCTCCAGGTTTAATACATAGACACCATAACATTCAATATCTAATGTTGATTTGGTAACAAGGTAACCAAGATGGTGTTGAGTAATAAGATCAACTACAAAACAATAGTTGATCAATTTTATGTTTGGAAGACTTTGAATTTTTTGAATCAAAGCTCTTTCCATTTCTTTGCCGGTCACATCTTTGTGATGCAGTATTCTATTTACACTATGACCGCCTTCTTTTCCTAACGAATAATCGCCATCATCATCTCTATCAAACTGTGCTCCCCACTCTATTATCTCCCGTATTCTTTCCGGCCCTTCTTTTACAACTATCTCAACAATTTTTTCATTACACAATCCATCCCCGGCTATTAATGTATCTTCTATATGCTTTTGGTAACTGTCATTCACGTCATCCCAAACACCTGCAATGCCTCCTTGTGCATATTTGGTATTCGTTTCATCAGAGTGTGCTTTTGTAATAACAATAACTTGTTTATCGGGCTTTGCTTGGGCAACTTTTAAAGCGTAGGTAAGTCCGGCTATACCACTTCCAATTACAAGAAAATCTGTTTGCATAAGTAGCAAAGATAAAGAGACAGGAGAATGAGGAATATGATTATTATTATCTATTTCAAATGCAGGAATAATGTATTTGGTGTCAGTTGTCCAAACAACACTTCGATTAAAGTACTCCTTACACAACCGGCTCAACCCATGCATCACTTTCCTTTAGCAGCAGAATTAATTCAGACACTGCAATATCACTATTAACATTTCGCTTTACAACCTCCTTACCCCTGTACAAAGTAATCTTTCCAACACCGCTGCCTACATAACCAAAGTCTGCATCAGCCATTTCGCCGGGGCCATTAACAATACAACCCATGATGGCTATTTTTACGCCTTTCAGGTGATTGGTTACAGCACGAATTTTAGCAGTAGTTTCCTGCAGTTCAAATAAGGTACGACCGCATGAAGGACAGGAGATATATTCAGTCTTTGAGATACGGGTACGGGTAGCCTGCAAAATGCTGAATGCAGTTGAATTGATAAACTGTTCTACTGTAGCATTGTTAAGATAATTTCTACCGGATGCATTCGTTACAGAAGAATTTTTGTAAGCATGTGAAGTCATACCAAGGCAAATGCCATCTCCAAAGCCATCCAGCAACAATGCTCCACATTCAGTGGCATAATGAATAAGATGTTCATCCGCTGTTTGCCAATAACTATCACAGATAATAACAACGGGACTTTCTATATCTCTTTGCTGCATCTCCATAAACATCCGGCGAATAGCAGGCATTGCATGTTTATTAGTACTGCTTAGACAAATAACAACTGTTTTATCATTGGCAACTGCATCTAAATAAGTAAAATCATTTACAATTGTATCATCGCTGAAACAATCAAACATTACAAAGTTTAGGTGGGGACTTTTAATTTCTGATGTAGCATAACCACTGTCAGAAAAAATCGGGAAATAGGTTGGCTCACCTGCGGTTCCTGCTTGAACGGCTTCAGTAACAACCTGTTCCCACGCAGATGGATAAACAACCATTTTTAATGTACCAGGCAAAGCAAAAGGCAAAATTTGGTTTCCTGTAAAAACATAATCAGCAGCAGAGTCACTAATGCTCCATTTATCGGTTATTTCATTATAAGAGTAACCAATACTTTCCAGGTCTTTTGCAGTAATATTTTCTATTTTACTTAAATCTGCCATTACAACCGGTACTTGTTTATCACCCATATTATCTACAGCAAAAGACGTTCTGCGCTTATAAACAAATGGATCATAAGTGGCCCCCCTGCCCTCCAAAGGAGGGATAAATAATGCTGCTGGCGTTGCACTTAACTCCCCCCTTAATGAGACGGGGGCGCTATATCTTTTAACCAAATCGAGACAAACAGGTATTTCAAATTCGGGATCTTCTGTTAGGCTGACACGTATTGTATCACCAATTCCATCTTCAAGCAGGGTTCCTATACCGGCTGCACTTTTCACACGGCCATCTTCACCATCCCCGGCTTCTGTAACGCCCAGGTGCAAAGGATAACATTCGTTAAACTCCTGCATCATTTGCTGTATCAACATACGATAAGCCTGCACCATTACCTGGGGGTTACTGCTCTTCATACTAAGTATGATGTTATGATAACTCTCGGCGCGTGCAATTCTTAAAAACTCCATGGCGCTTTCAACCATTCCCATTGGAGTATCACCATAACGACTCATAATACGATCGCTTAGGCTACCATGGTTAGTACCAATGCGCATGGCTGTTCCATATTGGCGACAAATTCTTACAAGGGGTGTAAATCTGTCACGAATTCTGTCTATCTCTTCAACGTATTCTGAATCTGTATAGTCAATAAATTCGAACTTCTTTTTATCCACATAGTTTCCGGGATTTACACGAACCTTTTCAATAATTCGTGCAGCGATTTCAGCAGCATTTGGGGTGAAATGTATATCGGCAATTAGCGGCGTATTGTAACCACGTCTCTTAAGCTCTTCTTTAATATTTCGTAAATTCTCTGCTTCCTTTTTGCTCGGTGCAGTAATGCGTACAAGCTCTGCCCCGGCTTCTATACAACGAATGGTTTGCTCAACAGTTCCAATGGTATCCATTGTATCTGTTGTAGTCATTGTCTGAAGACGGATTGGATGATTGTTGCCAAGCAAAAGGTCTCCGACCTTTACTTCGCGGGTCATCAATCTTTTATATTCCGTAAGCGAATTACAGTATAATTGCATGTTTATTAGAATAATTCAATAAGGCCGAATGTCGGCTGGCACAAAAATAACAAACTATTGCGGGAACAGCTCAATAATGGGCGCGGCAAGCCTTAAGTAAATGCTATATTTACTACCAGTCTTTGGTGTTGACTCCGCCCGTATTATTTCTCTGCTGTATATTTTGCTGAAGTTTTTTCTCCTCCTGCCGTAACGAATTAAGCATTTGGTCAACCTGTTTTTTGTTCAGCTTGCTATCATTCTTCTCCGGATCAGACTTCTTCTTATCCTGTTTATTCTTGTCACTTTTATCGTCTTTCGGCTTAGGTTGGGGTGGCTGTTTTTTCAACTCGTTCAGCGCTTTCTGCAAATTTTGTCTTGCCTGTTCATCGGCCGGATTTAAGCGAAGTGTCTGTTTATAAGCCTGTATACTTTCTTCCAGCATTTTTTGACCCGAAAGGGTAACACCTTTATTGTAAAACGCCTTTGATTTTGAGGATGGGTCTTTTGCCGTTTCAGCAGCGGCATCATACGCCTTTTGTGCCCCTTCTGTTTTTTTGGTCTTGTATAACGAATTACCAAGATTATAAAGAGCCTTAGGATTTTTGCCGTTTATATCTGTCGCCTTCATGTATTGTTGCGCTGCTTGTTCATACTGTTTCTTCTTGTACAAGTCATTTCCCTGCACAACGAGTTGCTGGTCTTTTTGTGCATGACCAATTACAGTAAAACCCAACAACAACAATATGGTGATTATTATTTTCCCCATGAGAACCATTTCATTTTTCTTTCCGGAATGATGATTTCTAATAATAGCAATATAAAAGCCAATAGTAAAAACCATTGAAAATAGGAGCTATATATACGAATATTAGATCCGCCTATCGCTTTCTTTTCCATTTGATTAATAGATGAAACGAGTTGGGCTGCAGCGTCATCGGGGTTAGAGAATAATACATACTGTCCCCCGGTCTGTGCTGCAATTGCCTGCAGATCTTTTTGATTTAGCTTTGATATTACCGTTGCCCCATTTTCATCTTTTTTAAAATCGCTGGTTGCCGGGTCAAAAATAGGCGCACCTTCAGGAGAACCAATACCTACCGTATTTATAATTACGCCATTGTCCTGCATCTCTTTTAAAACCTCGTCGGCTTTCTCATCATGGTCTTCACCATCAGAGATAAGGATAACTGCTTTGTACTTTTTTTCTTTATTGTCTAATGATGCATTACAAAGGCGAAGAGCATCCCCTATTACTGTACCTTGTGTAGGTACTGCATCGGTGCTTACATTAGATACATACAACTTAGCAGCAGCCAGGTCTGTTGTTAATGGCATCTGTAAAAAAGCACGACCTGCAAACACAACAAGACCCATACGGTTGTTACCCATCTTATCTATAATCTTTGTAAGTACCTGCTTGGCACGTTCCAGACGATTCGGCTTGATATCTTGTGCGAGCATACTGTTGCTGACATCTACAGCAACCATTACGTCTACACCCGACCTTGCACCTGTATTGCCAGCTTTAGGTTGCCGCACATTTGCAGCACCAACAATACAAAGTGCCAGCGACAACGCTATCAGGACAAACTTATAGTTAAAATATTTAGACGAATAATCCGAAGTCAAAGCGTTCACCAGTTCTTCATCACCGATTTGTTTTTTTACTTTCTTCTTCCATCTGATGACCAGTATAAACAAAATTACCAGTGGTATTAAAACCAGCAGGCCAAATAAAAATTCTAAATTTTGAAACGATAACATTAATTATTACAGATGCTTTTGTTGCAATCTACAGAGTTGTTTACTAAGGAAAACAAAAAATGCACCAACTACATTTTTCCTTCGAGAAAACCAAGTTGTTTTAATATGCCTTTTAGCATATTCATTCTTATTTCAGGCTTAATATTATCAGCCCCATCTAAATTTAAAGCAAAAAAATAAGGGTGACGATTTTCTTCAATCCATCCTACAACCCAGCCCAGTGCATTCCCATTTTCACGATTACCCCAACCGGTTTTATATGCTAAAGTATAGTTCGAATTTTTTTCCTGTGTCATCAACTCTTTAACCGCACGTATAGCTCTTTTTTGAAAAGGCAACTGCTCAAAATACAATTTTTTCACCAGCCCCAGTTGCTCGTCTGCAGTGATCTTTACAGAGTTATCAAGCCAGAAAGTATCAATCTTATTTATTGTAGCCTTTGCATATCTTGCTCCATAGCCCAACGTATCCAGCCAATATTGCATTGTGTCTTTACCTATTCTTCGGGCTACTTCCTGGTAATAAGGAACAGCGGATACTTTAAAAGCTTCAGCCATAGTTAAATCACGATTCCAATCAGCAATTGGCCTTGTAATTCCATCCCACTTAATAACCATTTTCTCATCAGTAATTTTGCCCGTTTCCAAACCAACCAGCGAGTTGACAATCTTAAACGTTGAAGCTGGCAGATAAGCGCTGTCTTTAAAGCGACTTAAATTATATATTGTAAAATCACCATTACTATTACTTAAAATACCAAAAGCACCCTGCACGTGATTTTCGTCAAAAAACTTTTTCAAATCATCATCAACGGTAACATTATTTGGACTACATGAAGCAAAACCAATGACCGCTATAATTAAGAGAAACCAATTTCTCATTTTCAAGAATTTTTGCAAAGATACAACACGGCATTTGGATGGATTACGAAACAAGATATAATTGATATTCATCGAAGGACGAAAGCGTTATAAGAGTGTATAAATTAGGGGTCTATAAGTAAAGGTAATTCCTTATTTACCTTGCACGATGACTTTTATTTCTATCAGTTCCTGACTATTTGACCTATCCGCCAACCTTAAACTATTGCAGGGTTATTTTCAATATGCACTTCGTTTTCCAGCTTAGTCGATACCTAAAGAAATAAAGCATGAATACGATCTGTTGCAAACTGGCACCAACAGTATGGTTATTGTCTTTAGCCTCAATAATGGCAATAGGAATGTTTGGCTTAAGTAAAAGATGTAATCAGCTCGTTTCACTTTACCCCGCGCAGTAAGTTTTCCCCCAACGAAAATTTTTCCATCTGTAAGAAGCTGTCTAAATTTTATTTTTTTGGAAACCAGCATTTATATTTCATCGGATCATTCGTTGCGACGCTCCGTTCATCTATAGGTTTTCGTGGCGTCTTTAAGTTCTGATATTAAAGTCTAAACTAATCTTAGACAGCCTCTAAAATACTTTTCTTCTAATACCAGCGTATCAATATCCTATCCTGCTTTTATCAATGCAGGAGTAATGAATTGGTGCAAATATCTCTTTAAGAAAATTTAGAAAGTAGAGGCAATTCGTTTAGGATTTTTGCAGTATTAATGTTCGAACTTAAAAAATTAAATATAAAGAGAATTAGTAATTATTAAAAGCAGTTGGTTTAAGTCCGGTACAAAAATCGGCAGTACAAATTTTTTTAAAGGATTTTAGATGGAGTAATTATTGTTGCGTAGCGTACTAAACCCAAAACGGAGCGTCGCAACTATGCCTCCTCCTTATTCCCCTGTCCGTCCCCAAAAAAATTCCTACTGCATTCTTTTCCGGCTTTCTCTCAAAACTTATAATCTTTTTCCCCATTGCTACCAATCTACCAAGGCTGCTTTGTGCAATTGCTTATTTTACTGTAGGTTTGTTTTTCTAAGATTTTAAAACCGCTTTTAAGACATGAAATTTATTGTTTCGTCATCATCCCTGTTAAAACACCTGCAACAGATTAGCGGTGTTATTAATAGCAATACTGTTTTACCGATACTGGAGGATTTCTTGTTTGAAATAGAAGACCGGAGACTGAATATTGTTGCCACAGACCTAGAAACAGTGATGCGGGTACAAATGGAAGTTGAAAGCAAAGAGGGTGGACGGGTTTGTATTCCTTCAAAAATATTGATTGACTCACTTAAAAATATAGCTGACCAGCCGCTTACTTTTAATATAGATACCAATTTTGCTGTTGAAATTACCAGCGACAACGGTAAGTATAAGGTAATGGGCGAAAACCCGGACAACTTTCCGAAAGAGCCTAATGCTGACGATACTACAGCCTTTACAATGCCGAGCAGTGCACTGGTAACTGCTATTAATAAAACCCTTTTTGCAGTCAGTAATGATGATCTGCGTCCTGCAATGACAGGTGTGTTTTTTGAGCTGGCTACAGATTATATACAGTTTGTGGCTACAGATGCACACCGTCTTATCCGTTATAAGAGAACAGATGTTGCCTGTCCTAAAAATGAGAATTTTATTGTGCCTAAAAAGCCGCTTAACCTGTTGAAGAATGCACTTCCTGATAATGAGGATGAGCTAACGATTAGCTATAACAGTAATCACCTTTTTGTCTCTCACGGTACCACGCAACTTACCTGTCGCCTGATAGATGCGCGTTTTCCTGATTATAAAGTAGTGATACCTACTGACAATCCGTATAAATTGGTTGTTGGTAAATCAGATTTTCAGGGGGCACTTCGACGCGTGAGTGTATTTAGCAATAAAAGCACCAACCAGGTTGCCCTTAGCATTAGCGGAAGCGAATTGCAATTGGCTGCCCAGGATGTTGACTTTAGCTTTGAAGGTAATGAGCGTATGAATTGCCAATACGATGGAGAGGATTTGCAGATTGCATTTAACGCACGTTTCCTGATTGAGATGTTGAATGCTGCGGAGACACAGGAGGTGAAAGTAGAGTTGGCAACTTCAACTAAAGCCGGAATTATTAAACCAACAGAGAGTGAGGAGAATGAAGAGTTGCTGATGTTGGTAATGCCGTTGATGTTGAATAGTTAGAAGGAGAGGCCCTGGCCCTAAAGGGAGGAGAGAGTTTAACCGATATATTATTTAAACCTTTTCGAAAGAAAGGGTTTTTTTGTTTTTGTGAAACACGGATGACGGGATTTGAGGGATTTACACGTAGCGTTTTTGTTTGACGAGTTTATCATCCTTCTCTTTAAGGAGAAGGACACGAGGATAAGGTGCTTAAAAAAAACGAAAGACTCGTAAAGTACTTTTGCTCCCTTTCGAGTTGGGTTTCTCTTTACTCCCTTTAGGGCTGGGGCTTTTGCCTTTACTTTGCATAAAATCATACTTTATGAGTATTGCCCCGGTTTATGATACAGCGATAACAGGTTCTGTTATTGCGATGATACCTGCCCGTTATGCGGCAACGAGATTTCCGGGAAAGCTGATGCAGAAGCTGGGCGAGAAAACTGTCATTCTTCATACGCATGATAATACAGTTGCTACCGGGCTTTTTGATGATGTGATTGTTGTAACAGACAGTGATATTATTTATAAGGAAATTACAGGCAATGGCGGCAAAGCAATCATGAGCAGAAAGCAACATGAGAGTGGCAGCGACCGCATTGCAGAAGCCGTAGAGAATATGGATGTTCAAATCGTGGTTAATGTGCAGGGTGATGAACCGTTTGTGAAAAAAGAACCACTCCAAAAACTGCTGAAAGCTTTTGACGGTATAGGAGGTCAGTTGGTTGAGGTTGCATCGCTCATGCAAGTCTTGACTGATCGTGCATTGATTGAAGACCCGAATTATGTAAAAGTTGCGGTTGACAAAAATATGAATTCGTTGTTTTTCAGCCGGTCGGTTATTCCTTATCCGAGAAACAAGGAATTAGCGATTACTTATTACGAACATATTGGTGTATATGCTTTTCGCAAACAGGCTTTACTTAAGTTTACCAACTGGCCCACGACACCATTAGAGAACGCAGAAAAAATAGAATGTCTCCGTTATCTCGAAAACGGAATTGTATTAAAAATGGTTGTGACAGAATATATGGGTGTAGAAATAGATACTCCCGAGGATTTGACAAAAGCTGCAAGCCTTTTGTAAAAAAGTGGAAGGCATTAGTATTTTACACTCTCTTAGTCTGCCAACTGATCTATAATCTTATCTATCTCGTCTGATACTTCGTTTATTTCTCCCCCATATTTATCGGTCTCTTCGATTGCTGATTTGTAAATTAACTCAGTTTGCCGTAGACGAAGGCCCGCATAATCGTGCAACAATTTTCTTTTGAGTGTAAACTTTCCGTCCAGGCGGTATTTATCAGTCTTGGCCAACTCCAGTTGAAAATGTTTCCACTCAGGCAGGGCACTATCACGCAACACGTTCGCAGCGTCGTTGTCGGATTGTGAAAATTGTAACCTTTGCATCTGCGTCATTGCTTTCAGCTCAATCTGGTTGAGCTTCATAACAGATTTTTCAAAGCGGAGAGAATCATTTTTACTATTTTTTAAATACAGAAAAATAAGTAATGCCGTCAATAACATTACCTCGATAGAGATACGTGTACCACCAGCTCTTGCCAGGTTTCGCTTGAAATGAAAAAAATAAAACAGGTACCCTATGATAATTCCGGCAGCCAAGCCTCCGAGATTAGTGGCGTAGTCTACCTGCCCTTGTAAAGCGGTGTAGATGAATAAACAGCCTGCAGCAAAGATACCCGAAAGCGATAACCAGCTAAACCTCTTATTGATGTACCGGGTGGTGGCAAAAGCCAGGAAAACACCATATAAGCCGGCAACGGCTCCTGATGAGCCGGCAGTTACACCTTGCCCGACAAAATAAATACTGGAAAGACTTGCCAGAGCACCTGTAACAAGAAAGGCAATCAAAAATTTTAACTTACCCAATATCGTCTCAACCAGTAATCCAATAAAATAAAGGCCTACGAGATTTGTAAGCAATTGAAAAATACTGATATGTACAAATAGGTTCGTTATTAGTCTCCACCATTCACCAACTGCTACATATTCCCTGACATTACCGCCCCATTGCGTTATATCAGCAGGTGATGGATTTAAAACATTGACACCCCTGACTGCCATCGAACCAAAAACAGCCAGTTTAATTGCAATGAGAAAAAAAGTAATCTCATGGTCGCGAAAACCGAAACCTATTTTTTCTCCGGCGACCCTATTGCCCGTTTTTAACTGATGGCTAACATCAGATTTTAATTTCGTGGTAGCTGAATGTAATTTTGAGAACGGCCATGTAGTCTGTATTTTCTTAAAGGCAGGTATCAGATGGTCTTCTATATTTTTTTTATTGCGGCCCGCTTCATATAGGTCAAGACTTTCACTCTGGCTTTTAAATATTATCTCATCTCCATCTACTACTACAGTTATTATTTCTTCGGCGAGAGTCCAGCGAGTCGGCGTAGTAGCTGTAAAGGTCTTTTCATCTACAACAAGGTACTCCCATTCCAGGTCTTTGCATACCTGTTCTGCTATGCTAAAAACTTCCCAGTTACTTAATCCTTCTGAAAGTATCCTTTTCTCGTATTCCGTTTTCCAACCAAAAGCCATGGTGTAAATATATTAAGAAGCATGTATTATAAAACCAGGACTCTTAAGATTGAGACTGATTAATTTGAAATCGGCTCTTGTTTATAGCTAAGATTTATTCCTATTTCCCCTTAATCTTTCAAATCCTTTATATCGTGGTTCTCAGGCTGTACTTTTGTACCTATAAATGTTATGTTATGAGTAAGTTTCGCAATTTTAAAATGGTTGATTATGTGATATATGGCAGAGGCAGCTTTAATCAACTGGACGAAATATTGGCTCCACAAAGAAAGGATGAAGCTCCTATAATATTTCTTGTTGATCATTTTTTTGAAGGAAAGACTTTACCGGAGCGAATTCCGCTGCGGGGAAAAGATAAAATAATTTTTGCAGATGTTACGCATGAGCCTAAAACCACTAATGTAGATAAAATTGCAGGCGAACTCAAAGATGAATTTGGAACTGTAAGCGGCATTATAGGTATCGGCGGCGGCTCTGCAATGGACCTTGCAAAAGCGGTTAGCCTTATGATGACTAATTCCGGTTCGGCGGCAGATTACCAGGGATGGGACCTTGTAAAACTTCCTGGTGTATATAAAGCAGGAATACCAACACTAAGCGGTACAGGTGCAGAAGTATCCAGAACTACCGTTTTAACAGGGCCTACCCGAAAATTGGGTATGAACAGTGACTTTACTCCATTTAACCAGATTGTGCTTGACCCAGAGTTGATAGCCGATGTTCCGGTTAATCAGCGTTTTTATACCGGTATGGACTGTTATATTCACTGTATAGAAAGTTTACAAGGCACTTATTTAAATGAGTTTAGCAAAAGCTACGGTGAGAAAGCACTTGAACTGTGCCAGGAGATTTTCTTAAAAAAAGATCTTTGGGATCATGAAAGCGACGACAAACTAATGATGGCAAGCTATGCAGGTGGTATGAGTATAGCTTATAGTCAGGTTGGTGTTACGCACGCAGTAAGTTATGGTTTAAGTTTTCTGCTTGGCACTAAACATGGCATTGGCAACTGTATTGTAATGAATCACCTTGAAGATTATTATCCTCAAGGAACGGTCGAGTTTAAACAAATGGTACAGAAAAATGGTGTTGAAATTCCTACAGGAATTTGTAAGGGACTTACAGACGACCAATTTGATAAAATGATAGATGTAAGCCTCGGCATGAAACCTCTTTGGGAAAATGCTTTGGGACAGGATTGGGAGAAGATAATGACGAGGGAAAAGTTGAGAGATTTATATGAAAAATTATAATCAGCTTTTAATAAATGTGAAGTGAGCTATAATAAGGCGACTTTCTTTT
>Ga0210040_10009058_pt1 | contig 11661 bp, 8 predicted proteins | sample CryGeyCG12114_NA_FD_185462 | JGI IMG/M metagenome (GOLD analysis project Ga0210040, IMG submission 185462) | Groundwater microbial communities from aquifer - Crystal Geyser CG19_WC_8/21/14_NA (SPAdes) (version 2) | ecosystem: Environmental > Aquatic > Deep subsurface > Groundwater | place: USA... | reverse complement strand
ACTGATGCAAATTTTCAACTTTCTTTTATCTGAATTTCTAATAGCTTTTTTATGCTTTAATATTTCACAACCCATGCATAAAATGGTCCATGCAAAAAACGTCCATCCATAATATTATTGGTCACTCTTTGCAAGTGCATGGCATTTGCACTATAGTGCAAATGCCATGCACTTGCAAAGAATTATTATCCTCATTTTAATCCAATTTGGTTCTTCGGTTCTTGTAGGCTTTTCCGCAGTCAAATGGCTTCCCATTTCCTACTTATTATGGCTCATGTGGACGAATCGTAGTGGAAGAATATGTTGGACCAAGGCTGACAACTTTCATTAGTGAGCCTTTCAAAATCAGAGTCATCATTGCAAAACAGCTGTTAGAAATTGCCAACTTATTTTATGACAATGGGAGTAATTTCATTCTTTACATGACGGATGTGTCACCAGACAACTTTGCTGTGGACGATCAGACGTACAAAGTAAAACTTATTGACTTGGAGAATATTATTGTTGTTGACAAAGAGGAGTTATTCAAAAGTACGAACAAGACCAACATGAAATAAAGAAAAATTTCATATATTTGTAACTGATGATATTTACTATGCGTCTTACGTCTGTACCTTAGGTAAAGGACCAGAAACAAATCATCTTTTGGTATCACAGTCGAGATCTTGTCCGGGCCAAGGAAATATTAACAATGAATGTTTTAGCTTTTCTCCCGATGACTTGTGTACTCGTCCAAGAACTGACCACAATTTCTATGCCATTTGTGCAGTAAGAGTAGTCTAGATTTTTTGCCAGTATAAACAATTGCAGTAACTATTGTTTGTAGTATTTATTTGAGGCCATCTGTGATTATTTTAAAGGGACTGCTAGCACCTGAATCTTTGGCGTACGAATTTCCGCAAGGATTCCTGCACTCCATTCCCAATGACGATTCCAAACTTACGGGATTATCTGATCTCTTGCAAGAATGCAAAACTCCATCTAGTGCTCACATGTTTGTCACCAGAAATCAAGCGGCTCAGCAAATTATAGCCCTATTGGACAACTATTTGGCCACGGCTCATTAATAAAACCAAAAAAGCATAGTGCAATGCCAATCATGATTATTAATTATTATTAAAATATAAAAAAAACAGCGGACAGTCAGTTTCATTGAATTCGCTTTGCACTAGTCGCTTTTGAATCACTATGATCTACGTTAGTGTCTTGTTATGTAATGGTAACCGTTTTTAACGTTTTCAAAAGCAGTAGCTTTATATTTATGCTTAATTATGCACGAAATGTTTGACAAAGTTCTAACTGAAGTAAAAAAAATCAGTCTTCCTACCTACATATCATCAACTACTATAGTATTAAATAGCTTTACACTCTAAGACACACACTGTGCATAGTCTATAATAGAAAAAGTTTAATCAGCATTACATTTTGTGGTGTCAAATTTATTTTGTGCTAGCTAATTTATGTCGTATTTGAACCCGTTTTGTACATTATAGTGAGTTCGTTACTTGTGTATGAGCACTGCAATGCCAAATAGATCAAAATATTCACAAATTATTGTATGTTTTATAGCATGATCTTCAATGTGCTTCACTGGGAGCTTTTATACACATCAAATTGTGAAATAAAATATTTGGCTATGTGAAACAGCATTTGCTAAGCGTTGAAAAATTGCGTGATATTACGACTCCCTAAAGCTTACTTTCACCGTATTTAATTTAATCCTACAACAATGCTTTTATAAGGTTTCATTGCCTCATCGTACATTATGTGATCAGGGTCCAATCACATTCGCAAATACGATTTTCGTCTTCTTTTATGCTTTCTTTCCTTGTGTACAAGGTGTAATTCAATCTCAAATTGTAATACTAAACACGTTGTTGGTTACGGAATAAGGTAGTGAAGTGAGGTACAAATATGGCTGGATATTGAGACGATTTGAGCACTATTTTGTTTATTATGAGCATATACGAAAAACGTGGCAAACTTAATTGAATTATAAGCTTAGATTAGTTAATTGTAGAATGTCAAGTCCCTTGTGCATTATGCACTGTGACTATCTAACTATGGGCTTCAGTATATAAATAGCCCTCAGAAAGGCAAAATGGTCACTCTTGTGCCAGCAGTCAGTAGAGTTAAAATTTAAAATTTTCCAATTTTCAGCTATAGTGATTTGTGATTCATTTTAGTTCTATATTCCCTAAAATCCAGAGTTTTCAGTTTTTTCACCGAAAGTTGAAAAGATAAATCAGTGCAGACAAAATGGTGATGTCATTTAAAGTTTTCAAGAAATGTTCCCCCAATGGGAAGTTGACAGTGTACCTGGGAAAACGAGATTTCGTGGATCATGTGACCCAAACGGAGCCTATCGGTAGTTTAATTCATAATTGTTTTTAGCCACACATCACTTATCAGGCTCAGTCAACAAAGCCAGTTTTTCATTTATGCAGCTAAAAATGTGTGTTTTCGGTCCCTTAGATGGCGTTGTACTGATAGATGACGACTACATACACGGCAATGATCGAAAAGTATACATTCAATTGATCTGTTCCTTCCGATATGGTCGAGAGCAAGATGAAGTCATGGGTTTAAAGTTCCAAAAAGATATGATTCTCGGTTCCGAGCAAATCTTCCCCGCCACAGGGAGTAAATTTGAAACCTCAAAACTTCAAGATCGTCTCATCAAGAAACTTGATTCAAAAAATGCTTTCCCCTTCACTTTCAAAATGAATCCTAACACCCCTGCTTCTGTGACTTTGCAACCGGGATTGGATGAGGAAGGAAAACCATGTGGAGTAGATTACTTCTTGAAAGCATTTGTTGGAGAATCTGAAACTGATTTGAGTCATAAAAGGTTCCAATCAATACATTTCCTTCATGATTATTGTTTGGAATTGATTAGCTACTTTATTAAGCGCAACAAATACTAATTACTTATTCTTACCAACGTAGGAGTACTGTATGCTTAGGAATTCGCAAAATCCAATATGCCCCTAATAGACAGGGGAGACAGCCATGTACAGTGGTGAAAAAAAATTTCGTCCTCAGTCCTGGAGAATTGGAACTGGAGACTGTTCTTGATAAACAGGTAAGGTTAATACATATTTTTAGTACAGAAATTTAGATGCTCACTTTCGTTATTCAGCGAACTTATTGAAAGAAAACCAATCAGTAAACTGTACAATACATCTAGGTATACCATCACGGAGATAAAATTGCAATAAATATTTCGATCCGTAATAACAGTAACAAAACTGTGAAGAAAATCAAAGCCATGGTACAGCAATGCATTGACGTGTGCATTTTTGCGACTGGGCAATACAAAGCTACCATTGCTTCTTTGGAGACACAGTAAGAAATAAATGCAAAAGTAGTTACAGAGCACAGGCCTAAGAGGGTTTGCAATATGTCTGTTTGTAAACTGGACAATAAATTAATGATCACAGGGAAGGTTGTCCAATAAGTCCTGGCTCATCACTGCAAAAAACAATATATTTGACGCCGTCTATAGATGTGAATCGACATAAGCAAGGGGTAGCTTTGGATGGGAAAATCAAAAAAGAAGATACTAATTTGGCTTCATCTACTTTGTGAGTTAAATTTGTTTCAATGTATAGAAACTACCATGGGGCAACATGGAGTAAGAAAGTTTATGTTTTTTATGCAGGATTGCAAATCCAGACCAGCGTGAGGCGTTCGGAATCATTGTGTCGTACACAGTAAAAGTAAAATTGTATCTGGGTGCCTTAGGAGGAGAATTGCAGGCAGAGTTGCCCTTCATTTTGATGACGCCGAAACCAGGTGGCCGAAAACAATTGATTCGGGAGGATTCCCAAGCAGCTGTGGAAACATTCCGATCGGACACAATGGACTTGGATAATTATAATCCTTCAGAGGATACCATTCAAGAATGAAAACTTTCTTTTCAGAACTGATTTTGAAAGCAAATTTTGCTTTACATTTTGAAGTATGCATTTGTTATGTTAGTTAGAAGTTACTAGATTGGTAAGCAGCAGTTGTTCTTAACTGAAGGATGAAAGCTGGTAAGGATGGACCACGTTGTGTAAAAAATTGTTTTGATTTTATCACCATCCGCTTGTGTTTTAGCATTATATCGGTAAGGCATTGTAACGTCATGGAATAAAAACATATTTGTCGACATGTTTTAATTTGCAATTATAGCTTTATTACACTCACTCGACTAGACTATATCTTTAGTCATCTATACCTTATGGGGCAAATCGAAATGCCCCAAAGTCTACTGTTACTGTTAAGTTAACAATCTAGTGGCGTATGCTGCACATTTTAGTCTAAATTTTTGCTACTACTAATGTTGTCATCTAATCCAACGAACCACTTCACCAATCTTACTTGCATTAAGTTGCTGTAACTTTTTCAGCGACTACTGATCGGTGACGAGTCCTAATGATCATATAATTTTCCTAACTTAACTTAAACCTCAACTACACTCAACAAGCAAACGGCAATTCGACGTTTGTCGTTTTTCAATGCCCCAAATGGAGCCTCAAGGTTTGGCATCTCTTTTAATTCGGTTTCTCGGACGCCAGTACGAATGAATTGTAACACCAATTCCCTTGTCCTCGGGCTGGTCATACATAGATTTTATTTCAGAAGATTGTATTGGTAACGCGTCAATATCTCCAAATGAAACTGGAAAGAGCTCGCCCAACTTTTCATTGTCTTCATCCCAAATAGGGTTGCTCTCATCATAGAACATGTCATCATCAACGAAATCCCCGTCTTTAAAGATTTTCCCATTTTGAAGAATTGATTTTATAAGACGAATTCGTTTGAGGAAATGAGTTCGATTAAAGTTAGGTGAAGATACTACTTGGAATGGGAACTTTCCGTGCTTGAGATAGTATAGGATTTCCCATTGTGGTGTTCTATAGTAGGAAAGATTTCCTTTGGGAATCCGAAATCTTGGCCTGTGGTTTGCTTGTGCCGATGGTGAAACCTGGAGCTCTGCTGTACAGGAGAGTTCATTGTAGAAAAAAATACTTAAGAAAATGCCCACTTGTATAGTCAGCAAATACATAGCTACGGGTTTCATTTTGCTGCTGAGCCTAAAAAACAGAACAAAGGGAAATTAATTTATTCATGAGTATTCAGTAACAGTAATCACCACATAATTGGGCAAAAGGTGGAAATGCAAGTGCCATTTTGTCGGAGATTTTACTATGGAAGTCAACGTTAAAATTGTTGAAATCATGAATTATGAGAACTTTTTTCTTCAATATATATTGTTTACTATTAAAAATTTATTTTTTGGATTCTTCGATTTTTCAGGTATGTCATCATGGTACTGAACGGTTAAATTGGCTTGGTCTTTTGTCTGTTATTTATTAAGTTACGTGGCTTAAACGACCGATTATCACCGAATAACTTTCTCACTTATAACTTTTCTGTAGGGTGACTTGAGAAAATGCTGACAACAAATTGTCAGTTAAAAATTGTTCCTTTATATTTTTTTACATGTTTTGCACTTCGCGAAAAGCTTTGCAGAAGCGCAGAATGAAACTTTCGTGAGAACAAAATGTGATATGACGACTCTAGACTGTGAAAATGATCCTTTTATTCGTTTGAAGATGAAATTTTTTTCATTCATTGAGTCTCTTAATTTGCTAGATTTATTGCATTTCCTAGAATTTTTGTAGCTCAGGAATGGCAATAAAACTAAATACATTTAAGACCAGTGCGACTATACATTTTCTCATGCTGGTATTTCATTAAACCTCTGGCTACATCTAAGTCGTAGGTGTAAATTCGAAAAATCAATAAAAACTATGACACATAGAAATTCTCATTTTGGAGATTAATTGACACAAATATTCTTTCAGACTAAAAATTACATACTCAACTAGACTGTGACGTTCTCATCATTATAAATAAGAATCCAGGATGAAGATGCAGGATCGAAAAAAAATTATCTATATGTGAGATTCCTTCTATCTATTTTTTCCAACTTCGAATTCCTTTCTTGTTTAGAAACTTATGAAGAAACGGACTGACTTTAAACAAATTAAAAACCAAACACGAAATAATCAACTATACAATAAAAAATTTAATATCATCATTCCTTTCCGTCCTTAGCTCAAGCTGAAAGCTGTAGCTAAAAAATATTTCATTCATGCACTCTTCACATCTACCAGATTTACCGCAATAGGCAATACAATAATTAATTGTTGACAAATATCCACGCAAACAGCAAAATACAATATGAACAATGGCATCAGTAGATAGATTAGGATATTTAAATTAACAGGAGTGAAACCAAAAACGTCCGATTTTTCTGCAACACTAGCTTTTGCTTTACTATTCCTCGTAAACCCAAGCGTTCAATTCAATTCCACGGAAGCCGAGAAGCCCATGCGTAGGAAATGTGCATTGGCCCATTGGTGAAAGTTTGAATTAAAAAAGTGTGGGAAACATTTGCACTGTCGTTTTGGCGTTTTGTTTACAATTTTAGTGGATATTAATGTGGAACTAATGGAACTGGGACGTTAAATAACTTAAGTGTTGCTGCAGTGTTGCCCAAAGTTGAAACTTTCATTGCCTGAATTTAATTGCTGTGCCTTTAATACGTCATCTTTGTCGGTATATTTTTTGTTCTTCCTAGAACTGTACTGAAGATTGATAATGACGACTAACATTTTTTACTAGCGTTTTGTATGCAATTTTTGCTATTATTTTATAAATTTTTGCTATGCAGGTGTCCTTCTTAGGTGAAAATAGTTGATCATGGCAGATGATTCAACATTATCCATAGTTGAAGAATCGTCTACAGACGAGGATGAATTTAATGACGGTATGGATGAATCCTTATCAATGATTGAAATGGATGAATCAATCATAGAAGAAGTTAGCATAAATTCCAACCCATCTGATACAGCTGGACATGTTCATGAAGCCCATGGAGTACGTATACATTTTCCATTCAAGCCTTACGACAGTCAAAAGGAAATGATGAACTTGATTATCCAAGCTGCCAATAATCGACAGAATTGTCTTTTGGAGTCCCCTACTGGAACAGGTAAATTATTATGCTGATCTATACAAGCTTATTTAATTGCCAAAAAATTGAGAACTATCTGATCTTTATTTTGCCTTTCTCAGGAAAAACTGCGGTCCTACTATGTGCCTTACTAGCCTGGCAGGCTAAAGTGTCCAATACTGGATTACCTCGTCCCCTGGAAGCGGATTGCGTATGCTTATGCGGATTTAGAATACCGGATAGACCAAATGTGCATTACTCATATCACTTTCCTACAGTTTCTGGCTCTGAACATGTGAAAGTGACGAGATGTAAAGAAGTCACCATAATTTCTCGTAAACGGTCAACACAACAAGACAACGATTTGTCTGAGGATGAACTTACTCAGCCTTGCTCTTTCAGCTGTAGTGGAAAGCGAAAAAAAGACTCAACTTGCAGTGAGCAGAGTTCCAGCACCAGTAGCTGTAGTGAATTCTTCAATGACTCCCAGAATAGAGAAAGTCAAAGTGATGATACGGAAAGCTCAATGCCCTCTTGCAGGATTGAGAGAAAGTTCGAAGAGACAAGAATTCGTAGCGAACTGTGCAATGGGTGTATTAACCGTCTTTTTCATAGCAGCAGTGTTCCCCAAATTTTTTATACCTCCAGAACTCATTCACAACTGGCACAGGTTGTGAAGCAGTTGCAAGCAACTGCGTACAAAGATACTCCCATGACTATTTTGAGCAGCAGAAAAATGTCTTGTATTAATGCAAACGCTTTGGAGAATGTCGCAACATTGAATGAAGTTTGTTCAAAAATGCGTAATTCTTCCATAAAACAGAAAAAACCTTTAGGAACTCAAGTCCAAATGAGCAGTGACAACTCTTTGCCACAGACTACTAACGATTGGGAAAATAGACATTGCAAGTATTATGATTGTAGTAAATTAAAAGCGGACCTTACTTCTCAGATTCAGCGTGCTTATGAATCATTTCAACATGAAAATGAGGCTTGGGACATTGAAGATCTGAAAAGCTTTGGTCAATCTTGCGGAATATGTCCTTATTACGGTGCAAAAGAAATTTTGGAGACCGCGAAGATTGTATTCTGCCCGTACATTTACCTTATAAACTCTTCGATTAGAGATGTAAGTAAGATCGATCTTACTAATTCCATCATAATATTCGACGAAGCCCATAACATTGAAAATGCTTGTCGTGATGCTCTGTCTTTCAAAAACTTCTTTTCCTCTTGGCATATCGACCAAAGACGGCTGTACATAGATATAGAAATAACTTATTGGAACAAGCCCAAACAAATAAAAGGACTCTCTCCAGTAGATCGTCAAAAGTTGCAGTTGCTCGAGAAGTATTCTAAACTTCTGACGAATATGAGCACGTGGTTAAAGAAAGGTCCTGTCGGAAGAGGGAAATATGATCCGAAAACGAATACATCTATATGGAAAGGAGAAAGCATTGAACCTCCTTTGAAAGAATTGGGCTTTGGCGTCAGGAACTTGGAAGAACACGTTGACAGCTTAAGGAAATTCAGAGAAAACCCAGATAAAGACGAAGAAGACAAAAATAATAAGGATGAAAATGCTTCTAGCAAACCATCATTCCACAAGATTATAAAATTCTTAAAAATGATTGTCAGGGTACTATCTACATTTTACGCCGATTATCCTGCCAACTTGAAACACTATGTCCTTATCTACAGAAAATCTGAAGCGACTGCCAAACAAAAAGAAAAAACGTCCAGACTGATGACATCTGTAGCTGAGGGTACTGGAGAGTCGGTATCTTTCGACTATACACTAGATTTAATTTGTCTCAACCCTGCTCTTGCTTTTCAACCTATCCAGGAGCGTGCCAGATCCGTAATTGTGACCTCCGGAACTTTATCTCCTCTTGACTCATTTGGAAGTGAATTAAATACCACCTTTGCTTTAAAGGAAAGGTTTGATCATATGGTTCCTCATGACCGTGTGTTAGCCCAAATTACGTCTTTGTTACCAGGTTATGATTCACAGGCAATGTTCACCCATGCCAAGCTAAATGGGACTGACCGATATGAGCTTATTGACGGACTAGGCGAGTTTATTTTATCAGTGTGTAAAAAAGTGCCGCACGGGGTTCTCGTCTTTGTAAGTTCTTACGCGGTCTTGGATCAATTTGTAAACCGCTGGACAATTCATCCTCGTAGTCGTTCTGTTATCAGTAGACTAAATGAAACAAAAAAATTGTTCTATGAAACCTCTGGCTCTAGTGCTGCTGATTTTAAAAAAATGATGGACAATTATAAGCTTGCCATCGATGCTGGGCTGGGATGTCTGTTATTTGGGGTGTTTCGAGGCAAGATTAGTGAAGGTGTAGACTTTGCAAATGATCAAGCTAGAGCTGTAATTTCCGTCGGGATTCCGTATTTGTCCGTAGTGGACGAGGCTATTCGTAGTAAAAAAGAGTATAATAATGAAATGCGGGTAAGAGAAAACGGGAAAGGCAATTGTCAATTGATGTCTGGAGAGGACTGGTATAAAGCGCAAGCATTTAGAGCTTTAAATCAAGGATTAGGGAGAGCCATTCGGCATTTGAATGATTGGGGTGCAATTTTTTTGGTCGATGCCAGATTGCACAGAGATTCCAAGCATATTTCCAAGTGGGTGGAAACGCGGCTAGATAAAAGGAGTGATTTATCCCATGCAGATATGTTAACTAAAGTGTCCCAATTTGTTACAAGATGTGAGCAAGAGAGTGCTGAAATGCTGCAGCTGCAGAATATGGAGCCTGCTCCGCCTAATGAAATTGAAATTCATATCGAAGATGATGAAAATGAAGTTCTTACTCAAATTATTTAGTTCCTCAGTACCAAAGAACTTATATATTCCAAATGTTATAGTTATGGATTAATTTAAAGATTTTGAAAATTTTTTGCTTACAGTTTTTGTGTATATTATGAACACCATTACCATGTTGTTTTAGCCTGTAAATTTTTTTACGTAAGTAACTTATGCTTTACTATAGAGGTACACCTGAAGCCGTGTAAACTCGTACATTTCTACGTGCGTAAACCTCCCAGCCAATCAGAGCAGACATCCAACTTATACTTACTGATCTGATTGGCTGGAAGACTTACGCACGTAGAAATGTACGAGTTTACACGGCTGCAGGTGTACCCCTTATATTCACTGTACTTTTATTCCTACATGCTTTTTCACAAGCCCAATCTTAACTATACCAGTGCAATACATTTAAATTGTAAAGTCAGAAAGAAAACATTGAAATAAAAAATAATTATAATGAAATAATAATAAATAATAATACTTTTGATGCCTTGAACAGTCTAATATTGTTTTTAATCAAACATGGATTTTTGAACAATACTTTTAGTAGAAACTTCACTGTGTACTTTAGTCAGCCTTTGAAATCAGTCTATTACATACATGTACATTACAGAAGCTGAACATTACATGTTTTTCACACAAAAAATGAAGATTGAATGTTGCAATGTACAACAAATGTCAGCAAGTCTACCAATTGTCTCTTCTCTTGAGGTACTATGTGCGTGTTGATTGCTTGACCAGGCTTGACCAATAGATTTTCGAAATCTGAACCCATCCAGCAAGTGCTTCATTTGTACGACATAGATGGCACACGTCACATTTTGTAAAGCGTCTTGAGATAATATGCATTCTGCCTGTATTGTTGGTTTTTGGTTAATTCAGCTGCTCCATCTGAATTCCAGAGTAACAGATTAGTAAAGTTTGTATTCTGCTCATTGTCCTTATTAAGAATTGTGACGTTAGGGAGTTGACTAACAGGATAGCAATTCATCTTGAAGAAGAGGATGAAAGTCTAGCTCAACACTCAACAGTTTCAAGTATCCAATTCCAAAGAGTGTTGAAATTAATAGGCTTAATAGTTTGTGACACATTATATGCTTACTGTTGACATTATGTACTCTAGATTTTTTTAATCGACATTGTTTGCAGGTGATGCATAATCTGCCGAAATAGCTCAAACGTGCCATTACGAATTGGATATTGTTTGTCATAATTGAAATAAAATTGAAATAAAAATATAATGCGGCCTATTTTAAAATGCGTGCATTGTCTGCAATATAAATATAATATTTTGTAATGGTAAAATAGTTTCATATAATAACATGATTTTAAATTACTTTGTTATTACTGTTCTATATACCTTGGTATAGTTATCACCAACATTTTGCATTCAAGAGATTTTTAGAGAAATTAAAATGGCAATAAAAAATTAGCTCGGAAAAACCGACAAGATCTATGGATGGGATCCTTATAGCGGCCGGAAAAGTATTAAACAAGAGTATTTATTAGCAACGGTAGTTACTTAATTTTTTCAGCAATGTCAAGCCCATACATGGCCCGCATTGAAGATTAATGAAAGAATATGAAGTGTTCAAATAACTTAACACAGAAAAAATAGTACATCAAATTTCAAATATTAAATTTTTTGAAATCTTATTCATAAACAAAGAAACAAAAGCCTGTTCTGCATTTCCGAACCCTACATATTTTAGCTAGAGCCTGCATAGAATATATTTATATTTGCATAGAATATAGCATATTCATGTTAATGAAAATTTGTTTGGAATACATCGAAATTCACATTTTAAAACAAAACATGAAACTC
>Ga0210040_10009057_pt1 | contig 11662 bp, 14 predicted proteins | sample CryGeyCG12114_NA_FD_185462 | JGI IMG/M metagenome (GOLD analysis project Ga0210040, IMG submission 185462) | Groundwater microbial communities from aquifer - Crystal Geyser CG19_WC_8/21/14_NA (SPAdes) (version 2) | ecosystem: Environmental > Aquatic > Deep subsurface > Groundwater | place: USA... | reverse complement strand
TGGCCCACGACGTCGGAGGGGGCGGGGCGCGCGACGTCGGGCTGGGCGACCAGGAGGGCGCCCAGCTGCTCGTCGGTGCGGGTGCGCAGCCAGGCGGCGAGCGTGGCGGGCTGGTCCGGAGACATCCGGTCCACGTTACGTCGGCACGGCTGCGCGCTGCTGCGGCGGTGCGGGGACGGCCCTGCCCACCGCCGGTTCTGCGACCATCCCCGCGTGCCCGCGCTCGATGACCCGCAGACCCGCACGGCGATGGACGCGCTGCGGGCCGGAGCGGTGCGCTGGCTCGCCGGCGGAGCGGTCGCGGTCGTCCTCGGCGTGCTGCTCGGAGCAGCCGTCGTCCGGATCGTGGACAACGGCGGCGAGCGGCCACCGGGAGCCGGCCTGATGGTGGTGGCCCTCGTCGTCGGCGGCCTGGCGGTCGCGGTCGCCGGGCTGGGCGCGCTGGTCCGCGCCCGGCGGTGGACCGCCGCACTGGCCCGCGCCGAGTGGCGGGCCGGGGTGCTGCGGATCGCCGGGCCGGCGGTGCTGCAGGTCGAGCCGCTGGGCTACGACGAGCTCACCGACGACCCGCTGCGGCTGCGGCTGATGTCGACCGCGGTGTGGCGCACCCGGGCGGTGCAGCAGCTCGACGGCGCCGAGGTGCGGTACGCGGAGGTCTCCGCGCGGGAGTGGCTGCTCACCGCCGACGGTGCCGGCACGGTCTACGGCGCGCGGACGGCGGACCGCCGCTGACCCTCCCGGGCGACACGTCGGGGAGTGCGGCGTGCATCGAGCGCCCCCGACACGGGAAGATGGGCAGTGAGGCACCCCGGGGAGCTGGCCCGGGACCGCACCGCTGATGGAGGCCCGATGTCCAAGCGCAAGGAGAAGCACGCCCACCTGGTCGAACCGACCTGGGGGACGTCCGAGGGTGACGGTCCGCCGGTGACCGAGCTGATCAGCGAGATGGCCGGTGGCCTCTCCCCGTTCGGCGAGGACCACGCCTTCCCGCTCCCGCCGGAGCGGCTGCGCTACGCCCACCCCACCGACAAGCCCAACCGCGCCGGACACCCCCAGGGCTGACCCGGTGACCACGCCCGCGCTGCCGTCCTACAGCAGTGGCACCTCGACGGTGCCCCTGCTCGGGGACACGATCGGGGGTGACCTCGACCGGACGGCCGCGCGGGTGGGCGACCACGAGGCGCTGGTGGAGTGCGCCACGGGCCGCCGCTGGAGCTATCCGCAACTGGTCGCCGACGTCGACGCCTGCGCCCTCGGGCTGGACGCGCTCGGCGTCGCCAAGGGCGACCGGGTGGGCATCTGGGCGCCGAACTGCGCCGAGTGGGTGTTCGTGCAGTACGGAACGGCGAAGCTCGGCGCCGTCCTGGTGAACATCAACCCCGCCTACCGCACCCACGAGCTGGCCTACGTGCTGCGCCAGGCGGGGATCTCGGTGCTGATCGCGGCGCCGTCCCATCGGACCAGCGACTACCGCGCGATGGTCGACGACGTCCGCGCGGACGCCCCGGCGTTGCGCGAGGTGGTCTTCCTGGGCGACCCGGAGTGGGAGCAGCTGCTGGCCGCCGGCCGGGCCGCGGACCCGGCGCTGCTGGTCGAGCGGGCCGCCCAGCTCTCAGCCGACGACCCGGTCAACATCCAGTACACCTCCGGGACTACGGGCTTCCCCAAGGGCGCCACGCTGACCCACCACAACCTGCTCAACAACGGCTTCTTCGTCGGTGAGGGCTGCGGCTACACCGAGGCCGACCGGGTGTGCATCCCGGTGCCCTACTACCACTGCTTCGGCATGGGGATGGGCAACCTCGGCTGCACCTCGCACGGCGCCACGATGGTCATCCCGGCGCCCGGCTTCGACCCGGCGCTGACCCTGCAGGCGGTGCAGGACGAGCGGTGCACCTCGCTGTACGGCGTCCCCACGATGTTCATCGCCGAGCTCGCGCTGCCCGACTTCGCCGACTACGACCTGTCCAGCCTGCGCACCGGGATCATGGCCGGCTCGCCCTGCCCGGTCGAGGTGATGAAGCGGGTGGTGGAGGAGATGGGCATGGCCGAGGTGACCATCTGCTACGGCATGACCGAGACCTCGCCGGTGTCCACCCAGACCGGGGCGGACGACGACCTGGACCGCCGCACCGCCACCGTGGGCCGCACGCATCCGCACCTGGAGTCCAAGGTGGTGAACCCGGAGACCGGCCTGACCGTGCCACGGGGGACGCCGGGTGAGCTGTGCACCCGCGGCTACTCGGTGATGCTCGGCTACTGGGACGAGCCGGAGAAGACCGCCGAGGTGCTCGACAGCGCCCGCTGGATGCACACCGGTGACCTGGCGGTCATGGACGCCGAGGGGTACCTCAACATCGTCGGCCGGATCAAGGACATGGTCATCCGGGGCGGGGAGAACGTGTACCCGCGCGAGGTCGAGGAGTTCCTCCACACCCACCCCGACGTCGTCGACGCCCAGGTGATCGGCGTGCCTGACGAGCGGTTCGGCGAGGAGCTGATGGCCTGGGTGCGGCTGCGCGAGGGTGCGGAACCGCTGACCGCCCAGGCGCTCCGGTCCTTCTGCGCCGGCAAGCTCGCCCACTTCAAGGTGCCGCGGTACGTCAAGGTCGTCGACGGCTTCCCGATGACGGTCACCGGCAAGGTCCGCAAGGTCGAGATGCGCGAGGTCTCCGTCGTCGAGCTCGGGTTGGAGTCGGCCGCCGCGCACCGCTTCGCCTGACGGAGGGGGCTGATCAGGACTTGGCGCCGGCCTTGCCGGCAGGGGCGAGCTTGGTGATCGCCTTGGACACCAGGTTCCCGCCGACCACCCACACCAGCGCGGCGATGACCGAGTTGACCGTCTCGGCGATCTTCGGGTCCGAGGGGTTGAACAGGTCCTCGGTGAACCCGCCGAGCGAGCGGCGCACGCCGCCGGTGAACTCCACCAGCGGGTTGGTCGGGTTCGCCTCGAAGAAGACGAAGACCGCGTAGAGCAGGATCAGCCCGCCCACCACCGAGGCCACCAGCCGCACCGCGGCCGCGAGCAGGGTGAACAGGGAGCCGGCCGCCGAACGGATCATGCAGGCATCGTGCACCGGGAGGGGGCCGGACGCACCACCGGGCCGCACGGCCCGCCGGTCAGTCCCAGCGCAGCAGCGCCTCGGCCACGAGCCCGCACAACGCGGTCAGCACCACCAGACCGGTGACCAGCCCGGCGGTCCGCGGTGCCCGTGCGTCGCCGTCGATCCCGGCGACCAGCTCGGTCCGCTGCTGCCGGCGCGGCCCGAGGACGCCGAGGACGACCAGCCCGGCCACCGCCACCACCGCGGTCGGGACGACGACCAGCAGCACACCGTGCACCGCCGCCGCGCGCGCCAGCAGCCCGGACACCAGCAGCAGGCTCAGCCCGGTCCGCTGCCAGGCCAGCGCCGTCCGGGCGGGCTGGGTCTCCGCCGGGCTGCTCATCCGCGGAGCACCTCGACGACGACCAGCACCAGCAGGGCGACCACCAGCACCGCCACCAGGCCGGTGACCCAGACGGCGGTGGTCCCGGCCGGCAGCGGCTGGTCCGCGGCGATGGCCGCCTCGTTGCGGGCGTAGCGGCGGTAGCCGGCCAGCGCGGTCACCAGCCCGGCCAGCAGCAGCCCCACCGAGACGATCGGGCCGCCCGCCGGGAAGCCCAGCTCGGGCACGAACTGGGTCATCGCCACCCCGCCGGCGACCAGGGCCAGCGCGGTGCGCAGCCAGGCCAGCAGGGTCCGCTCGTTGGCCAGGCTGAAGCGGTAGTCCGGGTGCCGGGCCGGTGCCGGCGGGCCTGCGGGGGTCGACACGGCGGCCAGCGTAGGTCGGGACGTCCGGGGGGCCGGGAAATCGAGGCCGCACTCGCCGGTCCGCCGACTAACCTGGCGGACCGCGCCACCGGGAACCGGCGGCGCAGGGGCCCGGGTCCACCCGGCCGGGACCAGCGACGAGTACCTGAGGATCGACGTGCCCAGCGGCAAGGTGAAGTGGTTCAACCCGGAGAAGGGCTTCGGCTTCCTCGCCCGGGAGGGCGGCCCGGACGTCTTCGTGCACAAGGACGCGCTGCCGGCCGGGACCGAGGAGCTCAAGCCGGGTCAGCGGGTGGAGTTCGGCATCGTCGCCGGCCGCCGGGGCGACCAGGCGCTGCAGGTGCAGGTGCTCGACCCGCTGCCCTCGGTGGTGGCGGCGACCCGCAAGAAGCCCGACGACCTGGTCCCGATCATCGAGGACCTGATCACGCTGCTGGACGGCGTCTCCGAGGGTCTGCGGCACGGTCGCCACCCCGACAGGCAGATGGCCCGCAAGGTGGGCTCGGTGCTGCGTGCCGTGGCCACCGACCTGGAGGGCTAGACCGGGACAGGTCTTCTCCGGCTCAGCTCGCCGGCCCCGTCCAGGGCACCGTCCCGAGCTTGCGAGGGGCGGGGAGGACGGGGTCCTTCGTCAGCCGGCGGGGGCCGGGCTGGTGGAGGGAACCGCGGCGTCAGTGCGGATGAAGCCCACCGGCCAGCCCCCCGACAGGCCGCTGCACGCCTCCGGGTCCGCGTCCTGCACGACCACCAGGTAGAAGGTCGGCGGCACCACGTCGGAGGTGGTGATCCCGTCGAACACCGCCTCCCCGGCCGGGACGTCGACCTCGCCGAGGATCTCCTCCAGCTGCTCGTCGAAGACCTGCACGCTCCAGCCGGCCTCGGCGATGGCATCGGGCACGGTGAGCCGCACGGTGGTGTCCGGTGACACCTCCAGGATCGGTGGGGTCGTGGAGTACCGCTGCCCCTCGCCGTCCAGGCAGAACTGGGTGGGGTCCAGCTCGATCGCGTCCCCACCTGCCTGCACGGTGATCGTGGGCGCCTCGGCCGCCGACCCCCCGGCGGCGGCACCGGACGCCGACCCGTCGTCGCCGGACCCGCCGCAGCCGGCCAGCAACGCCAACCCGGCCAGCAGCGCCGTCCCGGTCCGGGCCCGTCCTGCGGTGCTCATGTCCATTCCTCCCGATCGGTGGTGCTGCGGGCCCGGCGACTGCGCAGGCTCCAGAACGTCAGGCCCACGGTGAGGACCAGCAGGGCGGCGGCCACCGTGAAGCCGATCCAGCCCGTCGTCGGCACGGCGATCGCCAGCGCTCCACCGAGCACCCAGGCCAGCTGCAGCCACGTCTCGGACCGGGCGAACGCCGACGCGCGGAGCCGGTCGGGCACCTCGCGCTGGATGATCGCGTCCAGGGCCGCCTTGCCCAGCGCGTTGGTGACAGCGGCGACCCCGGCGACCAGGGCGGCCATCGGCAGGCTGTAGAGGGCCGCGGCCAGCACGGTGATCGCCGCGCCGACCCCGGCCGCGACGAGGACCACCCGGTCCGGGCTCGTGGTGTGCAGCCGGGCGCCGACCGCGGTGCCCAGGAAGCTGCCCGCCCCGGCCGCCGCCGCGATGCCACCGAGCGCGACGGTCGCACCCCAGCCGTCGTCCACCGTGGCCTGCACCAGGAACGCCGAGAAGATGGTGAGGAAGCCGCTGAGCCCGCGCAGCGCCGCGGTCGCCCGCAGGGCGGTGACCACGTGCGGCGTGGTCGGCCGCCGGCGGCTGCCGGGCACGTCCATCGGCGAGGTGCGCAGCACGTCGGCCGGCTCCTCGTCGCCCGGGACGTCGACGTGCCCGGGCAGCCGGACGGCGAGGACGGCGGCCAGGGCGAACACCGCCGCGGTGGCCCCCAGCTCCCAGCTGAACCCCAGCGCCCAGGCGATCCCCGCGCCCAGGGCGCCCAGCACCCCGCCGGCGGCCAGCCCGAACACCGACATCCGGGCGTTGGCCGAGGTCAGCGACAGCGCCGGGGGCAGCACCCGGGGGACCACCGCGGCGCGCAGCACGTTGAACCCCTTGCTCAGCACCAGCACGCCCAGCGCCGCCGGGTAGAGCGCGAGGTCGTCGTGGTGGGCGGCCATCACCAGGGCCAGCACGGTCCGCCCGGCCAGGCTGCCCGCCAGCGCCCAGCGGCGGCCCCGCTGCAGCCGGTCCAGGGCCGGGCCGATCACCGGCGCGACCAGCGCGAACGGCGCCATGGTGACCAGCAGGTAGAGGGCCACGTTGCCCCGCTGGGCGTCGGCGGCGGCGGCGAAGAACAGCGTGCCGGCCAGCGAGACGGCGATCATCGCGTCGCCGGCCATGTGCAGGGCGTTGACCCAGAACAGCCCGGCCAGGCCGGTGTCCCCGGCGCCGTCGGAGCGGGAGTACGCCCGCACCCGGCGGACGGCGGCACCGCTGAGCTGGCGGGTCCGGGAAGCGGCGACCCGGGTGACGGTCAGCTTCTGCGGTCGGGCGCCGAGGCCGTGCGGTGGGGTGCCCGGCCGGGGGGCCCAGCCGGCATCGGACGCCGTCGGCTCCGGGCCCGGGACGGTCGGCCGGCTCACGGTCGGGGTGTCGTCGGCGGCCGGCCCGGTGCCCGCGACGGGCAGCGGCCGGGTCTGCTGCCGGCGCACGCCCAGCGGCGCCGTCTCCGGCTCCGCGGCCCGGCGCGGCCCACGCAACCGCCGGTGCGCACGCGGAGCGGGGGAGTCGGGCACGGGCACATGGTGCCGCAGGTGCCTGAGAACACCGGCTCCGTGGACGGGGAGGCGCTCGCTTGGTGCCATCGGCGACAATGGGGGCGTGTCCGACTCCGCGTTCTCCGCTGCCCATGGCTCCTCCCCGGACGACGTGCTGGCCGCCGCGGTCGAGCAGGCCCGGGCTGCGGCCGTCGAGGTGGCCGGCGACCCCTCCGTCGTGGGCGACCACCTCGGCGTGACCGCCGTGGTGGTCGCCGAGGAGGTCACCGCGGAGCTGGGCACCGTGGCCACCCACTCCTTCGGCGCGGCCCTCCCGGGTTACGTGGGTTGGCACTGGGCGGTGACGCTGGCCCGCGCGCCGGGCGCCGCGGAGGTCACCCTGGACGAGGTGGTGCTGCTCCCCGGGGACGCCGCCCTGCTGGCCCCGGCCTGGGTCCCGTGGCACGAGCGGCTGCGCCCCGGTGACCTGTCGGTGGGCGACGTCCTGCCCTCGACCGAGGACGACCCGCGGCTGGTGCCCTCCTACCTGGCCGACGACGACTCCGCCGACGACCCGGCCGGCCGGGTCATCGCCGAAGAGCTGGGCATCGGCCGGGAGCGGGTGCTCTCACCGGAAGGGCGCCGCACCGCGGCCGAGCGCTGGCGGGAGTCGGACTTCGGGCCGCGCTCGGCGATGGCCCGGCACGCGCCCGGTCCGTGCACGACCTGCGGGTTCTACCTGCCGCTGGCCGGCTCGCTGCGGCTGGCGCTGGGCGCCTGCGCCAACGAGTTCTCCCCGGCCGACGGGCACGTGGTGGCCGCCGACTACGGCTGCGGCGCGCACAGCCAGGCCTCGCTGGAGAGCTCCGAGCCGATCGAGTTCACCCCCACCGCGCGCTACGACACCGCCGACTTCGACGTGCTGTGAGTCGGTCGCCCGCAGGGCGACCGACTCGGCCGGCACGGAGCTGCTGGGAGCCGGGGGACGGCTCCTGGCCGCGATGTCGTCCGGAGGATGACAGAGGTGCTCAGCGCTGGCCCTGCCAGCGCATGAGGGCCAGGCCCAGGCCGGCGAGGACGATCGCGGCCACACAGGTCCAGGTCCAGACCGCGTCGACCCGGTCCCCGAGGACGAGCAGCACGACCAGGGCCACCGCCCACAGTCCGATCCCGACCTGCACGACCCGGGCGGTGTCGACCTGCAGGGGTGGCGGCGAGGGGCGGGACGGGGCGGGCACGAGGAGACCCTAAGGCCGCTGCACCGCTGGTCGGGACCGCGGTGTGCCCGGCGCACCCGAACGGTGTGGCACGCTGTCGCCGCTCGAAGCCCACCCGCACCGGGCGGTCCGCCGGGGACTCCACCCCGCCGGGCCCCGCCGGCCGCCGTCCCCGGGGGTCCCACCCATGCCCGACAAGTCCCGCCCCGCCCGCACGTCTGCCCGCCGGACCGGCAGTACCGCGGTGGGGGCGACGGCGGAGACGACCGCCGTGCCGGCGTCTGCGCCGCGGCGCAGCCCCGGGCCGAAGGTGCGGCCGAAGAACGGCCTGGACCGCTACTTCGAGGTGACCGAGCGCCGCTCCACCTTCGGCCGGGAGGTGCGCGGTGGGCTGACCACCTTCTTCACGATGGCCTACATCGTCATCCTGAACCCGATCATCCTGACGACGATCGACACCGGGAACGGCGCCGGTGTCGACGTCTCCGGCGGCTCGCTCCCGTTCACCTCCATCGCCGCGGTCACCGCGCTCGTGGCCGGTGTCATGACGATCCTCATGGGCATCGTCGGCCGCTACCCGTTCGCGCTGGCCGCCGGCCTGGGCATCAACGCGGTCGTCGCCGTCTACGCCGGCACCCAGCTGTCCTGGCCCGAGATCATGGGCCTGGTCGTGCTCGAGGGCCTGCTGATCACGGTCCTGGTGCTCACCGGCTTCCGGCGCGCGGTCTTCGAGGCGATCCCGGCCCAGCTGAAGACGGCGATCGCCGTGGGCATCGGCTTCTTCCTCACCATCATCGGGCTGGCCGACGCCGGGGTCATCCGTCCCGGCAGCCCGCTGATCACCTTCGGCGTCGGCGGCCAGCTGGCCGGCTGGCCGCTGCTGGTCTTCGTCGTCGGTCTGCTGCTGATGGCGGTGCTCGTCGTCCGCAAGGTCAAGGGCGCCCTGCTGATCGGCATCGTCGCGACGACGGCGCTGGCGATCCTCATCGAGACGATCGCCGACATCGGGCCCCGCGTCGGTGACGAGAACCCGCACGGCTGGGCGCTGCAGGTGCCCCGGCTCCCCGACGACGTGATCAGCACCCCCGACCTGTCGCTGCTCGGCAACTTCTCGCTGTTCGGCGGCTTCGAGCGGATCGGCGTCATCTCCGCCCTGCTCATCGTCTTCTCGATCATGATCGCCGACTTCTTCGACACGGTCGGCACGGTCACCGCCGTCGGTGCCGAGGGCGACCTGCTCGACGAGGACAGGAACCTGCCGAAGTCGCAGCCGGTCCTGCTGATCGACTCGCTGGCCGCCGCGGCCGGTGGCGCGGGCAGCGTCTCGTCCAACACGACCTACATCGAGAGCACCGCCGGTGTCGCCGACGGCGCCCGCACCGGCCTGGCCAGCGTCGTGACCGGCGTGCTGTTCCTCGTGGCGATGCTGTTCACGCCGCTGGTCCAGATGGTCCCCTCGGAGGCGGCTGCACCCGCGCTGGTCATCGTCGGCGCCCTGATGATCACCCAGATCCGGCACCTCGCGTGGGACGACATGTCGCTGGTCATCCCGGCGTTCCTGACCATCGCGCTGATGCCGTTCACCTACTCGATCACCAACGGGATCGGTGCCGGCGTCGTCAGCTTCGTGCTGCTGCGCCTGGCCGTGGGCCGGCGCCGGGACGTGCACCCGCTGATGTGGGTGATCGCGGCCGTCTTCGTCGTCTACTTCGCGCTGGACCCGATCCGGCAACTGCTCTGAAGAAGGACCCCCTGCCCCCCACCCCTCGCACGCTCGGGGCGGGACCCTGCAGCGGGCCGGATCCTTAGGCATGCTTCGTTTCTTCGACTAAGGTGGACACCGTGGCTCGGACGACGCTGGACACTGCGGCGCTCGCCCATGAACTCCGGTTGGCCGTCATGCGGTTCTCCCGGCGGCTGCGGAACCAGCGCGTCGACACGTCGGTGACGCTGACCCACCTGGCTGCGCTGTCCACGCTGAAGCGGCACGGGGCGATGAGCCCGGGCGAGCTGGCGGCCCACGAGCGCGTCCAGCCCCCGTCGATGACCCGGGTCGTCGTCGCGCTGGAGGCCAAGGGCCTGGTCACCCGGACGCCGCACCCGACCGACGGGCGGCAGGTCGTCATCGACCTGACGCCGGCGGCGGAGGCGCTGATCAGCGAGGAGGTGCGCGCCCGGGAGGCGTGGCTGTCCAGCCAGCTGCAGCAGCTGACCGCCGAGGAGCGCGCCGTGCTCCGCGAGGCGGCAGTGATCATGGACAAGCTCGCCAGTGGGTGACCACCACGCCTGAGTCCGCCGCGTCCCCGGCGCCGCGGATGTTCGCGGCGCTGCGGGTGTACAACTTCCGGCTCTTCGCCTCGGCGAACCTGGTCAGCCTGACCGGCACCTGGATGCAGCGCATCGGCCAGGACTGGCTGGTGCTGCAGCTGTCCGGGGACAGCGGCGTGGCGCTCGGGATCACCACCGCCCTGCAGTTCGCCCCCACGCTGCTGTTCAGCTTCTACGGCGGGGTGCTGGCCGACCGTTACGACAAGCGCCGGGTGCTCGTCGGAACGCAGGCGGTGATGGGTGCCCTGGCGCTCGGGCTCGGCCTGTTGGTCGTCACCGACGCCATCGCCCTCTGGCACGTGTACGTGCTGGCCGCGGCCCTCGGCGTGGCGTCGTCGCTGGACATGCCGGTGCGCCAGTCGTTCGTGTCGGAGATGGTCGGCCCAGACCGGCTGGCCAACGCGGTCAGCCTGAATTCGACGGTGTTCAACGGCGCCCGCCTGGTCGGGCCTGCCCTCGCCGGGTCGCTCATCGGACTGGCCGGCGGCGACACCGCGCCGGCATTCCTGGTCAACGCCGCGAGCTTCGTGGTGACCATCGGCGCGCTGCTGGCCATGCGGGCCGGCGAGCTGCGCCGCAGCCCTCCGGCGAACCGCGCCCGGGGGCAGCTCCGCGAGGCGCTGGCCTACACCCGCGGGCACCCCGACCTGATGCTGGCCATGGGGCTGGCGTTCGTGGCCGGCACGTTCGGGTTCAACACCCAGATCACCATCGCGCTGATGGCCCGGGAGGAGTTCGGCCTGGGGGCGACCGCCTTCGGGTTCCTCTCCACCTGTTACGCCGTCGGGTCGCTCTCCGGTGCGCTGCTGTCGACCCGGCGCAGCACCCGGCCGCTGCAGCGGTTCCTGGTCATCGCCTCCGGCGTCTTCGGCCTGCTGCTCGTCGTCGCGGGGCTGATGCCGACCCAGACGTCGTTCGCCGTGCTGCTGGTGCCCACCGGCGCGTCGGCGCTGGTGTTCAGCGTGGCCTGCAACAGCTTCGTCCAGCTCGGGGTCGATCCGCAGATGCGCGGTCGCATCCTGGCGCTGTACTTCATGTGCTTCATGGGCGGCACCCCGGTGGGCGCCCCGCTGATCGGCTGGGTCTCCGAGCACTGGGGTGCGCGCTGGGGGTTCACCGCCGGAGGGCTGGCGTGCGTGGTCGCCGCCGTCGTCGCCGGCGCCCTGCTCGCGCGGGGTCGGCGGGTCCGGCTGGAGATGCACCTGGCACCGCCGAGCGCGCACCTGCACGTGCGGGGGCGCCGGGCCGCCGGCGGATCGCCGGCCAGGGCGGCCGAGGAGCCGCCGGACCGGGTCGCCGGCCTGGCCGAGGAGGCCGACGGAGAGGTCCCGGGGGAGCAGTCGGCCCGCGGCCAGGTCCGCTGAGCCGGTCGCACTCAGCGTTCACGTTGTGACCAGGCGTGGACAGACGTAACGTTCGACACGTGCCCTCAGGAGGCTCGGGCTCCGTAGACCTCGGGGCGTCGCTGCTACGGCTCGGCGCCGTCGTCGTGCTGTCCGCGGTCGGGGTGGCCGTTCTCGTCCTCCTCCTGCGCTGGCTGACCGGTGACCTGCAGCGGAGCCGGTCGGCCCGGCGTCGCCGCGCCTCGGCGACCCCGCCGGCGGG